>FWPV01008082.1_pt1 | contig 18620 bp, 14 predicted proteins | sample 2228371 | NCBI WGS metagenome assembly FWPV01 (sample SAMEA103939776, study PRJEB20133) | metagenome
CTACGCGGTGCACGATGTGACCCCTTACCTGCGCACAGGCGATAACTGCGTGGGCGTCATGCTGGGTAACGGCTGGTTCAATCAGGCGATCGTGTGGGGCGGGATGTCCTACGGCGAGCCGTGCCTGCTCTTGCAACTGGTGCTGGAATACGCCGATGGCGGTACGCAGGTGGTCTGTAGCGACGATTCGTGGAAAACCGCGCCCGGTCCCGTGCTGAAAAACAACGTCTATGCGGGCGAGGAGTACGACGCCCGACGCGAGATGCCCGGCTGGTGCGAAGCCGGCTTTGACGACTCGTCGTGGCGGGCGGTACGCGTCGTGCCCTGCCCCACAGAGAAACTGCAGAGCCAGATGCTTCCTCCCATCCGGCGTATGAAGACGCTTCAGCCCATTGCGCTGTGGCAGTCCGCGCCGGGCGTGTGGGTGTACGACATGGGGCAGAACTTCGCCGGGTGGGCGCGGTTGCGTGTGCAGGCGCCGGCGGGCACGACCATCACCCTGCGTTTCGCGGAGGAACTGCATCCTGACGGCTCCATCGACCCCGCCAGCACCGGCGTCTTCGCCACCCATGTCGTGCAGACCGATCGCTATACCTGTAACGGACAAGGCGTGGAGGTATGGGAGCCACGCTTCACCTATCACGGCTTCCGCTATGTGGAGATGACCGGCTACCCCGGCACCCCCACGCTGGATATGCTGGAGGGCGTGGTGGTGTACTCTGGCGTCCTGCCTGCGGGAACCTTCGAATGCTCGGATGAGATGCTGAACCGCATCCACCGCACCGCTGTGTGGACAGAGGTCAGTAACCTGCACAGCGTGCCCACCGACTGTCCCCACCGCGAACGCTGTGGCTGGCTGGGCGACGCGCACGTGTCGGCAGAGATGACCATCTACAACTTCGAGATGGCGCCCTTCTGGAGCAAATACCTGCAGGACATCGAGACTTCGCTCACCGAGAAGGGACTGCCCACCTTTGTGGCGCCGGGCAAACGCAAAATCGGCGAGGCTTCTCCCGACTGGGGAACCGCCATCGTGCAGATACCCTATTACCTGTACGTCTATTATGGCGACCGGCGCGTGCTGGAGGAACATTACGACACCATGAAGCGGTGGGTGGAGCATCTGCTCAGCATCTCGGACGACTACGTTGTGTCCGCCGGGCTGGGGGACTGGTGCGCGCCGGGTTCGGTTCCGGGCAACACACCGATACCGATCACCTCCACCGCCATCTTCTATCTGGACGCCTGCATCATGCGTCGGGTGGCGCAGGTGCTGGGCAGGTCGCAGGATGCTGACTGGTTCGCCCGGCTTGCAGATAGCATTCGCGATGCTTTCAACCGCCACTTCTTCGACACGAAGGCGTGCACTTACGGCAGTCAAACCGCGGACACGCTGGCGCTGGCGTGGGGGCTGGCGCCGGAGGGCAAGGAGCAGGCGATCGCCGACAGCCTCGCCCGCGACGTCAGGGAAAAGCACCGGGGACACCACTCGACGGGGATTATAGGCTTGCGACACCTCTTCTGGGCGCTGAGCGAATACGGACATGCCGATGTTGCCATGACCATCCTGCACCAGACCGACTACCCCAGCATCGGACACCTGTTTGCGCTGGGAGCCACCACCCTGTGGGAGTGGTGGAGCGAGCCGGAAATCGAACAGCAGGAGGGACCGCGCTCGTGCAACCACCCGATGCAGGGCGGGTTCGATGCGTGGTTCTTCTATGGGGTGGCAGGGATAAGTCCGTGTATCAGCGCACCCGGCTTCGCGCGGATCACCTTCAAACCGCACCTGTTGCCGGGCTTGCAGTGGGCACGGGCATCGTATCGCTCCGTTCGGGGTATGATTGCCAGCGAGTGGCAAAGGAGCGAGGGCAGGCTGTACTGGAAGGTCGTTGTGCCACCCAATACCACTGCCACTGTCCACCTGCCCACGACGGACTCCGGCAACGTGACGGAGAGCGGCAAGCCGGTGAATCAGATTGCGGAGATAACGGTTCAGAGCGTGCGCGACGGTTGGCTGGTGTTGAGCGTGCCGAGCGGGGAGTACCGTTTCGAATCGCCGCTGGGCTAAGAGTGTGTCTGAAAAACACGTGGCACGGGCATCTTGCCCATGTTGAAGACGCAATGAGCCGTTTCTGATGACGCAACGCAGTGGTGGAGACGGACTCCGGCGCATGTGGGCGGGGACGCCCGTGCTACGAGTACTATGTCATTGCGAGGAGCTCAGCGACGAAGCAATCCCCCGACATTCCGTGTCATTGCGAGGAGCGAAGCGACGAAGCAATCTCCTCCGCCTCCCGCGATTCGCCACGGGATTGCTTCGCCTGCTGGCGCAGGCTCGCAATAACACAGCACCTGTCACCCTGAGCGCAAGCGAAGGGTCTCAGCCATGTAAGAAAAATGAGATGCTTCGCGTTCGCTCAGCATGACATAAAAAGGTTTCATCTTGTCATTTAATACTGTCATTCTGAGCGGAGCGAAGAATCTCGGAGATGCTTCGGCTGACGCCTCAGCATGACATGGTAGAGCACGCTTTGGAGGGCGAGGCTCCCGCCGAGCCGAAAGCAACATCACTACTTCACCTCCACCTGTGTGACCTGCGGGTTCTTGCGCCAGGCGTCAATGTCTATCACATAGACCCCATCCAGCGCCGACACAAACAGCTTGCTACCCACTACGACGGCGCTAATGCACGCCTTGTCGCTCAGTTTCAGACGGCGCACCACCTTGCGCGTAGCCAGGTCAATGGCAAGCACGCGCCCGTCCTGATGCCCAGCGCGCTGTACAACATACAGCTCTCGCCAATCTGGAGAAGGCACCATCGCTGTCATCTGCGGTTCTAGGTGAACTCTTCTCGACCTGAGAGCGGTAGGTTGCGCCCCAACTCGACACGCCCTGAGATCGCTCAAGGATACTTCAAGGACCTCAAACGGATAGATCAGCACGTAAAGGCGAGAGCCGTCTGGCGTGCAGTATATTTCCTCCACGTTATGGTCCGTCTCGTAGTGATAGAACGCTGTAAGCTTCAAATCAGGCAGACTCCAGACGCCAACTCGCCCTGGGTGGCCGGTAAATAGCCAGTTCCCTTGAGGCGAGGTAGTAAGCACGTAGATGAAATCTATCTTTTGGTGACCTCCTTCGTTGCTACTCGGTAAGAAAACGCTCAAGCGGACTTGCCTTTTAATAGTATGAGTTTGCGGTTCGATCTGGTAGACCGTATCCCAGCGATACGCTTCTGGAGAGTTCCGCCTCATTGGTGACAGAGCGTATACCATTCCATTAGCTATTATCCAGTAGTCGTACTTTTCCCTGAGCCAGCCAAGAGTACCGGAGAGTGCTGCTTCAATATACTGGGTGTTGCGAATGGGCCAAAATACCTCGTCTACCTGTTTGGTAGCTATCACCCTTTCCTCTTTCGGTTCAATAACTATTACATGCATAGGCGGAGGGGATTGGATTTTTGTTATCAACGAGTGTCCGCCATCCTGTTTTAGCTCGACAGGTACCCCCCCGACGTAGAGGTGCTTACCGTCCGAGCAAAGGTACCATAAGCCGGGGTAGTCTGGCATACCCCGCACTATGCGGACGAAAGAAGGTCCTTCAAGATGCGCACTACTCACCAGTGTAAGCAGAAACAGCCCGCAAAGAAGAAACGCGCGATAGCCTTTCATAATACAGACTGCCTCCTTCTACCAAGGGATTGGACCCTCAATATATTCGATTTGACCGGTAGATGAATGTCCGTGACCACTGTAGTAGAGAATATCCGCCTGGTTCTTTACCGGGAGCTCGTGCATGATGGCGCGGTTATGACCAGCTTCGACCCGAACCTTCTCCACACCTCCCGCCTTGACAAAGCGAAGCATGGTATAAAGTGTCGGTACAGAAAGGCTGCCACCTCCGATGCGCGCCTTACCCCGAAGCGCATAAGTGCTTAACCTATTTTGCAACTCCTCAGAGTCTGTATAATTGTCCGGAACTGAATGGTCAAAGGTAGTCACTTCGTTGACGCCCTCGTCCGTCTGGCGCACGCGGATACATTGGTTATGCTGGCTGGGCGTGTCAACCATCAGTATCTCCTGCCCTACTGGGCGGTAGAAGTGGTAATGACCGGGATTGTTTGGACATGCACCGCCGTAGCGGAGGGACGCCCATATGCCCTGCGGGTCAGAAACGCTGGTGCGAATGTTGACCTTGACGGAACTCTGGGCTGGAGGAGTTTTGCGGGCTCGCACATGAGCCATGATATACAGTGAATGCGCCGCCGATGGTGGAACCGCTATCTGCCCGTTGCCAGGCGCCGTTTTGGGTGGGTTGCCACACCACGTACATCCTGACCGATGCGTTCGCCTGCGCGAGGCACAGCAGGGTGAGGGCGGTCAGTACCCCCCCGCTTGAACAGCAAAGCAAGTCGTTTCATCTTCTTTGCTCCTTTCACGAGGGGTGAAAGTGTAACTACAGTCTATAATGTCATCTGCAAAATGTCAAGGGGCGGGGAGGCAAAATCACAGGTTTTCCATGCATTTTGTCTTCCGCTGGCAGTGGGAGCATTTCACAGGTTTCATTGACGGGCGTGTTCCTGTGTCATTGCGAGGAGCGAAGCGACGAAGCAATCTCCTCCGTCTGCCGCGATTCGCCCGGGGATTGCTTCGCCTGCTGGCGCAGGCTCGCAATGACACGGCGTTTTGTGTCATTCTGTTCTCTACTTTCTGTCATTCTGAGCGGAGCGAAGAATCTCTAAGATGCTTCGGCTTGCGCCTCAGCATGACAGGATGCGGCATGCTTCAGCATGACACGATGGGGCATATTCCTCGAGGACGAGGAACCCCCGCCGAGCCGACGACACCGTCGTCGGAGTTTTCACACTCTCAGCTCCCGAACATGCCTGTACTCCCATAAAATATTCTCCCCCTTCATCCGAAAATAGGAGATGAGGCTTTCTTCAGGATGATGGAGGTTCTGGTATGCGTTACCCTGCATTCCTTTGCGCCATTCTGTGGATGGTTGCCAGAGGAGCACTCGCTGACCCGACCGACCTCACGCAGCTCAGTATCGAAGAGCTGATGGAGGTGCAAATCGTCACGGCATCGAAGAAAGCGCAATCCCTGCGCGATGTGCCCGCGTCGGTGTATGTCATCACTGCAGACGACATCCACCGCATGGGAGCCACCAGCATCCCCGATGTGTACCAGGAGTCTCCGTCGGCGTTATTGATGCCAGCAAGTGGGCGGTGGCGGTGCGAGGCTTCAATGGTCGTTACTCCAACAAACTGCTGGTGCTAATCGATGGACGCAGTATCTACACCCCCTTCTTCGCGGGCGTATACTGGGACGCCCAGCCGCCTCTGTTGATGGACGACATCGAGCGCATCGAGGTCATCCGCGGTCCCGGGGCATCGCTCTGGGGTGCCAATGCCGTCAACGGCGTTATCAACATCATCACGAAGTCCGCAAAGAACACGCAGGGCACTGTATGGGTCGCAGGCGGTGGTGGTGAGGAGAAAGCATTTGGCGGGTTGCGCGTGGGCGGTCAGATTGGGGAAGACGCTTTCTACCGCGTCACCACTCAGTATCAAGAGCGCGATAACCTTCTGCAAGACAGGGACTTTGTGCCCAACAACGACGCATGGCAGATGCGTCGCAGCGGTTTCCGCGTGGACTGGAACCGTTCCGATACCGAAAGCATCACCCTGCACGGCGAGGCGTACACCGGTCGGGCGGGACAGCGCCTGCGTCTGCCCGATCCTGCCTCCGCTGGCGCGGTGATGGTGGACGATCGCTACACGATAACCGGTTACTACCTGATGGGCACATGGAACCGACAGCGGGGGCGCATCACCGATACTTTGCATGTCTACTTCGACCACACCGGACGCTCGCCTATCGAATTGACGGAGTGGCGTGATACCTGGAACATCAGCTGGCAACAGCGCATCGAATCCATGGGCAGGCACGACCTGATGTGGGGCGTCGAATATAAAAGCACGTCCGACAAGACCTTCGGGCGCTATATGCGTTTGAACCCCGCCAGCAAGACCGACCGCGTGTTCGGCGCGTTCGTGCAGGACGAGATCACTCTCAACGACCAGACCCACCTGACCATCGGCTCGAAGTTCGAGAACAACACCTACACGGCGTGGGAGGTTCAGCCCAACCTGCGCCTGCGGTGGAAGCCTAACGACCGCCATATCTGGTGGACGGCGGTGTCCCATGCCGTGCGTATGCCCACCCGCGCCGAGCGTGCCATCGCCATCGACGCCTACTACGAGGGCATGGTGAGTGGGCTCCCTCTGTTCTCGCGCATCTACGGTAGCCCCGATTTCGGCTCGGAGCGCGTCACTGCCTATGAGCTCGGCTACCGATGCCAGCCGCACGAGACGCTCTCTCTGGACATCTCGGCGTTCTACAACGTGTATCGAAACCTGCGCAGCTTCGAGCCTGCCGACATCTTTCTGGAGACATCTCCGGTACCGCATCTCATCTTGCCGGTCTACATGAGCAACAAACTGCATGGGCGCACCTATGGCTTCGAGGTGGCGGTGAATTGGAACATCACCCCTAACTGGCTGTTGAAGATGGGCTACGCCAATCTCACCTACAGGCTGTACCGTGATCCCGACAGCAAGGATCCGTTCAATTTCCATAGCGATAGCACCAGCAATACTCCACGCCACCAGGTGAACATCGCTTCCATCATCGACCTGCCGCGCGGATGGCATCTGGGCGCATACCTGTTTGTGATGGACAGGCTGTACGGGATGGACTTCATCCCGGGCTACTACCGGCTGGATGTGTCTCTTGGCTGGCACGTGAACAAAGATGTGAGCCTGAGCCTGGTGATGCAGAACCTGCTGAAGCGAAAAAAGCGTGAATTCGAGCACCCGCTGTGGGAGCGCGACAGTATTCCTGAAAAGGCAGTATACGGGAGAGTGCAGTGGCGGTTCTGAGCGATCCGGCAAATAGACGAGTGCGATGGGCAGGGGCGCTTTCAGCGGTTCTCGCGCTTGCTCTGTGCCACGCAAGCCTGCTCGCTCAGGTCTACAACGAGCCGGAAGTCAAGGCGGCATTCCTTTACCACTTCACCAGCTACGTGCAATATCCCGCCAGCGCGTTCGAGAACAGTAGCTCTCCCTACGTGATCGGTATCCTGGGCAAGACCGATGTAGCGAAAGCGCTTCAGGAGGCGATTCGTGGAAAAACCGCGATGGGGCGCCAGATTGTGGTGAAGCAGGTCGTTCCTGGGCAAGAACTGCGCATGTGCCACATGCTCTTTGTCGCGGATTCGGAGGCACGCCATCTGCCGAAGATACTGGACATTCTCGGCGACGCGCCCGTGCTGACGGTAGGTGAAAGCGCCGGCTTCGCCGGAAAGGGCGGGATCATCGGCTTTTTTGTGGAACAGAACCGTCTGCGCTTCGAGGTCAACCTGGAAGCGGCACGTCGGGCGAACCTGAACATCAGCTCCAAACTGCTCAGTCTGGCGCGGATCGTGAAAGGTGATCGGAGGGGATAGCGAGCCATGCTACAACGGTGTCGCCTGTCTGTTGTCTGGAAAATCGTGCTTGTCAGTATGGCGAGTTCCTCGCTGGCTCTGCTCATTGCGTCTGTCAGCATGGTGGTGTATGACGCGGCAACCTATCGACATAAAGCCACACAGCAAGCGCTGGCGGTCGCCCGGATGACCGCCTCCAGCGTCGCTGCCGCCGTTGCCTTTGGCGACGAGAAGACGTGCACCGAGCTCTTGAGTTCCCTTCACATCCACCCTGACGTGGTTGCAGCGGCGATCTACCTGCCCGACGGCAAACTGTTCGCCCACTATCTCCGGCGAGGGATGTCGCCGAGCATCTTCACCGAGACACAGCCCAGGCAGGGATGGCGCCAGACCCGTGACTATCTAGAACTTCTACTGCCCGTCGCAGAGAAAGAGAACGAAGTGCTGGGTATGCTCTACCTTCGCTACGACCTGCTGGGGTGGCAGGCTCATGCGTTGGGCTACCTGAGGTCGCTGGGCGTGCTATTGCTGGTGTCGGCGGTGCTGGCGTTTTTGCTGTCGCAGTGGTTCCAGCGATGGATTACCGAGCCACTTCTCAAGCTGGCGCAGGTAGCGCGTCGCATCTCGGAGACAAAGGACTACTCTGTGCACATTGAAAACCCTTCGCGGGATGAGATCGGCATATTGACGCAGAGCTTCAATCAGATGCTGGCGGAGATCAAAGAGCGCGAAGCCGCTCTGCAGAACGTCAACGCAGAGCTGGAAATGCGCGTGCAGACCCGCACTCAGCAGCTCCAGCAGGAAATCGCCGAGCGCAAGAAGACCGAGCAGGAACTGATTCAGGCGCGGGAGGCGGCGCTGGAGGCTTCGCGCCTCAAATCGCAGTTCCTCGCCAACATGAGCCACGAGATTCGCACCCCGATGAACGGCATCATCGGCATGGCGGAACTGCTCCTTCAGAGCGACCTCCAGCCCGAACAGCGAGAATACGCACAGATCATCAAACACAGCGCGGACGCCCTGCTCGCCATCATCAATGATATCCTGGACCTCTCCAAGATCGAAGCGGGCAAGATGACCATCGAAGAAGTGGAGTTCGACCTGCGCGAACTGGTGGAAGAGGTCGGTGCCATGTTTGCCCGCCATGCCCACGGCAAGGGCGTGGAACTGCTGACCGTCGTGCCACCCGGTGTGCCTTCCACCGTGCTTGGCGACCCGGTGCGCATCAAGCAGGTGTTGTCCAACCTCACCTCCAACGCCGTGAAGTTCACGGAGGAGGGCGAAATCGTGCTCAGCGCGGAGGTCATCCACGAGACGGACGAATTCGTGCGCGTTCGCCTGTCGGTGAAGGATACCGGAATCGGTATCCCGCCTGAACAGCAGTCCCGAATTTTCGAGAGCTTCACCCAGGCGGATGGCTCGGTGACGCGCAGATACGGCGGAACCGGACTGGGATTGACCATCAGCCGTCAGCTGGTAGAGCTGATGGGTGGAGCCATTGGTCTGGAGAGCGAGCCGGGCAAAGGAAGCACCTTCTGGATAGAACTGCCCCTGAAGAAAATCGTTTCCGGTCGCGCCGACGAATTCGAGGGACAGATCAGCCATTTGCGGGTGCTGGTAGTGGATGACAACCCCACGAACCGACGTATCCTGCGCGAGCATCTGCAGTCGTGGGGCTGTGTGGTCGACGAGGCAGAAAGCGGTGAGCAGGCGATGGAACGTCTCACCGCTGCCGAACCATGCCCCTACGATGTGGTGGTGCTGGACTACCAGATGCCGCGCGAACATGGTCTGGAGGTGGCAAGGCGCATTCGCTCCGTGCGCGCCCACCAGTGCAAGATCATCCTGCTCTCGTCGATGGGCGCGGAACACCAACCGGCTGAGGTCGATGTGTGGCTGGCGAAACCGGTGCGTCGCTCGCAGCTGTACAACGCGCTGTGCGAGGTATCCGGGCTCCAGAGAATACCAGCATCGTCCGAACCCCATTCGGCTGTGGAACGGCGAACCTCCGGCGTGCGTGTGTTGCTGGTGGAGGACAATGAGGTGAACCGCAAACTTGCCATGCACATGCTCAAGCGACTGGGCTGTTCGGTGGACGTGGCGGTCAACGGGCGCGAGGCGGTGGAGATGACAGCAACCCGCGCCTACGATGTGGTCTTCATGGACATCCAGATGCCGGAGATGGACGGTATCGAAGCCACGCGGGCAATCCGTGAACGGGAACGCGGCTCGGACAAACATCTGCCTATTGTGGCGATGACCGCGCACGCGATGGAAGGCGACCGCGAGCGATGCCTGTCTGCAGGCATGGATGATTACCTGAGCAAACCGGTGCGCATCGAGCGCCTGGCGGAGATGGTGGAGAAGTGGAGCCCGGTGCGCCGGCGCGCCCACGCGCCGCTGGGCGAACTGTCGCCCGTGTCCTTGGCTCAGCAGGCGGGCTGGATGGTAGCGGAGATCATGCAGGCGGTACAGGAGGCAGGCGACGTGCTCTATGCCCGGCATCTGCTGGCATCACTGAAGCGGCTGGCGATTGCAGGCGGGGTCAAACAGGCAGAAGAGCTGATCAACAGCGTGGATCACCTGCTCGCTACGGAGGCATCTGCAAATCAGGAGCGGATAGCAGACCTCCTGGCTGATCTGAAAGCGCTTCTGACCGATTCACATCAATCTCAAGAGGGAATGGCTGCATGAGGGTGTTGATTGCCGAGGACGATGGCGTGTCGCGCCTGGTGCTGAAGAGGGCGCTGGAGGAGCTGGGCTACGAGGTGACCGCCGTCAAAGACGGCGAGCAGGCGTGGCAGGCTTTCCAGACAAGCAGTTTTCCGCTGGTCATCTCGGACTGGATGATGCCCAAGCTGGACGGCGTGGAGCTGTGTCGGCGCGTGCGCTCACAGCGGAACAGGCGCTATACCTATTTTATCCTGTTGACCGCTCGCGATTCGCGGGAAGATCGGTTGCACGCCATCGAGTCCGGGGCGGATGACTTTCTGTCCAAACCGCTGGATAAGGCGGAACTGGCTTCGCGCCTGAGCGTGGCGCGACGCATTCTGGACATGGAACACCGCCTGCGCGAGGCAAATACCGAGCTCGCCCGCCAGAAGGAGGAGCTGGAGCTCAAAACTATCGCGCTGGAACAGTCTCATGAGATGATACAGCAGGCGAATTTGCGGTTCCGCGAACTGTTTGACCACGTGCCTGTCGCCTGTTTCACCATCGACGCGGAAGGAATCATATACGAGTGGAACCGTGCCGCCGCCCAGCTCTACGGCTGGCAGGAATATGAAGTGCTGACCATGTCTGTCTTCGACACCATCGTCCCGCCAGAAAACGAGGAGGAGATGAAGGGGCTGATTACCCATGTGATGCGTGGAGAGCAGAATATCGTCGTACAGAGCGTAGATCGGCGGCGAGACGGCACGACCTGCCATGTTCTGCGCAGTCTGTTCCCTCTGCATGGCGCCGGCGGCGAAGTGGTGGGCGGTATCTGCGCCTGTGTGGACATCACCGAGCGGGTGGAATATGAACAACGGCTCACCGCGTTGAACAAGCGACTGGAGAGCCTGGCGTTCACCGACGCGCTCACCGGACTGCTGAACCACCGCGCTTTGCAGGACAGGCTGGCGGAATCCTTCAATACCGCACGCAGTGGCCGGGATACCTTCTCGCTTATCATGCTGGACATCGACCACTTCAAGCGCTTCAACGACACCTATGGGCACCAGGCGGGAGATGAGGTGCTGAGAATTGTAGCGCAGGTTCTGCAGGCAGAGTCGCCGTCGGGAGGAGTGCCCGCACGCTACGGGGGTGAGGAGCTCGCGGTGCTACTGCCCGGTTACTCGCTGGATAGCGCTATCGAGGTTGCGGAACGCCTGCGCCAGGCCATTGCGAAAACCGACAACCCCTATCGCCAGATCACTGCCAGTTTTGGGGTGGCAGAGTACATGCCCTACATGCACTCGCCATCCGATGTGGTGGAAGTGGCGGATGCGGCGCTGTACGAGGCGAAGCGTGCGGGGCGCAACTGCGTGCGTCCGCTCCTGTCCACAACGCAAAGCGAAGCTGCCTGAGCACGCTTTCAGCGACCGACATTCTGCCTCTGCTCGATCTGCTCCAGCCGGCTCTCCAGGGCGGAGAGCTTGTAGTCCAGATGCTGGATGTGGCTGTCGATGCTCAGCACGTGCTCGGTGTGCATTTGACGCAGTTCCGCCACCTGCTGAGCGAGCTCTTCCAGTCTGCGCTCAACCGCCTCGCTGTGCTGAGCTCGTGCCTGCGCCTTGATGGACGCCATCTTCTGCAAGTGTTCCATCACAATCGCCAGCGCGCCGATCCCGAACGCCATCGCGAAGAAAAGCAGCACGAAGTGCCAGAAACTCACCGTCGGCTTCACCTCCCGCGCCTATTCTATCATACTCGGCTTCGGATGGGCAGGGAGATGCACGGCAACGGGCGAATATGGCACTCGAAGGCGCGAAACGAGGGAGGTTCCACAAGATGGAGAAGGTACGGCTGGGTATCATCGGCGTGGGGGGAATGGGTTCCGCCCATGCCAAAATGTTGCCGGAAATCGAAGAGGTTCAGTTCGGTGCGGTGGCGGACATCGACCCCGACGTGGCGAAGCAGGTGGGTGAGCAGTATAATGTACCCTTCTTCACCGATTACAGACAGTGCATTGACAGCGGGCTGTTGGATGCTGTGCTTGTGGCGACGCCTCACCCGGTGCACCCGGAGGTAGCAGAGTACGCTTTCAGCAAGGGACTGCATGTGCTGACCGAGAAGCCGATGGCGATCAATCCCTTCGAAGCCGACCGGATGATCGAAGCGGCGAGGCGAGCGGGGAAGGTGTTTGCCGTCATGTATCAGATGCGCACGGAGCGCCCCTACCGCATCGCCCGCAAGGCAATACAGGACGGCATTATCGGCGAACTGATGCGCACCGAAATGGTGGCGGCGTATTACCGCAATCAGGCGTACTACGACTCCGCCGAGTGGCGAGCCACCTGGGTGGGCGAGGGCGGCGGTGTGCTGGTCAACCAGGCCCCCCATGCGCTGGATATGTTCTGCTGGCTGGCTGGACTGCCCGCGAACGTGACCGCCACGACACGCACGCGCCTGCACGAGATCGAGGTGGAGGACGAAGCGTTTGCGGTGCTGGAGTATGCCAACGGCGCACACGGCTACCTGTACACCACCACCAACGAAGCGCCGGGCACCACGCGCTTCGAAATCGTGGGCAACGAAGGCAAGGTGGTGATTCAGGACGGACAGGTAACCGTGCGCCGGGTGGTTCCGCCTATTCGTGAGTTCACCTTCAGCGCCACCGACATGTGGTCCGGACCGAAGACGGAGCCGGTGGAGCTGGAGGTCGAAGATATGCCCGCGGGACACGCCCAGATTACCCGCAACTTTGCCCGCGCCATCCTGTATGGCGAACCGCTCCTGTCGCCGGGCGAAGAGGGTATCTGGTGTGTGGAACTTGCCAGCGGGATTATCCTCTCCAGCAAGCGGGCGAAGACCGTCTCCCTGCCGGTCGATCGCGCGGAGTACGATGCTCTGCTGAAGGAGCTTCGCGCGTCGTCTCAGCCCAAGCGTCGGGTGCTCGGTCAGCGGGTGTCCGACCCGAATATCGTGCGATAGCGGTCAGGATGGAGCGGGTGCGTTTTGGTGTGATTGGCGTGGGGGGCATGGGGGTCGCCCATGCCCATCTCATCCAGCGTATCGAGGAGGCAGAGCTGGCGGCGGTCTGCTCTGCTTCCGAAGAACGCACCCGTCAGGTTGCTCAGCAGTTTGGCGTGCGCGGGTTCACCGACCATCGCGACCTGCTGGCGAGCGGGCTGGTGGATGCCGTGCTGATAGCCACTCCGCACCCACTGCACGCAGAGATAGCGGAATGTGCCTTCCAGCATGGAGTGCACGTGCTGTGTGAGAAGCCCCTTGCCGTCAGCATCTCGGAGGGGCGCCGGATGGTCGCTTCTGCCCACCAGCATGGTTGCGTGCTGGGTGCGATGTTACAGATGCGCACCGAAAGACACTTTCGCATCGCGCGTCGGGCGGTGGAATCGGGTGTTGTCGGGAACCTGATCCGAACGCATCTGATCGCCACGTGGTGCCGGAGCGAGGCGTACTACCGCTCGGCGTCGTGGCGGGGCACGTGGGCAGGCGAGGGCGGCGGCGTGCTAATGAACCAGGCACCGCACCATCTGGACATCTTCTGCTGGCTGGCAGGAATGCCGGGCAAGGTGACTGCCCAGATGCGCACCCGCTATCACCAGATCGAGGTGGAGGACGAAGCCTTTGCTTTGCTGGAGTATCCCAACGGTGCGCACGGGTACCTTTACGTGAACGTGAACGAAATGCCCCTCACGCGTCGGTTCGAGGTTGCGGGCGAAAGCGGCAAAGTGGTGATTGACGGCGAGCAGGTCAGCGTCAGCCGCACAGCTCCTCCTGTTCCCGACTATATGCGAACCTCTCAGGACATGTGGGAACAGCCCGCCGTCGAGGCGTGGACGTGTGACCTGCCGGATGCTCCGTCTGGGCACGAGGCTGTCATCCGCAACTTCGTCGATGTGCTGACGGGCAGGGAATCCTCTCTGATCGCCTCTGGCGAGGACGCGCTGATGAGCCTGGAGCTGGCAAACGCCATGATGCTCTCTGCCCTGCGCGAGAAGACGGTGCAACTCCCCCTGGATGGGCAGGAGGTCGACGCCCTGTTCACGGAACTGCGCGCCCGTTCGCAGGCGAAGCTGTCCGTGCAGGAACAGCGCCGCACCGACCCCAACATCGCCAGAGCCATCCGCATGGAGCCAGACAGTCAGGATGAACGATAGCACCCCGGTAGTTGTCCGCACAGAAGGCATCTGCAAGCGATTTGGCGCGGTGCAGGCGAACAGAAACGTCAGCATCGCCGTCCGGCAGGGCACTATCCATGCGGTGGTGGGCGAGAACGGGGCAGGCAAAACCACCCTGATGAACATCCTTTATGGCGTGTTCCCACCCGACAGCGGGACGGTGTATCTGTATGGTCAGCCGGTGCGGTTCCGTTCGCCTGCAGAGGCGCTGTCGGCAGGGGTGGGGATGGTCAGTCAGCACTACGCGCTGATTCCCCGCTTGAGCGTGCTGGAGAACCTGATCCTGGGCAGTACAGGCATGGGGCTGGCTCCCCTCCCACGTGCGCAGGTACTGGAACGGGCGCGAGGGCTGGCGCAAGTGATTGGATTGCAGGCGGACTGGAACGCTCTGGCGGGCGCGCTATCGGTGTCGCAACAGCAGAAGGTGGAGATCCTGAAACTGCTCCTGCGCGACGCGCGGGTGCTGATTTTCGATGAGCCGACAGCCGTCCTGCCTCCCGCCGACGCCGAGGCGTTCTTTGTCCTGCTCCATCGCTTTGCGGAAGAGGGGCGCACGGTGTTGCTGGTCACCCACAAACTGCAGGAGGTGCTTACACATGCCGACGAGGTGACCGTGTTGCGTGCCGGAGAGGTGGTCGCCAGGTTGCGCGTACGCGAGAAGCCCGGCGACGAGCCTCTGGTAGATGCTCGCACGCTGGCACGGCTCATTGTGGGCGAGGAGGGCGTTTTGCCCGAAGACGAGCTCCTGCTGGGCAGGCGGCTGGGCGATACGCCGCGCCTGCGCGTGGAGGGGTTGACCGTTGCGCCGGTGCGCAGCCGAGCGGGATTGAAGGGCGTCTCCTTCGGGGTCTATCCGGGCGAGGTGTTCGGCGTCGCCGGGGTGGACGGTAGCGGGCAGGCGGAGTTGATCGACGCGCTCATGGGGCTGGTTCAGCCGTCAGCAGGTCGAATCTGGCTGGATGGCGAGGAGATAACCCACCTGCCTGCCGGGGACCGCCTGCGCCGGGGCGTGCGTTACATCGCAGAGGACCGCCACCTGCGCGGGGCGATCTTGGAATGGTCGGTCGCCGAGAACTCCGCGCTGGGTTTGCATCGCGAGGGCAGGTTCGGGTCAGCGCTGGCGCTGTCTTTTGCCCGCATGAGGGAATTTGCCCAGCGCATTATCTCCCGGTTTGCGGTGCGCGCTCCTTCCGCCGATGCGCCGTTTTCTGCGCTGTCGGGGGGCAACCAGCAGAAGGTGGTGGTGGGGCGTGCGCTGATGGAGACGCCAGCCCTGCTCATCGCCGGGCAACCCACGCGCGGACTGGACGCGGCGAGCACTCGCGCGGTGCACCACGCCATCCGCGAGGCGTGTGAGGCAGGCGCCGCGGCGCTGGTGGTGTCGTTTGATCTGGACGAACTGCTGACCCTGTGCGACCGCGTGGGCGTGCTGTTCGACGGGCGTATGGTGGACATCGTGGAAGGCGAGCGCAGGCGTCGCGAGGAGATCGGCGCGCTGATGGTGGGCGCGGTGAAGGAGGGAGGCAGATGAAAGGCGTGGTGCGTGCGCTGGCTTTGCCCTCTGCGGTGCTGGTGCTGGCGCTGGCAGTGGCGGCGCTGGTGATTGCGCTGGCGGGCAGCCCTCCTTTGCCTGCGCTAATTGCCTGGTGGGAGGGGGCGGTGCTGGCGCCGGGCGCATTTGCCGAGAGCCTGCTGAACGCGACGCCTCTGCTTTTTACCGGGCTGGCGGTGGCAGTGGGACTGCTGGCTGGGCAGTTCAACATCGGTGTGGAGGGGCAGTTGCTGGTGGGCGCGCTGGCGTCGGCGTGGGTGGGCTTCGCGCTGTCGGGCTTGCCGCCGTTTGTGCACGTGACGCTGGCGCTGGCGGTGGGTGCGCTGGTGGGGGCGTTCTGGGGGTGGATACCGGGCATCCTGAAGGCGTGGCGCGGCGCGCATGAGGTCATCACCACCATCATGATGAACTACATCGCCATCTACCTTACCCAGTATCTGGTGACGAAGGTGTGGAAAGACCCGAACTCCATGTCGCCACAGACGCCGGAGGCGCATCCGTCGGCGTGGCTGCCGATACTGGTGGAGGGTACGCGCCTGAGTGTGGGGCTGTTGATTGCGCTGGGCACCGCGCTGGCGCTGTGGTATCTGCTGAGGCGCACGGTGTGGGGCTACGAACTGCGGGCGGTCGGCGCGAATGCGGAGGCGGCACGGTCGGCAGGCGTGCGCGTGTCCAGGGTCATCTGGGGCAGTATGGCGCTCAGCGGGGCGATCGGCGGACTGGCGGGAGCAGTGGAGGTGCTGGGCGTGCATCACCGCTACTACGACCAGTTCTCGCCGGGCTATGGGTTTGACGGCATCGCGGTGGCTTTGCTGGGCAACAACCATCCGCTGGGTGCGGTCATCGCGGCGGTGGTGTTCGGGGCGATGAAGAACGGCGCGGTGTATATGCAATCGGTGACCGCGCCCGCCGTCCCGCGCGAGATTACGACCGTAGTGCAGGCGGTGATTATCTTCTTCCTGGCGGCGATGCGTTTCCGGCGGAGGGCTGGGTGATGGGCGAGATACTGGACATTGAGCTGTTGCGCAGTGCCCTGCGTCTGGCGACCCCGCTGGCGCTGGCGGCAATGGGAGGTATCCTGTCCGAGCGCAGCGGTGTGGTGAACATCGGGCTGGAAGGGCAGATGCTGATGGGCGCGTTCGTGGGGTGGGCGTCGGCGGTGACGCTGGGCAGCGGCTGGCTGGGTGTGCTGTGTGGCGTCTCCGCCGGGGCATTGCTGGGGTTCCTGCACGCGCTGTTGACACAGAAGTTCCGCGCCGACCACGTGGTGAGCGGGATGGCAGTGAACCTGCTTTCGGCGGGTATGACCGTGTTCCTGCTGAGGCGATTCTTTGAGCGACCACCCGGTGCACGCGGAGTGCCCGAATGGAGCCTGCAGTGGCTGGACCCCATCCCTCTGCTGGGTGGTCTGCTCACGCGACAGAGCCCGTTCGTCCTGTTGATGCTTCTATTGCCGCTCGCTCTACACTGGATGCTGTATCACACGATGTGGGGATTGCGCGTGCGCGCGGCGGGGGAAAGTGCCCGCAAGAGCCGGCTGGCAGGGATCAACGTTCTGCTCATCCGCTATGGGTGCGTCACGCTGAGCGGAGCGCTCGCCGCACTGGCGGGCACATACCTTTCGCTGAGCCAGCTGAACGTGTTCACCGAGGGCATGAGCGCGGGCAAGGGCTTCATCGCGCTGGCGGCGGTTATCTTCGGCAGGTGGACTCCGCTCGGAGCGACCGCTGCGGCACTGGGCTTCGGCTTTCTGGATGCCCTGCAACAGCGTCTGCAGGGCGAACTGCTGTTCGGGGTGCGCGTGCCTTCGGAGCTGTTGCTTTCCCTGCCCTATCTGCTGACCATCGTGGCGCTGGCGGGGCTGGTGGGGCGCTCCATCCCGCCGCAGGACCTTGGAAAGCAGGAAGAGGGCGAGTAGGAAGTAGCCTCCTACCGAGCTAACCTCCATCTGCCCAACGCGGGAGAGGCGTCTGCTCCCCTTCCTTGTCGGAAGGAGCGGGGGCAGGTCTTCTTAAACGCTCGATGTCTGCGTTATGTGGTTCGCCTCTTGATAACAAACACGTTCGGCGGGAAATAGCGCTGTGTTTCGTTTACTTCCTCCTCAGGCTCGTCCTCCGCGGGCGGTTGCCGTGTTTCGGGCGACAGGGCAACCGGCTCCTGCACTCCGTCCGGCACCAGCATAATCACGCCTTCGTCCACCATGTAGGGATAGAGGTTGGCTGGGTTATACTCGTGCTCCTCGACGTCCGATCCGCCCACAAGAAAAGTCTCGAACGGCAATCGTGACACACGCCGGATGTGCCACGGGAAGAAACCCAGCTTGTCGCGTGGAATCCACAGCGGGTCGAGCGCCTCGCCTGCGTCGCTCTGCGCGGACTGCTCGTGCTCGTCGCTGTCAGCCAGCTGGTCGAAGGGGTTTTTGAAGATATTGCTCATCTCCATTGCCTCCCTCTGCTTGATTATATGCCAGTTCTGCCGTTTTGTAAACCGTTTGAGGAGGGTGTTTGAAATCATCCCTGCCGACCGTTGTTGTCGAGGACGCGAAACCTTTGGCGATCTGTATCTGGACCTAACCCCCGTCCCCTTCCCTGCGAGGGAAGGGGAGCAAACTCCTCTCCCCGTTTCGGGGAGAGGTTGGGAGAGGGGTTTGCAAACGGCTCACGAGGCACTTGCGCTACAGATGATGAGGTAGTCGGAGCTCCACAAAGTTTTCAAACACCACTTATCGC
>FWPV01006313.1_pt1 | contig 18616 bp, 16 predicted proteins | sample 2228371 | NCBI WGS metagenome assembly FWPV01 (sample SAMEA103939776, study PRJEB20133) | metagenome
AAACAAGGTGAAGGCCTTGTGTCAGCGATACGATATGGTAGTCGCTGGCCCCAAACCTTTCTGCGCGCTGCAGAAGGGAATCCATCCGGCCATCGACGCGTTTATAGATTTTTTCCGCATCGGGAGGCCCCACATGAGGCTGGAAATAAGGGATGATTATATTCGGGAAGCGAAGGTGTTGACCAGTGCCCCCTGTGGCAGCACCTATTTCGTGGCCTTCAATCTCAAAGGTGCCCCCGCGGATGAAAGAGCGCTGGAATACGTGGCTCGGTTCTGGCACAGTTTTCCCTGCGTGGCCTCCATGGAGATGGACCGGGAGCTAGGCGATACCATTCTTCATCTGGGAGGCTATCATCATTATCAGGCGCTAAAGTCCGCTTTCGAGGAGGCCGGTATCGAAATTGAGATCCCTGTACCCAGAGGTTCGACTCAAGCGATACCACCGCTTGCCCTCGCCAGGTGAACAGGGCAAGTCCTGGGCCGGAAAGGAGCTTGCGTCGAAGTTATCGAAGTCTTTTTATGTATATTTGGGTATATATTCAAGAAAGGAATGTTTTCAATTCGATGATGGAATATCGGGGGGAAGGCATGGAGTACAAGGAAGCTTGTTTTAGGGCATCAATAGGTCTCTCCGAAATTAGGAACCCTGGATTCTTAACTGTATTGTGCTGGGAGTGATGTGCTGGGTAAAGTTGGGCATGGGGGTGTAAAGTGATCGAGTTTATGGATGAGGAGAGGGCAAGCAAGGTCTTGCGTTCCTTCTTAAAACCCGGGGAGATGCTGGAATCGGTGGAAAAAGCCATCAATTACAGGTGGGGCAGAAATTACTATGTAGGAATAACCGAAACTAGGGCGATCCTGCTCAATTGGTCGTTTTATAATGACAGGTATATGCTAACCGAAGTTCCCCGGGAGGGAATGGATGAGTTCATGAGGCGCAAGCGGATAAGGCCCATCTCCTTCGACACGCCCTTTCTTACGAGGGAAAAGGATTTTGCCTTGTATGAGCGGCTGAAAGGAGCGGTCTCTGGAGATTTGGAAGCAGGTGAAAGATTGATTTCCTTTGCGAAAGCTAGGAGAGCCTTTAAAAACTTCCTAATCGCCATCACGGATCGAAGAATCATGATGTATGGTATGGGAAGGAAGACTTCGCTCCAGGGCCCAGAGAACATCTCATTTTCGTCGCTGAGGGATGCAGCTTTGCTTTACGGCAAGAAGCCAGTGGCCATGGAGATACCCTACGAGGGCAATTACAACTTGAAGATAAAGCTTTCGCTTCTGGACGGCACGGTGGAGACATATAATATCATTGGGCTGAGCAGCTACTCCACCACCGTAGGAATATAGGTAACTCAAACCGGGATGAATTGCTGAATTACGGCCGACCCTGAGCAGCTATTCCACCGCGAGGGGGTCTATAAAATTCATTGAATAGAGGTGGCGCTAGATATGGCCAAGTTCACTTTACCCACTGATATAGGGGTTGAGATCCCTTTAGGTATAGGTGTGGCTGGAGATGACTCGCTTACGCGGCGTTTAGCGGCGGAGGAAGAGAATATAACAACATTCCAACAAAGCATGCAGATGCTTCAAGCTTTAAGGGAAGGAAGAATCGGCGCAGCCATAAGGGGAGAGCTGGAGGCCAAAGAATTTTTACGAAGTGTTAAATTTATTTGGAGGCTGGATAGGATTTATCGAGTGGCCGTGCTTTCCACTTGTTGGGGGAGGCCATTTCTCTTTGCTCCCGTGGGTATCGACGAGGGGTCAGATATAGAGGACAGAACGAGGCTCATCGAGTACGGCAGGGCACTTTTGAAGGAAATGGGATGGAAGGAAGGGGTGGGGATTCTCGCACCGGGGAGAAAGGAAGACCGGGATCGGGACTCGTCTATAGCCGAGTCCATTGAGGAGGCGGAAAGACTGGCAATGGAGAGCGGCGGCAATATCAGATATATTCTCATAGAGGAGGCAGCGAAGCTGGACCAGTTTATCCTCGCCCCAGACGGACGAACGGGAAACCTCATCTATCGCACCTTGATCCACCTGGGCGGAGGAGGGTCTCATGGCGCCGTATACTTTCCCATGGGGGAGATCATAGTAGATACATCGCGATCCGCCCCAGAGTTCGAATACCGGGAAGCGATAAAGCTCGCTCGAATCATCGCACACAAAAGGCTGCGAGATCGGTGTAAACAGCCATGAAGCGCGTGCTAACACTACACACTAGTAAATTTTAGAGATAAAATTGTAATGTCAGTTAACGATGTCGATTAGATTAGCGGAATTTTGCGCAAGAGGTCTATGGACCTAGTTCTTGTGAACAATTTTGGAAAATGAAGAAGGGGGATTTGACATGAATGGTGCGAGTGCGAATCCGGGGCAGATAAAAAAATTCCTCAAGCAATTATCATCCAGCAAGGATCAATACTTTCTATACCTGGGCCAGCTGGCTTATCAAGAGTATCTGGACGGCGATCTTCCCAACGCGAAACTGCAAGATGCCTGTAAAAGTCTGGATGATATACATGCGCAGATCGCCCATTGGGAAGAGGAACTCAAAAAGGCTGAAATGCTTAAGAAGATGAAGGGTGGGATGATATGCCCCGGTTGCGGAGGAGTGGTGGGACCTGGCCTAGCTTTCTGCCCCACTTGCGGGAGGCAGGTGCTGGCCGTTCCACAACCTCCCGTGGGTTATCCAGCGCCGGGCGCCCCTCCTGCCCAGGCAGCACCGTGGACTCCTGCACCAACTCAGGCGGCCACTTATCCCCAGACGCCGCCACCGCCGGCTGCCGGAGCCACTTCGCAGGCCTGCCCTTCCTGTGGTGCGGCCATAGATGAAGAGACCATTTATTGTGCTTCCTGCGGTTCCAAGGTGAAGGTGGAGGGAGAGGCGGATGCCCAGACTACCACGCAGGCTGAGCCACCCCCGAAGGGGATTACCTGCTCCTCGTGTGGAGCAACCTACGAGGAAGAAGACGTATTCTTCTGTTCTGAATGCGGTCAGAAATTGCGGGAATAAATTATGATCCAAGTTTACACAGGCGACGGAAAAGGGAAAACCACCGCTGCGCTGGGGCAGGCGTTGAGGGCTCTCGGCCATGGTTGGAAGGTTTATATGGTCCAATTCATGAAGGGAAGAACCTATGGTGAACTGATCACCTGCCGCGATTGCCTTCCAGGCATGGTGATTGAGATGTCGGGACGGGATGAGTTCGTTAAGAAAGGAGCGCCTGAGGAGATAGATGTGAGGATGGCTCGGGAAGGGTTGGAGAAGGCCAGAAAGGCAATAGCCAGTGGCGATTACCAGATGGTCATTCTCGATGAGATAAATGTGGCGGTCGATTACGGGGTGCTACAGCTAGACGAGGTAATGGATCTACTGAAGACCAGCCCTCCCGAGGTGGAGATTATCTGTACCGGAAGATATGCCCCGCAGGAACTCGTAGAGCTGGCCGACCTGGTAAGCGAGGTCAAAGAGGTAAAGCATCATTACCAAAAGGGCGTTCATATGAGAAAGGGGATCGAGTTCTAAAGGAGGACCTCGGCGAGATATCGATGCTGGCCCACCTGATGGCGGTTGGATGAGCCTGTATCACTGGAACTCGATGGAGCAGAGCATGATGCTGGAGCCGCTGTGAGGATATGAAGGGATGAAATGGATCCGCACCACTAAAACTGACCTCGAGGCCATTCCCAGATCTTATCTTGTTAGATGGTTGGAGGAGCCAGTAACACATATTATTTCTCCAACCTTGGTCAGGGATCGAGCCAGTATTGCCACCCATTGTTTAAGAGAATGATCTGTCTAGCGCGCTCAAGCGCGCTTCGTCGTTGGGGAAAGTACACCGGGAGATTACAGAACCCTTTTCAGATTAGGAAAGACGGAAAAAGATAATGGCCCCAGGGATTATTGCAAAGCGTTTTATGTATTATAAGGCACGAGTTGAGTCAATTATGAGACAGGAGCCTGGAGGAGATGGACAAGGAAGAGTGGCGTAGAAAGAGCTATGAGAAATGCGAAGTGAGGCAGGAGAGTTTTACCACCATCTCCGGCAAGGAGATAGACAGCCTTTATACGCCTGAGGACCTGGGAGACTTCGACTACGGGAGGGATCTGGGTTACCCCGGAGAGTATCCCTATACCCGGGGAATTCATCCCACCATGTACCGGGGAAGAATCTGGACCATGCGCCAGTTCGCCGGATACGGAACGGCGGTGGAGACCAACCAGCGCTACAAGTTCCTGCTGGATCGCGGCCAGACGGGTTTATCGGTGGCTTTCGACATGCCCACCATCATGGGGTATGACTCGGACCACCCCCGTGCCCAGGGAGAAGTGGGGATCTGCGGGGTGGCCATAGATTCCCTGGAGGACATGGAGGTCCTTTTCGATGGAATTCCCTTGAAGGATATCACCACCTCCATGACCATAAACGGCCCCGCCTCCGTCCTTCTGGCCTTCTATCTCTGCGTAGCGGAAAAACAGGGTGCATCCTGGAAGGAGTTGGGAGGTACCATACAAAACGACATCCTGAAGGAGTACATCGCTCAAAAGTCCTGGATTTTCCCGCCCCGTCCCTCTATGCGTCTGATCACCGACATCATGGCTTTCTGCTCCCGGGAGGTGCCCCGCTGGAACACCATCTCCATCAGTGGGTATCATATTCGGGAGGCTGGCTCCACCGCTGTGCAGGAACTGGCCTTTACCCTAGCGGACGGCTTCGCCTATGTGGAAGCGGGAATAGAGGCGGGGCTGGACGTGGACGAATTCGCCCCCCGGCTCTCTTTCTTCTTCAACTCGCACATGGATTTTTTCGAGGAGATAGCCAAGTTCAGGGCGGCGCGCCGTATCTGGGCCAGGCATATGCGGGAGAGGTACAAGGCCAAGGACCCCCGCTCCTGGATGCTTCGCTTCCACACCCAGACCGCGGGCTGTTCCCTCACCGCCCAACAGCCAGAGAACAATATCGTGCGCACCGCCTTCGAGGCACTTTCCGCGGTTCTGGGGGGAACCCAGAGCCTGCACACCAACTCCATGGACGAGTCTCTGGCTCTGCCCACGGAGAAGGCCGTGGAGATCGCCCTGCGCACCCAGCAGATCATCGCCTATGAGTCGGGGGTTGCCAATACCATCGATCCCCTTGCCGGCTCTTATTTCGTGGAGAAACTTACCAGCGAGATGGAAGAGGAAGCTGAGAGGTATTTCCAACGCATTGAGGAGTTGGGAGGGGTGCTTGCCGCCATCGATCAGGGTTTCTTCCAGAGAGAGATCGCTGACGCGGCGTTCAGATACCAGATGGAGCTGGAGAAGAAGGAACGCATACTGGTAGGGGTAAATGAGTATATCCGGCCAGATGAACGGCTGGAGATACCCTTGCTAAAAGTCGATCCCGAGGTGGAAAGGCGCCAGAGGGAGCGCCTGGCTGAGCTTAAGCGCAGAAGAGACGCCCGCCAGGTTGAAGAATGTCTCAAGGATCTGGAGGAAGGGGCCAGGGGAGACGCAAATCTCATGCCCTTGATTATTGCCTGTGCCCGGGCTTATGCCACCGAAGGGGAGATCATCGATACCTTGAAGAAGGTCTTCGGTGAATATCGGGAAACCGCCATATTTTAAATCTGGATAAGGGGGGAAAAATGCAAGCCAAGAAGCGCATCCTCATCGCAAAACCTGGGCTGGATGGCCATGACCGGGGAGCCAAGGTGGTGGCCAGGGGCTTGGCCAATGCAGGCTACGAGGTCATATATAGCGGTCTGCACCAGACTCCGGAGCAGATTGTGGAGTCAGCGCTTCAGGAGGATGTGGAGGCGGTGGGAATCTCCATTCTCTCCGGCGCGCATATGACCGTCTTCCCCCGGGTTATCCAGCTGCTAAAAGAGCGAGGCGGAGGGGAGATCATGGTCTTCGGTGGGGGAATCATCCCCGAGGAGGACGTGGAAGAGTTGAAGAAGATGGGGGTGAAGGAACTCTTCGGACCAGGCACCCCGATTCAGGAGATAACCGATTTCCTCCAAGAACAACTCGGATAATCGCTACCTTTTCATCTTTTGAAAGAGGGGATTCACCAGGAAGGATTCATCCATGGGGATTCCCCGCCCACTCGAGACCAAATGATAAGAGATGCCTTTGGCCGAATGGGCGCCGCGGTTAGCAGTGGCTCTCATCCAGGATCCTTTATTGCTTCGTGGGGGTAGCGGGATGAAAGTCGAAAGAGAGAGCAATCGCGCTGCAGGGAAACGCGCTGGACCTGATAATTCCCGATGTTAGGTCTAATATTTTCAGGTATGGTGATAACGTGAGGAATAGGTTTGAAAATAGTATCTCGCCTCGCACTGTCCGAGTATAAAGAGATTGCCCTTTTATATATTGAATTTTTCGGGAAAATGTTAATATAATATTTGCGCCTGTGTCGGGTGTGGATTGCCCACATCTGTGGTATGGAATCTTGAAAATTCAATACAGGCAGTAGCATGGTTGGAACAAGAGATATAGTGGGGTATTGAACATGAGCGCTGAAGAACTTACCTTCGTAGAAAAGTATGATCTCCTGGGATGCATTCAGTGTGGAAGGTGCACGGGCGGCTGTCCGGTCACCGTGAGGACGCCTCTTAACGTGAGGCGTTTTATGTATGACACCCTCAACGAGGACCTCCTGGAAGAAATATCCGCCAAGCCGGAAATCTGGGACTGTACCACCTGCTATACCTGTGCTTCCCGCTGCCCCAAGGGTCTGGAACCCATGGAGGTGCTGATAGGTTTGAGAAGCTTGCAGATCGAGGAAGGCAGGGTTCAGCCCACGGTGCGGGATGCACTGGAATCGATATTCAAGGATGGCAATCCCTGGGGCATGCCCAGGGCAAAACGCTATGACTGGATGGAGGGTTTGGAGGTAAAGGTTTTAGAGCCCGAGTCGGAGGAAAAGACCGACGTCCTCCTCTTTCTCTGCTGTACTGATACCTATGATCCCCGGGTAATCAAGGTTACCCAATCACTGATTAAGGTGCTGGATAAAGCTGGGGTTGATTATGGTGTGATAGGAGAGGATGAGAGCTGCTGTGGGAGTGAGGTAAGGCGGCTGGGAGAAGAAGGACTCTTCGAGATGTGCGACGAGGAGAACGTGGAGCTTCTCAACTCTTATAACGTGGACCGTATAGTAACGGTCTCGCCCCATTGTTATAACACCTTTAAAAAGGAGTATCACGGGCTGAAGACTCCGGTGCTGCACTATACCGAGCTGGTGGCCCAACTTATTGAAGAGGGTAAATTGGAGCTGAACAATAAGCTGGAAAAGGTGGTTACCTATCACGACCCATGTTTTCTAGGGAAGCAGAACCAAATATACGATGAACCAAGATATATACTCACCCGTATCCCGGGCATCGATTTCCGGGATTTCGACCGTTGCCGCGAGCGCAGTCTCTGCTGCGAGGGTGGCGGAGGCAAGATGTGGGTGGAGAGCGAATCCACCGAGGAGAGGCTCGCGGAGATCAGGGTGATGGACGCCAAGGAGCTGGGCGCGGAAATAATCGCTGTTGCATGCCCCTTCTGCCTACTCACGCTGGAGGATGCCAGCAAGGTAAAGGGCTTGGAAGAGGAGATGAGGGTGGCGGATATCCTCGAACTCCTGGCGGAAGTGATATAGATAAAAACCCAGGTAGGTAGGTGTAAGGAAGAAAAGAGGTGAAGCTGGTATGAACATGGTGGTATGTGTGAAACGAGTACCGGATACCGCCGAATCCGAGGTGCATATTGACGCCTCGGGAAAGGATATAGACAAGAGCAAGCTATCCTTTGGCATTAACGAGGCGGACAATTACGCGGTTGAGGAAGCTATCCAGATTAAGGAGCGTCTGGGTGGAACCGTCAACGTCATTAGCGTGGGCGGCAAGGATTCCGATGAGCAGATCAGGATGGCGCTGGCCAAGGGCGGAGACGAGGCCATTCGTATCGAGGATCCCGCCATGGCCGGTTCCGACGGGTTCGCCATCGCCAAGGCGCTGGCCGCCGCGATCAAGGGAATGGAATTCGATATAGTTTTCACCGGAGCGTTGGCCGATGATGATGGATCGGCGGTAGTGGGCGTGGCCTTGGCCGAGCTGCTGGGAGTGAACCACGCCGCCTATGTTAAAAAAGTTGAGGTTCTGGAGGATGGCAAAAAGGTCAAGGTGGGTCGCGAGCTGGAAGGTGGATTAATGGAGTTTATAGAGATGGAGCTTCCCGCGGTGCTCACTATTCAAACGGGCATAAACGAGCCTAGGTATGCGTCTTTCAAGGGCATCAAGCAGGCTGCCAAAAAGGAAATAGCCATCAAAAGCATATCTGACCTGGGCCTGGATGCCAGCGAAGTAGGAGAGTCTGGATCCTGGGCGGTTCTGGAGAAGTTCACCCCGCCTGTGGTGGGAGAGATGGCGGAGATTCTTACTGGAGAACCTGATGAGACTGCGGCCAAGCTGGCTGCCATTCTGAAAGAGAAGGGGCTGGTATAAATGAAGGATATATTCGTACTGGCTGAGCATCGTCGTGGGGAGTTGCGTGAAATAACCCTGGAAATGCTGTCTGGAGCTGCTGGACTGGGAGGCAGCGTAGTAGCGGTTCTTTTTGGAAAGAACATGGATGATTTCGCCAGCAAGATCGCCGGTTATGCGGATAAGGTCCTGGTGGTAGACGATGACATGTTCGAAAACTACAACAGTGAAGCATACCAAAAAGCCCTATCTGCCTTGATAAAAGAGCACAACCCTGGCTTATTGCTCATGGGGCACACTGGTCAAGGGGTTGATTTAGCCCCCGCCTTGGCCGTGGAGCTGGGAGTTCCCCTGGTTACCGATATAACCGCTCTGGAAATGGAAGGAGACAAACCCAAGCCTACCCGCCAGTATTATGGAGGAAAGCTCGACGCTCACATGGTCCCAAAGGATGCTGACTTGTATATTTTGACCGTGAGAGAAGCGACATTCCAGGCGGCTGAGCCTTCCAAGTCTGGGGAGATCGTCAAGGTGGAAAATCCGGTTAAGGAGGAGATCACCTACCGCAAGTTCTTGGAGTACGTGGAGCCGGAGGTTGGCGAAGTGGATATCACCCAATCCACCTTGCTGGTTGGAGTGGGGAGAGGCATTCGCGAGGACAAGAACATGCCCATCGTGGAGGAACTGGCCCAGGCTTTGGGCGCGGACCTGGCGGCTTCAAGAGCGGTGGTTGATGCCGGATGGCTTCCCTCGGATCGCCAAGTGGGCATTTCCGGAAAGACGGTAAAGCCCAAGCTCTATCTGGCCGTTGGAATTTCAGGAGCCTTCCAGCATGTGACCGGCATGAAGGGATCAGAGGTAATCGTGGCCATCAATAAGGACCCGGATGCCCCTATCTTTGGCATAGCTGATTACGGAATAGTGGATGACCTCTTTAAGGTTGTTCCCAAGCTCACCGAGAAGATCAAGGAGCTTAAGGGCTAATTGTATGATATCTATTAAGGCCCCCCGGAGGCTTAGGCAAGTACACTTTTATCTGACAGGGAAAGAACGGAGAGCTTCTGAGGGAGCGCGTAAGGAGGAATTTGTTTAAATGAACGGAAGGCCAAAAATCGGAGTTTATATCTGTCATTGTGGCATCAACATCGCGCATACCGTGGATGTGGACGAGGTAGTCAAGTTCGCATCCACCCTTCCAGATGTAATAGTGGCGAGAGACTACAGGTATATGTGTTCCGATCCTGGTCAGGCCCTAATAGTTGAGGATATCAATAATCTGGGGCTGAATCGGGTGGTGGTGGCTTCCTGTTCGCCTCGCATGCACGAACCCACCTTCAGGAAGACCCTTATTACCGCTGGGCTCAATCCATACTTCCTGGAGATGGCCAACATCAGGGAACAGTGCTCGTGGGTGCACGAGGACAAGATAGCCGGTACAGAGAAGGCGAAGAGGCTGGTGGAGAGCGCGGTGGTTAAGGTGCGGAGGCTGGAGCCGCTGGAGGTGAAGGAGGTTGACGTTGAGCCCTGATTATAGGAGCGGGCATTGCCGGCATACAGGCGGCTTTGGATATCGCGGATGCGGGATTCAAGGTGTATCTGGTGGAGAAAACTCCTTCCGTGGGGGGACACATGGCTCAGCTGGACAAGACCTTTCCTACCCTGGACTGTTCCGCCTGTATCCTCACCCCCAAGATGGTGGATGTAGCCAATCACCCCAACATCGAGCTTCTTACCTATTCCCAAGTGGAGGATATCAGCGGGTACGTGGGCAATTTCGAGGTAAAGGTACGCAAGAAGTCGCGATTCGTGGATGTGAACAAATGTACTGGTTGTGGAGCGTGCGCGGAGGTATGTCGACAGGCGGGACGCATTCCCAACGAGTTCGATGAGGGTCTGGGTATGCGCGGGGCCATATACCTGCCATTCCCCCAGGCAGTGCCGGCCAAGTACACCATCGACAAGGAAAACTGCCTTTTCCTCTCCAGGGGAAAGTGCGGGGAGTCGCCCAAGTGCCAGGAAGCCTGCGAGGCGGGAGCGATAGACTTCGAAATTCAGGATGAGATAGTGGAGTTCAAGGTGGGTACCATCATCGTTGCCACCGGTTTCGATATCTTTGATGCGCGCAAGAAGCCGGAATACGCCTATGGGGTCTACGATAACGTTCTAAATGCCCTGGAGTTCGAAAGGCTGGTTTCTGCTTCCGGTCCCACTGGAGGGAAAGTAGTGATACCTCAGAGGGGCAAGAAGAAAAAGAAGAAGGAAGCCGAGGAAGAAGAACCCGTCATTCCCAAGAACATCACTTTTATCCAGTGTGTGGGTTCGCGGGACAAGAGCGTGGGGAATGAATATTGTTCCCGGGTGTGCTGCATGTACACCGCGAAGCAGGCTCACCTGGTAAAAGACAAGATCCCCGATGCGGAGATCACCATCTTCTATATGGACGTGAGAGCTTTCGGCAAGGGGTACGAGGAATTCTATGATCGGGTTCGCCGGGAGGGAATCCGCTACATCAGAGGCAACCCCTCGGAAATCTTCAAGAGGGGGGACAAGCTTATAGTGAAAGCCGAAGATACCCTCACGGCTACCCCGCTGGAACATGAGACCGACATGGTGGTGCTCTCGGTAGGCTTGGAGCCTCGTTCTGACCGCAGGGAGATCATCGATATACTTAAGCTTTCCTCGTCGCCCGATCTATTTTATTTGGAAGCCCACCCCAAGTTGCGCCCAGTGGATACCGCTACTGATGGAATCTTTCTGGCGGGGTGCTGCCAGGGTCCCAAGGACATTCCCGATGCGGTGGGACAGGCTAAAGGCGCGGCTTCAGCTGCCATGATCCTCCTTGCTTCTGGAAAGGTAAAGGTGGAAGCTCAGACTTCCATCGTCGACGAATCAACTTGTAGGGGATGTGGATTCTGCGTGGAGGTATGCCCCTACTCCGCTATTGAGCTGGTGGAGATCAATCGGATGGGGTGGCCGGTCATGGTCGCCAGGGTAAACGAGGCGCTATGTAAGGGGTGTGGAGCCTGTGCCGCTGCCTGTCTGTCCGGATCCATCCAGCAGAGGTCATTCAGAGATATCCAAATCCTGCCCCAGATTGAAGTGTTGGGGGTGAGATAATGGCGGAAGAAACTAGAGAAGGATTCGAGCCCAACATCGTAGCTTTCCTTTGCAATTGGTGTTCGTATGCAGGAGCCGACCTGGCGGGGACCTCGCGTATCCAGTATCCCTCTAACGTGAGGGTGATAAGGGTGATGTGCACAGGCCGGGTAAACCCACTCTTCGTGATGAATGCCCTGCAGCAGGGGGCAGACGGGGTTCTGGTTTCCGGGTGTCACCCCGGTGATTGCCATTACATGCAGGGCAATTATTATGCGCGCCGCAGGTTCACACTCATGCGCAACTTCCTGGAGTACCTGGGGGTTGACCCAGCCAGGGTGCGCATGAGCTGGGTCTCTGCGTCGGAAGGCTCCAAGTGGAAAGAGGTAATAGAAGAGGTTGTGGAAGGGGTAAAGGCCGTAGGGCCGATGGATCAGTTTAAACGGAGGCAGTTAAATTGGTAGATAACGCTAAGCTCATAGAAGTTGCTAAAGAGGTGATATCCCGCGAGGATGTCAGGTTGCTGATAGGCTATCGGCCTGGAACTTATGGCTTTAGAGCTCGCCCTGCTTTTGTGGAAAGCGCTGACCAAGCCGAGGAGCTGATCTTCTCCCCAGCCTGCGTAAGTAACCTCTCCAGCTACTTAACCCTGGAGGAAAAGACCCCCCTTCCCAGGGGAGCGGAACCCGATTTGAGGAAAGTGGCCGTGATGGTGAAAGGCTGCGATTCTCGGGCTCTGATCCAGCAGTTGGTGGAGAAAGCGTATGACCGGGAGCACATCTTGGTTCTAGGGATACCATGTCGGGGTGTAGTGGACATGGCTAAAGTGGAAAGCCGTTTCCCAAGCGTTCTTTCTGGTGAAATTTCCATGGAAGGAGACAACTTGATCCTTTCTTTTGATGGAGAGAAGGAGACGATTCCCAAAGAAGAGTTACTGGCGGATAAATGTAAGCGCTGTCGCTATCCCACCCCTCTTATTTGCGACATCCTTCTCGATGACGAGGTGGAGCGTTTCGCAGATGACGACTACTCGGATATTGCGGCGATGGAAGGAAAATCTGTGGAGGACAAGTGGGCTTTCTGGGAAGAGCAATTCAGTCGCTGTATCCGCTGTTACTCCTGCCGTAACGTCTGCCCTATGTGTTATTGCGAGGATTGCGTTCTAGATCGCCTCAAGCCGGTGTGGATGAGAAGATCGGTGGATATCAGCGAAAACACCGCCTATCACATCTCCCGGGCATATCACTTGGCTGGCAGGTGTATTCAATGTGGAGAATGCGAAAGGGTATGCCCGGTGGACATTCCTCTCATGTTGCTTAACCGCAAGTTTTACCGGGATGTGGAGGAACTTTACGATTACGAGCCAGGCATAAAGGTGGAGGAAAAGCCCCTGCTTTCCACCTTCAGCGTAGATGATAAGGAAGATTTCATACTTTAAAGGTGGGTATCATGGCAGAAAAAGTACTAAAAAAAGAGAAGGTAGGGGAGGCTCTGAAGGAACTGTCCAAGTTTCGCCTTTTTGCTCCCGCTAAATCAGATGGTGTTGTTCTGTACAAGCAGATCGATGACCCTGCTGAAGCTTGTCTCGATTTCGGAAATACCACCGTTCCCGCGAAAAAAGTGGTCTTCCCTCAGACGGAAACCCTCTTCCGTTTTTTGCTAGGGAACCCGGAGCTCAAAGAGAAAAACGTCGAGGAAGAAGGCACCACAGTGGTTTTTGGGTTAAGGCCTTGCGACGCGCGGGCCATGGCCATCGTGGACCATCTTTTCAGCTGGGATTACCAAGACCCCTATTATCTGAAACGAAGGGAATTGACCACTTTGGTGGGCCTTGCCTGCATACAGCCACCTTCTATCAACTGTTTCTGCACCTCCGTGGGTGGTGAACCTTTCGGCGAGGAGAACCTGGATGTGTTGTTGGTGGATCTAGGGGAGGAGTATCTGGTAAAGGTGATAACCGAGAAGGGAGCAAAGCTCGCCGCTACCCTGGAAAGCCATTTGGAGGAAGCGCCAGGAGACGCGAACAAAAGGGCGGGTGAGCTAGCGGATCAGGCCAGTGCCCAGATAAAGAGGGCCATCGAAACCAAGGGGATCCCAGAGAAACTTCCCACCCTCTGGGAGAATGAGTTGTGGAAGAAAGTATCAGCGGCCTGCCTGGGATGTGGGATTTGCACATATCTCTGCCCCACCTGCCATTGCTTCGATATCCAAGATGAGGTAGAGGGAGCCGAGGGAAGAAGGGCCAGGATGTGGGATTCCTGTATGTTCAAGGAATACACATTACACGCATCTGGCCATAACCCCCGACCTACCCGAAGAGAGCGCACGCGCAACCGGATCAATCATAAATACTCCTATTTCCCCAGTAAATTCCAGGTTATCGCCTGTGTGGGCTGCGGCCGCTGCATTAACCTCTGCCCCGTGAACATCGATATTCTGGAGATCTTAGGACAGGTGGTGGATGCCTAATGAAAAATCCATACATACCCTACGAAGTAAAAATAATCGATGCCTGGTACGAAGCCCCTGGAGATCGCTGTATCAAGACCTTTAAGGTCACTTTCGCTGACGAGAAGATCTGGGAAACCTGGTCGCACCAGCCCGGACAATGTGCCATGGTGGGCATTCCCGGCGTGGGGGAGAGCATGTTTTGTATCTCCTCCTCCCCCACGGAGAAGGGATATCTACGCTTCAGTATCATGAAAGTGGGAAAGAACACCAGCGCTCTCCATGAGCTGGAGGCAGGGGATTCCTTTTTTGTCCGCGGTCCCTATGGAAACACCTTTCCTTTGGAGGAGTGGAAGGGGAAGCATATCATCACCATTGGTGGAGGTATAGGACAGGCCCCCCTGCGCCCAGTCATACAGTATATCCGTGATAACCGTGGCGATTACGGTGAACTGACGGTTATCTACGGGGCTCGGACTTCGGAAGATCACTGTTTCAAGGGAGAATTCGAGGAGATAAGTGCCTGTGGGGATGCCTGCTGCCATCTCTCAATAGACGTGCCGGAGGAGGGCTGGCCTCATTTCGTAGGATTTGTCCCCGCGCTTCTGATGGAGGTGGAGCCCTCGCCGGAGAACGCTATAGCGGTTACCTGCGGGCCACCGGTAATGATAAAGTTCGTGCTGGAAAATTTGGAGAAGTTGGGCTTTACCCCTGACCAGGTGTACACTACTTTGGAAAACCGCATGAAGTGTGGCATCGGTAAATGTGGTCGCTGTAATGCTGGAAATCTCTATGTATGCAAAGACGGTCCGGTTTTCTCCTATGCCCAGCTCAAAGAAGTGCCCGAGGCTTTCGCTTAGGAAGACAAGATAAGGCAAGCCGGCTTATCATTGCCGGCGATAAATGATAATAGGGGCGAATTTCTCGCCCCTTTATAATGTTGATATTGCCTTGTGATAAGTCTTTCTGTCGTTCGCGCAGGAGGTAAGGAAAACGACGGAAACTGGAGAATAAATCTGTAGATAAATTGCGTAGATGAAAACGCTAGGGGCCCGTTTTACTAGTAGATGGACGAGAGCGGTAACTTGCAACTTGCATAGCAAGTTATCTTGTCAATTTACGTGATGATACCATAAAATTCAATTAAACTGACAATTGCGGAGGATATGACTTGATAACGAGAATCCGTATCTGGAAGGTGGTTAAACCCACTCTTCTGGTATTTACCTATTCCCTAGGCGGTCTGGTAGTAGGGCTTCTGCTTCTAATCCTGGGTTTCGATCTCCATTATAGGACTTATGCCTTCAAAGGATTGAGCGTGGCTGGAATCGAGGTGGGAGGCATGTCCAAGGGAGACATGATCGACTATCTGCGCTCCCACCTCAACCTAGAGGTTTTGAACAGCAACATAGTTCTCGATTTCGAGGGAAATAGGTGGGAGCTTCCCCTATACCGAATAGACGCCTACGTGGATTTGGAGAAGACAGCGGAAGAGACCCTCGAACGCGCCAATAGCATGCCTTTCTACAAACGCTGGTTAAAGAGAATATCCTTCCAGAGCATCGAAGATGATGTGCCCCTATGCGTGCATTACGACCCGGCTCTACTGGATTCTTTCGTGAAGGAGATGAAAGCGGCCATCGATCGAACGCCGGTGGACGCAGCCATAAAGCTTGAGGGAAGAAAGCTGGTATTCGTGAATTCCCGGCCGGGTTGGAAGCTCGATGCGGATGCTTTATGGAATGCGATCATCCAAACCCTGCCTCGCGAGGATAGGGTGGCTAAGATAAAAATAGAGGTGACTCCCCCGAATGTTTCCGATAACCAGATAGGCAAGGTGATAGCGGTGGATACCACCAATCACATATTGACCCTCTACAACAATATGCAGGTGGAAAAGCAGTATCCCATCGCCTGCGGGCAACCGGCCTGGCCTACCCCACTGGGTACATATAAAATAACAGCGAAAATTATGAACCCGGCCTGGGTGAATCCCGGTTCTTCCTGGGCCGCTTCCATGCCCCCCTACATTCCTCCAGGACCGGGAAATCCTCTGGGTACCAGGGCCCTGGCAACCAGCGCGCCTGGAGTGTTCATCCATGGAACCTATTCCAGCTGGTCCATAGGAAGGTCTGTATCCCATGGATGCATCCGCATGTACATTAAAGACAGCGAGGATATTTTTAACCGGGTTTCCGTGGGCACGCCCGTGCTTATTTATTAGGATTGCCCTGGTTTTGAATTCAAATAAAAGCATGATTTTCTCTTCTGAGGCTATGTTCCCTCCCCATTTGTGAACTCCGTGGAAATTCCCTTAAGATTTTAACCGTTTACACATTGGCAAGGTATTTTAATTTGTGTCCATTGAAATTTATCGTGCGAGCGAGAGAAACGCCTTGTAAAAAGCTTACACGTAGGCAAAGTATTTAACTTTTGCCCATAAAAGGACGTGAAATTTCTAAAGAACAAGGATTGCTTGGCGCGTATAGGCTATCATGCCGAAAGCGGGTCCAACCTGAACGACCATTAAATTTAATGCCGTGGGTTTATTGACTAGGAATGGGCAAGGTGATAAGCTTTTCTTTGGTCCTTCCTCTGAAGGAAGTTGGAGTATTTTTATAGCATTGAGTCACAGAAGGGTCTTCCATGAAATATGTTTGTTTAGAAATCATCTTCGGATGCCTTCACCTTAATTCCCATACAATTAGCGCATGTTCGTCCGTTTAATCCATGGAGGTAGAGATGGCGTACGATTATGAATTGATTAAAGTTGATGTCAGCGACGGGGTAGCAGTGATGTGCCTGAACCGCCCGCCTTTAAATCCCCTCAACGCCCAGCTGGGACTGGAGATAGGAAGGTGTGCCGAGGAGCTTTCCCTGGACGAAAATGTGAGGGCGGTGGTGTTGACCGGAGGAGAGAAAAACTTCGCTGCGGGTGCCGACATCAAGGAAATGGTGAACATGAGCGCGGTGATGGTTACCAAGTTCGTCCGCGCCCTGCAGGCCAGCTTCACCGCAGTGGAAAACATTCCCAAGCCGGTGATAGCCGCCATCAACGGATTCGCCCTGGGTGGAGGGTGCGAACTGGCCATCTGCGCTGACTGGCGTTACGCCCATGAGAATGCGCAGATAGGGCAGCCGGAAATCCTTTTGGGCATTATCCCGGGTGCTGGAGGGACCCAGAGGCTACCCCGTCTCATTGGCCCAGCCAAGGCTAAGGAGATGATCTATAGCGGAAGATTCTACTCCGCCCAGCAATGTTACGAGATGGGCCTGGTGCAAAAGGTGGTCAGCGGAGACAACTCGGTAATCGATGAAGCGATAAAGACCGCGAAAAGGTATGCCCAGGGACCCGCGGTGGCCCTAGCTATGGCCAAGATGGCGGTGAACAAGGGCATAGAGTGCTCCATCGAGGAAGGTTTGATCATCGAAGCCCATGGAATCTCGCTCTGCTTCGCAAGCGAGGATCGGACAATTGGAATGAAGACGTTCCTGGAGAAGGGTCCAGGAAAGGCGGAGTTTGTCGGTAGATAAATCTAGATGGGATAGTTCAACTATAAGGAGGTTGAGACATGGTAGATTTTGAACTAACTGATGAGCAAAAAGCGATCTGCAAAACGGTGCACGAATTTGCTCTCAACGAGATGAGGCCAGTGGCGCTGGAATGCGACAAGGAGGGAAAACTCCCCGAAGACCTGGTAAAGAAGGCAGCCGCTATGGGTCTAACTGCTCTGGCCGTTCCCGAGGAATACGATGGTGGAGGGATGGACCAGCTTACTTCAGCTATGGCCACCGAGGAACTCTTCTGGGGCTGCGCTGGCATCGCTACCTCATTGGGAGCGAACAATTTGGCCATTACACCAATTCTTATTGCAGGCAATGAGGAGCAGAAGAGAAAGTATCTTCCCCGCCTGTGCGATCCCGAAAACCCTAAATTCGCGGCTTTTGGCCTCACCGAACCCGGTGCCGGTTCCGACGCGGCTTCCATTTCCACCACTGTCACCGAGGAAGGCGATTATTATGTGCTCAATGGCCAGAAATGCTTTATTACCAATGGTGGCATCGCAGATTTCTACACTATCTTCGCCACCTTCGACAAGAGCAAGAAGTACGGTGGAATCGCTGGCTTCATCGTGGAGCGCAGCTACGAGGGAGTTTCCATTGGGAAGAAAGAGGACAAGATGGGTATCCGTGCCTCCAACACCACCGAGGTGATCCTGGATAACGTCAAGGTTCCCAAGGAAAATTACATGGTACCCATGGGCCAAGGTTTCTATGTGGTTATGCAGACTCTGGATTTGACCAGGGCGGGAGTGGCTGCCGCTTCTATCGGAGTAGCACGAGCTGCCTTCGAGGAAGCCCTCAAGTATGCCAAGGAACGCGTGCAGTTTGGGAAGCCCATCATGGCTCAGCAAGCGATATCTTTCATGCTGGCGGATATGGCCATGAAGATAGAAGCGGGTAGGCGCCTCTATCAGTATGCCGGATGGAAAGCTTCCAAAGGACTGCCCTGCTCCCTGGAGTCTTCCTATGCCAAGGCCTTCTGCAGCGACGTTTGCGTGGAGGTGACTATCAACGCGGTCCAGGTTCACGGTGGATATGGATACAT
>FWPV01008084.1_pt1 | contig 18613 bp, 9 predicted proteins | sample 2228371 | NCBI WGS metagenome assembly FWPV01 (sample SAMEA103939776, study PRJEB20133) | metagenome
CAATCCTCCGCGACCTGAGGAAACTTGAGAGAGAAGGATTCGTGCGAAGGTCCCACGGGTTGGTCGCGCTCGCCGAATCGAGAGCGTACGAGCCGTTCTTGGATGACCCGGGCTTTCGTGAACAACTGCGCCACATGGCGGCCGAAAAACGCCGCATCGGAGCGTACGCCGCCAGTCTCGTCCGGGACGGCGAAAGCCTCGCCCTTGCCGCCGGAACCACGGTGGCGCAGATGTGCCGGGTCCTCCGCTTCCGAAAGAACCTGACGATCCTGACCAACGCCCTGAATGTGGCAATGGATTTGAGCCGGCAGACCCATCTGAACGTGTATCTAACCGGCGGACACTTGAGCGGCAACTGGCTTGCCTTGGTCGGCGCAAAAGCTCTGACGTCGATTTCCGAAATGTTCGTGGACACGTTCTTTTTCGGCGCTAACGGGGCACATCCGGAACACGGCGTAACCGACCGCCATGCGGACGAGGCAGCCGTCAACCAGGCTCTAGCCAGGCAGGCGCGCAAGAGGGTGCTCCTTGTCGACCACACCAAACTCGGACGTACCGCGCGGCACCTTGTCTGCCGCGCTCAAGAACTGCACATGATCATCACGGATGCGGGCGCAGCCAGCGAGGCTGTAGCGCCCTTTGAACGTTTAGGCATAAAGGTGGTGAAGGTGTGAGGAAACTCTACTGCTGGAGCATCTTTCTCTTTCTCCTCGGGACGGGAATCTCTCTGCCCCAGGAACCTGTTCGTCGTGAACTGCGGGGCGCCCCGGTGGTCGGCGTCTCGCAGGCCGGTGGCCGCTGGGAAATTGCCGGCCGGAAGCACAAAGCCGTGCTGGACCCCCGGAACATGGCCCTCACGGTGATTGCCGGGAACGTCGCCTGGAAGTTCGCTCCATCGCTGCAAGACGACATGGTGGCGCGCCACGGCGGCCGCGAGTTCCTCCTTAAGCTCACCGACGCCTCGAACATCGAAGTGGCGCCTTACGACACCGGCTTCAAGACCGGTCTCCTCATTACGCTCGACGGCTTCCGGCATGAAGGCAAGCCGTTAGACCTCAAGCTCTATCTGACAATCTGCTTTGAAGGCCGGGACGAAGACTTGGTGTTTGACATCGCCGCCCGGGAAGGTGAAACCGCGCTCCGGCAGTTGGACTGGCCGAAAGAGCTTGACGCCTCAGAAACTTTCGACCATAGCGTGCTTAGCAACCGGTGGGGCGCCCTGTTGCCGCGACGCTGGCCGCGGGAATACAGCCCCATTCGCGCGATGACCAAGGACGGAAAGATCGACCCGAAAGACGTCAGCGAGGTCGAAAGCAATCTCATCGAGTGCTGGTCCATGTCCTGGTGGGGATTTCAAAAAGGGCCGGCAGCAATGATGGTCATCGTGGAGACCCCCGACGACGCCGCCTACAAGTTTCATCACCCGGCTGGCGGTCCAACGGTTATCGGCCCCCGCTGGCGGGATATGCTGGGCCGCTTCAGCTACCCCCGCACCGTACGTTTATGCTTTTTCGCGGCGGGAAATTACGTCACGATGGCCAAGCGGTACCGCCGCCACGTAATGGACAACGGGCAGTTCGTCTCCCTGAGGGAAAAAGCCGCCCGACAGCCCCTCGTCCATGACTTGATCGGCACGCCGCATATACGCCTGCACATCAAGCGCAATTACAGACCGGGCGGATTCCGCTACGACAACGTCAACAAAGAACGGAACTACCAGGTCGTGACCTTTGACCAGCGGGCAGCCGAGTTAAGGAAACTTAAGGCCAGAGGAATAGATCGCTTGTACGTCTGTTTGGCCGGCTGGCCATACATGGGCTACGACCGCCAGCACCCGGATGAGCTGCCGCCCGCTCCCGAAGCCGGCGGCTGGGAGGGCATGAAACGGTTTGGCGATACGTTGCGTGAGCTCAAGTACCTTTTTGTTCTCCACGATCAGTACCGGGATTACTATACGGACTCGCCATCATTCCAAGAGCAGTTCGCGATCCACGAAGAGGATGCCGTTCGTCCGCCAATGGTGTTTCCAGGAACCCGTTTCGGGCAATCGAAGTCTGGGTTCGTGCCATATATGGACTATTGGGACGGCGGACTGATGAGTTACTTGAACCCGCGATTCCATTTAGGCCATTTGGTGAAGAACTACAGGTTGATGTTAGAGCATGGTGTTCGTCCGCACGGGGCCTACCTCGACGTGTACGGTTATGTGCCCCCAGACCGGGACTTCAACCCACAGCATCCCGCCACGCGGAGCGACTCGATGAGGTTCCGCGCGGCATGCTTCCGGTGGGTGCGTAACAACTTGGGCTTGGTCGGGACCGAAGCAGCGGCTGATTGGGTCATACCGTATGTCGACTTCGGCTCGGCCAATCCAGGCCGGGGTACTGCCATTCCCGTCCCGCTCTATCAGCTTGTTTATCACGATGCGATTGTGATCCCCGGCAGCGGTCTGGCAGGTATGCTATACGGCTGCGCGCCGCAACTCAGCGCCAAAGGCGGAGAAATCTCCGACGCCGACCTCGCGGCTGCGCTTCGCGCCGCCGCGCTTCACGCCCGGACTGGCATGTTGGAAATGACGAACCACGAGTTCCTCGACAACAACTACCGGAAAGAGCGCACGACCTTCGCTGATGGGACGACGGTCACCGTGGACTTCGACGCCGGAATCGTGGACGTAAAACCCGATCTTCGCTGAGACCAAGCGAAGCTTTTGAGCGGATGGCCCGCCCCTATCGGGGAACGCCGGGCTTTGCCCTACTCCCCGGTCGCTTGGGCGGCGCGGCGGAGGTCTCCGATCTCGGTCATCGGGCGCGTCCGGTGCAGTGAGAAGTAGATCGCCAGGAATCCCACCCCGAGCAGGCCGATCACCGACATCAGCGCCAGCAGCCGGTCAATCACCCGGATAGGCGCGAAAGCCTCCCGGGCGTCCTGGCATACCAGCACCACCCAGTTGAGCTTCTCGTAGTCCGCTTTCAGTCCGACGTCGGAAAAGCCGATTACGGTCCCGCCCCGGGCCGGCAAGTCCGCCACCACGTAGCCGGTCTGGCGTCCCTGTAACGTCCCTAAGGCGTCCTTCACCGCGAGGAACTCGTCAGCCTTAAGCTTCATCGCCAGATTCGACTGCGGTCCGCTGATCACCGTCCCGTCGTCTTTGACAAGCAAGGTGCGCCCGCTGCCGCCAAGTTGCAGACGTTGGATCACCGGGAACAGGCTGGTGACGTCCACCAAGGCGTCCAAGGTGCCGATGAGACGGCTCGTGCCCTCCTCCATCACCGGCACGCCGATGCCGATATAGTTCGAGTGAGTGGCCTCATCGAACAAGATATCCGTGACGCTTACCGCTCCCCGGCCTTGGGCGTAGATGTTGGTCCAGTACTCCTCGTCGGCTTGGTAATAATCCAGGGTCTTGTGCGAAGCCGCGACCACGGCGCCTTTAGCGTCCGTCACCGTGATGCGCAGCAGACGGGGGTCCAATTCCCGCTGGCGCCGCAACAGGCGGGAAGCCTTATTCGACAGAATCTGGTTGACCAGGGCTTCGCCCGCGGGGGTGTTCCAAATCTTCTCAATGCGGTCGAATTTGGCCTTCAGGGCTTCGTCGCTCTGGCCCTCGTGCGAGTGGTTGCCTGCGGCGGCGGCTTCCGCGATCTCGGGAAGCGCGGCGATGGCGCCTACTTGAATCACCCGGTCGTTTATGAACTGCGAAGTGGCGGCGGCGACGTTGTCCGCCATGGTCTTGAACTGGTTGCCGACGGTCCGTTGCAGGGACCGGTGACTCTGCGAAAGGCTATACAAGCCCAGGATGCAGATCGGGCACACGGTCAGGACAAGCCCGATCAGAAGTTTCTTAAGGGGAATGTGTAGGATCAGCCGTTCTTGGGCCGGCATAGCGGTTCTCCTTTCACCGCTGTTGCCGCGCCTGTCATCCAAAGCAGGCAGGCGCGCTTCTATCCCGACTATAGGCCGCCTGCCGCCGTTGTCAAGGCTGATCTTAAGGCTGCTGAGCGCCGGCTTTACGTCCCGGGGTCACATTGGCCGCTTCCGCCGGGCGCGAGGCGAAAATTAACGTCGTGGGCCGCCTGCGCGCGCCATAGCCGAGCGAGAAACCCAACGGCTTCACTTTCCCCGGTTCCTCGAACGCCCCGGCCAGGTCCTTCTGATATTGGCGGCGGAAAGGCGGGTCGGGCATGGCGTACTCGCCGTATAAACGCACGTTCCACCCCCCTTTGACGTAATAGCGGTAAGGCACGCCGGTGTCGTCCTGTAATACATTTTGGCTCCTCTCGAGGATGAAGCCGCGCAAGCGGTCGCACATCCGCCAGTGCAAGAGGAAAGATCCCGACTTTACAAAGGTGTCGGGCGGGGGGAAACGCTCCAGGAAGCGCAGGAACCGCGGGTCGGTCTCCAACCCTTTGGCCAGATCCGTCGAAAAGTAGTAAAGCTTGGCCGATTGGCCATCCGGCCGGCAGAATTCGATCTCCACCCCTCTCGGCCGCTCCGGACCCCGGTAATCGAGCAGAGATCCATCGGAGGCGATTTGCACATGGCGGGCGGAGGCGACCTCACACCCGGTCTTCGCCAGCAGCATCAAAATCATCGGAAGGACGCCGCGCGCGATCTGTCCGCGAAACTGCTGGTCCATCTCCCGGGTGACAAAGAAACTGCGGCCGAACATCTCGCCGGCGGCGGCGCGCAACCCCCCCAAGGACTTCTCGAGCTGTTCGGCGGGGTACAGTTCCGGCGCAGGGATGGGGCCCACAGGCTCGAGGCCTGCCATGATGTAAGTCTTGCCCGTCGGAAAGAACGTCAACATGAAGGAGACGTCCGGGCCGCTAAACGGGTAAAAGACCGTTTCGCTGTACTGTATCGCCGGGGCGAGTTCAGCCTTCTGAAACTTCCTGGCGGGCTCAAGATACGCCCTTTCGAAATCCGCCCATAACTGTCTCACCGCGGCCGCGTGCGTCTTCCATGGCTCAGCCGTTTCCAGCTCCCGGAACACTCCGCCGCTGCGCCCCTCCAGCCCAGCCAGGAATCTGGCGGCGTCGTTGATGGGATTCTCGACTTTGGCCTCCACCGGTTTCGCTGGAGTCGAAGAAGAACACCCGAGGGCGCACAGCGACAGCACCGTGGTCAGAACAATGGGGATTCTCATGGAGTACGCGGCGGCTCCACTCTTAGGATATCGCAACCGGCGCAAGATTTAAGAGCGATTCGAACACCCTTGAAGGCCCCGAGTTCTGGTGCTAGAATTTTCTCCATCAACTCCGCTTGGGGTAGCGGGGTGAGCACTATGGGGCAAGGAGATATTCCATTATGACCACACTCAGACGCGCGGGCATCGTGTTTTTGGCGGCCGCCGCGGCCGTCTTGGGGCAGACTTCCACATCCCGGATCTCCGGTACGGTGATGGATTCGACCGGCGCGGTGGTCCCGAACGCCACCGTTGTCTTGCTGAATGAAGCCACCGGGATCACGGAAAAGCAGCAAACCACCGACGCCGGTTTGTACTCGTTTCCCTCGCTGCCGGTCGGGACGTATACGGTGCGCGTGGAAGCCGCAGGGTTCCGCACGTTCGTCCGCCCCGGCGTGATTCTGCAAGTGAACACGCCCGCGGTGGTGGACGCGACGCTGGAAGTCGGCTCGCCCACGGAAAGCGTCGTGGTCAGCGCGGCTGCGGAACTGTTGCAGACCTCTTCCGCCACACTCGGGAACGTCGTCGAACAGCGGGCCATCGCCGACCTGCCATTGAACGGCCGGAATCCGCTGACTCTCCTGATGTACGAACCGGGCGTAACGCAACGCTCCGGGAACCTCGTGACCGTCAACGGCGCCCGGTCCACCGCCAACAATGTGACGATTGACGGCATTGAAGCCAACGAATCCACCTATTCCAACGCCACCAACAACATCTTCCGGCTGAATCCTGACAACGTTCAGGAGTTCAAGGTCACGACGGCCAACCCGACCGCTGAAGAGGGACGCAACTCGGGCGCCAACATCTCCATCGCCACCCGGTCGGGCACCAACGAGTTCCATGGCAGCCTGTTCGAGTTCTTCCGCAACACAGCGCTGAACGCCCAGGAATTTTACGCCAGAGCGCAGGGACAGAAGAAGCCGGTCGTGCAGCTCAATCAATACGGTTTCGAGCTCGGCGGACCTGTCCGTAAGAACCGCACGTTCTTCTTCGCTAGCTGGCAAGGGCAGAAGGTGAATTTCGCCGATCCGATCGATAAAGCCTTTGGCCAGTCGGTCGACCTCTATACGCCCACGGCGCTGTCGGGCGTCTTCCGTTACTGGGTGGCGGACCCGCAGAATCCGCTCGTCATCAAGGGACAGCGCATCACGCAAAACACCGCGCTGCTGGTGGATCCCGCCACTGGCCGTTACGCCGAAGGGGTCCGCGAATGCACCCGCCCGAACGAAACCAACTGCATCGCCACCTTCAACATCTTCGCCGCCGACCCGCTTCGCCGGGGCATGGATCCGCTCGTCAAATCCGTCTTGGGAGGCTATCCGGCGCCGAACTCTTACACCGCCGGCGACGGGCTCAACACCGGCATCTACGTCTGGAACACTCCGTTCAAGATCCGCGGCCCGCATTACTTGATCCGCGCCGACCATGTGATCTCCAGCAAGCAGCACCTCTTCGTGCGCTGGCTCGGAGCGGAGCAGCAAACTTTGAACGGCGACCCTTTGAACAGCCGGCCCGTGGTCCTGCCGGGCTATCCGCCTCGCGGTGAGGTGTTCCGCCCGGCGAAGAACCTCGCCATCGGTTTCCGGAGCGTTTTCTCCCCCCGCCTCGTCAACGAGCTAACGCTGGGACTCTCGCGGTGGGAGTTCTTATTTACTCAGGGAGAGGCCAACCCCGACTTCCCCAACGCGCCACGGTTCACGTTCAATAACTCCGACGTCCATTACACCGCCAACCCCCGCACTTACCGCGCCGTCACTACGCCGCAGATCGTGCAGAACCTCAGTTACGTCACCGGCGGCCACATGCTCCGCTTCGGCGCGAACATGCGCTTCTACCAGCACAATGACCAGCGCGGCGACGTGGGCGGCACGAGTCTGGTGCCTTCCATCTCGCTATCGCGCACCACGCGTCCGCCGGCAGGCTTCAACTTGCCTACGGTGGCGACGGCCACCACGCCGGGCATCGCCGCAACCGACCTGAACCGCCTGCAAGGTATGATCAACGACCTCCTCGGCATCCCGGCAGGGTTGACGCAGGTGTTCATGGGAGACCTGAAGAACGACGTCTTCCTCCCTTTCCGCTCGGGCGAGAAGGCGGTGACGTTGTGGGCCCAAGGACACCGCACCAAGCAGTACAACTTTTACGCTCAGGACGAGTGGAAGCTTAAGCCGAACGTGACGCTGAGCATCGGCGCCCGTTGGGAAGTCAATCTGCCCCCGCGCGAGGCCGGTGGCCGGGTTTTCGTTCCGAACAAGTCCATAGACGGACGCGAGGGTCCGGTGACTTTTGTGCCCGCCACGCGCTGGTACAAAAACTTTAATTGGGGCGCCGTGGCGCCTCGCCTGAGCGTGAGTTGGGCGCCGGGCAGGAGTTCCCGCATGGTCGTGCGCGCCGGCTACGGGATGGCTTTTGACCCCGTCAATACCTTCCAGGTGACTTCGGTAGCGACCTCTGTGCCCGGACAGACCTTCCGGTGCAGCTCGCAGTTTTCCGGCTCCGGCGGCGCTCTCGTCACCACGCCGGGATGCACTCCGGTTCCCAACGTTCGCTTGGGGGAGGGTTTCCCGAACGAGTTGCCTCCGCCGAGCGCCAAGCCCTCGAGCTTCCTCTCGCCTCCGGCTCAGGTGTCAAGCACTGCGCCGCCGGTTCGCGTGTTCGATCAGAACCTCAGGCTGCCGACCGTGCACATGTGGAACCTGAGTTTGCAGCGCGAACTGCCAGGACGCTTCGTGGCAACCGCCGCTTATGTCGCCCGCCGGGGAACGCGCCTGTACCGGGCGTGGGACGCCAATCAGATCGACACGCGTCCGCTCCTGCCCTCCTTCCTCGCGATGCAGCACAACCGCTCCTTGCCGGGCGGCTGCCGGGCGGATGGAACATTCGCCAACGGCCAACCCTGCCCGGGCGCTCAGCCTGTGCCGGCCATCCAGCAGGGCATCATCACCTCAGCTTTCGCCAACAGCACCGCCACCCAGACCGAGCTGGCGCAGAACGCCCTCGGCAGCTTCGGCAACCGCGTCGAGCAGTCGACGCTCGCCGCCCGCCTCCGGCCAAACCAGCAGTTCGCCCAGATCATGATGATCGACAACGGCGGAGACTCCTATTACCACGCCGCGCAGTTCACGGTCCGGCGCCGGTTTGACCAGCTTGGCCTGTTGCTGAACGGCGCATACACGTTCGGCAAGTCCATCGACACGCTCTCTCTCGACCCAGTTCACGCAACGGTGGGAGGCGGTCTCACCACCACCGCTTCCAGAACGCCGGCCGACGCCCGGAATTACCGGAACGAGCGGGCGCGATCGGACTACGACCAGCGGCATGTGCTCAACATCACCGGCATCTATGAAATGCCTTTCGGGAAAGGCAAGAAGTGGTTGGCAGGGCGCGGGCGGGCAGCCGATCTGATCGCCGGCGGCTGGAGCCTGAATACCATCTACACCTTCCAGTCCGGCGAGCCGTTCACAGTCCGTTCGGGCGTGTTGACTCATAACGCCACCGCGCAGTCCCGGGCGGCGCTCAAGCCGGGAGTGGCGCTGCCGGAGGCGAAGTTGCAAAGCAAAGAGGGCGTGATCGGTCCGGTGTTTTTCCCGAACGCCGACGCGTTCACTTTCCCCGCCCCGGGCGAATTGGGCTTAGGACGGAACATCTTCCAAGGTCCTACTTATTGGAACGTGGACCTCGGGATCGCGAAGAGCTTCGTGATCACCGAACGGGTGCGCATGGTGCTGCGCACTGAGATGTTCAACGCGCTCAATCACCCGAACTTCCGCAACCCGCGCGACGCCAGCGTGGGTTCGCCCGCCATTACCTCGGGCGTCTTCGGTCAGGCGTGCTGCATCACCATGTCCACTGCCAGCTCCGCCACCACCAATCAGAACGGCGAAAGCTGGCGGGTGATCCAGTTCGCCCTCCGGCTCAGGTTTTGAGATCACGCCAAGACAGCCGCGGATGAACGCCGATAAACACTGATCTCGAACGGTGTTAGCCAGTCTCATCAGCGTTCATCTGTGTTCATCCGCGGCTTGGACCCCGGGCGAGGCGCTGGAGGGCGCTGAGATTGCGCGGGACACCGCCCTCTTCGTCCACCAGATCGATGTAGAATGCTCTTATCAACTGGGCTTGGCTCCCTGGATCACGTGGCTATGCTAACAGTCTGCACCGTTTGGGCCATCTTGCTGGCGCAACAATTTAGCCCTCCGGAGGGACCGGATGGGCTCGTCTACAACAAGGACTGGAAGACCCTCCGGCTGGCCACGCAGCGCAAAGGCAAATGGGACGCTTGGCGAATGCATGCGCGCCCCGGCAGCGGCGGCCAGCCCGTCACCCTCACTCCTGCTGAGACTGCGCAGGTGGAGGCAGTTCTTCAAGCCATCGCCCAGGTCGTGGAATCGGTCCCTTATGCCCAAGCTCAGCGCGGCTGGTATGCCAACCGTTCCGTCGCCTGGATCCGCAGCCGCTTTCCAGCTCCCGGATTCCCGCTCGCGAAGCTGCCGGTGCTCAGCTATTACGCTCTGTATCCCTTTCATTTGATGGACAAGCTGGTCACGAAAGACGGTCTCCAGCAGTGGGTTCCGGATTGGTCCCATGAGACCACCCCCATCTCCTTCACGGTGAACGGAGCCATCCCCGGTCCCTCCGGCGGGCCCGTGTTCACCAGCGATGATCCGGCCAACCCCATACGATGGTACGCCGGAGCCAGTGCGGACGGGACATTCTATGGCTTTCCCGTCTACAGCGGCAATGCCGTGATCGCCCGGCCGGGCCGCCCGCTGTTCCGCGCCGTCCCTTTGAAACTCGCCCTTGAACGGTTTCTGCCCTTGTGCCGGGACGACTTCAAGACCGCCGAGGACCGCCTCCGCCGTTACCAGCAACAGTTGGCGGAAACCGAATCCGAAGCTTACGCCCGGCGGGAAATGGAGGACTTCGAGAAGGAGTACGGCGCGTGGAAATCTACCCGGCCCAGCGACTATGAATTCCGCCGCAAGACCCGGCTGGAATTCATCGAACGAACCCGGAGAGAGGCCCGCGAGCAGGCCACCCCAAGGGAAGGCAGCCCTGAAGGCGACTGGTACTGGGAACCTAAGCGCGCCCTGGAAGCCGCCGAACGGCTCGCCCAAACTTCTACTCCGGACCAGACCGCCTGCTTCGAGCCCGCCGGCCCCAACTCGGCGCTGTACCGCGCCCGTGGGCGCCTCCGGCCCGCGGGCTCCGGTCCGTCATGCCAGCCCCTGATGGAGCCCAATCCTGACTACTTCGATCCGGCCCTGCCGCGCACGGCAGCCCAACTCATTGTCATCGGCCCCATCAGCCGCTGCATCGACGTGCGCACTGGCGCTCCCATCTTGGAAGGCTACCCCCGGAGATCCCCCACGGCTGCAACGTCCATCGCGCCCTCTGGGCAGAGATGGACTGGCAAAAACTGGCCAGGCTGCTGGCCCCCTGAACGCTGATAAGCGCCGATGACGAAAGGTGTTAGCCAGTCTCATCAGCGTTCATCTGTGTTCATCCGCGGCTTGGAAGCCGGGCGAGGCGCTTCAGGGCGTTGAGGTTGCGCAGGTCATCGCCCTCTTCGTCCACCGGCGTCTCCAGAATGAACGCCTTGCGCCGCAAGACCGGGTGATGGAGGATCCGGCGAAAACCTTCCCTGCCGATCGTGCCCTCGCCAATGTTGGCGTGGCGGTCCACCCGCGAGCCAAAGGCGCCCTTGGAATCATTGGCGTGAATCACGGGGACGCTCTCCCATCCCAAAATGCGCTCCACTTCCTCCGCTGCCGCCGCCAAACCTTCCGCCGACACGACGTCGTAACCCGCCGCCCAAGCGTGGCAGGTGTCCAAGCAAAATCCGATGGAGAAGCCGATCCCCGCCCGCCGCGCCAAACGCCGGATCTCCGCCAGTTCCTCGAACCGCGAGCCAATCGCCGCGCCGCTGCCGGCCGTGTTTTCGATCAGCAGCGTCAACTTTCGCGATTTCATCCCCCTGGCGGCTTCCGCTAACCCCCCAACGAACCGCTCGATGCCCTGCTCCAGCGTTCCCCCCTTGTAACTTCCCGGGTGCGCCACCAGATACTCCGCCCCGATCTCCAACGCCCGCTCCAATTCACCGCGATAGGCTGCAATCGACTTCGCGCGGATCACCGGATCCCCCGACGCCAAGTTGATCAGGTAATTGTCATGCACCACCAATGGCTCGAGGTCATGACGGCGCCGCAACTGTTTCAAACGCTCGATCGATTCCCGCGGCGGCGGGGCGGATCGCCACATCCTCGGGCTGCCCGAAAAGATCTGAAAGCAGTTGGCGCCCAGTTCCACCGCCCGCTCAGCCGAGCGCTCCAACCCCCCAGCCGTGGAAGTGTGGATGCCTATGCGGCGCCCGTCAGCGTCACTCATCCGAGGAGGAGAAAAAGCCGCCCAAAGAACCGAGCGGGCTGCGCTCGTCTCCGCCCCCTTTCGTAGGAGTCAGCTCGCGCCGCAGTTTGTCGAGCGTCATGCTTTGCACAATCACCCGCCCGGGACCCCTCAAAGTCGCCAGGAACAACCCCTCGCCGCCGAAAATCGCCGTCTTGATGCTGCCCACAAACTGAATGTCGTAGTCCACCGTCTCGTCGAAAGCCACTATGCAGCCGGTGTCCACTTGCAGCATCTCGCCCGGCGCCAGCGTGAACTCCACGAAGTCCCCGCCGCCATGGATGAAAACCGTGCCGGGTCCGGTGAGCTTCTGTAAAATGAACCCTTCGCCTCCGAAGACGCCCGTCCCAATGCGTTTTACGAAGGCGACATTGATTTGCACGCTGGATTGAGCAAACAGAAAGCCGTCCCGCTGCACCAGGACGCTCTGACCCGGAGAGAGTTCGAACACCTGAATGCGCCCCGGATAGCTGCCCGCGAATCCCACCTCCCCGGCGCCGTCGGCGCGGAAGTACGTCATGAATAGCGATTCGCCGGAGAGTTTCCGTTTCAATGCGCCCCAGATCTTCTCTCCCAGCGTTTCGCCGCTCATTCGCGTTTCCCACTGCACGCTCGGCGTCTTGTACACCATCTTGCCGGCTTCGGCGTAGATTTCCTGCCCCGGCTTCAACTTCACGCGGGCGATTTGCAGGTTGTCGCCTTGGATGGTGTATTCCAGCGGTTCGGTAGCCAGCGCTACCGCGCCGCCGCCCACCGGCGTGCCGCAACTCGAACAGAATCTCGACGTGGGCGCCAACTCAAAACCACACTTCGTGCAAAAAGGCATAAGCTTTCCGGAACCTCCCTCCCCGGACCAAGTATCTTAACAAGTAGGATGACGCGTTTTGGTCTCGCCCTGTTCCTGGCATTTCTTACCGTAGCGCAACTGCCCGCCCGGCGCCCTGAGGCGTCCTGCGGCACCCATCGGGATACAGCCCGCGAGGCGCTTAGTCTCCACCGCGCTTCCGCCCGCTACCGCCAGCAAGTCAAAGCCATGTCCGCCGCCGCCGCCGCGGTTCCCGCTCCGGCGCCGTCCGCCGACATCGGCGATATCGCGGTGGTGGGCGACGGCGAAGGCGTCGTCTCGCGCCTCAATCCCTTTAACCTGAACCGCAAGACGCTCGCCTTTGCCCCCACGCGCGCCGGCTACCGCTATCAGCTTTCCGAATGGGACCCTTCCGTTTCCCCCTCTGGCGCCGGTCAGATGATCGAGGGTCTCGACGATGACGATTCGCACGAAGTCCGGCTCCCGTTCTCATTTCCGTTTTTTGGCCGCTCTTATGCCTCCGTGCACGTGAACTCGGACGGCAATCTTACCTTTGGCGCAGCCGACGGGGTCACCGGAGAGCGCTCCTTGGGAAGGCTGCTCGCCGGTCCGCCGCGCATTGCCGGGTTGTTCACCGATCTCGATCCATCCCGTTCGCGCAACGGCGTGCGCGTATTTGCGGACGGCGGGCGGTTCATCGTGGCTTGGCCCGAAGTGCCGCTCTATCAAGACGTCGGAACCGGCGCGCCGCAATCGTTTCAGATCGCTTTGCACCCGGACGGCCGCATCGAAATCTCGTTCTCCTCAGTGACCGCCGAAGAGGCGGTGGTCGGCATCGCTCCCGGCGGGTTGAAAGGAGAGACCTCCGTGGTGGCGTTTAGCGAACCATCGGACCGGGAGTTCACCGCCGCGGTCGCCGAACGCTTCAGCCGCTCCTCGGGCATCGACATCGTTCTGGCCGCTCAACGTTTCTACCAGACTCACGACGACGCGTACGACTATCTGGTGTTTTTCAACGCCCGCGACATCCCGGCTTCCAACGACGCCGTAGCCTATGAGCTCACGGTGCGCTCATCCCGGCGCGGCATCGGGGACGACGACCCGGTCGATATCGGTTCGCAGTTCGGCTCCCCCCGGCGCTTGCAGGCGGTCATGAACATGGGTCCGCTCTCGCAGTATCCCCGCGATCCCTACGCGGTGGTTCCCTCCCGCGCGGTGGCCGGGGACACCACGATGTCCGTGCTCGCGCACGAAGCGGGCCATTTGTTTCTGGCGTATGCCAGCGTCGCCGACCCCGCCCGCCCCGGCGCGCGCCCCATGCTCGGGCGGCAGCTCGCCCATTGGGCGTTCACCTTCAATTCCGAAGCTTCGGTCCTCGAAGGCAACCGGATTCAGGACCGCGGCCCGGCGGTCACCCCGCGCTTCCTCACCACCGGCACAGTGGAAGCCTACGCCCCCCTCGACCAGTACCTGATGGGACTCATTCCGCCGTGGGAAGTGCCGCTCACGTTTCTGGTGGAGAACGCCACCGTCGCAGCGAATTCGGGACCGAGGCGCAACGTCGTTTTCGACGGAAGGCGGCGCGACGTGACCGTCGACGAGCTCATCAACACCATCGGGCGCCGCGTGCCGGACCACACCGTTTCGCAAAAGGAGTTCCGTTTTGCTTTCATCCTGATCGCGCCCGAGGGCCAGCAGCCTTCGGCCGACCAAGTGGCGCAGATCGAGCGCTACCGCGCCGAGTTCGAGAACTACTTCGCTCAGGCGACCTCCAACCGCGCTGCCGCCTCCACAAAACTCCGCCGCGCTCTCCACGTCTCGGCGTTCCCGGCGGCGGGCTTGCTTTCGGGCGCGCGGACTACGATTTCGGTTTCCACCTCCGCGCCCGTGGCTTCAGCTCTGCCTCTGCTGCTGCGCACGCGCAACGGAGTGGCTGCGGCGCCTTCCGCCGTCGCGATCCCCGCCGGCGCACGCGAAGCGAGTTTCGAAGTGGCGGCGCGGCAGAACGGCGTTGAAGTCTTAGTGATCGAACCCGGCGACCCGGCGTATGAAACCGTTACCGTGCGGCTTCAGGTGTCCCAGCCGCAGTCCCTCCGCCTTGAAGTCGTTTCCGGCGACCGCCAGCGCCCGGCGTCCGGGTTCTTGCCCGCGCCCGTGGTCTTCCGGTTGACCGACGCGAACGGCTTGCCCTATCCCGGAGTTGCATTGCGCGCATCGGTCACCGGCGGCGGGCGAGTCGAATCCGTTACCGCCCGCACCGACGAAAAGGGACTCGCGAGCTTTCGTTGGGCGCCCGGAGCTGACAGCATCAACCTTCTGACCGTCACGCTTGATAACGTCTCGAATGCGCCCTCCGCCACCGCGACGGTTGCTGGTCCGCCCGTCGTCGTGGCCAGCGCCGTAGTGAACGCGGCATCCTTTGAACCGGGCGTTACGCCGGGCGCGCTCGCCACCATCTTCGGCGTGAACTTGTCCGACGGCGTCACCGCGACGGCGTCGCGGCTGCCGCTGCCCACGGATTTAGGGGGCGTTCAGGTTCTGCTGGATGGCATACCGGCGCCTTTGCACTTCGTCTCCGACCGGCAGATCAACTTCCTGGTCCCGTCCTCGCAGCCCGCAGGCACGGTCGACTTGGTCGTGCAAAACCCCGCCGGGAAGTCCGCCGTAACGCGGGTGCCCGTCATCGCCATTCAGCCGGGCATCTTCTTCGACGCCGTCTCCGGCTTAGGCGCCATTCGCGAAAACAGCGGCTTCCTTGAAATCTACTGCACCGGTTTGGGTCCGTTGGTCTCCGAACGGGACGTGACCGTCACCTTCGGCGCGCTCACCGTGCCCGCCGTCTTCGCCGGATATTCTTCGAGCGGGCTCGGACTCCAGCAAGTCAACGTTCCGATCCCCGCCGGGCTGCCCGTCCAGACGACTTTACGCCTCACCGTGAGCGGGCGCGGCAGCAATCAGGTGATTCTATCGCTCCCGAGATAGCCGGGGATCTTACGGCGCGCGTCCTAGCAACTGCTGAAGCTCGTAGCTGCTGATCTCGCGCATTGTTTCAGACGGATGCCGCGGGTTTTGCCCTTCGAAGTGCGTCCAACCGTAACCGCCCCCCTCGTAATACTGGCCGGTCACAGTGTCCTTCGTGCCCCAGCGGTCCGTCTGATACACCTTGCCGCCTTCGAGCTCTGAGACCCAATAGGTGTTGCCCCGGCGGTAGTCGTCCCACTTGGATTCCATGTAATCCTTGCGCGCTTGCCTGGCTTCCCAGTCTCTTTGCTGCTGCTCGCGGGCGCGGCTGAGGTCTTGCATCGCTTGCTGCGTCTGCTGCTGCTTGGCGCGCAGCGCCGCCAGGTTGTTCTGGATGTATGAACGCGCGTATTGGTGATTGATCTGAAACGACCCCGCTACCTGCTCAAGCATCGGGAGGTAGCGCGGCAGGTCGCCCTCCGGACCCCAAACGCCCGAAATGAGGAACGACCACATGCCAACCGCGGACGGCGCGAAGTTGATCATCTTGATCGCGCCCAGGCTAGCCGCGCCTTTCGCCGACGTCCACCGCACCAGAATGTCTTGAGCGTCGCAGGCGCGGTTCCACAGCCGGCATTCGGCCATGGTCTTTTGATCCGGCGTCGACGACTGTATCCGGACGTCCCGGTTTCCGAGCGCTTGCAGGAACATGGTCAGCGCCTGCGGCGGCGGCTGGTACCGGGCCCCAATCACTCCCTTCATTACGTCGGTCGGAATGAGCGGGTTGCCATCGAGCATGGTGAAGATGAAGCCGAGCGCGCCGTCTTGGCTTCCCGCCACCACCTTGCCCCCCGCAGCGAGAAAGGCCCAATCAGCGGGCGTCGCGAGCGACACGCTCCCGTCCGGAGCGCGTCGCGGAACGAGTTGCACCCTCACGATTTCTGGTTGGGCAGGAGCTGCGCCCGGCGCCGGTCCGGTTGGCTGCCTGGCGAAGGCGAAACTCGCCAGCACGTTCAGCAGCAACGGGCGCTGGGAATCGAGCTGGTGCTCCGGCGCTATGTACCCCTGCACGTGAATTCCATTGGGGCGCGTTTCGAAGTAATAGCGTCCCCGGAGGGTCGCCGCGCCGGAACGGTACCTCACGGTTCCCACAGCGCGTGTGTTGTCGCGCGATACATAAACTTCGCTAAAGGCGCAGTCGGGATGCGTCTGCTTCAGCAGCCGCCAGTAGCCGGCTACTGAGGCGAGAGCGTCCGGTCTCGCCGGTCCCCGCGCCCAGTACATGTCGGCTTTGGAATTCCGGTCCGGGGACTCGATCAGCACGCGAAACGAGTCCGGACCGGATTGTTCTCTCACGGTCCAGCCCGCGGGCTTGTGGAGCGCATACAGCTTGCTCGGGGCGACGTACGGTTGAAGCTGGCGGGTTTCCCGGTAGGGCAGGGCTGCCAGTGGCCATGAGCACACAGCCACCGCAGCCGCAACGGCGAGTAGAATCGTCATCGCCTCCTCTCCGATAATCCGGCCTTATTCTATACCATTTCCACGCCGGCGTCCCCCCATTGCCTAGGATGCGCAGCCGTGATAGCATTCCCGCCGGGAGGCATGCATGTTCGTAAGGCTGTCGCGAGTCATTGGCGGAATGTTTCTGCTGTCCGCGGGAGTGTGGGCGCAGAACCCGTACGGCCGGATCGAGGGACGCGTGCAAGACAAATCCGGAGCCGCTGTGCCCGGCGCCGCCATACGCGTGGTGAACATGGAGACCGGCGTCGCCACAGAAACCGTCTCCAACGAAACCGGCTTTTACTTGGCAGGCAACTTGCCACCCAGCCAGTATCGTGTTCTGGCTGAGGCGAAGGGCTTCAAACGCTCGGAACAGTCCGGAATCGCGGTGCGTTTGGGAGACATCCTCCGCATCGATATCACACTGGAAGTGGGCGACGTGATTGAAAGCGTCTCGGTGGTGGCGGAAACCCCGCTGCTCGAAACCGCCGTCGCTAACGTCGGGCAAGTAGTGGACCGGCGCCGCATTGAGGACTTGCCGCTGCCCGCGGGCAATCCGATGTTCCTGATGCAAATGACGCCCGGCACCATCGCCACGAACCCGCCCACCCATCCGTGGCTGCCCAACGCGGTCGATTCCTCTTCCGGCGTCACCGGCGGAGGCGTGCGCGGCGGCAACAACGAATTTCAACTCGACGGCATCCCCAACATGCAGCAGGGCGGGCAGATGTCGATCGCGCCGTCTTCGGACATCGTGCAGGAAATGCGCGTGCAGACCGCCGCGTACGACGCCTCTGTCGGTCACTTCACCGGGCTGTTGGTCAATATGGTCATCAAATCCGGGACCAACGATCTGCGCGGCGTGCTGTTCTACGCCAACCTCAGCCGTCCCCTCATGGGACGGGACTTCTTTGTCAACCGCCAGATTTTCGACACGCGCACCGGACCCGTCACGCCGGATAAAATCAGCACCTTCTGGCCCGCCACGCGCGTCAATCACTACCGCGGAACGTTCAGCGGACCGGTGTATCTCCCGCGCCTGTACGACGGGCGGAACCGGACATTCTTCCTGTATGGCCTCGACGTGGTGGACCGCTCCCGCAACGAACAGTCCGCTTTCACGGTGCCCACCGAGGCTCAGCGCCGGGGCGATTTCTCCGCCCTTTTGGCCCTCGGGAGCGCGTACCAGATCTACGACCCCGCCACCATCGCCCCAGCCGCCGGCGGGCGCTTCAGCCGCCAGCCGCTGCCCGGCAACATCATTCCCGCCAGCCGCATCGCAGCCGTTTCGAAAAACATCCTCGCCTACTACCCTCTACCCAATGCCACCGGCGGCGCCGACGGCAGGAACAACTATCGCGATCCTCAACCCCGCACCAGCACCTATTACGGACACTTCGCCCGCCTCGACCACAGCTTCGGCGTCCGCAACCGCCTGTTCACCACTTTCACCCGCACGTACACCGACATCCTGTCCGGAGTAGCCTTTCACAATGAAGCCCTCGGCACGCTGCTCGACCGCCGCCACATCGCCCTGGCAGCCAACGACGTCTTCACCATTCGCCCGAATCTGGTCCTCGAGTTGAGAGCCGGCGTGACCCGCTACAATACCTTCAGCCGTCCGGTGAGTTGGGGCTTCGACGTTTCGAAACTGGGCTTCGATCAGGCTTTCCTCCGGCAGTTGGACCCCACCATCGCGGTCTTCCCCATGATTACCATTGACGCCTATTCCGGCTTGAGCGCCGCCAATG
>FWPV01008085.1_pt1 | contig 18612 bp, 12 predicted proteins | sample 2228371 | NCBI WGS metagenome assembly FWPV01 (sample SAMEA103939776, study PRJEB20133) | metagenome
TGTTTTTTTTACACTCTGGATTTTCTTTGCCAGAGACACTGAGAAGGTATCTGTTCTTAGGCTAGGTAAAGATATTGATACATGTTTTTTGCCCAGTTTATCTATCAAACTATCTATTACAAGACTTATAGCAGAATAATCGCAAGAGCTTAAACTTGCAAGAGATAACTCTTCATAACCAGTTTCATTAATGATATTTTCTGCTAGATTTTCAACAATTTCAGGTTGTCTTTCTCTGACAGGTCTATAAATAATTCCAGCCTGGCAGAAACGACATCCTCTCGAGCAACCACGCATAACTTCAATAATTGCGCGATCATGAATTGGTTTCATGAATGGCACTATGTATTTGGAAAGATGAGAGACATTATTGATATCACTAACTACTCTCTTTTTAATTTTAACTCCTTCTTTAATTGTTAATGTTCCGTCAGGTTGTTCTTTCAGAGGATAAAGAGAAGGGACATAGATACCTTCTATTTCAGACATTTTTTGGAGTAAAATATGTTTATCTGATTTATTTTTTTTATAGCAATCAATAATTTCGCCGATTACTTCTTCTCCGTCACCGATAACAAATAGATCGATAAAATCTGCAATAGGCTCAGGATTAAAAGCACAGGGTCCACCTGCTATTATCAAAGGATAGCTATCATCTCTATCTTTACTCATCAATGGGATATTAGCCAGATTCAGCATGTTCAAAACATTAGTATAGCAAAGTTCATATTGCAGAGAGAATCCAATTATGTCAAATTCCTGTAGTGGGGTAAAAGATTCCAGAGAAAAGAGTTCTATATGTTCTGATCGCATTTTTTCTTCCATATCTATCCATGGAGTGAAAACTCTTTCAGCCCAGACATCTTCTCTGCTATTAAGGATGCCATAGAGAATTTTTAATCCGAGATGAGACATACCGACTTCATATATGTCAGGGAAAGCTAAAGCAAATCTGATAAGATGTTTATTAGATAAATCCTTTTTTACAGAGTTTATTTCGTTTCCTATATATCTTGTAGGTTTCAGGACTTCTGGCAATATTTTGTATATTTTATCCGTATGACTGCAAACTTTATGATTGATTTCTGATCTATTAATAATGTCCTGATCATCTATCATCAAGTCTTTTTTATATCGCATTATGGATTATCACCTTTTCATTCTAACATTTAATAAAATTCCTATTGATAAGAATGTAGTAAAGAGAGATGATCCCCCGTAACTCATCAAAGGCAAAGGGACACCAGTTATCGGCATTAATCCGAGACATACACCTAAATTTAGAATTACCTGTGTGGTTAACATTGCAACTATTCCTGTAGCTAATAATGTTCCGAAAAAGTCATTTGCTCTTGCAGCAGTCTTTAATCCATTCATTATGATGGTAAAATATAGAGCTAAAATAACCATTGAACCAAAGAATCCCCATTCTTCCGCGGTTACAGAAAAGATGAAGTCTGTATGCTGAGCAGGGAGAAAATCTAACCTATTCTGTGTGCCTTTTAGATAGCCCTGTCCAAATAATCCACCCGAACCTATTGCGATTTTTGATTGAATTATATGATACCCAGAACCTGATGGGTCAGAATTAGGATTAACAAATGCTATTAAACGAGCTTTTTGATAATCTTTAAGCACAACAGAAGCGCTCATGGCTAATATAATACCAATAATAATACAGGACGATACTAGCTTAACCCATCTTGTCCCATTTCTAATTCGTGTTTTTGATATTAAATAGTAAATTAAAATTGATATTGAAATATAGGCAGCAGTCGCCAGGATGATTTTAATCAATGCTGATGTCGTAGTAAAATCCCAATTTTTATGTAATATAAGTATCGTAGAACATGCTGAAACACTAAGTATTACACTGACAAGTATTAAATAAGCCTCTTCAGCACCGCCGATATAAAGCATAGCCAGAGTAACAGGAATAAGAGTAAGTGCATAGCCTAACGATGGTTGCATGAATATAAGAAAAACGTAAGCCAAAACTATTAACCAGGCGGAAATAAAAACTTTTAACTGCCTTATGGATTCCTTTTTATCATTTAGAAATTGGGCGAGAGTAATGATAAGTATTATTCTTGCTATCTCTGATGGTTGAATAGCACCTCCCATGATCCATCTTCGAGTTCCTGATTGTTCAGGTAAAGCTAAAATTGCAGCTAAAACCAAAAATCCAATTATATATAGTATATAAGATAATCCATAAAAGATTTTATAGTTTACTATCAAGGCTATAAACATTCCAACCAAAGCAAAAACAAGCCGTATTAATTGTGAGACCCAAAGATTATCATCATTTTGAGGTCCAGAATGCACAGCACTAAATATGGTAAATACGCCAAAGATGCTTATAATTAAAGCATTAAGCAAAATCGAAAAATCAATTTCCTTTGTATTAAATCTATAGTCTATGAGCCTATAACCGTTCATTGATAGTGACTTTCCGTATTCTGGTTAGCTAACTTCTCCTCCTGATTAGCCCTGTTCCCAAAGAAGTATTGTTCAAATATCTGCCCTGCAATAGGTGCGGCAACTTCAGAACCACGACCCGCATTCTCAACTATTACAGCAACAACTATTTTAGGATTATCGAAAGGAGCAAATCCAATAAACCATGAATGCTCATCACCATGAGGATTCTGAGCTGTTCCTGTCTTTCCACAGGTATCTATTCCTTTTAATTTTGCATCTTTATTTAATCCATGTTTAGCAACATTTTTTAATGCGTTTCTAATAATCTCAATAGTATTTATCGATACTTTATCTCTTAAATCAACAAGGATCTCAGGTTTTTCATGTAGAAGTTTCATACGATTAACTACATGAGGTTTATATGAGAATCCATGATTTGCTATAACAGACATTACATTAGCCATCTGCAAAGGTGTTACCAATATAGCTCCCTGACCGATTGCCATATTAACTCTATCTGCTGGATAAATACTCTTTTCGGGAATATATCCCCCTGCCTCACCAGGTAAATCTACACCGGTCTTATCACCTAATCCATACATTCTAGCATATTTATGAAGCAAACTAACAGTCAATCCACCTCTGAAAGCGGTATCATAAAAAAATACATTGCATGATTTAGGCAAAGCTTCATATATATTAACGCTTCCATGTCCACCTGGTTTATGGCACCTAAACCAACGATTACCTATCATTACTCCACCGCCGCAAAAATATCTTGTATTTTCATCGATACAACCTTCTGTTAACGCGGCAGTAGCTGTAATGATCTTAAACGTTGAACCAGGGGGATATTTACCCATAATAGCACGATTTAATAATGGATTTTCCGGGTCTTTCATAATTTGATTTCGTTCTTTTATCATATTGCCATTTATGAATGCATGAGGAGAAAAACTCGGAGCACTAGCCATAGCTAATATTCCGCCATCGCGTGGGTCTAAAGCAACTATTGCACCTGTTTTTCCTTCTAATATTTGTTCTGCCCTTTTTTGAAGTTCAATATCAAGTGTTAGATATAAATTTTTCCCTGGTTCTATATCATCAGGTATAGGAAGCTCGCGCACTACATGTCCAAAGGTATTAACCTCAACCATCTTCCAGCCAGGATTGCCTTTTAAATAATCTTCATACTCCGCTTCTATACCTGTTTTGCCCTTAACATCGGTCAGTGCATAGCCTTTCTTTATATCTTCTTCATTTACAGGTGCAATATACCCGATGACATGTGGTGCAATATTTTCATATCTACGTGCAGATCTAACTCTTATAATAAATTCAGGAATATGACTGCTATTTTCTGCCAGATAAGCTACTGTATCTTTATCTATATTTTCTTTAATGACAATTGGTTCATTGCTCGTGTTTTTAGCTTCATTGATTTTTCTTATTATATCTTCGGATTTAAGCCCAAGCCTTTCTAAAGCCCTCTGTCTCCATATATCTGTTTTTAATACAAAGTCCTTTTTATCTGCCATTATCAAGACATCAAATGCTGTTTCATTATCAACTATTGGTATCCTGCCATATCGGTCATACATCATACCGCGCGGTGGCATAAGCCTTGTAGGACGAAGACGATTGACAGTGGATTTTTTTATGTAATATCTGTTATTTATAATTTGCAAATATCCTAATCGTAATATTAATATACAGAATATACATACAACCATAATCATAATGAACCTGAGTTTTCGTCGGGTTAAATTTTCAATAATTTCTTCTTTACCAAACATACACCCAAGCTCCTGGCAGAAAATTTATATCCATTGATTCTCGTCTTTAAACAATTTATTTAATATTTTAAAGACGATTATTACCATCAAAGAGTTTATAATCGAAATAATAATCAACCCATGCAACGCAATACGCGGAAAAGGCAAGTTGGTAAGTAATAATCCTAGACTTATAAGAGCAATTAATTTATCAGCAATTATAGATATGATGCCTGATAAAGATTGGGTAATAATGTTATCGGAATAAAATCTTCCTCTCAACAGTCCTATTGAGTATCCAATTAGAGTTTTACTGAAAGATTGTATACCGATAAATGGTCCGCCCGAAGAAATATCAAAAAAAAATCCGGATACGAAACCAACTATCTCACCGTAAAGAGAACCTCTAAGCAGAGCTATAGCCACAGTTAATGCAAGTGGCAGATCAGGTTTGATTCCAAATATTGATATCTTACCTAACAATGTCGTTTGCAATAATATGCTTAGAAGAATTAAAAAAAATATTTTTAGTATCTGGACCATATTTTCCTGGTGCCAGGCATCGATTGATATTATATAAAAAACTAATTATTAGTTAGAATTCAGTATAACTATCACTTCTCTTAATCTATTGAATTTATAAGCTGGTTGAACCTCAATGTGGCAGAAGTTAGTTTGCCTATTTATTGATGAAATCCAACCTACTAACATTCCCGGAGGGAATATTGAACTTCTTTCGTCAACTATAACCGCATCACCTACGTATAGTAAGTCCTGTGTAGTTGAAGGAATTTCATCAATAATGCAATTATCTTTTTCTGGTTGACCTTTCAAGATAGCAAGATCACGTAATGGTCCTATTGTAACCGCAACAGCGCTTAACCTGTCAGTTATAAGCTGAACTTTTGCTGAACTATGATCAACACTTTTGATTTTTCCAATCACCGAACCAGTCATAAGTTTTGTCGTTGTTATAGATTTAGGAGGTGGATACATAATCTGTGTAATGACGGGCATGTCTACGGTTATGCCATGTTTTCTACCTTTATTTATTGTAATATAGCGAAACCAATCTGTTGGCTCTATAGAAATAACTCTTGCTGGAATAAAAGTGAAGGACGGTTTAGCATCAACCAAGCCTTTATTAAATTTCCAGAGTTCTTCTAATCTCCTATTCCTATCTCTTTCCTCATCCAGCTGTCTGCTTAAAATTTCAACAGTATTTTGCAGAGATTCAAACTCTTCCATCATCACAGGTTTCTTTAATATATAAGTAATGAAATAAGCAGAATCAGATAACTTAGATGTTATTGCACTAATGATTTTTTCAAAAAACTGATTTGGGATGAGCAAAAAAGAAAGAGATTTTTTAATTGGATTTGTCGGAAGATCTGTGATAATTTTTTGCTCGCTTTCGGGATTTCCGCTGTTTAACCAGCTTAATATCATTGAAGCCACACATAGACAAGCAAGAACTATTATGCTCTTATATTTTCTAGAGAAAAAAATCACACTCATAGAATTCCTTGAAAACTTATGAACTATATTTTAGAATCTCATCTAAAAATTTTTAATGATCATGATTGACAGGGGTAGCCAGAACTTCCTTTAATCTATCCATTTCTTCTAATGCTTTTCCAGCGCCTAAAACAACACACTCAATAGGTTTTTCAGCGACAATAACAGGTAATTTGGTTTCTTCACTTATAAGACGGTCAAGCCCACGTAACATAGCACCACCACCTGTTAGAATCATTCCTCTTTCAACAATATCTGCAGCTAATTCAGGAGGAGTGCGTTCAAGAGTCATTCGAATGGCAGATATAATTTCTGATACTGGCTCTTTGAGTGCACTTCTAATCTCTTCTGAGGTTACAGTTAAAGTTTTAGGTAAACCAGCTACTAAATCTTGACCTTTTAGTTCAAGAGTTTCTTCTTTTTCTAAAGGGAATGCGGAACCGATTTTAATCTTAATCTCCTCTGCTGAACGTTCCCCTATTGACATGCTATATTCCCTTTTTATATGTTGAATAATTGCCTCGTCTAATTCATCACCGGCGGTTCTGGAGGATTGAAAAACGACAATGCCACCTAAGGAAATAATTGCAACTTCAGTAGTTCCTCCTCCAATATCTACAACCATATTGCCTGCTGGTTCCTGAACCGGTAATCCCGCACCTATAGCAGCAGCCATTGGTTCGGTAATTAGATAGACTTCCCTCGCTCCGGCGCGTTCTGCAGATTCACGAACAGCCCGACGTTCAACCTCAGTTATGCCAGAAGGAATCCCTATAATCATCCTTGGTCTACTCATCCTTCGGCTATTATGCACCTTCCTTATGAAATGACGGATCATACTTTCAGTTATCTCAAAGTCCGCAATTACACCGTCGCGTAGTGGGCGAATAGCCCTTATATTAATTGGAGTTTTTCCAAGCATCCTTTTAGCCTCATTTCCCACAGCTCTAACGCGACCAGTATCCTTATCAACAGCAACTACTGAAGGTTCACAAAGCACTATCCCTTTTCCACGCACATATACAAGTGTTGTTGCTGTCCCCAAATCTATTGCAACATCATTAGAAAACAATCCCCAGAAAGAATCGAATATCATTTGTTTTGCCTTTCATGTCTTCTATTTTATATCAAAAATTTATTGTTATTTTAGCTATCTCGGTTTCATAATTACACAGGGTAATATCATTTCTTCCATTGATATACCACCGTGCTGAAATCCTCCTCTGAACTGCCTTTTATATTCATGAAATTGATTAGGGTAGACAAAATAAAAGTCTTCCTTAGCCAAAATATAATTCTTGCCTATGCTACCACCGGGCAGTTTATAACTCTTTGGATCAGTTATATGAACCGCCTCATCGGGATTACAACCAAGATTATTTCCAAGCTTGAATCTGAGACTTGTAGTTGTATCCCTGTTACCGAAGGCTCTTGATGCCCTATTACTGAGAACAGAACCATGATCAGAAGTTAATATTGTAATAGCGTCTTTTTGAGCAATAATCTTTAATATTTCAAACAACGCAGAATGAGCAAACCATGACTTTGTCAATGATCTGAAAGCCGGTTCATCTGGAGATATTTGCTGTAAAATATCTATCTGCGATCTTTTGTGTGTAAGTATATCAATAAAATTCACAACAAGAGCAGCTAGACTCACCTTATTCGCAGATGATGCATGTTGAATATATTCCTCTCCACCACGAGCATCAAATATCTTAAAATATCTTAAAGGAGGTTTTAAGTTCAATCCTAACTTTTCAAGATGAATCTCAAGAAGATTTTTTTCATATTGATTTGTGCTAGTTTCATCTTCTGGATTCTCATCCCAATATTTTGGATATTTTTCAGCTATTTCTCTGGGAAAAAGACCACTGAATAAAGCATTACGCGAATATAAAGTTGCACTAGGTAATATTGAATAATAGTAATCACGCGTTATCTGAAAATATTGACGTATCAACGGCTCAATAGTAAACCATTGATCTAATCTTAAACAGTCTATTACAATAAAATAAACCTGTTGCTTGTTCTTAAGCAATGGTACCACATATTTACCAATTACGTCAACAGATAATATGGGTGAATCTTTTCCATTAAGCCAGTTAAGATAGTTTTTTTCCACATAATCTGAAAATAAGGCGTTACATTCTTTCTTTAGTTCAGCATGAGTTTCTTCTAATCCAGTTTTCTCGAGTTTATCGAATTCCATGTCCCACTCAAGCAATTTTATATAAATCTCGATCCAGTCCCTCCAATTCGGTTGACTTTCCTTCATCAGCCTTATTTTATTAAAATCTGCAGTATAGTCTTTAGGAACTTTAGTTTCAATTATCCTTTCCTGCTCCAACACCCTTTTTAATACTGGTAAGATACGACTTGGGTAAAGAGGCTTTACTAAAAAATCATCAATCCGTTTTCCGATAGCCTCGTCCATTAATTCTTCTTCATCACTTTTGGTAACCATAATCACAGGAATAGAAGGCTCAATTTCTCTTATAAACTCAAGTGTCCTCATACCATCCATACCTGGCATTATTTGGTCTAGCAATACCGCATCATAATGTTGTTCTCTTATTAAAGAAAGCGCATCATCTCCATTAGAAACGGGTGTTATATTGTAACCTTTTTCCTCAAGAAATACAATATGTGGTCTAAGCCCATCTATTTCATCATCAACCCATAATATCCTCCTACTTTCGCTTTTCATTTTTCTATTTCCCTTCTTTTTATACTAAATATATATCCTCCTAATTTCTACTACAAGACAAATCATTTATTTAACGCTAAACACCAGAAGGTAATGCAATTACAAATGTTGATCCCTTCGAATCGCTCTCCATTAGTTTAACATGTCCGTTATGATAGCTTTCTATTATGCGCTTAACTATCGCCAATCCCAGCCCCCATCCATGCTTTTTTGTGCTATATCCCGGGACAAAAACCTTTTTACGATTCTTTTTTGGTATACCTTTACCATTGTCTCTATATATAATCAATACATCTTTCTTTTTAGGATCATATTCGGTCTTTATATGTATCCTACCGGTATCTTTATCTATTGCATCAAGCGAATTTCTTATCAAGTTCTCTATAACCCACTGCAAAAGATTCTCATTTACAGCGACTTTTGGCACATTCTGATAGCTTTCTATTATTTCAACATGCTTTTGGCGATTTGGCAATCTCTTTTGAAAATAAATGACAGCACGATGAATAACTTCAGATATATCCATAAGTTCACGTTTGGGTATAGAACCTATCTCTCCAAATCTTGACGATATATCCTTTAATCTTTCAACATCACTTTGCATATCTTTACTTATGACACTCAACTCTTCATCATTTTCCAAACGATCCTTTAGAATATCCAGCCAACCCATTAAGGATGATATGGGTGTGCCTAATTGATGTGCAGTTTCCTTTGCCAATCCCACCCATATAGCTTGCTGTTCATTATATTTTATCCTTTGATATCCGATCAATCCAACTAATAAAAATGCTACCACTAAACTGATCTGTGCTAAAGGCATCCAGAAAGGTAATTCGTGAATTATACCAGTATCTCCAAAATGAAAGTAACCTATTTGGGATACAGGATTAAATTGTAGTGTGGTAGATAAACCCTTACTTTTTGACTTTTCAATAAATGACTTTAATATGGCATATTTAACTTCTGGATTTTTAGATTTTTCTTCTGTTCCACTTATATTCTGCCAGAATACAGGTTCATCTGATACGTCTGTAATTACAAATGATGAATCTTGATTGATCGCCCAATCTATCTGATCATAATAAAAATAGCCTATTATTTTTCTATCTTGCTCAACAAGCCTCATGGGTATGGGTTTATGTTTTTTATCCATTTCCTTAACAAGCTTTAATATATGTTGCTTTTCATCCGCAGTCAAGGTTCCAGCTATGATCTTTTCTCTCAGTCCATTTCCAATACCACGAGCAGCTTTGGGTTGTCCTGATGAGTCCATTATTACAAACGGAAATTCAAGGTTATCTATAATCTTTTTTGCAGCATCACTTGTTTCTTTATCAGCAATTGCAGGAAGTTGAGCCGCAAATGTTGCCAGCATCGTTGAAAACTGTGAAATTTCTCTCTCAAGCCTTTTTGTTACCCAATTTGAATAAAGAAAGAATATTATCGCTAAGGCAATTATACCAAGGACAAAATAACTCCTGAAAAATCCAATAGTTCTAAATCCCCTTGAATAGACTTTGGTAAACATTTTTAAATTGAAAACCTCTGTAAAAACAAAAATTAATAGTCTAGAGATGAGATTATATATAAACCTAAAAACTAAAGTTTATATAAATCCGGTCCTGGAAGTATCCAAACTGCTAGAAATTTCTAAAATTATTGTATCAGACTATAGTCAGAAAGTCAAGCATGTTTGCTGTCTCTTATAGATTCTTATACTTATACAAAACTGAGGTTCAAATATAAGTTTGGACATTTCCAGGATATTGACAAAACTACCAAATTATATTATGACAGATTGTGTATGGAAAGAGAAACATCAAATATATGATGTATGCGGACGTATATTTCACCTGACAAGGATAGATTTTTTATCAAGATTATAAAGGAAATCAGGATTTAGTGCGATTGAATCCCATTCCCCCTTTGTTAAAGAAGGAACTCCGGGAGGAAATATTCTCCAAGCAAGGATTCAATTATTATTTTTCATAAGATAATGTTTTATTATCTCGTATGTATAATTTATAGTTGACTGTGATTAATTGTGCCACTGAGCATAATTCTTTTATGGATTATGCTCAGCAGACATTTTCACCAGCGAAGATTCTATAGCTCTTTGCATAGTAATGAGATTATTGATAATCGTTGGGTCATTTGGTCTTCTTGACAGGGCAGAACGGTAACCGATGAAAGCTGAATCATATTTTCCCAACTCAGCATAGCATGTTGACATATTAATAAGTGCATCGATATTATTTGAATTAAGCTCCAAAGACCTTTCGTAAAATAAAATTGCAGTTTCAAAATCTTTCATACGTGCCCAATCATTGCCCATATCCATAAATTGATTAGAACTAACCTTTTCAGATTCAAGAATGGCTTCGATATATTCTTTTCCACCATTTAGCCTGGCAAGACCATGTAAAACCTTTATATTATTCTGGTCTAATTCTAAAGCAGACTTAAAAACATCCTTTGCGGATTGAAATTGTCCTTTCATTATCAGAATTTCACCAAGATCAGTATAATTTCCTATATTGTTTTTATCCATATCAAGAGCTTTTCTAAAATGATATTCAGCTAATGAAATATCCCCCAAAATACGATATATATCACCTATTTGAGAATGTGTTCTGCTTGTATCTATGCCTAAAGATATTGCTGATTTAAGCAGGTCAATTATCTTATCCAATTTATTCTGCTTAATCAGGACTCTTGCCATGTTTTCATAATAATTTATGTTTTTGTTATTAATGGATATTGCCTTTCGTATTGCCATCTCAGCACGCTCATAATCACCCATTTCAAAGTAACAATATCCAATGTTATTCCATGCATCTGCATAAGAGCCATAAGTATCAACGATTAGTAAGGTAAATTCCGAATTTTTATCTTTTTTCTTTTCTATCAGATCAATGTAGTTCATATAATGATAAATGGCTTTACGAAAATCTTTTTTATATAGATTAATTCCTCCTGCTAAAAACTGTCCATCAAGATTATCTGGATAGTTTTTGATCAATTCCATACATACTTCTTCAGATTTTTCATGTTGACCCATCATAAATAATGAAAATCCCATGTCATACATCATCATTTGATAGCTAGTTGGGTCTATATTTTTATTCGAACCAAGCACATGTTCAGCTGTCTTACATGCAGATTCCCATAATTTCTGGCACTTATATATCCTTACCAGATTCATCCAGGCAAAAACGTTATCAGGATTTTCAGATATTTGTTGTTTAAGTAGTGATTCTGTTCTTTTATACTTTGCTTTCATCTTATCTTCACTAAGGTTATAGCCATAGTGATGAATCCTTATTTCTGTAATTAAAGCATCACCTTCACAGATAAGCTGATTATGCACTATGCCCTCATAATGAGCTTTTCCACGGCGATATATTCTCTGGAAATAGCTTTTCGATATACCTTCAGGAATCTGGCTCATAAGAGCAACAAATATTGAATTGAATTCCTTGTGTTTTAAAACTGCACGAAGAATTGGAATATCCTCTTGTTCCAGTTCTTCATCGGCATCTATCTGCAATATCCATTCACAAGTTGCAAATTGAAGTGCAAAGTTTCTTGCCTCACTAAAGCTGTTTTGCCATTCATGAAAAAATATTTTATCTGTATAGCGTTTTGCTATCTCTACAGTATTATCTGTTGAACCTGTATCTACAATTATTATTTCATCTACAACATCCTTTATGCTATCAAGGCATCTTGAAAGAAACTTTTCTTCATTTTTAACTATCATACAAGCAGATATTGTTGGTCTATCTTTTATCTCATCATACGTTTCCATTTTTTACTCCAAAAAGTTATTGTCTTATAACGTTTTAAAAAATTATTTATACAATCCCCCAACCCCTTTGAAAAAGGGGAAAATCAGGAAAGTCTCCCTTTTCCAAAGGGAGATTTAGAGGGATTTTATAATAATGGTATTATGTTTCTTTTAATCAAATGATTATTTTAATCAAAGGAACCAGAAACAGATTATGGAATCAGAAAAGGTTACTGGCCTCGGAGATATTAAGATAGATAAAGTGGTAGCACAGATACTTTCTGAGGAAGTAGTCCGGCGCATCAACATGCTACCTATCAGGATAGAAGGAGAATATATATATGTAGCAGCTTCAGCTCCAGTGAATATTCCTGGTCTTGATGAAGTAAAGCTTTTAACAGGGCTTAAGGTTAAACCTGTAATAGTATCTAAAAATGATCTTGATCGCATCATAAACAGCCAGTTCAGCACACAACAAACCTCCAAGCAAGCAATAGTCGATATGACGTTCCAGGAGTTAAAGACAACCAGGGAAGTCCTATCACCTGAAGAAACAATGGATGTCGATGAAGCACCAGTTGTTGCACTGGTCAATTCGATTATCCGCGGAGCCGTTAACGACAATGCCAGCGATATACACCTTGAGCCACAGTTTCCTGAGATGCTCGTTCGTTATAGAATTAATGGGCTACTTCACGATGTAACAACTGTGCCAAAATATATAGAACCTTCCATCATCTCCAGAATAAAACTTCTGGCAGATATGGATATCACCGAACGCAGAAGGTCTCAAGATGGACATATAACAGTAACCGTCGGTAATAGACAGGTCGATCTGAGAGTTTCAAGTGTTCTTACAATAAACGGTGAAAAGATCGTTATACGTGTCCTGGATAAGGACACAATGCTTGTTGATTTAAACCATCTTGGACTATCCGAAGATCAGCAGAAAATATTCAGGTCTTTTATATCACACCCTTATGGAATGATACTTGTCACGGGACCAACAGGTAGTGGCAAAAGCACAACACTTTATGCGGTATTAAAAGAAATAGACTCTAAGACACGCAATATTATAACAGTTGAAAATCCCGTTGAGTATCAAATGCCAAGGATAACACAAATACAGGTAAACCCAACCATAAATCTTACCTTCGCTTCTGCATTAAGAACAATCCTGCGCCAGGACCCCGATGTAATTATGGTAGGAGAAATCCGCGATACAGAAACAGCAGAGATCGCAATACAGGCAGCACTTACCGGTCATTTAGTTTTTAGCACATTGCATACCAATGATGCACCGAGTGCGGTTGTCCGACTTCTTGATATGGGAATACAACCTTTCTTAACTTCTTCTGCTGTTGTTGGCGTAATAGCACAGCGATTGGTGAGAACTATTTGCTCGGAATGTAAGGAATTCTATCAACCATCAAAGGAGGAATTGGAGCTACTCGGAACAACAAGGACTGACATAAAACTTGCAAGAGGACGTGGATGTCCATTATGCAAGAATACAGGATATCGTGGACGGACAGCAGTCTATGAAATATTTGAGATAAACGAGAAGATCAGAAGGCTTATAGTTGCCCAGGCACCGACAAGTGAGATAAAAAAGGCTGCTATGGCTAATGGGATGAAGTCATTGAGTCAAATGGGCAGGGAAAAGATATTACAGGGCATATCCACTCTTGAGGAGGTTCACAGAGTCATTCATCTTAGAGAAGAAGATGCAGATATATTAGAAGATGAGGAAAAAGTAGATGAGTATATACCAGATCATCAGGATGTAATTAAAGGTAACATAATAAATATGCCAGAGGTTCTGCAAAAGGTAGTGTATCTTAAAGAAGAGCATGTTTCCGATCAATTTGAGACAAAGAAAAAGGCAAAGGATTGCTATGTAAGTTTTGAGGGGAACCAATATTCAGTTCCTTATCAGTATGATAAAAAGGAACTAACGATAAAGATCAAAGGTAAAAATCTCATGATCTTTCATAACGACCAGCTAATTGCCACACATAAATTAAGCGAGCAAGAAGGTCAGTTAATTACGGATCATACGCATTTCTTAGGGATGCCAAAATCTTCCTATCCGGGTGATACAAGAGCGATTAAGGAGGTATTTTTGGCTTATTTTCCTGATGCAGTTAAATTTATCGAAGGTCTGGAAAGCACGAAAAATGGTAATGTGCGAAACCATATAGTGCGTATATTGGGTTTACTTGATGAATATCCGAGGTCTATGATTGAGTCAGCAATAAAGAGGGTTACAGTTTACGAAGCCTTTGAATATAGGGCGATCAAGAATATATGTAGTAAGGGGCTATTGCTTGAGCCATTACCGAAAGATATTGGAAATTTAGAGTTAAAGATACCTCCTGTAGCTGAATCAGTAGAAGTAAGACCACTAAGTTATTACAGCCAGTTTGAGGTATAAGGGGGTTTTTAATCTATGTCAATGGAAAGTTACGAAAAATTATTATCGGACTTGAGAAATCTAAAACTAACAGCTATGGCAGATATTATCGAGAAGCAAATAGAGTCAGGAGAGACTGTCGATCTGAACTTTTTAGCTGAGCTTGTATCAGGCGAGATAAGCCTGAAAGAGCAGAAAAGTATAGAAAGCAGAATAAGGAGCGCAAAGTTTCCTGCCATAAAAAGCCTTGATAGATTTGATTATGATTTTCAACCTACTATTAATAGAGAAAAGATAGAGGAATTAACCAGCCTGAAGTTTATCGACAATAAAGAGAATGTAATATTCTTGGGACCGCCTGGAGTTGGAAAGACACATTTAGCTATAGGTCTTGGAGTAAAGGCATGTGAGGCTGGTTATAGAGTTCTATTTACAACATTATCGGAAATGATCTCAAGTTTAATAGCATCTCTAGCCGATAATAGTACTGTAGCAAAAATTAAGTCTTATGTTCAGCCCTCATTATTAATAGTTGATGAGGTTGGTTATTTACCTGTTTCTGAAGAAGGAGCAAATTTTTTCTTCCAGGTTGTTTCCAAAAGGTATGAGACAGGATCAATTATAATAACCAGTAATAAATCATTTGCGGATTGGGGAACGGTGTTTGGTGATGCGGTAATAACATCTGCAATTTTGGACCGTCTTCTTCATCATTCTACGATATTTAATATCAAAGGAGAAAGCTACAGGCTAAAGGAAAAAAGATCAGAGGTGCTAAAGGAAGAAAGAAGAGAATTCCAGCAATATTCATGATAAATATGAAATAGGTATTTGACCGTTGTGCATCAATTTAAGTATTTTAACTTCGTAAGTTCAGTATAGGAGTAGGTTCGTAGTAGCCCAATTTATTGGGCGTTTAAATAATTTGATATTCTATAATAATGCTTATACCATTATTATAAAATCCCTCTAAATCTCCCTTTGGGAAAGGGAGACTTTAATGATTTTCTCTTTTTCAAAAGGGTTTAGGGGATTATATAAACAATTTTTTAAAACGAATATGAAGGTAGGTATTTATGGGTGCAGATGCTAATCCATATTTTAGTCTAGGAGGATATGAAGTAGACCGGAGGATAACACATATACTTCCTGAAGAGGTTGTCCGGCGCACCAATATGTTTCCAATTAGAGTTGAAAGCAACCAGCTTTATGTTGCTACTACCGCGCCGGTTAATTTACCAGGTGTTGATGAAGTAAAGCTATTAACGGGACTAAAAGTAAAACCTGTAGTAGTTTCAGAACAGGAATTATCTTACGCGATAAAGGAACACTTCAGCGCGGAGCGAACTTCGAGACAGGCAATTGTAGATATGACTTTTCAGGGGTTAATTGGTTCTACGTCGCCAGCCTACCTAGAAGATCTGGTAAGGATCGATGAAGCACCTGTAATATCTCTGGTTAACTCAATAATTAGAGGTGCGGTCAAAGAAGGCGCTAGTGATATACATTTAGAACCTCAATATCCTGAAATGCGCGTGAGATATAGAATAAACGGTGTTTTGCATAGCATAACAACTATACCAAAATATATTGAGGCGTCAATTATTTCAAGGATAAAGCTTTTAGCTGATATGGATATTACAGAAAAGCGGAGACCACAGGATGGTCATATAGCTATGACTATTGGTCAGAAACAAATAGATCTTCGAATATCAAGCGCATTGACGGTAAATGGAGAAAAAATTGTTATAAGGATTCTGGATAAAGATACAATGTTGATCGATCTAGATCATTTGGGTCTAACAGATGAACAGCGCAAAATATTCAGGACATTTATATCACATCCCCATGGAATGATATTAGTTACAGGACCAACCGGGAGTGGAAAAAGCACAACACTGTATGCTGTTTTGAAAGAACTTAATGCTGAAACACAGAATATAATAACTGTCGAGAACCCTGTTGAATATCAGATGCCGGGCATAAATCAGATGCAGGTTAATCCGAACATCGGCTTAAGCTTTGCGACTGCACTCAGAACTATTGTAAGACAGGATCCTGATATTATTATGGTTGGCGAAATTCGCGATGCAGAGACAGCAGATATTGCTGTTCAGGCAGCTCTAACCGGTCATCTTGTATTTAGCACGCTCCATACAAATGATTCTTCGGGTGCAATTATTCGCCTGATAGACCTGGATGTTCAGCCTTTCCTTATTGCATCATCTGTAATCGGTGTATTGGCACAGCGTTTGGTGCGCACTATCTGCCCTGATTGCAAAGAGTTCTATAAACCATCAGATATTGAGTTTGAGATGATGGGTTTATCAGATAGCGATAATATTGAACTGGCAAAAGGTAGAGGATGTGAAAATTGTCGATTCACTGGATATCGTGGGCGGACCGGTATATATGAAATATTAGAAATAAATGAAGATATTAGAAGACTAATAATTGCTAGAGCTTCATCCAGTGAAATAAGAGAAACCGCAATAAAAAAAGGAATGAAAACACTGGGTGAAATAGGCAGGGAATTGATATTGCAAGGTATTTCCACACTTGAAGAAGTGCAAAGAATGGTCTTTCTGGGTGAGGAAAAATAATATGCCAAAATTTAGATACGTTGCAAGAGATATTGATGGTACTCCTTATAAAGGGACAATTGTAGCCAATGATAAAAAGGAAGTTCGTGCTAATCTCAGACAAAAGGGTTTCTATGTAACTTCCATACATGCAGTTCACGAATGGAACCAGATAAAGCTATTTAATAATATCACCAATGATGAAGTTGCAGTTTTTGCTGAACAGCTTTCAGTGATGGTAGAAGCAGGGCTAACTCTACCAAGATGTTTGACAACATTAGCTCAGCAAAGTAAGAATCCCAAGTTTAAGGAAGTAATAAACAAGATCAAGCAGGATGTTGAAAATGGTGATTCCTTCGCCGATGCATTAGCTAAACACCCGAAAGTATTTAATAGCCTTTTTGTAAACCTGGTGAAGGCTGGTGAAATTGGTGGAGTATTAAGTAGATCACTGCGTCAGATTTCAGATTACCTGGATAACGAACGAGCGCTAAAGCATAAGGTAAAATCAGCAATAACTTATCCAAAAATTGTGGCTGGTATGAGTGTTCTGGTTGTCATATTTGTTATAACGTTCCTTGTGCCAAGATTTATGGTGCTTTATAACTCGATCGGCATCCAATTGCCATTGCCAACGCGAATATTAATATCTATCAGCAATTTTTTTTCAAAATACTGGTGGGCATTACTTATAGGAACAGGAACTATAGTATTTGTGTATAAACGATTTAAGTCTTCAAAATTTGGGAAAGGCATAATTGACCAGATAAAAGTTTATATGCCAGTTTTTGGCGAGTTGAATCGGAAGGTGATTGTTGCGAAATTCATTAAAGTTTTAAGTGCGCTTACCGGGAGCGGTGTTCCGATGATGCAGGCTCTCGAAGTAGCAGGTCAGGTTGCTAACAATAAGGTTATGGATGATGTTATTGAATCTGTTCGGAATAACGTAAGTGAGGGTGGCGGATTAAAAGAACCGATGCAGGAAAGTGATATTTTTCCTCCAATGGTTGTTCAAATGGTATCAGTAGGAGAAGAAGTTGGTAACCTTGAGGGGTCTCTTGATAAAGGTGCATCTTATCTTGATCGTGAGATAGACACTGCGGTTAAGAAGCTTATAGCGAAGATTGAGCCTGCAACAACTGTTGCCATAGCAGTAGTTGTTGGGTTAATTCTTATGGCAATTTATCTGCCGATGTTTGATGTGGTCAAGATTGCAAAACGATAGACCAAGCATAAACTTTAGTTGCTTAACCGTATTTTTTAGTGAAAAAACACAGAGACACGGAGGCACGGAGAAAAATTTTTTACAAATTACAAAAATAAAACAAATATTATATTGGGTTTGTAATCTCACGATTCATTGGGCGTTACTTATTAACGCTCAATAAATTGAG
>FWPV01008086.1_pt1 | contig 18607 bp, 17 predicted proteins | sample 2228371 | NCBI WGS metagenome assembly FWPV01 (sample SAMEA103939776, study PRJEB20133) | metagenome
TGGTTGGCATAGGGCTGCCCCCACCCGCGCAGCGGGTCGGCCAGAAAGGCTTCCACATCCTCTGCTGGCAGAGGGTAGGCATACGTTGCAGTTCCCCGGTCGACTTCGACACTCAGATCGAAAGGCCGAGCGGCCTGTTCAGCGGCGGTCAGGGTGATCCTGACCGGGCGGCGTCGTCCGCAGCCAAAGGGATGCTCGGTCATCTCGCTGAGCGTCAGGCCGCCGAGGAGAAACGAGCGACCCTGAGGGACGATCTGCAGGCAGACCAGTTCCCGGTCAGGATGGGGGTTGGGCCAGGCCCACAGAAAGAAGCGATCGCTCAGGCCCTGCATGGCTTCTATCTGCCGGATGCCGGTATGTTCCCAGCGTCCGGCCTCCCGCGCAAACAGGAAGTCAAAGCGATCCGGCACGGCCAGGAAGGGCATCTGCCCCCAGTACTCCAGGCGCCACTCCGGTGGCACGATGGCGATCTCAAAACGTTCGCGGATGAGAGCGGTGACCGGCAGCTCGTTTTCGAAGCAAAAGCGGTATTCCGCAATGATCCGTCCCGGTGGTTCACCCGCCTGCAGATGAGATTCCAGCAGGCAGTGAGCCACGATCACCCAGCGGGCACGGGCATGGATAGGGATTTCCAGCGGCGTTCGGTCGTCAGTATGGAACTGGATCAGGCTGATGTCGAACGGCAGACCACGCAGGGTCTGCAGGCCAAGCGGTCCGGGCTTGCCGCCCGGAGCGGCGTCAGGAGTCAGGTTTGACCAGGGGGAGAGGTCAAGGGGCGTATAGTCAGCCATGTGGGTTTCCCTCGATTTGCAGAGGCCGTAACCACGCCGGACAGGTGAGGCAGAGTTCGGCGGGGCACAGCAAAAAGTGGCATCCCCCTGTCCGGGATGCCATCAGAAGCGGGGATAGGAAGATCGCAGCGCTCCGGCCTGAGCAGAGAGACGCTGCACGTCACCGGGCCAGCTGGCCGGGTCCTGTTACCCGGCAACCGGCTTGAAGGCACCTGCGGGCGTCTTTCACTATAGACCCGGTGCAGGCTCAGGGCAAGCAGGTACCGCAAGCCGCTTTCGGCGTGGAGAGCGGGGAGGGGGCGAGATGGGAAGCTTTTAAGGTTGATTTAATACCCTGTTTCAGCCTATGATAGATTTGTGCAGTGCTGCACGAACGTCCGAAGCGGTATGGCCGACGAAAGGAGGCCAGGGCCATGCATCGACGCTTTTGGGCTGCACTGTGCGTGCTGGTGATCCTCGTTACAGCGGTCATCCCGGCCCGGGTCAATCTTATACACGCGCAGGGCGGCGGCACGCTGGTGTATGGAGCTAGGGTGTTCGGGCGCATCCTGCCTGATACACCCGTCGTGATGTACAGTTTCAATGGGGCGGCAGGCGACCTGGTGCAGGTGACCGCGCGTAACTGGGTCGGGTCGCTTGACCCACATCTGGATCTACTGGGGCCGGATGGCCAGCTGGTGGATGTGAGTGCCAGCAATCCGTTTGCCGAAGATGCTCTGGAAGCGTCTCTCTCCCTGTTCCTGCCGCAGACGGGCATCTACCTGCTGCTGGTCAGCGCGGAGAACGGGACGGTCGGCGAATACATGCTCAAGTTGCAGGGGCGCAGGCCGGCGGAGGCCACACCGCTGGTTTATGGCCAGGCCGTGACACTGAACCTGACGCCCGACGCACGACCGCAGGTCTTCACCTTTGAAGCTGAAGAATGTCCGACAGCACTTATCGTGGCAGATCTGAGTGAAGGGCTGCCGTTTACCTTCCCCTTCCTGGTCAGGGTGCGCAATCAAGCGGGCGATCCGATCGCCCTGCTACGCGGCGGGGACGCACTGGAAGATCGGGTGGTTGTGGCGCCGCTCAGCGGCCGTTACGAAGTCACCGCGGAGACTGATGATCCGGCGGCGACCGGACAGATCGTCCTGCTGGTCACCTGCCTGGGGCAGGCGCCGGGTTGCGTCGGCGGTGGTGGTCCGGCAGGCGGGCCGTGCGGACCGGCTGGCGAATCCCTGACCTGTTACGAGCAGGGACCGTGCGGGCCGTTTGCCGTGACGGTAACGCCGGGCCGGGAGGGCCTGATGACCTTCACCTGGCCCCCGGTGGAAGGAGCGCAGTGGTACATCTTCAGCATCATAGATTCGCATGGTGTGCTGCTGGCAGATTCGCCCATCCTGCTGGAGGGCGTGACCAGCCATACGTATCGGGTGCGTCCGGAAGATGTGGTGCGCGGGCCGTTCACGGCGATCGTCCACGCCGGTGGTGAGGGGCTGGAGCCGGACACAGCGATCCGCTGCATTGCCAACGTCACCTTTACCCTCGATGGGCAGGTGAGCGAGCAATGCCAGGGGATCGATGTCAGGCTGGATAGGGTGCCCGGTGCAGATCGGAGGGTTGTCGTGTCCTGGGGGGCGGTCCCCGGCGCGGCGGCATACACGATTCATGTGTATGCCTATGCTGATGATGGCGGTCTGGTGGGAATCCGCGTGATTACCGTGCCCGGCAGCGCCACAAGCTACCATCTGGAGGGCGTCTTCCCCGCTGAGTACGATGGATTCAACATCGTTGTCCGGGCCTACCAGAATGCCAGCGGTGGCGGCGCTTTTGGCGATATGCCGACTGGCTTCCTCTGCGGCGGCAGCGCCGATATCACCTTCGGCGGGATTCAAGCCCGGTGGCTCTGAGCAGGGGAGGATCAACATGAACAACAAACGAATGAACATAACCCGGCTGGCCCTGCTCGGGATGGTTGTCGCTGTACTGTTGCTCGGCCTTGCCGGTCGTCCGGCGAAGGTCACCCTGGCTCAGACCGGCGGGATACTTGGCTACGGTGCGCGGGTGTATGGCACCATCTCGGCGGACGCGCCGCTGGTGACCTACAGCTTCCCGGGCAATGCTGATGATTCTGTCACTGTACTGATCGAGAACTGGACTGGCACACTCGACGTGCAGATCGATCTGGTTGCACCGAACGGTGTGCTCCTGGCTCGCAGCGATCGCAATCTGCGCGATGACGAACCTTCGGGGGCATATCTGGCAGCCGTGCTGCCGCAGACGGGCACCTATACGCTGCGGATCAGCGGCGAAGAAGGGACGACAGGCGACTACCTGCTGTTCCTGCTGGGGCGGGGCGCTCAGGCGATGACGCCGCTCGCTTACGATCAGCCGGTCGATGTGAACATCCCGGTGGGCGCAGCGCTGCAGGTCTTCTCCTTCACGGTAGAGAATTGCCCGACGACTCTGCTGGTCAGCAACCCTTCAGAGGGACAACCGTTCAGTTTTCCCTTCCTGGTCAGGGTGCGCGATCAGCGCGGACAGATGGTCGCCCTGCTGCGTGGCGGCGAGGAACTGGAGGACTGGGTGACGGTTGCACCCCGCAGCGGGCGCTATGAGGTGGAAGTTGGATCGGCTGACCCGGCGGTAGCGGGATCGTTGCGCCTGCTGGTGACATGCTCCACAGACAACCCCGGTTGTCCGCCAGCATCACCGATTGCCGGGTTGCCGGGCGGCCTGGCGGGTCTGGAAGTATGCCTGCCCTGCCCGGATCCGGATGACGAAGTACCGGGCGGTGGCTGCCCCGATCTCAACTTGGTGGCCCGGCAGGCTGACGACGATCCGCTGGAAATCACCGTCAGCTGGGATGCCGCGCCCGGCGCGGATGGCTATGCCGTGTATGTCAACGGCCTTGTTACCGATGGGGGGGAAGTCTACCTGACACACGGGGTGCGCGGGCCTGGCGATCCAACCACACTCACCTTCACCTTGCCGGAGGGCTATGCCGGATTTCGGTTCATCCTGCGGGTTTACAGCGGCGATGTGACGATCTGTACGGCAGAGACCACCGTAACACTTGAGGGTGGGCCGGCGTGTGAGCGCTTTGCAGCATGGATTGCTGAGCAAACAGACACGTCGGTGACGATCAGCTGGTCTGATTATCCCGGTGCGGAAGGCTACTGGGTCGTTGTGGCTGATGCTGTTACCCGTACAGTCCTGTCAGGCTGGCCGGTTGTCCTGCCGACCAGCGAACATAGCATTAACGTCACGGAATTACTGCCGGGTGACTATGTCGCCGCCGTCGCTCCTTATCTGCCGCATGGTGGGCCGCTCTGTATTCAGGAAGTGACCTTTACCATTGGACCAGGGCCGGGGCAGCAGTTCATCTGCTTCATTCATACTGACCGCCGTGATGTGCCGGCACGTGTGGGGCCGGGCTACAGCCGCTCGATCTTCGCCTTCCTGACTCCCGGCGTAGACTATCCAGTCATCGGGCAGGCGCTGGATGGCGATAGCAACCTGTGGTGGCAGATCGACAAGACGCTGATCCCCGGCCATGAGATGGTTCTCAGCCTGTGGGTGGCCGCCAGCGATGTGACGGCGATCGGCAACTGCGGCAGCGTGCCGCCGGGCGATGTGCCGCCGCTGATTCCAGTGGAGCCGGAACAACCGACAGGCCAGTGGCTACCCTGTGGTTCGTGCGATACGTGCGGGCACCCGGCCAGCGAGTGCGTCACCTCGCCGGAGGGAGTATGCCTGTGGGACCCAACCTCCTGCGCGGGGGTGCCGCCGGATGATGGTAGCGGGTGCTATGCGGTCAATGTGACGGTTGATCTGGGCCGTTGCCAGACGCCGGCCTCGGCCATGCTCGATACACCGCCAAACTGCGGCAGCCGCTATACACCGGGCACGACGATCAACGCCCATGCGGTGGCCGTTGATCCCAAATGCAATGTAGAGTACTGGTCGGGCTGTGGCGCTTCCGGCACGGAGAACAATATCACGTTCACGCCGTCCGGTAGCTGCACGCTCACGGCCCACATGCACTATGGCGACTAGGTCGTAGACGTTGCCGTATCCTGGTGAAGCGACTCCGCGATCCACCTCCTTACCCGGGGATGTGTGACTCGCGGAGTCGCCCTCTGTATACCCGGCAGCCAGTTTTGCGGAATCGGGCGCAAGTGCTGGTACAATGGGCAGAAAATACCTCACACCAAGGAGCGAGGCCATGAACTCCCTGCCAACCGACACCAGCCGTAGTTCCGAATCCATCCGCCTGTTTGAATCTGACTTCCTGGAATTCTTCACACATATCAGCCCGGTGACCGTGCTGGTGATGTGGGTTCCGGTGATTGTCCTGCTGCTGGCCCGGGCTGTGATCGAGGCGCCAGCGACCGGCTTCCCCTGGTATATTCCGGCAGCCGTGATCCTTGGCTGGTTCCTCTGGACGCTGGCGGAATACACCCTGCACCGTTTCCTGTTTCATTACAAGCCGCGTACGCCGCGTCTGGAGCGCCTCTTCTTCCTGTTTCACGGTGTGCATCACGCCCAGCCGCAGGACAAAACGCGCCTGGTGATGCCCCTGCCGGTCAGTATCCCGCTGGCGCTGGTGTTCTATGGGCTGTTCCGCCTGGTGCTGGCGGAACTGCTTAAGGCCCCGTTGTGGGTCAACCCGGTGATGGCGGGTTTTGTCGCCGGTTACCTGTGCTACGACATGATCCATTACGCGACGCATCATTTCCCGATGCGTTCCCGCCTGGCCAAGTTCTTAAAACGCCACCATATGATGCATCACTACAAAGACCCGAACACGCGTTTTGGCGTCAGCGTGCCCCTGTGGGACTGGGTCTTTGGTACAGGGGGCGAAGGGCGGTAACCTGTTTTCGAGAAGGCTGCGCCTGACAGACATATCGGCCAGCGCGGTTCTCCGGCTGGCCGATGTTTGTTGTGCCACTCAGCGGGCGTTGGTCTCTGCGCTGGCAGCGGAGGCGGTCTCCTGGGCCTCAGGGACGGGTTCGCAGCGGCCGCTCTGCAGGCGGTGGGTGCGCCGGTCGTAGCGATCGCAGAGCTGATCAACGGCAGTATTGGCCCACAGGGGGGTGCCATTGAAGTAAGCGGCGCGGGCGATCATATGGGTGGCGACCGGCGTTGTCAGCATCACAAAGATAACGGTGGCGATCGCCTGCGCGGTGACAGTCAGGTCGCCGAAGAACACTGCCGCCGCCAGCAGGGTCGCCCCGACGCCCAGCGTTGCCCCTTTGGCGCTGGCAGACATGCGCATGAAGACATCCGGCATGCGCACCAGCCCGATCGCTGCGATCAGGATGAAGACCGGCCCGACGATCAGAAGCAGGGCGCTCAGGAGGTCACTGATCACGGAGCGTACTCCTTTCGATGTAGTAGGCAAAGGCCACCGTCCCCAGAAAAGAGAGCAGGGCGATGACCAGCGCCACATCCAGCATCAGCGAGGTGTTGGTGGCGATGGCGTAGACGGCGGTGATGCTGATGCCGATCAGGGCCATAAAGTCCAGGGCAACCACCCGATCCGGCAGGCTGGGGCCACGGAGAAGACGGAAGAAAGCCAGCACCATTGCGCCACTCAGCAGGGGGAGCGCGACGATCAGGGCCAGGGTACTCAGGCTCATGCGAACAACTCCTTGATCCGGCGCTCAAAGCCGTCTTTGATCTCCGCCCGGAAGGTTTCTACATCGCCAACGTGGATGGCATGGACATAGAGTTCGGCGCGATCATCGGAGATATCCAGGGAGAGCGTGCCGGGTGTCAGCGTCAGCAGGTTGGCCAGCAGCGCGATCTGCAGGTCTGATGTCAGTTCAAGCGGGACAGCGATCACGCCGGGCCGCATGTCGTAGTGCGGCTTCAGCACATAGTAAGCCATCCGTAGATTGGCCAGCAGCAACTCGATCAGGAAGAATCCGGCGAAGCGGATCGTCAGCCAGAACTTGCGGAAGTACACCGGGCGCTCTTCGCTGCGCCGCGTCAGCCACAGCGTCAGGTAGCCCAGCCCGAAGCCGATGACCAGGTTCCCGGCGGTGAATTGCCCGGTCAGGGCGACCCAGGCCAGCGCCAGCAGGATGTTCAGCAAGAAGGTGGTCACAGGGCGCCTCCCATCACGGTTTGAATGTAAGCGGAGGGGTCGATCAGTTGCCGGGCGGCCTCAGTCGCCAGGGTAAAGACCGGCTCCGCCAGCACGCCCAGCAGCACGGTCAGGCCCACCAGAGTCAGCGTGGGCAGGAGGTAGAGCAGCCGTTCCCGTCCCTTTAGCGCCCGGACTGGCTCCGGTACGGTGCGCGGCTTCCAGAAGGCTTCCGCCCAGATCTTGGTCATGGAAAACAGGGTCAGCATGCTCACGCCCAGCCCGACAGCCGTGATTACGTACTGCCCGGCTTCCAGCCCGGCGCGCACCAGAGCAAACTTGGCCCAGAAGCCAGAAAGCGGCGGCAGCCCCGCCAGCGAAAGAGCTGGCAGGAGGAACAGCAGGGCCACGCCGAGATGGGACTGGTACAGGCCGCCAAGCTGCTTGAGATGGTATGTCCCCTGCAGGCGGTGCACGATCCCGCTGACCAGGAAGAGCGCCGACTTGGTGATGATGACATGCACCATAAAGACCAGCGTCGCCGCCAGCGCCAGCGGGGTATACAGCCCCAGTCCCAGCAGCAGGTAGCCGATCTGGCTGATGATGTGAAAGGAGAGCAACCGTCGCATCTCCATCTGGGCTACCGCGCCCAGCACGCCGGTGACCATGGTCAGTCCGGCCAGAACCAGCAGCAGGGTGTGAGTATAGGCGGTGTCCTGAACAAAGAGCAGGGTGAAGGTGCGGATCAGGGCATAGACGCCGACCTTGGTCAGCAGCGCCGCAAAGATGGTTGTGACCGGCAACGGCGGTGTGTGGTAGGAATCGGGCAGCCAGAAGAACAGGGGGAAGATGGCCGCTTTGATCCCGAAGGCGACCAGGAACAGCATCGCCAGCACCGTGATCACCGCCGGTTGAGCCAGACGGGGCAGCTGTACGGCCAGGTCAGCCAGGTTGAGTGTCCCGGCCAGGCTGTACAGGATGCCCACCGCGCTCAGGAAGAGGGCGGAAGCGATCAGATTCAGGGTAAAGTACTTGATGGCCCCGGCCAGTTGCGCCCGTTCGCCCCCCAGCACAAGCAACACAAACGAGGCGATCAGTAGTACCTCAAACCACACGTACAGGTTGAACAGGTCGCCCGTCAGGAACGCCCCGCTGACGCCCATGAGCAGGATCAGCAGCAGGGGATAGTAGCCGAACGATTCGCGGGCGCGATCCATACTGACCAGCGAGTAGACCATGACGATGACGCCCATCAGCCCGGTCACCAGAACCATCACCGCGCTGAAGAGATCCGCCGCCAGCGTGATCCCGAACGGGGCGGGCCAGTCGCCGATTTGCAGGGCAAGGATGCCGTTGCGGGAGATATTGATCAGCAGCACCACGCCGGCGCCCAGCAGTCCGGCAGCGCCAGCCAGCCCCAGCCAGCGTTGCAGGTGGCGTTGCCGCCAGACCAGGAGGGCTGCACCCGCCGTAACCAGAGGGACAAGAATCGGAAGGACCAGCAGATTATTCATGGGCACGTCCGCCTTTCTGCATCGAATCTAGGTATCCGGGGTCCTGATCTTGTCCAGATCGACGCTGCCCACCGCCTGATAGACCCGCTTGAACAGCACCAGGGCGAAGGCCTGAATGCCAAACCCGATCACGATCGCCGTCAGGATCAGGGCCTGTGGCACCGGATCGGTCGCTACGGGAGCGGCGCCTTCCGCTGCGACGAGGGCCGGTGCACCGCGATTGAGGCCGCCAACCGTGAAGATCAGCAGATTGGCGGCATGCCCCAGCAGTACCAGTCCGATGATGACCTTGACCATGCTGCGTCGCATGACCATGTAGAAGCCAGCGGCGTACAGACCACCAACAACGATTGCCAGCAACACTTCCATCGGCCTACTCCTCCATCAGCGTGAAGATCATCATCAGAGCCACGCCAATCACAACCAGGAACACGCCGATGTCAAAGATCAACGGCGTGCCGACCTTGCCGATGACCGGCAGTTCAACCGTGCTCCACAGGCCGGTCATAAACGGCTTACCCCCCAACAGCGCGACCAGCCCGCTGGCAGCGGCCAGTAACAGCCCGGAGGCGATGAAGGCGCGTGGTGGAAAGCGCAGCACAGCCCGCGCCTGCCGCACGTCATGGGCGATGGCGTACAGGGCGAAGGCTGCCGCCACCACCAGCCCGGCGATGAAGCCGCCGCCTGGTTCGTTGTGCCCGCGCACCAGCACAAACAGCGCGAACAGCAGTTGCAGTGGCAACAGATAACGAACAGCAATCGACAGAATCGCTGATTTGCTCATGGTCCTGGCTCCGGCTGTATGTTCAGTTGGGCGCGGACTTCCAGCAGGCGGGTCACATCCTCGCGGGACAGCAACCCCACCAGGCGACCATGCGCCACAACCGGGATGTAAACCTGCCCTGTCTGGCCCAGACGGGACAGGGCATCCATCAGCTTCATCTCCGGCGGGATGGTCTCCAGGCGGCTGAGCGGCAGGGCAATCTGCCCGGCGGTGGTGAAGGGGCGCTGAGCGGGGGGAACATCCCGGATTTCCGCGATGGTCAGCAGGGCTTCCGGCTCATCACCGCTGCCGACGACGAAAACGCGCTGGCCGCTGGTCAGGATCTGGGTGTCGATCAGGGTCTGCAGCGGGGTCAGGGGCGCGATGCGCGGGTAGGCCGTGTTCATCGCCTGGGCCACGCGCACGTCCTGCAGCAGATAGCGGGTGTTGGTCTGTGCGTAGTTGGCGGCGATGGCGTTCTGCAGGAACCAGCCGATGAAGATCAGCCACAGACCGTTGAAGAGGCTACCGGTGAGCAGGGTGAAAATGCCCCACGCGCTGAAGCCCAGCGCCACGATCTGCCCGATGCCGGAAGCGATCACCGTTGCCCGCTGGAAGCTGCCTGTCCAGTACCAGATCGCCGCCCGCAACATGCGCCCACCATCCAGCGGGAAACCGGGGATGAGGTTGAAGAGCGCCAGAATCAGGTTGATCCGGGCCAGCCATACACTGGGCGCGGCCAGCAGTGGCACGGCGTGATCCAGCAGGAACAGCAACTCAAAGGCGGCGGCCAGGGCAAAGCTGGCCAGTGGCCCGGCGACGGCGATGCGAAATTCTACCCCTGGCCTGGATGGCTCCTCGCTGATATAGGCTGCGCCGCCAAAGATGAACAGGGTGATCTGCCGCACGGGCACCCCGTTGCGCAGGGCCACCAGCGCGTGTGCCAGTTCATGCACCAGCACCGAGCCGAAGAACAGCAGGCTGGTGATCACGCCCAGCGTCCAGTAGACGGGGGCGCTGAGTTGGGGGTACTCCGCCGGGAAGTAACCTGTCGCCAGCGACCATGTCACCAGGCCGAAGATCAGAAACCAGCTCGGATGAATCCCGATCGGGATATTCCACAGTCGTAGCAGGGTGATTGTGCGCTCCATTTCGATTTACCTCCTCATCCCGGTTACTAACAGTAAGCCGATATCCGCTGCTATTCCGCTGGCTCGTCTTCAGCCGCTCGCAGCCTGAGCAGGGCGTATACACCCAGGGCCGCTACAGCCAGCACAGTGATTTCCCCCAGCGTGTCAATTGCCCGGAAGTCGACCAGAATCACGTTGACGATATTGCGCCCTTTGGCCAGTGTCAGGCTGTTCTCCGCGAAGAATCCGGCCAGCCGCGAGGTTGTGGGGGAACCGGTCGCCGCCAGCACCAGGATGGTCATCAGCCCGCCCATGGCCAGGGCGATTGCCGCATCGCGCAGACGGCTGCTGCGCCTGGAGATGCCTACATAGCGCGGCAGGCGATAGAGCACCAGCACGAACAGGATCACGGTCAACGTTTCCACCGAGGCCTGCGTCATGGCCAGGTCCGGGGCGCTGAAGAGCAGGTAGATCATCGACACACCGAAGCCGACGACGCCCAGGGCAGCGATGGCCGCCAGCCGGGAAGTGGACAGGATCACGGCCAGGGCGGCCAGCAGGATCACCACGGCCAGCAGGGCCTCGTGGACAAACAACGTCGAATCCGCCGGTAAGGTGATCGGTGGTATCCCGTGCAGCCAGGCGCCCCCGGTAAGCAGGACGGTTGCGCCCACGATGACCAGCAGGTAGTAGCGCAGGTAGCCGTTCTGCAATACGCGGGTCTGGGCATTGGCCAGGATCAGTAACCCGCGTACGCTGCGCTCGTAGATGGCCGCCGGCCCAAGGCGTTCCACCCAGCCAGCCAATGTGGCAGGCAGGGCCAGCCGCTCCCGGTAGAAGTACAGCCCTGCGCCGGCGCCCAGCGTGATCGCGCTGAGCAGCAAGACGAGGTTGAAGCCATGCCACAGAGCAAGCTTGGCGGTAGCCGGTTCACCCAGCACAGCGGAAAGGGCCGGCGCGATCAGGCGGTCACCTATCTGCCCGGCCACCAGCCCGAACAGCACGCTCAGGCCAGCCAGGGTCAGCGGGCCAAGCCATAGCGGCCAGGAACCTTCGTGGGCTGCCGGGGAGGCCGTACCGGGCCGGGCGGCAAAGAATGGCTTGAAGGCGGTCATCCCCGCTGCGGCCACGGTCAGGATGTTGGTCAGCAGGGCAATGCCTGTCGCCAGGATCGGGAAGCTCACGCCCAGCGTCGTGTCGTAGACGATCTCCTTGCCCAGGAAGCCCATGAACGGCGGTAGCCCGGCCATCGACAGAGCCGCCAGTGCCCCGGCCAGGGCCGTGATCGGCATAGCCCGGCTCAAACCGCCCAGCCGGGTGATGTCCCGTGTGCCGGTCTCGTGGTCAATCGTGCCCGCGACCATGAAGAGTGCGCCTTTGTAGAGGGCATGCGCCAGCAGGAAGACCAGCGCTCCCTTGACCGCCAGGGATGTGCCGATGCCCAGCAGGAAGACCAGCGTCCCCAGGGCGCTGACCGTCGAATAGGCCAGGATGCGCTTGAGATCGCGGTGCTGGAGTGCCACATACGCGCCAACCAGCATCGTGATCGCCCCGATTCCGATCAGCGCCGTCTGCCACAGGGTCGTACCGCCCAGGGCCGGGCTGAGCCGGGCCAGCAGGTAGACCCCGGCCTTGACCATGGTCGCCGAGTGAAGGTAAGCGCTGACCGGCGTCGGAGCAGCCATTGCTCCCGGTAACCAGAAATGGAACGGGAATTGCGCCGATTTGGTAAACGCACCCAGCAGGATCAGGATGAGCGCTGGCGTATAGAGGGCATGCGCCTGCAGTGCCGGCCCCTGGCCCAGCAATACGGAGAGCTGCAGGCTGCCGCCCGCGATGCCCAGCAGGATCAGCCCCGCCAGCAGCGCCAGACCACCCCCGCCGGTGACCAGCAGGGCCTGCAGCGCGGCCTGCCGCGAGTCGGCTTTGGCGTGGTTGTAGCCGATCAGCAGGTAGGACGTAATGCTGGTCAATTCCCAGAAGATGAATAACAGGATCAGGTTGTCGGCAGTGACCACGCCCAGCATCGCCACCATGAACAGGAGGACGATGGCGTAGAAGCGGTTGAGGTTCTCGTCGCCGGCAAGGTATCCGCTGGCGTAGATGACGACCAGTGCACCGATGCCGCTGATGATCAGGGCAAAGAGCAGGGCCAGCCCATCTACCCGGAAAGCCAGGTTGATCCCCAGACTCTCCACCCAGGGATAACTGACCGCCAGCGCTTCGCCCTGGCTGACAGGGGTAAGCAGGCTGGCAAACAGCGCGGTCAGGGCCAGCGGCAGGAGGACAGGCCAGACACTGCCTGTGCGGCGTAGGCTGCGCGTGAGGATCGAAGCAGTCTCGGTCATGGCTTGTCCACCTTCATGGCCACCCGGATCAGGTCAGCGCGCGAGATAGTGCCAACCAGCTGCTTGCCGCGCACGACGGGCAGGGTGTGGTAGTTATGGTAGGCCATCAGCGCGGCGATGCGCTCCATCTCGTCATCGACCTGCACCAGTTCAATGTCCCGGCTCATCACCTCGCTAACAGGCAGGTGGCGTGTCTTCCAGTAGAAGTCAGGCAGGTCGGAGATGTTCACCAGAGTGTTAAAAAGGTGAGCCATCCGGGTTTCGGAAAAGCGCATGTCTTTGAGCCGGGGGAAAAGCTCGTTAAGGCTGACCATGCCAATGACTTCCTGCCGGTCATTGACCACGGGCACGGCGCTGATCTGCCTGGTAACAAGAAGCCGGGCGGCTTCCTCCACCGTCGCATGTTCGTCTACCGCGATGACTTCCCTGGTCATGATTTGCTCGGCTTTCATAGCGGGCGTCTCCTCAGTATGACCGGTTTTGCGGGCGGTGCAGGCAAACAAAAAGGCCGACGTCATGCTCGCCCGGAACGGGCGGGTCTGGCGTCGGCCTACCCTGCAACCGGTCTGCTCATCAGGGACGATGAGCCTACCTTTTGCCCTGTCTGCCGCTACCGCTTGGTGTGGTCATATTATACCAGACGGCGGGCAGTATTTAAGGCCCAGTAGCATAAGAGTTGAATAAGAAATCTGGACGGATGACAGGGCAAAGCGTTACCTGGCTGGTGGCGGCGATTGCCATGCTAGCCGGTTTTGCGGTCGAGGGAAGTGTCCAGGGTCAGGACGATGATCCGTTCGTCGCGGCGTAGACTGATGTCCGTGTGCATGCTGATGACACGCGCTCCGACAATCTGTTGCACAGCAGTCTCGATCTGGCCGCGCAGGCTCTCAAGAAGTTGCTGGCGGGTGCGCTTGACCAGTTCAACGCCTTCCGGGGTTGTTGCCAGCCTGCTCTCTGCCGGGGTCAGGATTCCCCGCAGGCGAACCAGGATCATGTCATCCACAAAGAAGGTCCGGGCTTCATGAGGCCCGCGACCCAGAAACTCCTTCTCCAGTCTGATAATGACGTTGGTGAACTCAGCTTCCTGCTCGCCGCGCGTTTTTCTGGTCATGGCTTCCTGCAACAGGTCAGTATCAGGGTGGCGAATGCTGGCCGGTCAGGTGGGATGCAACATCTGCAGGGCGCCAGATGACGGCTGCTGCATAAGAGGAAACCTGACCGTCTTCATCATACCGCAAGGCGCCGGAGAGTCCAAGCTGTCGACGATCGGGGGCACTCCCCGCCAGCTGTGGTTGCTGTCCGGCCTTAGGGATACGTTCCGCAGGCCAGCACGTGGGCTATGATCCAGCGGTAACGCTCCCAGCTAACGGTCGGTGGTACCGAATGATCTGAGTGGTAGCGGATTGAGCGCTATCGGCTATTGGGGGCCGGGTTAGCTGCCGGAATAGCCCAGCCGTTCGGAAATATCGAGCGCGGTTTGCCTGACGGCAGCACTTAGCTCTTTGTCGCGGGTGGGTTTCATTCGTGTGGCGGGGCCGGAGATGCTGACCGCGGCAATCACACGACCACTGTAGTCACGGATAGGCGCGGCCACGCATCGCACGCCCGGCTCCGATTCGATGTTGTCAACGGCATAGCCCTGTTCCCGCACCTTCTGTAACTCGGCGGCAAAGGCTTCCGGCGTGGTGATGGTGGCCGGTGTGCGCGCGGGCATACCGTGCTTGGCAATGGCCGCGCGCCAGACATCCTCCGGTGCGAAGGCAGCCAGCACCTTGCCCAGCGCTGTACAGTGAAGGGGACCGCGCTTGCCAATCTGGGTGTACATCCCCTGAGTCTGCAACCCCTCGACTCGATCAACATAGACCACTTCGCCGTCGTTGAGGACAGCCAGATGGACGGTTTCGTTGACGCGGTGCATCAGCAGCTTGAGATGGGGCATCGCCTGGGCGGCCAGGTTGAGTCGACCGATGACCTGCCCGCGCAACTGGAGGAAGCGCAGGCCAAGCGTGTATTTGCGCGTATCTGGATCCTGCTCAATGTAGCCCAGATCGACCATTGTGTGTAGCAGGCGGTGAACGGTTCCCAGCGGCAAGCTGCTGCGCTCAGCCAGTTCGGAGATACCCAGGCCTCGCTCCGCCTGTCCCAGGGCCTCAAGCAGCCTGAAGGCCCGCTGGACGGCTGTCACATGCTTGGTCATGGTTGTGTTTCCACCATACAGAAAAGCGTTCTATAAAATCACCGTACCATCCGCTCCCGGTCAGCGTCAACAAAAGTTTCCATACTGTGGAAAGTGTCATCGCGTGCGGGGCATTCTCTGCATTTAGCAGGGGGCGATTGTCTCCGCGGCGACGGCCAGGCTGGCAAAATCGCCGACCTGCTCTCCCAACCCCGCCGGGACGATCGCGCAGACCGCCAGTGCGCCGGGCAGCGCTTCCGCCCGCAAGGTCTCCAGGGCGGGCGGCTCCAGGAGCGATCGCTGGCGGCCAAAAATGCTGCCGATGATGATGCGCTCCGGATTAAGGATGTCCACCAGCACCGCCAGACCACGCCCCAGTGCGCTCCCGGCAATGTGGTAGACCTCCAGGGCGGTCGGATCGCCCTGCCGGGCGGCTATCCCCACGGTTTCAGCGGTGATCCCGGCCAGATCGGCAGGGGTGGGACAGTAGGCAGGGGGAACGCCCGCAGCCAGGCGTTGCTCCGCCAGCGAACGCGCCAGATTGGCGATCCCGCCGCCGCTGCAGAATCCCTCAAACGATCCAGCCTTGCCATAGCCGATCGGCCCCTCATGCTCCAGGCGGATGTGGCCGACTTCACCAGCCAGATCGTTGGTTCCGGCGTACAGCCGGCCATCCAGGATTAGCCCGGCGCCCATACCGGTGCCGAAGGTCAGGAAGATCAGATTGCGGCAGCCGCGCCCGGCTCCCCATTTCCATTCGGCCAGGGCGCAGGCATTGGCGTCGTTTTGCAGGGCTACCGGAACGCCGAAACGCGCCCTGAGCGGCCCAACAACGTCGACGCGATCCCAGCCCGGCAGGTTCGGCGGGGAAAGCACCAGCCCGGCCCGGCTATCCAGGGGGCCGCCGCAACTGATGCCGCCAGGGCGTCTGCCGGATGCCGGGCCAGCAGCTCCTGTAGCGCGGCGATGATCTCTTCCAGGGTAAGGGCAAAGGTGGCTGGCGTGGGGAAGCGGGTCTTGGCGATCAGATCGATTGTATCCCCCGCAGGCCGGCCCAGAACGACAGCGCACTTGGTGCCGCCGATGTCAATGCCCGCCAGCAGTGTGGTCATGCGAAGAACGCCTCCTCCAGCATTGCGCAGAGCGTATGGTAAACCGGCAGGTGACGCTCCTGGATGGCGGTTGTGCTGTCGGCAGGGACACAGATCGTGATGTCGCACAGCGCCTTCAGGCGTCCGCCGCTGTGGCCGGTGAGGCCGATCGTGATCAGGCCGAGCGCCCGGCCAACCTGCACAGCGTGGATGACATTAGGGGCGTTGCCAGAAGTGCTGATCGCGATCAGAGCGTCGCCGGGCCGCCCGTAGCCGTAAACCTGCTGGGCATAGACCATGTCAGCAGCGACATCATTGGCGAAGGCGGAGATCAGCGCTGCCTGGCTGACCAGGGAGATGGCCGGCAGTGCACCCTGCAGATGTTCGGCCAGGTAAGCGCCTTCGTCAGGATTGGCGGCGATGATCTGGCGACGTACTTCGTCTGGCAATGGGCGGGGCAGGCGGTAGCCCTTCATCAGTTCGCCCACGATGTGCTCGCTGTCTGCGGCGCTGCCGCCGTTGCCGCAGACCAGAACTTTACCGCCTTGCTGGAAGGTGGCGCGGAGTCGATCGTATGCAGCCCGAATATCCGCCGCACAGGCGGCCAGTTCCGGGTAGCGGCTGAGCAGGATTTGTAGAGGGTCGTCGCTCATAGAATCACCCCGGCAGCCTTTCCACTGCTGTGCAGGAAATGCTGGATCTTGTCACGCACAACGCCACTGACCGCCTGGCGAGCGGTCAGCAGGACCTCCGGCGGGAGGGCGCTCATCTCGGCATCCAGCAGGTAACGCTCGCGGCCCAGGGCGGCCAGCGCCGCCAGTTCCAGTTCGGTGGCGATATTGACCTTGCTCACACCGCCCTCCGGCAGGCGGATCGCCTGTTCGATCATTGCTGCCGGAACGCCGGAGCCACCGTGCAGGACAAGGTGAACCGTCGTCCGGGCGCGGATGGCCCGCAAGCGGTCGTAATCGATGCGCGGTTTGCTGACCACGTAGATGCCGTGCGCTGTGCCGACCGACACTGCCAGCGCGTCAACGCCGGTCTCAGCGACAAAGATGCCCGCTTCCTCCGGGTCGGTGAACATCTCGGTATCGTCCTCGGTTTCCACGTAGTCAGTGGTGGTGATTCGTCCCAGTTCGGCCTCTACGGAGACACCGTGCCGGTGGGCGTACTCCACGACCTGCCGGGTGATGGCGATGTTCTCCCGGAGGGGTTTGTCCGAGGCGTCGATCATGACCGAGGTGAACCCGGCGGCGATGGCTTCCTCAATGAGGGGGAAGTCGCGGGTGTGGTCAAGGTGCAGGGCGACAGGCACTGTGATGGCCTGCGCTTCCAGCTGCGCGAAGAATTCCCCGGCGAACCGGGCGGGCGAAACCTGTGAACGGGTCAGTTCCCGCTGCGAGATCTGGACGATCAGTGGCGAGTGTAGAGCCTGCGCCGCCTGCAATACCGGCTGGATCATCGCTGTGTAACGCGGCGAGAACGCGCCGATCGCGTAGCCGCCGCGCTCGGCGGCCATCAGAAGGGGATTCAGGCGGCAAAGGGTAGGATATTGGACGGGCATACGTTACTCCCCGAACTGGCCAGGCAGCACGCTGGCTGAGGTGAATCAGGCGCGAACCAATTGGCGGCGAGTTGCTTGCCGCCGGACGCTGCTGGGTCGCCATGATATCCGTTTCGGGCGTTGGTTGCCAGCATTAAGCTTGCGGAAAGTATGTGTTCTGAGCATATTTGGTGTAGGATATAGGCAGGTGATACAAGCCTGCGCGTCAAGATGCACTACAGGGGGGCCGGGCTGCCGCTCAACCGCGGTTGTGCCTGCGGTTGCCCGGTTCCCGGTGGATGTTTTGTCTGGCAGCGGATGTGTGGACTGCCGGATGGAATTGCCCTGTGGCGCTGGAAAGGGGGTGAGGCCGGGGTAAGTCAGCGCTATGGCGCCTGACGGGCCGCATGGGACGCCCGCGAGCGCACGAATGAACTGTCCCTTTGAACAAGTATCCTGAGGAGAAGGAGAACAAAGAGTATGAAGAAGTTCACGATCCTGATGATTATTGCCATGCTGGCGCTGGCGGTTGCGCCGACGACTGCCCAGAAAGATCTGCCCAAGATCGGCTTCCTGCCCGGCGTGGTCGATCCCTTCTATGAGGTGATGGAGCTGGGTGTCAATGCCGCTGTCGCCGACTTCGGGCTGGAAGTGGTGACGCAGTTCCCGCAGGACTGGGGTCCCTCCGAGCAGACGCCGATCCTGGACGCGATGGTTGCCCGCGGCGATCTGGACTATCTCATCATTGCGCCGACCGACAAGGAACAGATGATCGCCCCGCTGCAGGCGGCAGTGGATGCCGGCATCAAGGTGATCACCGTCGACACCTTCCTGGGCGATGGCGACTATGTCAACGGCCCGGTGACCTTCCCGCTGTCCTACATCGGTTCGGATAATGTTGAAGGTGGCCGTATCGCGGCCCAGGCGCTGGCCGATGTGCTGGGCGGGCAGGGCAAGGTCTACGTTCAGAATACGAACGTGGGGGTGAGCACCACCGAGCAGCGTGGCCAGGGCTTCATCGAGGGCATTGCGGCCTATCCGGGCATGGAACTGATCGGTATGGACTACAACCTGGATGACGCCAATACCGCCGCCGAGCAGACCGCTGCTGTCCTGCAGCGGGAGCCGGACCTGGCCGGTATTTTTGGCGTGAACGTGTTCAGCGCCCAGGGTGC
>FWPV01008089.1_pt1 | contig 18599 bp, 18 predicted proteins | sample 2228371 | NCBI WGS metagenome assembly FWPV01 (sample SAMEA103939776, study PRJEB20133) | metagenome
CCCCCCGGCCCCCTTCCCTACGAGGGAAGGGGGAGCCTGGGGCCAAAGACTCCCCTCCCCGCACCGGGGAGGGGCCGGGGGAGGGGTTTATTTACGAGGGAGCCAGGGCGCGCTGAGCGACCGTCGTTGACCAGACGCTGGCTTTGGTGTACAATGGCCGCAGACGCCAGGAGGGGGAACCATGTCCCAGACGAATGAGGTGATCGCGGTGCGGGGCCTGTGGGCCGGGTACAACGGCGAGACGGTGCTGGAAGACGTCAATCTCACGGTCTATGAGCGGGACTTTGTTGGCCTGATTGGCCCGAACGGGGGCGGCAAGACCACGCTGCTCAAGGTGCTGCTGGGCCTGTTGCCGCCCCTGCGCGGTGAGGTGCGCGTGATGGGCCAGGATGTGCGGGAAGGTCGGCGATACATCGGCTATGTGCCCCAGACGGTGGAGTTCGACCGCGACTTTCCCATCCGGGTGTGGGACGTGGTGCGCATGGGCCGGCTGGGCCGGCGACGCCTGCTGCAACGCTACACCGCCGGGGACGACGCGGCCGTGGCCGAGACGCTGCGCCAGGTGGACCTGCTGGACTTGCGCGACCGGCCCATCGGTGAGCTGTCGGGCGGGCAACGGCAACGGGCCTACATCGCGCGCGCCCTGGCGACCGAACCGCGCATCCTGCTCCTGGACGAGCCGACGGCCAGCGTGGACCCCCAGGTGAGCAGCGGTCTCTATGATCTCCTGGGACGGTTGAACGAGCGGATCACCATCTTGCTGGTGTCCCACGACATGAGCGCCGTCTCGGCGCACGTCAAGACGGTGGGCTGCCTGAATCGGCGGCTGTTCTACCACGGGGAAAAGCAGATCACGCCGGAGATGCTGGAAGCGGCGTACCAGTGTCCCATTGACCTCATCGCCCACGGCGTGCCGCACCGGGTTTTTGCTGAACACGCCGAGGAGGGGATGTCGTAGTGGAGCCGTTCCTGGAGGCCCTGCAATTCACCTTTATGCGCAACGCGCTCCTGGCCGGGGTGCTGGTCAGCGTGGCCTGTGGGGTCGTGGGCACGCTCGTGGTGGTTAACCGCATCGTCTTTCTCAGCGGCGGCATCGCCCATGCGGCCTATGGCGGCATCGGCCTGGGTTACTTTTTCCGGTTCAACCCGGTGCTGGGGGCGGTCATTTTCAGCCTGGCAGCCGCGTTGGGGATGGGCGTGGTACAACGGCGAACCCGGCAGCGGGCGGACACGATCATCGGCGTGCTGTGGGCTATCGGCATGGCCTGGGGCATCATCCTGGTGGACCTGACGGCGGGCTACAAGGCCGATCTGATGAGCTACCTGTTCGGCAGCATCCTGACCGTCCCGACCAGCGACCTGCTGCTCATGCTGACGCTGGATGGGGTCGTCGTTGGGGTGGTGGCCTTGTTCTACAAGGAACTGCTGGCGATCTCGTTCGATGAGACCTTTGCCACGGTAGAGAACGTGCCGGTGGACGCCATCTACCTGATGTTGATCTGCCTGATCGCGCTGACGGTGGTGATGATGATGCGGGTGGTGGGGCTGATCCTGGTCATCGCCCTGCTGACGATACCGGCGGCCATCAGCGGACAGTGGGTGCGGGACCTGAAAAAGATGATGGTCCTGGCGAGCGTCTTGGGCATGCTCTTTACGACGACCGGGCTGTGGCTGTCGTATTTCCTGAACCTCACCTCCGGGGCCACGATCATCCTGGTGGCTGGCGCGGCGTACTTGTTGAGCCTGGCGGCGACCGTAGGGAAGCCCGCCCTGGCCCGGCTGCATTCGTGAGGTGTGAAGATGTATTCCCAGAACGACTTGTATTCGGCCATTCTGGCCCGGCGCTCGGTGCGCCGCTATGAGCAAGAACCATTGGCCGCCGACACGCTGGCCCAGGTGCAAGAGGTCATCGCCCGCGTGCGGCCGCTGGTCCCGGAGAACCGCTTTGCGGTGCTGACCAGGGACGTACAGGCGGGGGAGCGGCTGGTGGAGACGCTGGGCGGCTATGGTCGGCTGGTGACGCCGCCGCACTATCTGGTGCCATACGTCGTGGGCGAACGGCATCCGCTCACGGACCTGGGCTATCGGGTGGAGCAGATCGCCGTGCGGTTGACGATGATGGGCCTGGGCACGTGCTACATTGGGGCTTTGACGCGGGAGGGGGCCGTGCGGGAGCGATTCTCGTTGCCCACGCCGGCCCGGATCGGGGCCTTTCTCATCTTTGGCCGCCCGGCCACGGCGTGGGGTGGCCGGGCCTTTAACCAGGCCATGCGGCGCGCGGCCGGGGCCACCCACAAGCTGCCGGCGGAACGCATCTTTTTCCGGGACACGTTCGACGCACCTGCCACGCCGCCCGCACACCTGGCCCCCCTGATCGAGGCGGCGCGGCACGCCCCGTCGGCGGCGAACGCGCAGCCCTGGCGTTTCCTGTGGCACGCGGGACAACTGGACCTGTTCATCACGCGGCGAAATCCCCGGTACGCGGGCGCAGGGAATGCCCTTTATGGCCTGTACGATGGCGGCATCTGCATGGGCAACGTGGCGTTGGCGTTCGAGGCGCTGGGGCTGGCGGGCGAATGGGTGTTGCTTGAGGAAGGGGCGCCGGACATCCCCCCTCACCCCCAAGACCTGCAGCCGCTGGCGAGGTTGGTCCTGCGACATGATGGGTGAGCGCGCCGGCCGGAGATGCCCATCGCCCACTGCGCGAGCGGTGGGCTTTTTTTCTGATACCCCTTGACGCGAAGGCGAGTTTGCTGTATCCTGTGCCTCAGGAGGTATCCATGCCCATCTACGAATACGAGTGTCTGGCCTGTGGGGCCATATTCAGTGAGCTATTGCCGATGGATGCGATGGTCGCGCTGGCCTGCCCCCGTTGCGGCGGCGAGGAGGTGCGCAAGCGGCTCTCGCGCTTTGCCGTGGGCCGGACGGAGGCCCAGCGAGGGGCGGCCTTGACGGAACGCGCGGCCGGCGTGGACCGGCGCAGCCGGCGTGACGTGGCCCGGTTCTTCCAGGATGTCGGCAGCGACGTGATGGGTGACGATGCCTTTCGGGAAGTGGTGGATCGGGCCGCATCTGGCGCCACCGATGCAGACATGGGGGACATTGTGCGGGATGTGCCGGTGCGCGGGCGGGAGCAGGCACTATCCGCACACCACGAGACCCACCACGCCGAATGACCCTGCGAATTCGCGAATGGACGAATCCCACTTCGCTCCGCTACGGGGACTATAGTAGACGAATGGACGACCCCCACTCCACCAATTCACCAAGCTACCCAATGGCGATGTATCGCTTCGATCCGGTAGATCGAGTGCAGATGTGTTTGCTGGGACGCCTTTCACCAGGAGGGCGCATCCGCGTGATGCTCGACGCGCGAGAGCTGGCGGTGGGCCTGATCCGAGGCCGCTTACGCCGACAGCATCCTGACTTGTCTTCCCAGGAGATCGGCCTGAAAGTGTTGGAGGAGATAGCCCGTGCCCAACGAACGCGCCCCGGACCTTAGCCTCTTCTTGGACATCTTGCGCACATTGGAAGCCATTGATGTACCCTACATGGTCATCGGGGCCTTTGCCGCCACCGTGTATGGCGTTACGCGTGCCACCTATGACATAGACATCGTCGTAGACCTGAGCGAAGAACACATCGAGGCTTTGGCTGCCGCTTATCCTCCGCCACGCTATTATGCCGATCCAGAGCAGATGCGCGACTCCATTCGCCGAGGTATCATGTTCAACATCATTGACACCAGCCGGGGAGAGAAAGCTGACCTGGTGCCTCTGACGATGACGCCACGTTATCGCCAGGCGTTCCAAAGCCGGGTCCGGCAAATAGTCGAGGTGCCAGGCATCGAGCCGTTGGAGGTCTGGTGCGCCCGCCCCGAAGATGTGATCGTCGGGAAGCTGGCAGCCTGGGCCGAAGGTCGGTCACGCAAGCACGAAACCGACATCTACGAGATGATGGTCTTCCACTACCTGGGTGCTGATGTAGTGTTGGACATTGGCTTCGATGAGGCCCACGTCGATGCCCAGGTCAGGACGTTGGGCGCGGATGCTGTCACGCTCTGGGAATCGGTCAAAGAGGCTGCCAAACGGGAGGTTGCGCGATGAGCACACCCGCATCGCTCCTACGGCCGGTGGACCGGCTCGAGGTCATCAGCCTGGTAGACAACATGGTGGATCTGCACAGCGAGGTCCCGGCCGGCGTGCAGCGGTTCTGGCAGTGGGTTTCCAATCCCCGGCGCGCCGCTGTGCCCTGGGCCGAGCACGGGTTCGCGGCGCTGGTGCGCGTCTACGAGGGTGACGCGGCTCACACCGTTCTATTCGATACGGGCGCTGGCCCCATGACGGCAGTGCTCAACGCCCGGCGCCTGCTCATCGAACTGGGAGAGGTGGAGGCCATCGCCATCTCCCACGGGCATCTGGACCACGCGGGGGGACTGTTGGGCGTGCTCCAGGTCGTGTCGCGCCCGGAAGTGCCGGTGTTCGTCCACGAGCGCGTGTTCCACGTGCGTGGGCGGCGGATGGCGGATGGCACAATCCAGCGCGATCCGCCGTTTCCCACCGGGGAGGTCCTTCAACAGGCCGGGGGCATGGTGAGCGCGTGGACGGGGCCACAGACCCTGGCGGGTGACCGGATCCTGCTCACCGGGGAGATCCCCCGGCGTACCGAGTTCGAGGTGGGACGACCGGATCAGATGGTCCTGCTGGACAACGAATGGCGACCGGACCCACAAGTGCTTGATGATCAGGCCCTGATCGTGCAGGTGCGGGACGTGGGGTTGGTGGTGGTCACCGGCTGTGCCCACGCCGGGATCGTGAACACGGCCTGGTATGCCCGCGAGCTGATCCCCGGCGTGCCGATGTACGCTCTCATCGGCGGGTTCCATCTGGTCGGCCCCGACGCGGCGGCGCGCATCGAGCGGACGGCCGCCGAGCTGGCGGTACTGGGGCTGGCGCGCGTCGTGCCCTCGCACTGCACCGGCTCCCTGGGGATTCGCACGCTGGCGGCGGTCATGCCGGATGCCTTTGTCCCGGCCAGCGTGGGCAACCTGTACCAGTTCCCGGTGGAAGGGGGAGCGTGAAGCGTAAAACGTCGAACGTCACTGTTGGTTGCGATAACCTGACGTTTGACGCATCATCGCATTATGGAGGCAAATAATGAACAGGATTCGCTGGTGGGATCACCTCACGATCAACGCATACTGGCTGGGGATCAACGTGATCTCTGGCAGCCTCACGCCGCTCATCCTGCCCCTGCTGGTAGAGCAATTCGTGGGGGCCGACGTGAAGAACACCTACTATGGCCTGTTGCGCTCGGCCGGGCTGCTGGTGGCGATCCTGGTGCAACCGCTCGCCGGCCTGCTGTCGGACCGCAACACGTCTCGTTGGGGCCGACGCCGGCCGTTCATCTTTACCGGGGCCATGGCGAATATCCTGCTCCTGGCGGGCATCGCGCTGGCCCCGGACTACTGGTGGCTCTTTGCCGCCGTGTTGGCGTTGCAGGTCTCCTCGAACGTGGCCCACGGGGCCTTGCAGGGTTTGATCCCGGACCTGGTGCCAGAGTCGCAGCGCGGCGTGGCATCCGGGGTCAAAACCGTTCTGGAGATCCCGGTGCCGGCCATTCTGGTGGGCTTTACCGTGGCGAAGGTGATCGGCCCCGGCAACGTCTGGCCGGGCATCTTGATCATCATGGGGATGGTGTTCGTGACCATGCTTGCCACCCTGTTGGCGCCGGAAAGGCGGCTCACAGAGGCCGAGCGCCCGACCGAGAGCCTGCGGGAACCCATCGTGCGCCTGGCGCTTCTCACCCTCATCTTTGGGGGCGTGACGTTGATCTTTGGTGGTCTGGTGGCCGTGGTGGGCAACCTGCTGGCCGGTCAGGGGGCGCTGCAACTGGTGGCCGTGGGCCTGGCGGGCCTCACGGCGATGGCCGCCTCCATCATCGTGGGGGTGTGGTTTGGCGCGCGAGTGGGGATCGGTCCGGCCGTGCGCCGCAACCCCTCTTTCACCTGGTGGGTGGTGAATCGGTTGCTGTTCCTGGCGGCCGTGGGGTCCATCCAGGGCTTTGCCCTGTACTTTTTGCAGGACGCACTCCACATCCCGGACGCCGCCGCGACGACCGGCACCATGGTCATGCTGACGGGGGTGTTCATCCTTCTGGCCGGCCTGAGCAGTGGCTTCCTGGCAGACCGCATCGGGGAGCGGGGGCTGGCGGCCCTGGCCGGCCTGCTGGCGGCGGCGGGCGTGGCGATCCTGTTCAGCGGGTCCATCGTCATGGTCTATGTGGGCGGGGCGATCATCGGCATTGCCACCGGGCTGTTCTTCACCACCAACTGGTCGCTGGGGACCAAGCTGGTGCCGCCGGAGAAGGCGGGCCTCTATCTGGGCGTCTCGAACCTGGCCGGGGCTGGTGCCGGGGTGGTGGGGGCCGGGATCGGCGGGCCGCTGGCGGACTTTTTCAACCAGGTGTCGCCGGGCCTGGGCTACCTGGCGATCTTTGCCATGTACGGTGCTATCTTTGTGCTCTCGGCGTTGACCCTGCTGCGGGTGCGAGTGCCGGGTTTGGAAGGATGAAGGATGAAGGCGGAAGGATGAAGGATGAAGGATGAAGGCGGAAGGATGAGGGGCGCCGGATGAGGGGGGAACTGGCTGGCTCCCTGGTCCGCCTTCGACCGCCGCGCCGGGAGGAGCTGGCCTTTGTGCGGCGGCTGTGAGCGGACGAGTAGAACTTCAAGCCCCGGATCCGGTGTCCGGGGCCTGGTCTTTACGAACGTCCGCGCCGCTGCGTCTCCTGAGGCTGGTCCGGTTGCCGACGCAGTCGCCACCAGGTTGCACCGTTGGCGGATACCACGCAGGCCGCCTCGCCCAGGCTGGACACGAGCCGGGCCAACAGACTGGCCACAGCGGCCACCGGCAGCGGAACGATCAGGGCCAGGAGCGCGGTCATGGCCCCCTCACGGACGCCCAGGCCGGTGGGGGTGAGAAAGCTCAGGTAGCCGATGGCCCAGGCCCCGGCCGCGACGCCGATCACCATCGGCCAGTGCGCCAGGGGCAATGACGTCAGGCCGGCCACGACCAGGCACAGGCTCAGGCCGCTCAAGGCCGTCGTCGCCGCGTACCACGCCAGCAGCAACAAGATGTCCGCATAGCGCAGGTCCAGGCGCAGTGGGGGCCGACGGGCCAGGCGCAAGGCCAGGTTCAGGCTCCGTTCCAGGACGATCGGGTGCAGGACGATGAGGCCCAGGGGCACCAGGATCAACAGCAGCCAGTACCCGGCAAACGAGCTCGCGTCTTCCTGTCCAGTGGGCAACCCAGCCTGGCTCAACGTCAGCCACGGCCAGCCAGGCAGCGAGAAAGCCAGGACGACCACAGCGCCGAGCAGGGTGAGCACCTGCTCCACGGTGGTGCTGACCAGCAGCCGGGTCTTGGAAGCGCCGGCGGCTCCCCCCAGCACGACCCGGCCGACCACGTGCCAGACGTTGCCCGGCACGTAGCGCATGAACGTGGACGAGAACCAGATGCGCGCGCCCCGGCCCCACGGCATCGGCTCCCCCATGCGGCGCAGCAGCAACGTCCAGCCCAGGGCCAGGCCCAGGAAGTAGAGTACCGCCGCTCCCTCGGACAGCGCCAATGCCGCCACACTCCCTGCGGTCGCCGCCGGCCAGGGATAGGCGGCCAACTCGGCCCCGTGGCGCACCACGAACCAGAGCCAAAAGCCGATGACCAGGGCGATCACCAGCCATTGAAGGGATCGGCGCACCGTGTCAGTCACCGGAGCGTGCCCCTTCTTTTGGCCCTTCGGCGCGCGCCAGCCGCGCCAGCAGCCACGGGAAGAGCCAGGTGGTGAGAAACACCACCTGCCCTTGCCGGGTCAGGAAGCGGCGAAAGCCCCAGGCCGTCCAGTTGTTCACGTGCTCCGGGTCATTGCCCATGCGCCGCCAATGTTTGCCCCGCAGGAAATTCGCCAGCCGGAACCAGGGTTCATGGGGCACGCTGACCAGCACGCCGTTGCGGCACACGCGCAACGATTCGCGCAGCACGCGATCCGGGGCCGCTACGTGTTCCAGCACCTCGGTGCACAGGCCCAATTCACAGGTTTCATCCGCAAAAGGCAACGCGCTGGCATCCGCCTGGCAAAGCTGCAGCGTGGGGGCCACCTCCCGCGCCCGGCGCAGCGCATCGCCGTTCAGGTCCACCCCGATAAAGCGCGTTTGCCGGCTGATCGGCTGTAAGGCCGCCGTCACGAACCCCTCACCGCAGCCCACATCCAACACCGTGCCTGGCTGCAAGGGCCGAAACCGCATCGCCAGGCCGCGCAAGAACCGGGCGATAAGTGCCCGCTGGATCGGGTTGGGATTGCGATACTTTTGCAAGTTCCCGTAGTCCATCACCCCTTCGTATCCCCCAGCGTCCGGCGCACCGAATAGTAGGGACGGCCGGTCGAAGCCGCTTTGGTCAACATGTCGGCCAACAGCCCAAAGCTGAAGAACTGCACGCCGGTGACCATCAGCAGCACGCCCAGCGTCAGCAGCGGCCGGGTATGGATCACCTCGCCCTGAAACCACAATAGCGTCAGGTACAGGTTGATGAGCAAGCCCGAGCCAAAGGCCGCCAGCCCGGCCCAGCCAAAGAGGTGCAGAGGGCGCGTGGTGTATTGGGTGAGAAAGATCACCGTCAGCAGGTCGAACGCGCCGCGCAGGAACCGCATCACCCCGTACTTGCTCCGGCCGAAGCGGCGGGGGCGATGGTGCACCTGGATCTCGGTCACCCGGAACCCGCGCCAGTGGGCCAACACCGGGATGTAGCGATACAGGTCACCATACAGATCAAGCTCCGCAGGCACCTCCCGACGATAGGCCTTGAAGCCGCAGTTGAAATCGTGGAGGTGGATGCCGCTGAGGAGGGACACGGCCCAGTTCCAGGCCCGTGAGGGGATGGTCTTGGTCCAGGGGTCGTGGCGGGGGTACTTCCAGCCGCTCACCAGGTCGTAACCCTCTTCTAACCTGGCGAGGAAGCGGGGTAGCTCTGCCGGGTCGTCCTGCAAATCCGCGTCCATGGTCACCACCACGTCACCCCGGGCCGCGGCAAAGCCGGCCGAGAGGGCGGCCGCCTTGCCAAAGTTGCGCCGGAACTGGATCGCGCGCACCCGGGGATCGGCTGCGTGCAACGCCTCGATCACCTGGAAGCTGGCGTCCGTGGATCCATCATCCACGAACACGATCTCGTAGCGCAGGCCCAGGGGCTGGAGCGCGGCGCCGATCTCCTCGTAGAGGGGCCGTAAGGAGTCTGCTTCGTTCAACACCGGGATCACGATGGAGAGGTCCTCCGGTGTAGGAGCCGGGGGATTGCTCATGGTCCTCTTGCCTCGATCGGTGTCCTCTCCAGGTGGCTGGATGTCCGAACCTGCGGGAGGGCGAGCGCAAGCCCTGGACGCCTGCAATTGTTGATGAATGATATTCCACCCCACCAGGGTATTGGTGGGGTGGAAACGAGCCGCCCGCTCACGGCGGCCATTATACCACGAAATCAGGGCGGTGTCTATTGCAGCATGATTCGCGGTTGCCTGCCCTGGCGGGCGTCCAGGGAAACCGCACCTGGGGGGCGCAGGCACGCCGGGCGACCACCGGCATGGTCGCGCAGAGCCGCGTCGGCCGCGCAGCGGGCCGACGCCCGGCCCGCAGGCCCTTGAGGGGCGACTCCGGTCGCTCATCAGGCCCCCGCGCCATTTAGTACGGATCTCGGGCACATGGATTGCCTGCTGCGGCGGTAGATGGTATAATGGGGAACCGAAACAGGTAAAAGGAGGTGCCCCGATCATGCGGCATATTTCCCGTCCATCCACGTTTTCCATTGTGGCCTATGACCCCCAGGCACAGGAATGGGGCGTGGCCACAGCGTCCAAGTTCCTGGCCGTGGGGGCTGTCGTGCCCTGGGCCAGGGCCGGCGCCGGGGCAGTGGCGACCCAGTCCTATGCCAATGTGTCTTATGGGCCGGAGGGCTTGCGGTTGATGGCCCAGGGGCTGAGCGCGTCGGAAGCCCTGGATCGGCTCGTCGCCGGGGACGAAGGCCGTGCGCGGCGGCAGGTGGGCCTGGTGGACACCCAGGGTCAGACCGCCACTTTCACCGGCGATGAGTGTCATGCCTGGGCCGGTGGCCTCACCGGCCCGCACTATGCGGCCCAGGGCAACATCCTGGTCAGCGGCGCGACGATCGAGGCGTTGGCCCGGGCCTTCGAGGAGGCCCGGGGGGAGCTGGCCGACCGGCTGGTGATTGCCCTGGCGGCCGGGCAGGCGGCCGGCGGCGACAGACGGGGCCAGCAATCGGCGGCGCTGTTGGTGGTCCGCCACGCGGGCGGCTATGGCGGCTACACGGACCGCTATCTGGATTTGCGGGTGGACGATGACCCGGTCCCCATCGAGCGGCTGAAGGCCCTGGTGGAGCTACATCACCTGTTCTTCAAGCCCCCAGCGCCGGGCGAGATGGTGGCTATCGAGGGGGAAGTGGCCCGCGAGGTGCAGCGCATCCTCCGCTGGGCCGGCTACTATGATGGTCCCATCACCGGCGATTATGACGCGCTGACCCGCCGTGCCCTGACCGACCTCATCGGTAACGAGAACTTGGAGGAACGCTTTGACGAGGAGAAGGGCCTGATCAGCCGCCCGGTGATAGATGTATTGCGAGCCAAGTTTGCGCCCATCGAGTCATCGTGAACGCGGCGTCGCTCGAAGGTGATTGCTCAGCCGGGGGTGCTCGCAGGCGGTCTGCGACGCACGGGGGGCTGTAGTTGACCCCGTCCCCGACTTGGTGTACAATCTCGTGAATCGTGGGGGGCGCTTCCTGCTCACGGCGGGTTTATAACCCGCCGCACCCGGCGCGGGTTAAAACCCGCGCCTGGTGGTATTTTCGTAGCTGGGGGTGCGCCGGGGCGCGTGGGGAACTACTGCGGAATACCGAGTCGGGGGTGATGTGTGGCGGGGATTCGCCTGGCCTTGCAGTCTTATTGGGAAGCCATCAAGAGCCTGTACGAGGAGATGTATCTCCTGGTCATCGTGAACCTGATCTGGTCGCTTCTCTCGTTTCTCTTCCTGTCTCCCCTCATCCTGCTATGGGCAGCATTGTCCTTCCCCGTCCAGGCTATCGCGCTGGTCTTTCTGCTGCCCACGCCGCCGACGGCCGGCATGTACCACCTGGCCCACATGATCGTGCACGAGAAACGCGTGCCCGGTGTATTCATGTTCTGGGAAGGGCTGCGCGCCTGGTGGCGGCCCAGCCTCATCCTGTTCGTCATTGGCCTGGTGGGCACCGCCCTCCTCTGGTTCAACGTCGAGTTCTATGCCCGCCTGGGCGGGCCAGGCTGGTCTGCTCTTTCCCTGGCTTTTCTTTACTTCCTGATCGTCTGGCTGGTCCTGCAGGTCTACACCCTGCCGTTGCTGCTGGAACAGCGCGATAAGCGGCTCACGCTGGTCTACAAGAACGCTTTTCTCATCACCTTTGGCAACCTGGCGTTTAACGTGGTGTTGGTGGTCTTGTTGGCTCTGACCATCGCCCTGAGCCTGGTGCTCACGATCCCTATGCTGATCCTGACGATGGGTTTTGTGGCCTTGTATGCCACCCATAGTCTGCTGGCTATCCTGCGTGTTCGGGGGATACGTCCGCCGCGCGATGAGGACTGGTCCTGATGGAGCGAAGGGATGAAGGCGGCAAATTCCTTGCAGGGGGATGAAGCGACGACCACCGGGACAGAGGTATTGCTGAACGGCCGCTACCGGCTGATCAAGCCGGTCGGCGCGGGGGGCATGGCCCAGGTGTACCAGGCCCAGGACGTGCTGCTGGAACGGCCGGTGGCGGTGAAGGTGCTGCGCCCGCAATACGCCGCCGACGAGCCTTTTCTGGCCCGGTTCCGCCAGGAGGCCCGGGCGGCGGCCAGCCTCTCGCACCCCAACATCGTGGCCGTCTACGACGTGGGAGAGGATACGCTGCCCGGTGAGGCTACGCCGCGGCCGTACATCGTCATGGAGTTCGTGGCCGGGCGGGACCTCAAAGCCATCATCGAGGCCGATTCGCCGCTGTCGGTGCAACGCGCGCTGGACATCGCGGCCCAGATCGCCCAGGCCCTGGCCCACGCCCATCAGGCCGGCCTGATCCACCGCGACGTCAAGCCCCAGAACGTGCTGGTGACGGGCGATGGTCGGGTGCGCGTCACCGACTTTGGCATCGCCCGTGCCCTGGCCGTGTCCTCCATCTCAGAGGCCGGCGTGGTGCTGGGCACGGTGCACTACCTGTCGCCAGAGCAGGCCGCCGGCGACACGGCCACCCCGCTGTCGGACGTGTATGCCCTGGGCGTGATCCTGTACGAGATGTTGACCGGCCAGTTGCCATTCACCGGTGAGACGCCTGTGGCTGTGGCCGTGAAGCATCTGCAGGAGGAGCCAGTCCCGCCCCGCGAGCGTAATCCCCTCCTGCCCCCGCCCATCGAGGACCTGATCTTGCAGGCGATGGAAAAGGACCCGGCCCGACGTTTCGCCTCGGCGGCGGAGCTGGCCCAGGCCCTCATCGCCTACCGGGACCTGGGCCAGGAAGCCACCACTGCGCACCGGCCTTTGCGACGGCGTAGACGCCGGGCCACGGGGGGACTGAGCTGGTCCAGCGCCGCCCTGGGGGGCGCGTTGGCCCTCTTGCTGGCCGCGGTGGGATTGTTGAGCTGGCAGGCGGTTCGGTCTCCCGCGCCGACCCCGGCGGCCGGTGGCCCGGTCGCCTCAGCGACGCCCGGCCTCTCGTGGCCCACCGCCACCGTCCGCCCGACCCCGGTGGTCCCGGCGCTGATGGGGTATTCGCTGGACGAGGCCCGCCGCCGGGCCGAGGCCGCCGGGCTGCGCCTGACCGTGACCGAATGGCGTTACGACGAGCAGGTGCCGGCGTTGCACGTCATCACCCAGGCCACGCCGGCCGGCCGCCCCGCGTTGCCGGGGGATGCGGTGGCCGTGACGGTGAGCCGGGGTTCGGCGCAAGTCACCGTGCCCGACGTGGTTGGGCACAGCTACGACGAGGCGCAGGTGACGTTGGCCCAACGTGGCTTGACCCCCGACGTGACCTGGGTCTGGCACGACAGGGTTCCCGTGCGCCAGGTGTTGAGCCAGACGCCGGCGGCCGGCGTCTCCCTCTTGCGCGGCGACCGGGTGCGCCTGACCGTGAGCCACGGGCAGACCGTGCGACTGTGGGCCGATCTGGCCCACCAGGTATGGCTGAGGGATGCCGACCTGCCCACCGGACTTCCCAGCACCGGGGCGGAACCCATCCCCTGCTTTGCTCCCGGTGACACCATCTCGCTCACGCTCTGGTGGCAAGCCCAAACGAACATCAACAAAGAGTACACGGCCTCGGTGCAGGTGTTGGACGCCGACGGGCACATGGTGGTGCAGCAAGACCATCCCCCGGGCGGCCGGCCTACCATCCTCTGGTTGACCGGCGACGTGGTCTGCGATCCCTATCGTCTATCGTTGCCGGCCACCGCATCGCCGGGCCGGTATCGTCTCCTGGTCAGCCTGTATCAGGCCAGCGCGTCCTGGGGCGTGCAGCGACTGCCCGTGTTGGACCCTCAGGGCCGCGTGGTGGGCGACAGCGTGCTGGTGAAAGAGGTGCAGGTGGTTGTCCCATGAACGTTTCTCGCGCTGAACAGGTATCATATCGTGAGCCAGGGCGCGGTTCGTTCGCGTGCTCACAGGTCCACGATGCCCCGATGGGGTGGCGACCCGCCGGGCGTCGGGGGACCGAGACCGCGCCCCGGCTCGTCGTGCGTCTGGGCCGCCTGCCCGCAAGTTGACGAACACCTCCCGCACTGCTATAATTCACTCGTATCAGCGATCCGACCATTCTGACCCAGAAGAAAGGAGCAGAAACCCATGAAGGTTGACCCAAGATGTCTGTACACCGAGTCTCACGAGTGGATCCGGCTGGAAGGTGACGAGGGCGTGACCGGCATCACAGACTATGCCCAGGCCCAACTCTCAGACGTCGTGTTCGTGGAGCTGCCGGAGGTGGGGGACACCTTCGGTCAGGGCGATGCCTATGCCACCGTGGAATCCGTCAAGGCCGCCAGCGATTGTTACATCCCGATGGGCGGCGAGATATTGCAGGTCAATGAGGCCCTGGAAAACGCGCCTCAACTGGTGAACGAAGACCCCTATGGCGCTGGCTGGTTCGCCCGCATCCGGCTCAGCGATCCCAGCGAGGCCGACGAGCTGCTCAGCCCGGCCGCCTACGAAAAGTTTTGCGCGGAAGCGGAATGAGTGTGGGAGTGCGGAAGTGTGGGAGGGGGGCTTCTCCCATACCCACATACACCCATACTTCCATACCTCCAGAACGGAGACGATCATGACCTACATACCGCACACCGAAGCGGATCGGCGGGCCATGCTGGATGCCATCGGCGTGGCACGCATCGAGGACCTGTTCATGGATGTGCCGGCGGCTCAGCGGTTCCCCGTTTTGGAGCTGCCGGCCCCGCTGTCGGAGCTGGAGATCCTGGGGGAGATTCAGGCCCTGAGCGAGCGCAACGCCGACGTGGACCACTTTTCGTGCTTTCTGGGCGCCGGGGCCTACAACCACTTTGTTCCCTCCGTGGTCAAGCACATCGTCAGCCGGTCCGAGTTCTACACGGCCTATACCCCATACCAGCCGGAGATCAGCCAGGGCACGCTCCAGGCCATCTTTGAGTACCAGAGCATGGTCTGCGCCCTCACCGGCATGGACGTGGCCAATGCCAGCCATTACGATGGCGCCACGGCCCTGGCGGAGGCCGTGATCATGGCCTTGAGCGTGGGCCGGGGCAAACGGCGCACGGTCGTGCTGGCCCCGGCCGTCCACCCGGAATACCGGGCGGTGGTACGCACCTACACCCAGGGCATGGGCCTGGCTTATGTCGGTGATGAGTCGCTGCGGGTGGATTTGGATGACCTGCGGGGCCTGGTGGACGACGATACCGCCTGCGTCATCGTCCAGAACCCGGACTTTTTCGGGCGATTGCTTCCCCGGAACAAGCTGCAAGCCCTGGCCGATACGGCGCACGCCTGCCAGGCCCTGTTCGTGGTGGTGGCCGACCCCATCTCGCTGGGCCTGTTCCGGCCGCCAGGCGACTATGGCGCGGACGTCGTGGTGGGCGAGGGGCAATCGTTGGGCAATCCGCTGAGCTACGGCGGCCCGTATCTGGGCTTTTTTGCCTGCCGCGAGCCATACGTGCGCAAGATGGCCGGCCGCCTGGTGGGCCAGACGGTGGACAGGCACGGCCGGCGCGGGTTCGTGCTCACACTATCTACCCGCGAGCAGCACATCCGCCGCGAGCGGGCCACCTCCAACATCTGCTCCAACGAGGCGTTGAACGCCCTGGCCGCGGCCGTTTACCTGGCAGCCATGGGCAAGACCGGCCTGCGCCAGATCGCCGAGCTGTGCTACCATCGCGCTCACTATGCCGCGAACCGCATCGCCGCCATCCCCGGCTTTGCCCTGACCGACGAATCGCCGTTCTTCAAAGAGTTCGTCGTCCGTTGTCCCTGCCCGCCGGCCGAGGTCAACGAGCGGCTCTGGGAGGACTATGGCATCATCGGCGGCTATGAGCTGGGCCGCGATTATCCGGTCCTGGACGATAGCCTGCTGTTCTGCGTCACAGAGATGCATACCCGGCAGGAGATTGACTACCTGGCGGATGCGCTGGAGGAGGTGTTGCCATGACCAAACCAGCCTCGCTCGCGGCGAAACTAACCCCGCTCGCGGCGGGTGTGCCATCCGCCGCCTTGCCCCGGGTGATGTGCTCTGCCCAGGCCGTGGAGGTGTAACTATGACCGAGCCTTTGATTTATGAGATCAGCGTTCCCGGACGCACCGCCGTCACCATGCCGGCCCTGGACGTGCCAGAGGCCCGGCTGCCCGCGGAGATGCTGCGTGCGGACCTGCCCTTGCCAGAGGTCAGCGAGGTGGACCTGGTGCGCCATTACGTTCGCCTCAGCCAACTGAACTGGGGCGTGGATGTGGGGTTCTATCCCCTGGGCAGTTGTACGATGAAGTATAACCCCAAAGTGAACGAGGTGGCGGCCAGTCTGCCCGGCTTTACCCGCGTCCATCCCTATCAGCCGTGGTACCTGACGCAGGGTTGCCTGCAGCTCATGTTCGAGCTGCAAGAGATGCTCAAGGCCATCGGCGGGTTCGCGGCCGTGTCCCTCCAGCCGGCCGCCGGCGCCCACGGCGAGCTGACCGGCGTGCTCATCATGCGCGCCTATCACCTGGCCCGGGGCGACGACAAGCGCACCCGGATGCTCATCCCCGACTCGGCCCACGGCACCAACCCGGCCTCCACCACCATGAGCGGGCTGCAGATGGTAGAGATCCAAAGTGATGCCCGGGGCAACGTGGATTTGGACGATCTGCGCGCGCATTGCGACGACACGGTGGTGGGCCTGATGCTCACCAACCCCAACACGTTGGGCCTTTTTGACGAGCACCTGGCCGAGATCGTGGACCTGGTTCACGGCTGCGGCGGCCTGATGTACGGTGACGGCGCGAACATGAACGCCCTGCTGGGCATCGCCCGACCCGGCGACCTGGGGTTCGACGTGTTGCACTATAATCTGCACAAGACGTTCGCCACGCCGCACGGAGGCGGCGGGCCGGGCAGCGGTCCGGTGGGCGTGGTGGAACGGCTCGCGCCGTTCCTGCCCGGCCCCATCGTCGTGATGGAAGAGCTGGAAAGCGAGTGCTGCTGCGGCGACTGGGACTGCACCCACGAGCCGGGCGACGAGGGCTATGTGGCCGGCGAGCCGGACTACTTTTTCCATTTCGACTGGCCGGCCCAGAGCATCGGCCGGGTCAAGGCATTCTATGGCAACTTGGGCGTGCTGGTGAAGGCGTATACCTACATCCGTATGTTGGGCGCGGCCGGCCTGCGGGCCGTCAGCGAGCACGCCGTCCTCAACGCCAACTACCTGCAGGCCCGGCTCCGGGGCATCTACCCCATCCCCTATGGCGACCGCATCTGTATGCACGAGTTCGTGGCCCAGGGCCAGATCGCGGGCGCGCCGGACATCCATGCCCTGGACATCAGCAAGCGACTCATGGACCTGGGGCACGCGCACCCGCCCACGAACTATTTCCCGCTCATCGTGCCGGAGGCCCTGATGATCGAGCCAACGGAGACCGAGAGCAAGGAGACGCTGGATCAGTTCGTGGCCGACCTGATCCAGATCGCGGAGGAGGCCCGGACGAATCCGCAGCTATTGCACGACGCGCCCCAACGCACGCCGGTCTCGCGTCTGGACGAGGTGAGAGCGGCCCGGGAGCCGGTATTGCGCTATAAAAAGCAGACCTGAACTGGTGGAGGAGCGGGGAGCCACTGATACACAAAAGCCCGACGCTGAACCGGCGTCGGGCTTTTCATCTCGATCGTGGTCGCGCGGGCGATCATGCGGGCGGTGACGGCGCCGGGGCCGCGCGCTTCCCATCCCGTCCTGGCGTGGGCCGTCGGGCAGCGTGGTCAGTCCAGGGGGCTGCGCACGGCCAGGCCGCCCCGGTTGAGGACGTGGGTGTAGATCATGGTCGTTTTGACGTCCTTGTGGCCCAGGAGTTCCTGGACGGTGCGAATATCATAACCCGCCTCGAGCAAGTGGGTGGCGAAGCTGTGCCGAAAGGTGTGGCAGGTGACCCGCTTGGGGATGCCAGCCTGGAGCGCGGCTCGCCGGACGGCCTTTTGCAGCGTGTTTTCGTCTATGTGGTGGCGGCGTTTGAGGCCCGAACGGGGGTCCACCGACAAACGATCCGAGGGAAACACGTATTGCCAGATCCATTCTGTGGAGGCGTTGGGGTATTTGCGTTCCAGGGCATAGGGGAGGTAGACGCTGCCGTAACCCTGGGCCAGGTCGCTTTCGTGCAGCAACTTGACGCGTATCAGGTGTTCCTGCAAGAATGGCACGAGCGCATCTGGCAACATGGTGCTGCGATCCTTGTTGCCTTTGCCATCACGGACGATGATCTGGTGCTGGGCAAAGTCAATATCCTGCACGCGCAGGCGGACGCATTCCATGAGGCGCAGGCCGCTGCCGTAGAGCAGCTTGGCCATGAGTTGATGGACGCCGGACAGCAGGCCGAGGACGCGGCGGGCTTCTTCTTTGGTCAGGACGGTGGGCAGGCGCTGGGGCTTTTTGGCCCGGATGGGCGCGAGGGGGCCGTCCAGTTCCTGGTGCAAGACCTCGCGATACAGGAATTGCAGGGCGCAGAGGGCCTGATTTTGGGTGGCGGCGGCCACGTTCTGGTCCACGGCCAGGTGGGTGAGGAAGGCTTCCACCTCGGCGCGGCCCATGTCGTTGGGGTGGCGTTTGCCGTGAAAGAGGACAAAGCGTTTGATCCAGTCCACGTAAGCCTCTTCGGTGCGGATCGAATAATGTTTGAGGCGCAGCACATCGCGCGTCTGGTCGAGCAATTTTCTGGTGGGAGGGGTGTTCATTTTGCACCTCGCATATTGACTTGTGGGGTCGGTTCTGGTATACTATAGGTGAGTGTGGTAGGTCTGGCCGCGGCAGGGCCGGCGGTTTAGCACATCTGTTCTATATTATACCACCAG
>FWPV01005257.1_pt1 | contig 18598 bp, 15 predicted proteins | sample 2228371 | NCBI WGS metagenome assembly FWPV01 (sample SAMEA103939776, study PRJEB20133) | metagenome
AGGTGCCGGGCGTGGAAGAAGTGATGCTGTGGTCGTGGTTCGGCGGCGTCTACAAGGACGCCCGCGACCAGAGAAATTTCTTCGCCCGCATGGCCACTGACGCCGACCGGCTGTTCCGCGTCTACAAGGACTACGTGATCTCCGACGAAGAAAAGCAGGCCTTCATCCGCGATCCCGCAGGCTGCATTGTCAACAAGGTTCTGGCCGAGCGGCACGGCTTCAAAGTGGGCGACAAAATTCTGATCAAAGGCGATATTTTCCCCTTCGATCTCGATCTGACGGTGCGCGGCATTTACACATCGACGGACTTCGACGATGAAACGCTGTGGTTCAACTGGAAGTACATGGAGAACATGCTGCGCAACTCGCCGCGCCTGATGGCGGGCGGCTACACGCTGCTCGTGCGCTCGGAGCAGGACGTGCCCGCGGTGAGCCGCGCCATCGACGAAATGTTCGCCAACTCCGAGGCGCCCACGAAGACCGAGAGCGAGTACACGTTCGGCCTGTCGTTTCTCTCGTTCCTTGGCAACGTGAAAGTGATCCTGATGAGCATCTGCTTCGCGGTGACCTTCACGGTGCTGCTGATCACGGCCAACACCATGGCGATGAGCGTGCGCGAGCGCGTGCGCGAGGTGGGCGTGCTGCGCACGCTCGGATTCGGAAAGCCCGCCATTGTGGGCCTGATCGTCGGCGAAAGCGCCATGATCTCCCTGATGGGCGGACTGCTGGGCGTGCTGGTGGCCGAGGGGCTGTGCTGGGTGATCCGGCAGGGACCCGCCATCGTCCAGCAGTCGAAGACGCTCACCATTGAAGCCCCGGTCTTCGCCGCCCTGATGGGCGTCAGCCTGGCGGTCGGCGTGGCGAGCTCCATCGTGCCGGCGGTCTCCGCGGCGCGCCAGAACATTGTCGACGCGTTGCGTTTCACCGACTGAAGGAGCCGGCCGCATGATTCTGCCCATTTCTTACAATCTGCGCAACCTGGCCGTGCGCCGCACCACAACGGTGATGACCGCTCTGGGCATCGGCCTCACGGTGGCCGTCCTGGCGGCTTCTTTCGCCCTCGTCGATGGCCTGCGGCTGGCGCTGGAGGCGTCAGGCCACCCGCTGAACATTCTGGTGACACGCAAAGGCTCGGAGTCCGAGCTGGCCTCCAATTTCGAGCGGCGCGTGTTCGACGATCTGAAGTTCAAGCCCGGCATCGCCCGCAACGCGGCGGGAGAGCCGCTGGCATCGCTGGAAGTGGTGACGGTGATCAACCTTGTCAGCGTCGAATACCCGGAAGGCGCCAACGTCAACGTCCGCGGAGTGACGCCCATCGGACTGCAGATCCGGGAAGACGCCCGATTGACCGAGGGCCGATGGTTCACTCCCGGGCGGCGCGAAGCCACCGTCGGCAGCTCCATCGCGAAGCGTTACCCGGAGGCGCGCCCCGGACGGAAGATCCGCTTCGGGCGCGGCGAGTGGGAGGTCGTGGGCATCTTTGACAGCGATCAGATGGCGCGCAACTCCGAAATTCTGGTGGATCTGAATCAGGTGGCGGCGGACTTCGGCCGCGAGAGCGTCCTCAGTTCCGCTCTGCTGCGCGCCACCGATGCGGTGGCCCATCAGGCGCTGATCAACGATCTGGAAGCCGACACGCGCCTCAACGTGCAGGCTCGTCCGGAGAAGGAATATTACGCGCAGCAGACCTCCAGCGGCGACCTGATCCGCTACCTCGGCACGGTGGTGGCGGTCATCATGGCGGTGGGGTCGTGCTTCGGAGCGATGAACACGATGTATGCAGCCGTGGCGCGGCGCTCGAAAGAGATCGGCACGCTGCGCGTTCTGGGCTTTTCGAGGGCGTCGATTCTCCTGAGCTTCCTGATCGAGTCCCTGATGCTCGCTGCATTGGGCGGCATTCTGGGCATCCTTCTTGTCCTGCCTGTCAACGGGCTGACGACGGGCATCGGCAGCTTCGTCACCTTTTCCGAGATTGCGTTTCAATTGAAGATCACGCCCGCAACCATGCTCACCGCCTTCGTTTTTGCGCTGGCGATGGGCGCGGCGGGCGGACTGCTGCCGGCGTTCCAGGCGGCGCGCAAGGAGATCCTGACAGCCCTGAGGGAGGGATGAGCGAGTGGCCGAAGACCTGCGCAGTTTGAGGATCGATCGAAGCGCGGCGCCGCAGAGCCGGTTCGGCAGCGCGTGGAAATGGATCGCGGCTGCCGTTTTGCTGCTTGTGTTGCTCGGAGCCGGCTGGGCCGGCTACAGCTACCTGACGGCTGCGCCGGAAGTGGCCACCGTCCGCGTCCAGGCGCAGCGCTCCGGCGGCGCGGGCGCAGGCGCCGTGGTGCTCAATGCGACCGGCTACATCGTGGCGGCGCACAAGATCCAGGTGGCCTCGAAAGTCGTGGGCAAAGTGGCGTGGATCGGCGTCGAGAAAGGCGACAAGGTGCAGGCTGGCCAGGTCATCGTCCGGCTGGAGGATGACGAATACCGGGCGCAGTTGCAGCAGGCCCGCGGACAACTGGCGGCGCTGCAGGCGAAGCTCGAAGAACTGGAACGCGGCTCGCGCCCCGAGGAGATCGAGGCGGCGCGGGCGCAGGTCGAGCAGGCGAAGGCAGACCTCGAAAACGCACGCGTGCAGCTGGAAAGAATCCGCCAGCTGGCCGCTGAAAAGGTCATGTCGAAATCCGCGCTCGACGACGCGCAGGCGCGCTATGACGCCGCCGTGGCGCGGGTCCGCAATCTCGAAAAGAATTACGAACTCGTGCGGATCGGGCCCCGCCGTGAAGCGATCGAAGCGATGCGCGGGCAGGTCGAGGCGGCGCGCGGGGCGGTTGCGTTCGCCGAAACGCAGCTCGCCAACACGCTGATCCGCGCACCCGTCACCGGAACGATCCTCGAGCGCGGCGTCGAGAAAGGTGAATTCGTAACGACGAGTTTCGTGGGCGAGCGCGGCGCCAAAGGGTATGTCGTGACGCTCGCCGACCTCAACGACCTGCGCGTCGAGCTGGACATCTCGCAGAACGACTTCGCCAAACTGAAGCCTCGCCAGCGGTGCGTCATCACGGCCGATGCGTGGCCCGGAGTCGAGTGGGAGGGCGTGCTGGACGAAATCGCGCCCGAAGCAAACCGCCAGAAGGCCGCCGTGCAGGTGAAAGTGAAGGTCCTGAACCCTGACGAGCGGCTGCGTCCGGAGATGAACGCCGCCGTGGCGTTCCTGTCCGACGAGCCCGCCGCGGCCGCTGCGCCGGGCAAGCCGGTGGTGTTCGTGCCACCGTCGGTCGTCCGCAACGACCGCGTCTACATCGTTCTCAACGGGAAAATCGTCGAGCGCCAGATCCGCACCAGCGGGCTGACGCCCATGGGTCTGCGTGTCGAGGACGGCCTGATCGGCGGCGAGGATCTGGTTGTCAATCCGGCAGCCGATCTGAAGAACGGCATGAAAGTGAAGGTGAGGCAGCCATGAGCAGCGACGTGGTGATCCGCGCCCGGCGTTTGACCAAGGAGTTCCTCCGCGACTCGTTCCACATCGTGGCGCTGAAGGACGTCGACCTCGACGTACGCCGCGGCGAATACATGGCCCTGATGGGGCCGTCAGGTTCAGGCAAGTCCACGCTCCTGCACCTCATCGCGGCCATGGACAGGCCGACCGCCGGCGAAATTGAAGTTCTGGGCGTGAACGTTGCCACGATGGCCGACAGCGAGATGGCCAGATGGCGGAACCGCCACATCGGGTTCGTGTTCCAGAGTTTCAACCTGATTCCCGTGCTGACGGCTCTGGAAAACGTCGAACTCCCGCTGAAGCTCACGCACCTCAAGAAGGGCGAGCGCATCCAGCATGCGGCGACGGCGCTGAAACTCGTCGGACTGGGAGACCGCATGGACCATTACCCCCGGCAGCTTTCCGGCGGACAGGAGCAGCGCGTGGCCATCGCGCGCGCCATCGTCACCGACCCCGACATCCTGCTGTGCGACGAGCCCACGGGCAACCTCGACGCCCGCAGCGCCAACGAAGTGCTCGAGCTGCTGCGGCGGCTGAACCAGGAGTTCGGCAAAACGATCGTGATGGTGACGCACGACCCGCACGCGGCGCATTACGCCACGCATATCCGCTACATTGACAAGGGCGAACTGCTGCCCGAAGGAAAGAAACCCGAGGACTGGAGCTGAGCGGCACGTGGCGCGGCTGGCGATTCTGTACGAGCATCCCGAATGGTTCCGCCCCCTGTTTGACGCGCTTGCGCGGGCGGGCATCCCTTTCGAGGAGTGGCGGGCGGACTCGCTCGCCTTCGGCCTGGATGAAACAGATTGGCCCGATCTTGTTTTCAACCGCATGAGCGCTTCGGCTGCCTGGCGCGGCCACGCCCATGCGCAGTTCGCCGTGCGGGAGCTGCTGGCGGTTCTGGAAGCGCGCCGCGTCGCGGTGGTCAACGGCCTGGCGGCATACGAGCTGGAGATCAGCAAGGTGCGGCAGATGGAGCTGTTCCGCCGCGCCGGGGCTAGGGTGCCGCGCACGGGCGTGGCGAACTGCCCGAAGCAGCTGCTCCAGGCGGCGCGCGGGCTGGCGTTTCCCGTCATGGTCAAACCGAACTGCGGCGGCGCGGGCGCAGGCGTGCACCGGTTTGATTCCCCCCGGCAGCTGGAAGCCGCTGCCGGCGGCGCCGAGTTCGGCTGCGACAATGTGGCGCTGGTGCAGGAACACATCCCCTCCCGCGACGGCGCCTGCTACCGGATCGAGATCCTCGACGGCCAGGCGCTTTACTGCCTGAAAGTCCAGCGTGACGGCGCAGGCTACAACCTCTGCCCGGCAGACGCCTGCGCCTCGGCGTCGAAGCCCGTATTCACGCGCTGCGAGCCGTTGCCGGAGGCGGAAACGATCGCCCTGAATGCAGCGCGTCTCGGACGGATCGATCTCTGCGGCGTCGAGTACATCATCGACCATCGCACGGGCGAGCCCGTCTTCTACGACCTGAACGTGCTGTCCAACTTCGTCGCCAATGCGCGCGAGGTAGTGGGTTTCGACCCCCACGAGCGGCTCGTCGAATATCTCGGGCGCCGCCTCCACGCGCTGGGGCGCTCCCTGTAACAGCGGTGTAGAATCACGGCGTGCGCAGCATCGGGCTTCTCCTTCTTTGCCTGGCTGCAGCCGCGCAGGTCCGGATTGCAGAGCGCGGCGGCCGCTGGACGCTCGAGCGGGACGGCAAACCCTATTTCGTCAGAGGCGCCGTGGTCATTGGCGGCGAGGAATCCGGGCGTCTGCTGGACGAGCTGAAACGCGCGGGAGGCAATTCCGCGCGCACCAGCCCGCGCATGCTGGACGCTCTGGCGCAGCGCGGCATGACGGGTTTCGTCGGATTGCCTGTGGGCAAGGCGCGCCTCGGCTTTGACTACAGCGATCCGTGGCAGGTGGCGAAGCTCGAAGAGGAGCTCCGCCAGACCGTGCTGAAGTACAAGGATCACCCCGCTCTGCTGCTGTGGACCATCGGCAACGAACCGAACATCGGCTCCACTCGGGAGCAGGCGCGGCAGACTTATGCGTGGATCGAAAAAGCCGCGCGGATGGTCAAATCGCTCGATGGCCGCCATCCCGTCATCACGGTGGTGGGCGACGGCGAAATGCGGGAGTTTCTCCGCGATCTGGACGAGCTCTGCCCGTCGCTCGATGCCGTCGGGCTGAACGCCTACCACAGCATTCATTTCCTGCGGGAGGAAGTGCGGGAGCGCGGATGGAAGAGGCCGTACCTCATCACGGAATTCGGCCCGCGCGGCCACTGGCAGGTGATCCGTACCGCGTGGGGAATGCCTGTCGAGGACACCAGCACGGAGAAAGCCCTCCACTACCGCGCTTCCTATCTTTCGGCGGTAGCGGACAATCCGCAGTGCCTGGGCTCGTATGTCTTTCTGTGGTACGGAAAGCACCACGAGAAAACACATACCTGGTACAACATGTTTCTGGCGGACGGCAGCCGCACGGCTGCAGTGGATGTGATGGAAGAAATCTGGTCTGGCAGGGCGCCCCGGAACCGTTCGCCCGAGATCCTCGCTTTGCAGGTGGCAGGACGCTTCCAGCCGCCCGCAGTCAAGGCAGGCGCGCTGATCGAGTGCAGGGTGGCGGCGCGCGATGCGGATGGAGACGCGCTGCGCGTGGAATGGGACCTGCGGCAGGACGTCGCCGACAACCCGAACGTCGGCGGAGACAGGGAACCTGAGACGGCGCCCATCGAAGGCGCTGTGGAGGCTGCGGACGGCTTCTCGGCCTCAGTCCGCATTCCGGCCCGGCCGGGACATTACCGGCTCTTCGTTTACGTGCGGGACGGCAAAGGCGGCGCCGCGACGGCCAACCGGCCGATCCGGGCGGAATAAAGCTGCGCAGGCGTCCGGCAGTTCCATGCCCATCGGCAAGAACGCCATCTGCCCCCATGGGCAAGAATTCCGGTTTGACCCCATCGGAGCCATCAGCTATTCTGGGGGCGGAGGCGTGCCGTCATGGCTGACGTCAAAATTCGAAACCTGCCCGACTGGCTGGTCGAGTGGCATAAACAGAAAGCGGCGATCGAAGGGATCAGCCTGGAGGAACGCCTGCGGCGCCTCCTTTTCGAGAATGTTGCAGAACAGCGGCGGAAGATCCTGAAGAGACTGGACGCGCTCTGCGCTGAAATCGAAAAGGAAACGGGAACGCTGCCCGACAGCACGCCTCTCATCCGGGAAGCCCGGCGGGAAATGGAGGAACGTTTCGATGTACGTGATCGACGCCAGCGTAGCCGTCAAATGGCTCATCCCCGAAGAAAGGCGGGCTGAAGCCCGGAGCTTTCTCACGGGAAGCGACGCTCTGCTGGCGCCACGCCTGATCGTGACCGAAGTGGCGACCGGGTTGTCCAGAAAAGCGCGGGTCGGACAGATTTCGAAACCAGCGGCGCGGCGCGCCCTCAGGGAATGGCTGACCCTCATTGATTGCGGCGGCATCGAGCTCGCCGATTCCGAGGCGCTGATCGAGGAAGCTCTCGAAATCTCGCTCGCCCTGAATCATCCCCTGCCGGATTGCCTGTATCTGGCACTGGCAAGGCAGTCGCAGGCAATTCTTGTGACTGCTGATCAGCCGCTCGCGAAAAAGGCCGCAGAACTGCAGGGGCTCACTGTCCGCCTGCTGGGAGCGGAGTGAGGACTCAGTGCCGGAAGTGGCGGATGCCGGTGAAGACCATCGCCACGCCCAGTCGGTTCGCCGCAGCGATCACTTCGTCGTCTTTCACCGATCCGCCCGGCTGAATCACCGCCGTCGCGCCGTGCGATGCCACGGTCTCCAGTCCGTCCGGGAACGGGAAGAATGCATCGGAAGCCGCCACGCACCCTTCCAGCGGAAGAACGGATTTCTTCGCGCCGATCTCCGCCGAAAACACGCGGCTCATCTGTCCGGCGCCCGCGCTGAGAAGCTGCCCGCGCCGCGCATAAACAATCGCGTTCGACTTGACGTGCTTGCACACCTTCCAGGCGAACTCGAGCGCAGCCATTTCATCCGGTGTCGGCTGCCGCTCGGTGACCACCTTCAGGGAAGCCGGATCGAGCGTCAGCAGATCCGGCGTCTGCACAAGCACCCCGCCGGTGATGGAGCGCAACACGGGCTCAGGCGTCACGCCGCCACGAACAGCAACGAGCCGCAGGTTCTTCTTCGCCCGCAGGATAACGAGCGCCTGTTCAGAGAACGCGGGCGCAGCGATGGCCTCCACGAACAGCTTCGACACCTCGTGCGCGGTTTCTGCGTCCACTTCCCGGTTGAATGCCAGCACCCCGCCGAAAGCGGAGACGGGATCCGCCTCGTACGCCTTGCGGTACGCTTCAGCGAGCGATTCCTGCTCGGCGCAGCCGCACGGATTCGTATGCTTGATGATCACGGCGGCGGGTCCCGCGAACTCGCACACGAGCTGCCAGGCGGCATCGAGATCGACCAGGTTGTTGAAGCTCAGCTCCTTGCCGTGAAGCTGCGTGCCGTTGGCGATGCCCTCGGAACCCTGCGCGTAGAGAGCCGCCTTCTGGTGCGGATTTTCGCCGTACCGCAGCTCCTGCCGCCGCGGCAGCAGGACGTGAAGAGCGGCAGGCAGATCCGAGGGTTGATCCGTGAAGCCTGCGTCCGTGCACTCAATCGAAGCCAGCCGCGCCGTGATCGCGGCGTCGTAACGGGCGGTCAGCGCAAACGCCTTGCGCGCCAGGTTCCAGTGCGTGCGCAGGCTGAGCGAGCCGGCGGAGGCGCGCATCTCGTCCAGCAGCGCCGTGTAATCTTCGGGCGAAGTGACCACCGCCACATCCTGGTAATTCTTCGCCGCGGCGCGGATCATCGTCGGTCCGCCGATATCGATGTTTTCGATCAGCTCTTCCACGGTGGCGCCGGGCCTGGCCGCGGCCTTCTCGAACGCATACAGATTGACGACCACCATGTCGATCGGAGCGATGCCGTGCTCGGCCAGCGCGGCGCGGTGTTCGGCCAGATCGCGGCGGGCCAGCACGCCGGCGGCGATCACGGGATGGATGGTTTTCACCCGGCCGTCGAGAATCTCGGGAAAACCGGTCACCTCGCTGACGTCGCGGACGGCCAGACCCGCATCCCGAAGAAGGCGGGCCGTTCCTCCCGTGGAGATCAGTTCGCAGCCGAATGACGCCAGGCCGCGGGCGAATTCAACCAGTCCGGTCTTGTCGGTGACGCTGAGGAGGGCGCGCTGGATCTTGGCCATGACTTCTCATTCTGCCACCGCGGAGCCCCCTGTTACCATGAAGGCGTGGCACACAAAGTAACTCTGATTCCTGGCGACGGCATCGGGCCGGAGGTGGCAGCCGCCACGGTGCGGGCGGTGAACGCGACGGGCGTGAAGATCGACTGGGAGACCGCGGAACTCAGCGCCGACATCATCGAGAAATCCGGCTCCAGCCTGCCGGCGCACGTGCTCGAATCGCTCGAGCGCACGGGCGTCGGGCTGAAAGGCCCGGTCACGACGCCGGTGGCGGGCGGATTCAAGAGCGTCAACGTGGCGCTGCGCAAAACGCTGGACCTGTTCGCCAACGTGCGGCCGGTCTTCACGCTGCCGGGTCTGAAGACAAGGTTCCAGGACGTCAACATCGACATGGTGATCTTCCGCGAAAACACGGAGGATCTTTACTCGGGGCTCGAGCACGAAGTCGTGAAGGACGTCGTGGAAAGCCTGAAGATTATCACGCGCTTTGCGTCCATGCGGATTGCCAACTACGCCTTCGCTTACGCGCGGAAGAACAGGCGGAAGAAAGTGACAGCCGTGCACAAGGCCAACATCATGAAGCTGAGCGACGGTCTGTTCATCCGCTGCTGCCGCGAAGTCGCCACTGATTATCCCGACATCGCTTACAACGAGCTGATCGTCGACAACGCGGCCATGCAGCTTGTCATGCGCCCCGAGACGTTCGACATCCTGCTCCTGCCGAACCTCTACGGAGACATCGTGTCCGATCTCGCCGCGGGGCTTGTGGGCGGCCTCGGCGTGGTGCCTGGAGCGAACATGGGCGAGAAATGCGCCGTCTTCGAGGCGGTTCATGGTTCCGCACCCGACATTGCCGGGCATGGCATCGCCAATCCCACCGCCCTGATGTCCTCCGCGATCCTGATGCTGCGCCATCTGGGCGAAAGCGCCGCCGCGGACCGTCTGCAGAAGGCGATCATGGCAACCTACGCCGAAGCCGCGCACCTCACGCGCGACGTCGGCGGGAGCGGCACCACGGAAGAGTTCACCGACGCGGTGATCCGCCACCTTGGCTGAGGCGGCGGATCACCCATCCGTCTGGGCTAGTGCACGGTCACGGTGACCGGCGCCCTGAGCTGGAACGTCAGGACGCTTTCCGCCGGAATCGTCGCAGGCTCGCCGCGCGTGGCCATCGCCGTAGCGGTTCCCGCGCCAGCCCCGACTCCTGCGCCGACAGCCGCGCCCCTGCCGCCGCCGGCAATGGCGCCAACAGCCGCACCCACGCCGGTCATGATGGCGCCGCGCGTGACGTCCTTCTTCACGCTGCTCTTGGCCTCCACCGCGTACGAGCCGGTCTGGATATCCACCTTGCCCTCGACCGTCTGTAGCGAGCGCAAGGCGATGCTCAGCTGCGCCACGCCTTTCACCCGCCCGCCCGGATCGCTCTCAACCACGACCCCTTCCACCACCGCGCCCCGCGGCGCAATGGTGACGCCATCCACGACGAGCGGCTGCTGCAGTGTGGCCGTGAAGGTGTCGCCGTTCTTCAGATCCTTCGTCGACAGAGTCGTGTTGGTCCGGATCACGATCTGCGTTCCGGCTGGCGCCGTCACCGGTTTCGGAGCCGGAGGGGGCGGCGCCACGCTCGTCGTCGCGGGCGAAGAAGAGCCCGAAGCCGGCTGCGCGGCTGACTGCGAGCCTTCAGCCGGCGCGGACGCGCCCGGAGAAGTTTGCGCTGCCTTTTGCCGCGCCTGCTCCAGCTGCTTGCGCGCATCGGCCGCCTGCCTCTGCGCCTGTTCGAGCTTCCTGCGCGCTTCGTCGAGCTGCCGCTGCTGCTCAGCCTGCTGAGCCCGATGTTGCGCCTCTTCCAGTTGACGGCGTGCTTCCTCGGCCTCGCGTTCAGCTGCTTCGAGCCTCTTCTGCGCTTCATCGAGTTGTTGCTGGGCCTGTGCGTCAGCGGCAGGCTCCTTCTTGCAGCCTGGAACAGCCACCAGGGCTGCTGCCGTGATCGAGATCCAAAGTACCCTTTTCATCATCGAAGTCCCTCTCTTTCCCCCGAGGCTGGATCGTTCCTCCCTCTTCAGTGTACCCGTCCGCACGGCGTGACATCGGGAGAGTGCGCCGATATACTCGTTCCAAAACGGACTGCACGGGATGATGCTGCTACACGGCAGTGCGGTGACGCGCCGCGCCTGTTTCGGACTGGCGTCCATGGCGCTCCTGCGCCGCCAGGGACGCGTGCGGGCTGCTGCGTTCGTCTGCGACGCCACCCCTCCGGCAGGCCAGCCCAACATCTGGGTCGAGCCTGTCAGAGAAGTCCTCGATCCGCTCCTGTGCAAAGGGATCGTCCTCGAAACAGACGGCAGGCGGATCGTGCTGGCTGCCCTTGACTGGTGCGGCATCGGCGGCTTCACGTTCGACCGCATCTGCTCGGCGCTCGCCCACGCCACAGCCACTTCACGCCGCAACGTCTGGGTTCACACGGTGCATCAGCATGCCGCCCCTTACGTCGTGGAAGACGCCTATCCGCTCCTGCTGAAGTCCCGCCCGCAGGCGCTGCGGATGTCCGCGCGCTATCTGGGAATGCTCGCCGAAAGGATCGCCTGGGCCGCCGCCTCCGCGATGGACAACATGAAGCCCGTGGAGCGCGTGGGCGTAAGCACGGCCCGCGTGGACCGGGTGGCCAGCGCGCGCCGTCTGCTCGTCGAGGGCAGGATCGTCACCCGCTTCAGCAGCACCGCGCGCACGCCCGAGCTTGCGGATCTCCCCGAGGGCGATATTGATCCCGAACTGCGCTGCATCACGCTGGAAGGCGCGGGCGGTCCCATCGCCCGTCTGATGTTCTACGCCACGCACCCGCAGACCTTCTGCTGCGACGGGCGCGTGTCAGCCGATTTTGTCGGAGCGGCGCGGGAAGCCGTGGAAAAGGAGTCCGGCTGCCCCGTGATCTACTTCACCGGCTGCGCCGGCGACATCACCGTAGGCAAGTACAATCAGGGCCGCGAGGACCAGCGGCGCGAACTGGCCGCGAGGCTCGCTGACGCCATGCGGCGCGCCATCGCGGGCGCAGCGCTTGAGGACGCCCCGGACCTCGCGTGGCAGACGCTTCCGCTGCGCCTGGAAGCACGGCGGGATTCGCGGTCCATCGCGCCGGCAATGACCGATGCGGAAGCCTATCGCGCAGCCATCGGCATGGCGTTTGCACAGCGCAACCGGGCGCTTGGCGCGCATGCGCTGCGGATCGGGCAGGCCTGGATCGTCTGCCTCCCCGGCGAACCGCTGCTGGCTTTTCAGAGAGAGGCGCAGCGGGCGGCGGCTGGCCGCTTCGCCTGCGCCGCAGGATACGGAGACATCTTTCCCGGGTACCTGTGCCGGGACGAGGACTACAGACTCGGCGGTTACGAGCCCAGCGCATCGAATGTCATGCCTGGGAGCGAAGAGAAAATCCGGAGTGCGATCCAGCAGCTGGCTGCGATTTCGTGAAAGGAAAGGGAAGCGATATGAGCGGAGTTTCGAATCAGAATCCGGAAAGCCGCAGGGGCTTTCTGCTGAAAGGCGCCGCGGCTGCCGGCGCGGCTGGCCTCGTCTTTCCGCGCGCCGGCCTGGCGGCGCTGGGCGGACCGGCAACGGTGACCTACCCCGCGGAAAAGATCAAGGAACTGACGCGCTGGCCCCGTTACGGCCCCGCCGAGCGGCAGGCGTTGCACGAGCTGATTGAAGCCAACACCTATTACGACGCGCTGCCCAAATTCGAGAACGAGTGGAAAGAGTACACGAAATCGCCGTTCGTCAAGGCGCACATGAACGGCTCCAGCGCGCTGACATCCATGTATTTCGCCCTCGATCTGCCTCCTGGCAGCGAGGTCATGGTGCCGTCGTATACGTTCTTCTCGACATGCCTGGCGATGCGGTTTTTCGGGCTGGTGCCGATCTTCATCGACATTGATCCGAAGACGGCCTGTTTCGATCTCGAAGACGCGAAGAGGAAACTGACGCCGCGCACCAGAGCCGTCGTGGCCATGCACAGCTGGGGACTGCCCTGCGAAATGGATCACATCGCCGCCTGGTGCCGCGAGAAGGGCCTCATCCTGCTCGAGGACGCCGCGCATGCGCACGGCGCCTGGATGCAGGGCAAAGCGATGGGCACGTGGGGCGTCATGGGCATCTATTCTTTCCAGGCGTCGAAAGTCCTTCCCACGGTGGAAGGCGGCATGGGAATGTACCAGACGCGGGAATACTTCGAGCGCGCCGCTGCGTTCGGCCACTACGAAGACCCGGTGAAGTTCCCGAAAGACAGCCCCGTGCGGGCTTACGAGGGAACGGGGTTCGGGCAGAAGTACCGGATGCATCCCTTCGCCGCGGCTGTCGCGCGGGTGCAGCTGCGCGGGCTCGAAGAACGCAACGAAATCGTCCGGCGCAATGTCAGGAAGCTGAACGAACGGCTGATCCAGCTCGCCGGTCTCAGCGAGCCGCGCTGCCGCCCCGACCAGAAGCGCGTCTACTACCACGCCAATATGCTCTTCCTCGATTCGGCCAAAGCGGGATTCTCGCGCGATCAGCTGGTGCGGGCGCTCAAGGCGGAGGGCGTGGGCGTCAGCGTCTGGGACTATCCGGAACAGCACAAGCTGAAGATCTACTCGGAGGCGAAGTGGTGGCACCACGCGCCCGCGATCCCCGAAAAAATGCCCGGCAACGCGCAGGTGAACGCCACGCACATCTTCCTGCCGCTGATGCACGGCGAGGCGGACGAGTTGATCGATCAGTATGTGAAGGCGTTCGAGAAAGTGTGGGCGCGCCGCACGGAAGTCAGCAAGCTTTAATCCAGACAGAGCCGCGAGGGAGCGCGCCGGAGGCGCGCGACTGAGCGGACACGCCGAAGGCGCGCGGCCGAGCCGACGCGCCGCAGGCGCACAGCAAAGCAGCCCGCGCCGCAACACCTCCGGCGTCAGCTCTTACACGCTCGCCATCGCCGCCTGCAGCATGGCCCGCGTGTAGCCCACGTTGTAGGCGTAGCCGCCGTACGATCCGCCGCCGGGATAGAACGGCCTGAAATCCGGCCGCTCGCGGTCGATGTCGAGCGCCCGCGGATGTTCCGGATAGATGATCCCGTTATAGCCCAGCCGGACCACTTCTTTCATCACCGCGAACATGTCCACTTCGCCCTCGTCGGGGAACACCTCCGTGTAATCCACATAGGGCCTGCGGACGCGGACATTGCGGTAATGCATATGATTGATGGCCTTGCGCTGCATGAAATAGCGGAACACTTCCACGGGATCTTCTCCCAGTTCCCGCGTCACGCCGCAATCATACGTGATCCCGTTCGAAGGGCTCGGCACGATGCTCACAAGCTTCTTCCAGCCTTCCACGGTCGCCATGATCTGCCCGGACCCGCGGCTCAGCGGCACCGGCGGGTCGTTGGGGTGCAGCGCCATGCGCACGCCGGCTTTTTCCGCCTCGGGAATCACGGCTTTCAGGAAATACGTGATGTTCTTCCACATTTCGTCCAGCGAATGGACGCCGATTTCCGGCTTCGGGGGCAGGTCTTTCACTTTGTCGTACGTGTAGGCGGTCATGCCCGCGCCGCCGCGCCCGAGCTCTTCGTAATAACCTTCAACGAGCCGGTACGCATAAAAGTTGTACTCGACCACCGGAATTCCCGCGCGGCCGGCCAGCCGGAGCGACTGAATGACTTTTTCAATCTCCTCATCGCGCCCGGGCCGCCCGTAGATCGTGTTCTCGAAGCCGCCGATCATCAGGTTGTAGAGCGTCATCCCCGCCTGCCGGATGCGGTCCATCTTGGCCCGCAGCTCGGCCTCGTCCCACGGGATGCGGCCCCAGGCGCTCAGCACGTGCGTGATGCCGAGCTGACGGATGCGGCGCAGGTCGCGCTCGGTAAACGTGTTCCACGCGATCTCGAGGCAGAGCTTCGGCGTGTCCGGCCCCTCCTCGAACGGCCAGGCCCGTTTCCTCGCCTGGCCGGAGACATGTACGTGCGGCGCAGCGGCCAGCATTCCGGCCGCCTGCAGAGCGCGCCGCCGCGAGAATCGGCTCGACATTCAGGATCCTCCCGAGTGATCTCGGCCCGCGCACGCTCGCGCGGATCGGGAAAGACATCATATCGTGCCGATGCAGCCGGCTCAATTTGCGGCGTCGAGCAGCTGCGCAAGCCACTCCGCCGTGTGCCGGACCCGCGCAGGCTGGCCCGATGCCGCGCAGCCGCCGCCGATCTGCATCAGGCAGCCGGGGCAGTCCACCGCCACGCCCTCAGCCCCGGTGGCCGCGATCATCCTCAGCTTGCGCGCCAGCATGGCGGAGGAGACCTCCGGCATCTTCAGCGAGTACGACCCGCCCATGCCGCAGCAGACATCGCACTCCGCCATCTCCCGCACTTCGTAGCCGGTCGCGCGGAGCAGATCGCGCGGCGGCTGCCCGGCGTGCAGCGTCCGCTTCAGGTGGCAGGAATCGTGATACGTCAGCGCCGGCAGTTCCCTGCCCTCGGGCAGCCGCAGCGCCCCTTCCGCAACCAGACGTTGGAGGAAGGTCGCCACGTCGACCGTCTTTCCGGCGAGCTGCTCAGCTTCGGCCAGATGCTGCTCCCCGCCGGTCTCCCGCAGAGCGCGTAAACCATCCTGCTGCAACGCGACCGTACAGGTGGGACAGGCGGAAATCACCGCCTCGGCCTCGATGCCCGAAAACGCCTCCACGTTGTCCCGCGCGTTGGCTGCCGCGGCGTCCAGAGCGCCGCTGAAGTGCGCGGGCGCGCCGCAGCAGGTCTGTTTCTCTGGAAAAACAACCTCGATGCCCGCCCGGTTGAGCAGCCTGACAATCGCCTCTCCGATCTCCGGATACACGAAGTCGATCAGGCAGCCGGCGAACAGCGCCGCCTTGCGGTCCGAGCGCGGCTGTTCGAGCCTCGGGAAGCGGTCCCGCAGCGGCTCCGCCGCAAGTGCGGGGAGGCGGCGGTTCTTGCCCTGCGCGGACAGCCACAGCGGCAGGTGCCGCAGATACGGCCCGTCAGCCAGCGGCTTCTGCGCGAGCGAAGCGGCGCGCAGCAGAGCGTGAAACGCCCGCCGGTTGGAGACGATCGAGAACGCGGCGCGGGCGGCCAGCGGCTGCGGCACGGCGGCCGCCGCCCGGCGGCGCACTTCGAGAATCAGCTCTGGCAGATCGATCTTCGCCGGACAGACATCGCGGCAGGCGCCGCACTGGATGCAGAGCTGCTCGAGGCCGCGCGAGGCCTCCCATCCCTCGATGCACGCGGTCAGCACCGTGCCGATCGCGCCCGTATACACTTTTCCGAACACGTGCCCGCCCACCAGCCGGTACACGGGGCACACGTTCAGGCACGAGGCGCAGCGGATGCACTGCAGGGCCTGGCAGAACAGCGGATCCTCTGACATCTCCATGCGGCGGTGATCGTAGAGGATGATGTGCATCTCTTTCGCGCCGCCATCGGCCGTTTCAGCCGGCCCGGTCAGGATGGACACATAGCTGGTGATCTGCTGTGCCGTGGCGCTGCGGGGCAGGGCCGCAAGGATCGGCTCGATATCTTCGAACCGCTCCACGAGTTTCTCGATTCCCACCACGGCGATATGCACGGGCGGCAATGTGGCCACCAGCCGCGCGTTGCCTTCATTCGTGAGCAGCACCAGACTGCCCGTTTCCGCCACCGCGATGTTGGCGCCCGTGATGCCGATGTCCGCGTGGAGGAATTTCTCGCGGAGCTGCTCCCGCGCCACATGCACCAGACGCGGAATCTCGGCCTGGAGCCGCTCGCCCGTTTCGCGGCTGAACAGTTCGGCGACGTCATCACGCGTCAGGTGAATGGCGGGCAGCACCATGTGCGACGGCCGCTGCCGCGCAAGCTGAATGATCCACTCGCCGAGATCGGTTTCCTTTACCTCGATGCCCGCCTGCTCGAGCGCCGCGTTCAGGTGGATCTCCTCGGTGGCCATCGACTTGGATTTCACGATCAGGCGCGCCCCGCGCCGCCGGGCTACATCGAGGATGTACTCGCGCACCTCCGCCGGCGTGTGCAGCCGCACCACGCGCGCGCCGCGGGCCGCGGCTGCCTCCATAAAGCACGCGGCGAGCCTGTCCAGCCGCTCGGCCGCATACGCCTTGCGCTCCGCGATCCGCGCCCGCAGCGCCTCGAAGTCGAGGCCCTGATAGGCGCGGGCGCGGCTCGCCCGGTAGTCTTCGCTGAAACGCGTCAGCGCGGCAGAAAGGTGGGGATGCTCGAGAGCGCGGCGGACCTGCTCGCGAAGGTCAGCGGGCATGAGACGCCTCCGGTTCGTAGATCACAATGATGAGCCGCCGCGGACCGTGGACGCCGATGGTCAGCACGCGCTCAATATCGGCCGTGCGGCTCGGCCCCGTCACGAGAGCCAGAAAAGCGCTGCGCGCCGGATCGAACTGCCTGAGCGCTGCGCCGATGTCGGCGACAATCCGGTCCGCGCGCAGCAGCGCGAGATGAACGGGCGGCAGCGTGGAAGCCAGCCGCTGCGCCGCGGCGGAGGCATCCTGCACCAGCGTCCCCGTGGCCGCGGCGCCATAGTCGAACTCCGTAATTCCTGCATGCGCCGCTGCGGCCGTCTCTCGCGTCACCTCCAGCACAAGCCCTGGCAGCATCTGCGCCAGCAGCTCCGGATGGAACATCGAGCGCAGCGGTCCGTCCGCCCACACCGCCGTGCGGCCGTCCTGCCCGGCGCCCTCCTCTTTAAGAATTCTTGCGACAGCGGCCAGAGCCGCATCGGGAGAGCGGACCTCAATGGTCTCCGCTCCAGCAGCCTCAGCAGCAGTCCGGAATTTTCCGATCATCAAACCTGAAACCAGCGTATTCAATCCTGCGCCTTTGTGGAAGAGCGGCGCCCCGTCCTGCGCCGGCTCCATCTTGGATAGGATGTTTGCGGGAGTACACGACCTTGGCTCTTGAGACCAACCGACGCCACTTCTTCCTGGGCTCGCTCCTGGCTGGAGCCGTGCCCGCTGCCGGCTTCGGCAGCACGCCTTCGCTTAAACTCGCAGGCTACAAGTCGCCGAACGAGAAGCTGAACATCGCCTCCATCGGCGCCGGCGGCAAGGCATCCAGTGATATCGCCGCCTGCGCGCCCACGGAGAACATCGTCGCCCTGTGCGACGTGGACGACCGCCAGGCTGCGGCCACCTACAAGCGCTTCGAGAGCGTGCCGAAGTACAAAGACTTCCGCCGCATGCTCGACAAAGAAGACAAAAACATCGACGCCGTCATCGTCTGCACGCCGGACCACATGCACGGCATGCAGGCCATGTGGTGCATGGAGCGCGGCAAGCATGTCTACGTGCAGAAGCCGCTCACCCGTACCGTCTGGGAAGCCCGCCAGTTGCTGGAAGCGGCGCGGAAATACAAGGTCGCCACGCAGATGGGCAACCAGGGCTACTCGAACGAAGGCACCCGCCAGGTCGCCGAAATGATCTGGGCCGGCGAAATCGGCGAAGTCCGCGAAGTCCACGCCTGGACGGACCGCCCCATCTGGCCGCAGGGGCTCACGTCCATTCCGCCGGAAGAGCCCGTGCCCGACACGCTCGACTGGGACCTGTGGCTCGGCATCGCCGACATGCGTCCTTTCACGTCCGGCAAAGACACGGGCAAGTATCCGAACCGCTTCGGCGGCTACTTCTACCAGCCCTTCAACTGGCGCGGCTTTTACGATTTCGGCTGCGGCGCCCTCGGCGACATGGCCTGCCATATCCTCGGCGCGCCGAACATGGCCCTGCGGCTCGGTCCGCCGAAGAGCGTCGAGTGCATCAAGAAGGAAGGCACTTCCCCTTTCATGTTCCCCGAGCGGTCGGTGATCAAATTTGAGTTCCCCGCCCGCGGCAACATGCCTCCCGTCACTCTGTACTGGTATGACGGCTGCAAGGAAACGCCCAAG
>FWPV01007962.1_pt1 | contig 18592 bp, 28 predicted proteins | sample 2228371 | NCBI WGS metagenome assembly FWPV01 (sample SAMEA103939776, study PRJEB20133) | metagenome
GAGATCATCGGGCCACGTGATGACATCGCCGATGGGCATATCGTAGATGTATGTGCCCGGGACCCAGTGCGTGGGCGCGCCCAGATCCTCGCTCTCGATCATATCCTGGAGATCATCCTCGAGGTACTCGAGCAGATTGTCGACGAGATCGCCCGCCTCTTGGGCCTCGTCGAAAACATCCCGAGGCACCTCGCATTCCACGCTGTAGACCTGCATTGTCTTCACCCCTTTTCATCATCTCTCACGATTTGCCCTATAGTCCGCATGCCCTATAGTCCGCAGATCATAGGCATCACCCCCTCATGAAGAATCTACCAAACTTTGACCCTAATGTCAATGTCTCTGGGGGATTTTCTCTGGGGGATTTTTAGGCGTGCTATCTCGGATACATCGGCAAAGTCTGGGAGTATGAGCCGCAGTGTGGGCAGATGCAGGAGTTGCGGTATTGGTATTGGGAAGACTTGCTGGATCACACATGCGGCTATGCGATCATATCTGATGATGGAGATCCCACTGATATATTCGTCGCAGTGCCAGCAGCGATGGCTGATGAGCTGGGAGTATGGATTATCCCGGTCGCCCCAGAAACGAGACTAAAGATGTCTCGGGCGATCCCTTACGCGCGCGCGCGCGTGTGTGGAAAGCCAAACAGTCCTTCGCGTAAATCACTTCTTTTAATATTGGATGGTAATGAGATGGTCACAGTATGGGTAGTAGTGTTGCCAGAATGGACCCCCGTTATGCGATCCGTGGAGGTGGCGGGTGCATCATCCCTCCCCGAAATGCCCGAAAGCAAAAGTCTTTTTCCCGATATTTAACAGTGCTATCATTTTTTAAGGAGCACGAAAGAAACCGAAGAAGATGCGATATCTATCTCGAATAAGAATTCTTGCTTTTGACTATGATATTGAATACGTCCCTAACCTTGCCATCGATGCTGATAACATCGCAGAGCATATTCCTGGCAAGAGAATTCGTGTTGACTCATATTCTGCTCGCAACGGCCTTGAATCTTATTTGATGCATGAGGTTTTCGAGTCTATCAAGTGGCAGTTGGCTATTGACCTTCCGCATAAGGATCTCGAGGCCCTCTCTACGGCTATCACGGTAGTGCTCCAGGATAACCCCGAGTTTACTAAAATGTTTTTCAGAAATGCCGAGACAAAACATTAAAGTCACAGAAACGGATATCGAGAAGATGTATGCCCTGCGGGAAATGGGATGGTCAATGACCCGTATTGCTGACCATCTCGGTTTTGCGGTCTCGACCGTCTGGAGTCATCTGCAGAAACCTCTTCCGCCCGAGCAGGAAGCCAGGCTGGAGAAGTTGCGGGATGAGCAGAGGCGCAAATGGGTGGAGGACGCCTGGAAAATAGTGCTTGATCTGAATACGATAGTTAAGAAGAAAATCAAGATGGGGCACACTGGTTTCAAGGACGCTAAAGAGGCGGCCACGGTCATGGGCATTTACCTTGACAAGATGGCCGCAATGGAGCAGAAGATAGGACGCCACAAGGATAAGCCGTCAGTGGTGATAAATATTATGCCACCTTCTGGAGGGGATCTTGGCAGAAGTCAGGTTGACGGAAACACAATACAGGTTCTTGATGCTTCCGAATCGGTTTACGGCGATGATAGCGGGCGTGGCCTCGGGCAAGACATTTGCGCTTTGCCTGAAGGCCGTAAAGACGGCGCTGGAGAACCCGAGGTCGAGGGGGATGATTATAGCCTCGACTTACCGCAATCTCAATGACTTCGTTATCCCCATGCTGACCGACGAGATGTGGGAGCAGATGGGTCAGCCGCAAGCCTGGGACGAGGCGGTCGAGGCCTACAACAAGGTTAATCAGATAATCGTCTTCAAGAATGGCTCCTATATCTTCCTCCGCTCCTGTGATAGGCCAGATGACCTGCGGGGCCCTAACCTGTCATGGTTTGCTATTGATGAGGCCGCAAAGGTCCCGCATAAAGTCTGGAAACTCATGGTCGCCAGGTTGAGGCTGCCTCCAGAAAAGGGCTGGATTACGACCACGCCCAGGGGGAGGAACTGGGTATGGGAAGAATTCGCAAGTCGCAAGCGAGCAAATTACGCATACGTGACTGGCAGTACTGAAGAGAACCCGCATATCAGCAGGGAGTTTGTTGAGTCATTGAAAGAGTCATATAGCGGTAGTTTTCTCGCACAGGAGGTTTACGGTGAATTCATCGGCTGGGAGGGCCTTGTCTATCAAATAGACATGGAAAAGCATCATAGAGAAACCCCGAAGCCGAAGAGTGATAACTATAAGTACGCTATTGGGGGTTGTGACTGGGGGTGGGTCGACCCCAGCGTAATTCTTGTTGCACTCGTCGGGCATGAAGGGGAATTGCATCTTGTCGAAGAATATTACGAGAAGAAGAAGCATATTGATGAAATAGCGGAGGTCGCAGTCAGGCTGTCAGATAAATGGGGAATAAGAACATTCTATTGCGATCCTGCTCGTCCCGAGTATATCAACAAGTTAAGATCCTGCGGCCTTGATGCGAGGAAAGGCAAAAGGGAACTGGAGCCTGGGATTGCTATTGTAAATAAATACCTTAATGATGGTATGCTATTTATGGATTACAATAATGTTCCGAATACTATTGGAGAGTTTGAGTCGTATCATTATGAAGAAGACGACACGGGTTCAATTCTTCGGAATAAACCCATTGATAAGAATAATCATGCTATGGACGCATTGAGGTATTTGATACAGGGGCATGCTAATATCGGATATATAGGTTGCAGGGGGATACATAGATGACAAGAGAAGAGGCTTGGAAACCAATTGTTTCTGAAGAGAGATATTATCTCGATTCATCATTGAGCACGAAACTGATACAGGAAATTTACGGTTCAAGATATCAGTTCTTGGCCGAGGATGCTTTAGCGAGGATCGCAGATGCGAATTTCTATTACGACTTTTATGACCTGAAAGGTCAGTATTGGTCGATGCCGAATAAACTCGGCTATACACCAACAATTATGCCAGTTAACCTTGCGAGATGGTTTGTCAACAAACGAGTCTCTTGGCTTTTCGAGGTCGCACCAGATGTTGAATGCCCACCAGAAACTGTTGATGACCCCGAGGATATGCAGAGTATAGACTATGAGCCTTCACGGAGACAGCGCCGACTCGATAGCCAGGCCGCAGATAGAGAAAATATTATCTATACGATTTGGGGAGAGAATAGATTCGAAGAGGCTCTTCTGTCAGGGGGGAAGGACTATTTTATCGGCGGTACGGTTGCGTTAAAACTTCGATATCTACCTGGGAAGGGTTTGAGGCTTCAATTCTGCCCTGTTCAGGAAATATTTCCTATCCCCGATGAGGATGAGCCAGATAAGTTCCAGAAAATTCACTTCGCTTCCTTCTTTGATAATCAAAACACAATATGGCGGCAGACTTGGGAATTGATTAACGGAAGATGCTATCTGACTGAAGGCTTGTATGACATCAGAAATCTGGAGCCTATTGAGATGAGGTATCAGAATGAAGATACCCTCCTGGATTTCATCCCCGTGATAATATTCCCCAGACAGGCGCTTTCTGGAGAGATATTCGGGCATTCATATCTACGTGACCTGATAACTCTGATGGAGCAGTATAACAGATCGCTGTCCGATGCGGCCGACTCATTGAGATTCAATCTCTTCGCTATAACCGTTATGCTCAATGCCCCACCTGACGCCGAGAAGCAGGTCAAATTGTCTCCGCAGGAGATCTGGAATATTGGCGGTGAGGGCGTGGACGTGAAGAAACTTGAGTCAGGCTTCAATTATGCTGGAGCATTATCAGATTTCCTCACAAGGCTGGAGAATATAATGCACCTGGTCGGTGATGTTCCAGACATTACACCTGACCGCATTAAGGGCTTCGGTCTTGTTTCAGGCGTGGCCCTAAAACTACTTTACTCTGACCTCGTATCAGCGACACAGCAAGAATGGCGAATTTGGAAATCCAGAATTGTTCAGGCGAACGAATATATCCTGAAGATGCTCGAGGTATATTCCAAGTCTGACCCCGATTTCCCTTATTCTAATTTGCCGATATCCTCAATCGCCAATAAATACACAAACCGAGTAATTCCCCATCTACCGCTCCCAGAGAATGAGGCGGAGAAGATCCAGATGGAAGTAGACAAACTCCGAAATAGTATGCAGAGTGTTAAAGGAGCATTGCAGGAACTTGGCGAAAAATTCCCAGAGAGGAAGATAGCAGAGATCCTGGCGGAGCGTGAGAAATTCTTCTCCGCAAGTAGTACCGGGAAGGAAATAGAACCACCAGAGAGCAAGGAAATGGCAGGGCTATAGGGGGTAAGGATGAGGTTATTAAACCCTCTTACTACTTCCCGAGCGGATAGCCGATATCTCCTACTGGATTGCTCGAATGACCCACTTCTTGGGCCGCTCGACCTTGTCAATGCTTCATCAGATATCTTTGCTTCGATTGACCCCGATTTCCCGTTCATGGGGGGATGGCTTCCCTTTGAGGGCTATGTCTCATACCATGCTGGCGATCCTGTTGGACTTAAGGGATGTCTGGATGGTTCGGCCTTCGGTCTTGGGAATATATCAATTGATATAGTATTGGGCCTCCCCGAGGGCAATATCGCATGGTCACTCATGGGCGAGGACGGAAATGATATAGTCTGGTACACGTCATGGGAGAACACCTTCGGTCTTGGTTCACCCGCATTGAGTGCTGACCCCCCCTCGTTCGTCATTCAGAACGACACGGGTGAAAGATTGAGAGTGGACGGGATGTCAGGCGATATAGAGACAATAGGAAGTTGTCAGGCCAGCAATTTTATTTCTACTACTCCCCCTGGCACGTCCCCGATATCCTGTTCTTCGACAGATTTATGCGCTAACCTGAACGCAGATATGCTGGATGGATTACATTCATCATCTTTCTCACAGGTCGGGCATACTCACTCGATAGATAGGCTAACAACGACTTTCAGCGGATGGACAAGCACTCTCACAGACAATGGTACTTATTTCATACTTACATATAGCGGCCCCGATGCGATGGTGAAATCGGTTCAAGAATATATGGGGTTAGGCGGAAAGTATCAACCCCTCGGTGGAGCGAATTACTGGTATGACATAGTTCTTGAAGTATCTCGAGATATTACCGAAGGCTACTCGGATGCCGTAAAAGGATTTGCTGGGCTGGTTGCGACACCCGACTGGACGCCACCAGCCGACACTAGATGCCAGTATTTCGGAATGTGTTTCCTGGGTGCCTTGAATACATCTAGTGGTTCGCCTAACGCTTCATCGCAATTCATGGGAGCATATTATCGGCTTAATATAGGTGGGAACAACTCGAATCTCTCAACATCTACGATTGGTGGAATGTTCGAAGCGAACCGATCTTCGGGTTCGGGATATACAGATACCTTATTGATTGCGGGCAAGTTCATGGTGAGAAATCAGGCGGCAGGGACATTAACAGCGCAAACCACCCTATATCTGACCGCTAATGTCTCCAGCAATGCCACGAGTACTACAGTCCGTGAGATATTTGCGTCTTGGGATTCGGCTTGTGCGGGGATGTGCACGAACTGGAACAGAATTGACATCCGCAATGTTGGTGGTGATGGTACGGTAAACACCCTTCGTGGCATTTATATTTCAAACTTAACAAAAGGCAATGTAAATTATGGTATTCAAATAGATGCCTTTTCTAATGCGGGCGGGAACGATTTCGAGATTTATAATGCTGGTCGCTTGTATCAGGGTAAGGATATCGTTTTATCAACCTCTGGGGTACAAATAGGCACGGCCACGAATCAGAAACTTGCTTTCTGGGGAGCAACACCCGTCACACAGCCTGCAACTGTAAATCCACCATCTGGCGGGTCGGTGGTGGATGTCGAGGCTCGCCAAGCGATAAGTACAATAATCGATAGACTAAAAACCTTGGGGTTAATAGGGAGTTAACATGGACAAATATAGTGAGGTAAGAAAACCGAATGAGGAATCGGTAGAGATCTGGGTCAGAACTGAAGTTCATAACATCGCTGATCTCGAGAGAGAAAAGGAATTACTCAAGAGGGCTCTTGATCTCCCTGATGATTTAATATCACTTGTAATATCTTATTACTCGCTTTACGGTTACGAGAATATAAAGGAAAATATGTCAGACAGGCTTGCCTATATTGATGACCTTCTTGAGAATTAGAAGGGGGGGTTGACATGGCAAACAGAATTAGCCTGGAGTGTGCCTTTCCGTCCTGTAAGAATACCTTTGAAACTGTCATTAATAAGAATGGTCGTCCCCAGAAGATGTACTGCTGTAAAAGACATAAAGATTTAGCCTATTCGCTAAACCCTGACCGAAAACTTGGGGTAGAGGAAGTATCACCATCTTCTAGTATTGATTTAATTGATACAAAGGATCTAATCGCAGAAATTCATAAGAGGGGTTTTTATGTGTCAAAAGAGCCTTTATCTCATGATGAGCGCTTCAGAATTAACATAAAGCGATTTGAGGGTAATAGATATGTATTCGGACTCGTTAGTGATACTCATTTAGGTTCTAAATTTCAACAATTATCTCACCTATGGTCTTTCTATCAACTTTGTAAGGAGCGGGGCGTGGAGCAGGTGTTCCATTGTGGCGATCTGTGCGAGGGGGATGGGAGTCTCTATAAGGGTCAGATGTATGAGATGTTTCTCCACGGAACTGATGCTCAAGCGGAATATATTATTAAGAATTATCCCAAGATGGAGGGCATAACAACCTATGTCATCGGCGGCAGTCATGATTATTCATTTCACAAGTCACTTGGACTTGATATCCTCCGCTTAATCGTTGATTCAAGGGAAGACATCAAATATCTCGGTATGCAGGGTGCCTATATCGACATGGGCAAGATACTTATCTACCTGATGCATCCTGATGGAGGCACGGCTTACGCCTTATCATATAGAGCGCAAAAGATAATAGAGAACTTTGCCCCAGAGGGGAAACCGCATCTGCTATTTATCGGTCATTTTCATCGACCTTGCTGGTTAATAGGATATCGAAATGTACACGCTCTACAGTTGCCTTGTTTTCAGGCTCAAACGCCCTATCTTCGTGGCAAGGGTCTGCAACCGTTTGTTGGTGGTATGATATGTGAGATAGTCTATAATGAAAGTGGTATTGTCTCGATGAAGCCCGAGATATTACCTTTTTACAAAATAATACAGGACGATTATTAGGAGGGGCTCATGGGATGCTATATGTGCATGGGGAGCGGATACGTGACATGGGATAGGCATTTAGAGGGGAGGTGTGGACAAGGCCCCTGTCCTGCATGTAACGGGACTGGAGGATGGGACGAATTGCCGAGCCCGCCAAGGGATGAGGACAGATACTTCAGGCGCTGTGAAGTGTGCGGAAGGGAAGAGTCCGCCAGGCCCGATAAGAACGGCAAATGGGTCTGTGGAGATTGCGGGGAGTGGCAAAATGACTGATGAGGAAAGAAAGATATTGGAATGGCTGGCGGCGGAAAGTGAATTTATCCTACGACTGGCCCAGGTTCATAGAGATAGGTTGTTGCAGATAAATGCGATAAGGATTTGGGAAGAGAGAGATGATAACGGGAAGAGTGAATAATGAGATAACTTGTTATTTCCCTATTATCGGTAATGATGGAGTAACACGAGTATCTGGTCGGGCGGCAGAATGCGTCCATAACCTCTGGTATAACGGCATGACATCATTGACCCCTGTTGTCATAAGTGAAATAGGAACAACAGGGGAATATTACGCAAGATTTACGCCTGATGCTGTTGGCCTATGGCGCCTTGAGATTACAGATCCGTTCGGTAGCATCTGGGCGGAGGACATAGGTATATCTGACGCTGATATTGATTTAATCTGGCAATATGAGTCGGGCAGGTGGAGAATCGATCACACAACAAACGAGATGATATTCTATATGCAGGATGGCGTTACAGAATTAATGCGATATCGACTATTAGATGCTAACGGAAATCCACCCGTCTGGCCTGACCTTACAGCACCGTTTGAGAGAGAGGTTTTATGATTATAACAAGAGGTTACGGTTCATCTTATGCTGGCGGGGGTGTTGCATATGAATTGCCTATGTCATGCCTTGTCACGGGTAGAAGAATAGAGGGCAGGTTGAGCCCCCTAGAAGTAAGCGCAAAGAGCGCCAGCAGATCCGTTAGCGCAACTGCGGGGAATAGAAAGATAACAGGGGTTATAAATAGAGTGAAAATTGAGGGAGAGGTAGAACATTGAGCGAGATAGAAGTTTATCGAGGAGATAGCGCCACCCTTTCGCTTCATATAGTAGATAATGATGGTGATGATTATGATTTGACGAACGTTGATGAGATAGTTTTCACTATCAGGGAACATGAAGATGATGACCTTATTCTTGAGAAGAAGATGAGTGAAGGTCAGATTGTGATCACTGATGCGACATCAGGAGAATGCGATATTATAATAGAATCAGGAGATACTCAAGATCTTGCGGGTTGCTATGTATATGATGTCGAGATAAGAGAAAGCGGAAATATAATTACAGTGGCGAAAGATAAAATAAATATTATAAAGGAGGTCACACATTAATGCCGATATCAAATCGCCCTTGGGGTAGCATTAGTGAGTCGGATTACAAAGACGCTAATGCATTCTGTGCCGCTTGTCTGATTGACCTTAATGAACCTGGTGAAGAGAAAATAAAATCCAAATGTAAATTGCCTGTGAAAGAACCTGGGGGGGCACTGAACCGAAACGCTGTTCATGCGGCGGCCGCCGCACTTGCGGGTGCTAGAACTCCGCTTAAAGTCCCGCCAGAAGAAAAGCGTAAAGCGGCCAGAAAGTTGATAAGGCTCTACCATGAGATAGGAGATGAACCCCCAGAATCCCTGCGGAGGCTTGCTGGTGGCGCTTGAGAAGGATAAGGGGAAATATAGGGAACATCCTAAAGGCAGTTATGGTGTCGTAAGGGGCTTTGAGCGGCTTGCTAATGGTACTAAAACGCTCGTCAGGCTGTCCACCATATGCCCTGTGGACATTTGCCCGATATGCCATAATGTTGTTAAATTGAATAAATGTAAGTGTGATGTGAAAAGGAGTGCTAGATGCCAGAAGAAGAAATAAGTCAAGAGGAAAACGAAGAGGGTGAACCTACATCGGAATCTTTCAGCAGGGAATATGTTGAAAGGCTACGGTCCGAAGCAAAGAATTACAGATTGCGGCTTCGTGGAGCAGAAAAAGAACTCGAAGAGGTTAAAGCGAAAATCAAAGAATATGAGGACGCTCAAAAGTCTGAAATTGAACGTTTGACAGAGGAGAGGGCAAGACTCGAGAGAGAATTGTATGAGCGTGAGCGGATTATAGCCGAATTGAATGTCAAAACAAAGATAAAGGATGAAGCGGTCAAAATGGGGATTATTGACCCAGATGCCGCATATGCGCTTATCGACCTTTCCTCGATTGAGATCGATGATGGGGAGGTCAAGGATGTAAGAAGGGCTCTCGAGAAACTTGTTAAACAGAAGCCATATCTGTTAGGAGAAGTAGGGTCTGAAACCCCTCCACCTACGCCTGGTGCTGGTGGACAACCTATAAGAGAAATATCAGCGAAGAACATCGATGAGGCCATGCTGGCCTTCTTGAAGGCGGCAAGGCCGAAAGAGGTATAGGTAAAGAAAGGAGGGGAATATGTCAATACCGAGCGTAAATTCTCTGACTACTGGCGCTGGCGGTTTGTTTGTGCCCGATGAGATAGCGAGAGAGTTTAATGCGCTCTTGCGCGATAAAAGTGCAGTTGAACCCTTGGTCAGGCATGTACCCATGACTCGTAACCGTATGGTGCGCCGAATGCAGGCCGACGGTGTAAGGGGATACTGGGTCGAGGCCATGGAGGTTAAGCCGAAGGATGCTCCGAGTTTTGAAGTGTATGAACTCGTAGCACAGAAGTTGGCAGTCATCGTCCCAGTAGACGACCAGTTGCTCGAGGATGCGGATACTGACATAGCGGCCATCATAAGGCAAGACGTCGTGGGCGCTTTTGCGGAAGACCTGGACAGAACATATCTCGGTTATGAACCCACCTCACCATTCGCAGATTCGCTCTCTGGGAATACGCCTGCGGCTAACACAGTTGCATATGGTACCCTTGCGGATCTTGCGGGTGACTTCAGCCTGGCGATGCAGGCTCTTGAGGTCAACGGTTATGAGGCCACGGGTGCTGTAACTCATCCTGCGGTGAAGCATATAATGAGGAACATGAGAGATCTTAATAATCAGCCGTTGTTCCACGAGGATCTCTCATCTCCCGTTCCGAGGTACACCTTCTATGGCGTGCCGATTAACTTCACCCGACAGTGTCAATCGACTGGCTCTCCTGCGGGCTATGAGTTGATTCTGTTCCAGGGTGATTACGTGTTCATCGGCGATAGGCTTGGACTGCAGGTCAGTATGAGCACGGAAGCGACACTGACACAAGGGACGGAGTCGCCAATCAATCTTTTCGAGCAGGATATGACCGCTTTTCGCTTCGTGACTCGTAAGGCGTTTACGATAAAACGGGATGACGCTTTGGCGAAGATAACGGGCATATCGTGATGACTCGAGAGGAGTGATAAAGGGGCAGGGTTATAAGCCCTGCCCCTTTTTATATGAAGTTAAATTTAGGTTGCGGCAATGATATCCGCTCTGGCTATATCAATATTGACTGTCGGCCTCTGGAGGGCGTCGATATTATCGGTGATATTTCTGATGAAGCCTTTATGCGTGGCTTTACTAACGCTGAAGAAATTATCGCCTATGATGTCATTGAGCATTTCCCGAGAAAGGAAGCAAGACGCTTACTTCGTCTTTGGTCGTCTCTGCTCAAGCCTGGTGGTCTTATAAAAATTAGATGCCCTGATATACGTCATGCTTCTTCTTTGAATATGTCAGATGAGAATCTTGAATTACTGCTTTATGGTGGACAGGATTATGAGCAGAATTATCATCGATGCGGATTTACATTAAAGATGTTGAAAGAACTGTTGATTGCTAATCGCATGGTAATTGTTAAAGCGGTAAAGATGAGCACGGGAAATATTGAAGTATGGGCAAGAAAACAAAGTTAGCATATATATCATTATTTTATCCTGAATGGCATACGGAATATGATATAGCACAAGGCTTAATAAAATACGCAAAATGGGATGTAAATATATTTGAGTCTAGGCAACCTCATCATTTCATAAATGCAATTTCCTCTAATAAATATGATATCGTAATGACCTCTATTCCCGCTTACTTCAATAAGGACTTCTGGCGAAGAGTTAAGAGGAATTGTGAATTGTTAATAACATGGTACTTTGACTGGGTCTTTGGAATAAAAGAAAGAGAGGAGAGGTATAAGGCTGTCCTGCCAGAATTTGATATTGTATTTTCAACCGACGGATTTTCCGATGAACATTATCGGCAAATCGGCGTGAAAAGGATATGGCTTCCTCATTTCGCTAATACGGAAATTTATAGGCCGATTGAGAAGGAAATAGAAACAGACATAGTATTTATCGGGCACGTCTATACTGACCGCAGAAAACGTCTCCTGGATTTAATTTCGAGGTATTGGGAAGTGAGAATTGTAGGCGGGCATAACGAATGCTGGCTGACGAGATATTCAGAAACCTGCAATTCCGCCAGATTAGTATTTGGGGACTCATATCGAGTCGATATCCCAGGGTATTGGTCAGACAGGCTGTATTTAACCCTGGCGTCAGGCGGATGTCTATTATTCCCCAAAATTGAGGGCCTAGAGAGATGGTTTGAGGATGATAGACATCTGGTTTACTATAGTGGCGAAGACATTATCGACAGAATTTCACATATCATTAATAACCTTGAGAAAATAAGATATATAAAAGCCGAAGCCGTAAAAGAGATTAAAAGGGCTCACAGCTTGGAGGTAAGAATATGCGAAATGTTAAACCACCTTTCAAAATCGGGATTATGGGGTATACAAACCTGATTTCTGGAATAGGTATCTTTGACTGGGAATTATATCATCAATTCGGTGATAGCATATTATCAGTCGGATACCCTAGGAAAGGTGGTCAAGAGGTATGGTCAGATAGACAGGTCTCTTGTTCAACATATCCTACGATTAAGGACATATCGTTGTATTTTCACTCCTACAAACCTGACATTCTTCTTTTCCTTGAAACACCCTGGTACAATCGGGTATATGACCTTGCTCGAAAACACAGAGTAAAGGTCGTAGCAATTCCTATGCATGAGTCTTACGGTACAAAGATGCTCGATAGGGCAGACATGATAATATGCACTTGTAGGGAAGCCTGGAACAAGATAAAGCATAAGAATAAGCGGTTCTTACATCTACCTATAAGTCTTGAATTATTCCCGTTCAAAAGGCGTAAGGGTCATACTTTCCTACTCCCCCTGGGTTATGGCGATCCAAATGGACGCAGGCAGGCAGTCAAGGTAATTCAGGCTTTTAGAGAATTGAAGAATGAGGACGCAAAATTAATCATCTGCCAACAGAAGGATTACTGGGAAAAGGAATTGAGAAGTAAAGACCCCAGAATTACATACATCGGCAAAAGCAGACCATTACCTGGGGATATATACAATGAAGGAGATATATCTATATGCGTAATGGCTTACGGGGGATATGAGCGGTTGATACTAGAAAGTATGGCATCGGGTATGCCTACTCTGACGACTGATGCGGATCCTATGAGGACATATCAAAATGACCCAGAATTCCTTGTCCCCGTATCTTTGAGAGAGATGATGACAAATACCTGGGTCTATCGCACAATGTTCAATCATGTGTCGGTAGGCGATCTGAAAAGAAAAATGGAATGGCTATTAGAAATTAATACTTCGGAATATTCTGTTGAAGCGAGGAAGCAAGCGGAAAAACTTTCATGGCAATGCAAGGAGGTAAATTACCGAAAGATCTGGCTAGATATTCTAGGGGAAGTCCTCGATTGAGATGTGTAATGATAACTTACAATGATATGCCCGTAATCCAGAAGGCAGTAGAGAGTGTTAAGGACAAAGTTGATGAGATAATAGCAGTAGATGGCAGGTTTAAGGACTTCCCCCAGATGGGGGGCTCGGATCTGTCAACGGACGGGACAATAGAATATTTAATGAGCGTGAAGAATTGTAGGCTGTTACTCTACCCTAATCTCGATGAGGTACAAAAGCGCAATAAATATTTAATAGGCGATCTCGGTGATTGGTATCTACATCTTGACACCGATGAAGAATTAATTGGCGATATAATTATTCCAGAAGATGCGGATATGCTCATAATGCTATTGGAGAGGCGCAAGCCAAAGCAATTCATGAAACGTGTAAGGCTTTTCCGTCATGTTGAGGGTTTGCATTATGATAAGAAACATTACTGGCTGATGGACGGACAGGGAAGGACTTTCGCACTGCTCGACAAGCCTGGGAAGGCTTATAGGGGGGTCTATGAAGGTTCTCGTACGATGATATATCATAATGAAGAAAGAGATCATGAAAGGATGATGCTAAAAAGAAAATACTATCGGGTGTTGCAGGCCCGAGAAAGTAGATTTAGAGAGGTAGAGTAATGGCGATAAAAGACCCGATTGAGGCCGTTAGATTCTGGCTTAACGACTATGTTCCACCCTATACCTTCACGAATGCCCAAATTCAGGAGTTTCTGGACATGGAGAAGGTTCCAGATTATGACGGGCATGAGCCTGATGATGAGGAATGGGTGCCGACATATGATATATTGCGAGCGGCTGGGAGAGGTTGGATCTGGAGGGCGGGACAGGCCGTAAATAAACCCTTGTCATATCGTGTGGGCGATGTGAGCGTAACATTCGATAAGGATTATTGTATGAAACGAGCCAGAGAATTACTCGGAGCCTCATCTGCGACCCTTACACGTAGGGACGAAGAAGATAATGGTGAAACACTAGCGAGGTATAGATGATAAAGGCATTAATCGATCTTGAGCCTACCGAGATAATAATTACGAGACATAAGAAGGTCAAATCATCAGGTGGGTTTGAGTTTGAAGAGGAAATATTACCGCCGCAGACTGTCCGTCTTTACTATATCAGCCAATCATCAAGAGGTTTCGCTTTTGATTACAGAACCTCACAGGAAGCGGAAATAAGACAAGAAGTGTTAGGTATTCTGGCTGATGAAAATACTGATATTCGAGCGGGTCATGATGTCTATGATACCTTTGAATATAAAGGGAGAATATACAGGGTTGTTTCAGTAAATTACTACAACAATGAAAATATAGAATATCACCTACAAGCCAAATGTATAGCAGTTTAGGGGAAAGATGCCTGGGTCAGAAAAGGTTTGTGCGAATTTAACAGCATTAATTGAAGCGGAATTGAAGGCCGCAGAAATAGCGATGAGTCGTTACGGGATGCAGGCATGTGACTGGGCAAAGCGAAATCATCCCTGGCGGAACAGAACAGGCTGGGCGGAAGCCTCCCTTGGGCATTATACTTTCCGTGACCCAGCGAGAATTGAGACCTTTGTCTATCATGGTGTTACATATGGTGTATTCCTTGAATTACGAGAAGACTTCGAGGGTCGATATCAAGTTCTTGATAAAGCGATAATGTATAACATATCGGGGCTCATGAGCCAACTTCGTAATATATTCGGAGGCAAAGGATTCGGTTTGACAATTTCGGAGGCAAAGGAATTCGAGAATATAGGTGCTATATATGAATAGGTCAGATATCAGGAAAGGGATTTATGACCATCTTGTCGCATCAATTCCAGATGTCGAGGAACGGGTATTCTGGAACTGGACTGCTCCAGCCGATTCACCGAAACCTCTGCTGGAGATGGGGTTCTTGTCTGATGTTCGCAGTTTCAACAACCCTGCAGGGATATTCTTAAGACTTGAGGTTATAGTAGTGGGGCCAGAGGGTGACTTCCTGGGTATTGATAAAATAGCCGATGATGTCTTTGCGGCATTACATCATGTAAATATCCTTACTGATGAAGGAAGAAACATCAGACCCGAATACAGGGGCGGCTCTCGATATGATTTCTGGTATGAGAGCCTTAAGGGAAACGCAATACGACAGGAATTTTGGATCCCGTCTGACCTATGGGTAGAATAAAGAGATGTGGATGAAAAAAGAAAGTACGTATAGGTTCTATACGTAAGGATAAAGGAGAAAGTGCTATGATATATGAGGAAATGAATAACGCAAATAAAGAAGAGGAGGAGAAGGCAAAAGTAGAAGAGAAGATAGAGAAGAAGCCTGAATATATCGCCTTGCGCTCTTGTCTGGTACGCCTTTCGGAAGGCAGGACACTTCGTCTAGTAAAGGGGAAAGCCGTTGAGGGATTAACAGATAAAGACGCAAGGCGACTTAAAAAATACAACTTCGTGAGATAAGAAAGGAGGAGAAATGGCTGTTACTGACTCTAGTTGCCAGATACTATACGGTGTGCGGGAGGTACACTTCCGACCCTTGAATGTGGACGGTAGTGTAAATGAGTCCGCCGACTGGGTTGCGACAGATTGCCCCGTTGAAGTATCCATCGAGCCCGAAATTGAGGAAGGAGCCTCTACGATTCTGAAATGCGGCGATCGCGTAAAGAACATAATGAGGGCGGATGACCAATTGACTGGGATTACTATCTCATTCTCAATGGGATGCCGAAATCCAGAGATTGAGTACATAATCGCAGGTTCAGTTGGGAATATCATCTACGACTCTTCCTCACCACCCGTCGCTATCGGATATGAGCCTCCTACTCTTGAGGAGCAGGAGGATGCAGTGCCATTTGAGATGAGGATATATCAGGCTCATCTCGAGGGCTCGAATGAAGCGGGTTTCTGCCAGATACACGTATATCAGTGCCTGCCCGCTTTCGTCACAGCAGGGTCATCGCAAGAGGAGTATGCGACCCAGGAATGGGAAATAGCCGCTGTGGAGAACTCTAATTACGATGGCCCAAGACCCGTATATACATGGGAGATAGTATCATCGATACCGAGTTAAGGATATGGAATAGGGGGGGGTTAACCCCCCCCCTAACCCTGGAGGTATGATATGGCAGTAAAGAAAAGACAAGAGATTCCAGATGAAATGCTGATGAGTGGAATCGCTCCACCGTCTCCTGAAGAGATAAAAATCGTGGTAGGCGAGCGTGAGTATCCTCTGCCTAGATTAAAACTAAAGGAGTACAAGAAATTATTAAAGAAAATAGCAGAACAGGATGAGAATCAATCCGAGGAAGCCGCCCTTGAGTTTATGAGAGAGTTCTATTATGAATTACTCTCAATTGAAAATCCAGAGATTACAAGGGAGGATCTTGATGAGATGCCTTTGTATCAGTTTGGAGCGGAATTCCTTGTGAAACTAAAATTGGCACTGTTCCATATCCCTTTAGATTCCTGAAGAAAGAAGGGGGGGGACAAGAGGATTCTGTAACAATAGAAGATTTTATTCGGGCGGCCTACCTAGCCTTCGCATCAAGATGGCAGTGGCCGCCCTTTGTTGTAGATAATCTTTATCTAGATGACTTCTGGTATTTTCTCGAGAAATTTGATGAGTGGGCAGAAGAAGAAAAGAGGGAGATAGCGAAATCGAGAAGAAAACCGAGTAAATGGAATTTGAGAGATCCGAGGTTTAGCGCAGGGAAATGGCAATAGCAGGAAGACGTATAGGTACAATTTGGGCATCAGTTGCTCTTGACGTGGCCCCCCTGGAGAGGGGAGCGGCAAGGGCTAGGCGACTTCTTTATGCTCTGGACGCAACCTTTATGCGCACAGGAGCGCTCATGATGGGCGTCATAGGTGCTGCGGCGGTTAAGATGGCGAGCGACTTCGAGAACAATATGCGCAAAGTCTGGTCGCTAACGAAGTCGAGTGAAGTTACATTTGAGCGCTGGAGCGCTAAAGTGCTCGAAATGAGTCAAAACTTCCCGATTTTGGCAAAGGATATGGCCGAGGGTCTTTACTGGGTAAAGTCAGCACTGCCAGATATTTCAGAAATAAAGATGTTCGATGTCCTACAAACAAGCGCAAAGGGAAGCGTAGGGGCCCTTGGCGATCTGGGAACAACCACGAAGGCGCTTACGGGCGTCATGAATGCCTATAAAGATATACGGCCAGAGCATTACATGGACATCCTAGCAAAGGCCGTAGAGCGAGGAGCAATGACAATGGAGGATATGGCCGGCAATATCGATAAGGTCACGGGTTCTGCGGCTGATGCGAAAATACCATTTGAACAAGTTGCGGCCGCCATGGCGACCTTGACCAAGGCGGGTATTCCAGCCTCAACTGCGGCCATGGCCCTTAACCGAGTCATCATGCAGTATTACAAGCCTGCGGAGAAGTCAAAGAAGATAGGTCAACAATTAGGTATAGAGTTTTCAAGAACTAGACTTCAAACTATAGGGTTGCAGGGTGCCTTACAGGAAGTCATGGCCGCTTTTGACAGGGCACCAGATGCTATCGGTCAGTTATTCCCTAATATCAGGGCCTTGCGTGCAGTCTTCCCCCTTGTTGGCTCTGCGGCAGAATCATTCAGTCGTGACCTTGAGGAGATGGGAAAGGCTTCCGGTACAACAGAGCGTATGTTCAAACGAAATATGTCCTCAATAGAGAATCAAGTAAAAACCGCCATAAACAAAGTAAGAGCAGTTATTATTCAATTCGGTCAAATGATTGCTCCTCATGTCGTCAAGGCCGCAGATGCATTAGCTAGGATATTCAGCGGGAAAAATCAAGTCTTCAATATGTTCATGTCAGTAATTAAGAGCATCGGTGGCACTCTGCGCAGTATTCTAAAAGATTTCTGGGATTTGGCGGGAGTTCTTCTTAAGTGTAAACCTATTGTCTATGCCTTGGGTGTTGCTTTCATGTCTTGGGGCCTCATGAAGATAGTCGGTCAAGTTAGACTTCTTATCGCAGGACTTTCTAAACTTATAGGTCTTCGACTTGCTGAAACTTTCCTCGGAGCAAGCACAGGATTAGCGGGTATAGGGCAAGCCGCAGGCATCGCCGCATCATCTACTGGAATTACATTAGGGCAATTTCTTGCCCTTGCTTCGACTGGTGGAAAACTTGGCACAGTTTTAACGGGTGTTGGTAGTGCTCTTGGGGCGATTGCTCCTATAGCAATACCCGTGATTGCCGCAGGTTGGGGTCTGATACATATGTGGAGAAGGCAGAATGAAGAAGGTCAGAAGGCTTGGGAAAGTTTGTGTCAACTGGATGCCGAGATGGCGGAGTTGGCTAACGCCGCACAACCCGTTGTTGATAAAATAATTGACCTACGGGATCGCATCAAAGAATTAAATGCGGCGGGTCAGTCAACTATTGAACTTGAAATTCAATTGAGGGCGGCCATGAACGATTTGGCGGATTACTTCCCCAACCTTATCGTCAGATATGACCGAAACGGTAACGCTATTGCCGCAAATTCAAAGGAATTAAAAAACTTTATATCTATCCTTCAAACGGGAACTTTCAGGCAGAAAGAAAATGCGGCCGCCGCACAGGGCAATGCCTCTTTGCTCGCCTTCTACCGC
>FWPV01007488.1_pt1 | contig 18591 bp, 13 predicted proteins | sample 2228371 | NCBI WGS metagenome assembly FWPV01 (sample SAMEA103939776, study PRJEB20133) | metagenome
TCCCTATACCGTGCCCATCGGCGAGCCCGTCGTCCGCACCGAAGGCCAAGACATCACGCTGGTGGGCTACGCGCCGCAGACCGTGGAGCTGGCCAAGGCCAGCCTGGCCCAGAGCCAGTTGGTCTACCAAAGACAGCAGGAGCTGTTCTCCAAGGGCTTGCTGTCCCAGGAGCAGTTCGAACAGGTGGCCACCGAGCACCGCCTCAACCAGGCCCGTCTGGCCCAGGCCGAGGCCGCCCTGGACCAGGCCCAGGACAACCTGGAGAAGACCACCATCGTCTCTCCTATAAACGGCACGGTGGTGTCTCTCAACGTGGAGGTGGGCGAGGTGGTGGTCACCGGCACCATGAACAATGCCGGCTCGGTGATCATGACCCTGGCCGATATGTCCCAGATGGAGGTCGAAGCCCAGGTGGATGAGAGCGAGGTCAAGGACATCGCCATGGGCCAGCCGGCCGAGATCCAGGTGGACGCCATCCCCTCTCAGACCTTCAAGGGGGTGGTCTCCGAGGTGGGCAATGCCGCGGTCTCGTCCAGCGGCCTGGGCGCCTATACCTCCAGCAGCTCCACGGCCTCGGTCAACTACAAGGTCCGGGTGCGGTTCGAGCAGCCCTCACCGCTGTTGAAGTCCGGCATGTCGGCCAATGTGGAGATTACCACGGTCAACAAGAGTGATGTACTGCTGGTGCCCATCCAATCGGTGGTGATGCGCCAGGTGGAGACGGAGAAGCGCTCGGCCATGGGCGCCTTGCGGAGAAAGGGCGGCCGGGCTTGGGGGGCCGATTCCACCGAGCCCCGAAAGACCAAGGAGAAGGAGCAGGAGGTGGTCTATATCGTAGAGAAGGGCCGGGCCTCCATCATGCCGGTGAAGACCGGAGCCTGGGACCAGGAGAACATCGAGATCCTGGAGGGCCTGGTCGAGGGCCAGGAGGTGATCAAGGGGCCGTTCCGCACCCTGCGCACGCTGAAGCATTACGATCGCGTTAAGATAGACAGACGTTCCGTCAGCAATCAGAAGCAGGGAGATAGGGAGCCCAAGCCATGATGATTCAGATGGAGGGCCTGGCCAAGACCTACCAGATGGACGGGGTCAGAGTGGAGGCCCTGCGCGGGGTGGATTTGGAAGTAGAATCCGGCGAGTATGTGTCCATCATGGGGCCCTCGGGCTCGGGCAAGTCCACTTTGATGAACCTGATAGGCTGTCTGGACACGCCCACGGCCGGCCGCTATGTCCTGGACGGGGTTTTAGTCTCGGAGATGGACGACGACCGATTGGCTGCGGTGCGCAATAGAAAGATCGGGTTCGTGTTTCAGACCTTCAACCTGCTGCCCAGGGCCACGGCCCTGCAGAACGTGGAGCTGCCCATGCAGTACGCCGGGGTGGACGCCAGAACCAGGCGGCGGCAGGCCCAGGCGGCTCTGGAGTCGGTGGGGCTGGGGCATCGGCTGCACCATCGGCCCACCGAGATGTCTGGCGGGGAGCGGCAGCGGGTGGCCATCGCCCGGGCCTTGGTCAACAATCCCTCGCTTATCCTGGCCGACGAGCCCACCGGCAACCTGGACAGCCGGACCGGACAGGAGATCATGGGCATCTTCGACGGTCTGCATCAGCAGGGCAAGACCATCATCCTGGTGACCCACGATCAGAAGATCGGCGAACACGCCCGGCGGATAGTGGGCATTCTGGACGGGCAGATAATTTCGGATCGACCGACGACGAGAGGGAAGCAGTGAACATCTGGGAATCGATAAGGCTGGCCCTGGACGCCATCCGGGCCCACAAACTGCGCTCCGGGCTGACCACCCTGGGCATCATGATCGGGGTGCTGACGGTCATCGGCATGCTGGCGTTGATCGACGGCTTCAACAAGATGGTGGCCAAACAGCTCTCCAGTTTGGGCACCACTACCCTCTATGTCCAGAAACAGGGGCTGGTGATGAGCCACGAGGACTGGCTGAAGACCCGGGGCCGCAAGAACCTGACCATCGCCGACGCCTATGCGGTGCGGGACAACTGCCCCTCGGTGCTGCGGGTGGCCCCGATGCTGGAGAGCATGTCCAATGTCAAATACCACAAGCAGGAGGTTTTAGGCAGCGATATCTTGGGCACCACTCCGGACTACCAGTTCATCGCCAACCACGAGATGGCCGACGGACGGCCCATCTCCCCGGTCGACCTGGAGCACAGCCGCAATGTGGCCGTCATCGGCTGGACGGTGGCCGACAAACTGTTCGGCCAACAGGATCCCCTGGGCCGGGAGGTGATCATCCAGGGCAAACGGTTCGAGGTCATCGGCACCCTGGCCAAGAAGGGCTCGTTTTTGGGCAACGACCAGGACAACATCGTCATCATCCCCATCTCCACCTTCCAGAAGATTTTCACCGGCCAGGTGCGCACCCGCGGCAGCGGCTCGGTGACCATCGCCGTCCAGCCGCTGGACGCCGACCATGTGGAATCGGCCAAGGACGAGATCACCGATCTGTTGCGCCGGCGGCGGAGGGTGCCGCCCTCCAAGCCCGATGATTTCGGCATCGTCACCGCCGACCAACTGATGGACATCTTCAAAAAGATCACCGCCGGCGTCTTCGGCCTGATGATCGGGGTGACCCTGCTGTCGCTTTTGGTGGGAGGCATCGGTATCATGAACATCATGCTGGTGTCGGTGTCCGAGCGCATCAAGGAGATCGGCATCCGCAAGGCCATCGGCGCCCGCAAACGAGACATCATGCAGCAGTTCCTGATCGAGGCGGTGACCCTGTCCTCGGTGGGGGGGGTGGTCGGCATGCTGCTGGGCTTCGTCCTGGCCGGGCTGATATCCCTGACCATAAAACTACCATCCACCGTCTCCTGGTGGTCGGTGCTTTTGGGCTTCGGCTTCTCGGCGGCGGTGGGCATCTTCTTCGGCTGGTACCCGGCGAGGCGGGCGGCCGAGATGGACCCCATCGAGGCGCTGAGGTACGAGTGATACATTAGCCCAACTGCAGAGGACGCAGAGTAAATTAATAATGTCATCTAAAAAAGACCCCCGCCTTCGGGCGGGGCTTTTTGTCGATTCCGGTGACGGAAGAGGGCGCGAGATGCTGAAAAACACTCATTTGTCCTCCAGAAATAGGGGAGCGGATATGTTATAGAGAGCAATAGCGCCAACAAATCTGGCGATAGTTATAGTCAGGAATATATCGCCAGAAAAACTCTGACAAACCAGATAGTCGTCTGGCTCGTTAGGAAACGGCAATTTTCCCGTTAAAACCCGAATTATTTTTAGCTTTTTGAAAACAGGGTGCGTATCTTCTGTCTTATAATCTATATAGTGTTTTGAAGATCAAAATTGACGGGCATCAGTCCGGTATCGGTTATGATATCTGGAGATATATCTTTAGTTCGGCTTGAGTAAGCGAAGATAATTTTTCATCGTGCCGAAAAATTTTCTTGACAAACGGGGCGGGGGTAGATAGTATAATTATGGACGCCAAAGGAAGGAAGCCATGAAGATGATGTTGAACCTGGGACTATGTTTGCTGGCCCTGACGGCTGGGGGATGCCATAAGAAACCCACCCAGCCGCCGCCGGATGATCCGCCACCGGCAATAACGTATCCAAGGCAATTCGATCCGGCCTGGCATCCCAGCGACACCATGATCATCTATTACACCCCGGTGCCGGAAGTGAACGACACATTGGACAGCTACACTGGGTTATGGGCCATTCGGCCCGACGGGACGAACAACCGGCCGTATTTGACCAAGGGCATGAACCCGGTATACACCCTGCCCTGCGCACCTGATTGGTCGGCCGATGGCGAATGGCTAGTATTTTTCACCGGCTGGGAGACCAACATATACAAGGTAAAAGCCGATGGCGAAAACCTTACAAAGTTAACCTTTGACGGAGGCAATACTTATCCTGCCTGGAGCCCAAATCAACAAAAGATTGCATTTACGGGCATGTATCCTTCGGGTGGTTCCAGTTATGGTATTTATCAAATGTCTAGTAATGGCAGCGATGTATTCTTTATCAAAGAGTATTATTTTGCGCCAGTATGGTTAGATAGTTTAAATGTTCTTGCGATAAAAGCTGTTCCCACACACAATAAGATATTTACTAAAATAAATATAGATAATTTAGACACCACGCACATAAGAACCATTACAAACTGTGTTGGCATCAGAGATGTTAATATATCACATGATGGAAGCAAAATAGTATTTGAAATGTCACTAAACAATAACACACGAACACAGATATGGAGCATGAACATAGATGGCAGCAACCTACGTCAATTGACCGATTACAGCATTGGCGAATGCGGCAGCGCACCTTGCTGGTCTCCAGACGGCACAAAAATTGTCTATAGCCGGTGGGGTTACGGAAGTTCCAACAACGGCAAGATATGGATAATGAACGCGGATGGAACCGGTAAACGACAGTTAACGCCATAACTTTAGAGATGAAGTGAAATGTTTAAATCATGTCTGACTGCGTTTTTGGAGTCCATGATGGCGTTGGCCCCCGTAACTGCGGCTTATTGCCAGGCTATGCCCAATGACCCCGGGTTCATGAATGGCAACCAGTGGGGGCTGTATAATTCGGCCAACCGCAATGCCGACATTAAGGCGCCCGAGGCTTGGTCGCTTTACAAGGGTGATCAGGACAATGTTATCATCTATATAAGCGACTCAGGACTGCTGTGCCGGGATCATGTTTGGGCTGGAGTTGTGGACATACAAAAGCATCCCGATTTAAGGGGGGGCTATTGCCAGAACTACAGGGATTTCGGATGGCACGGAACTTTCATAGCGGGTATCATCGCCGGCCTGACCAACAATAACCAGGGGATTGCCGGGGTAAACTGGAACACCACCATAAACCAGGTTGACGGTCCTTCCGCCGGCAGTCTTGCTTTGACCAGGGAGAACCTCTTCACTGCGGTGAGCAACGGCGCCGAGATAATCAACATGAGCTGGGGTTCCCCCTCCGTAATAGACTTAGGGCTTATTGGCGTATGTGCCCGGGCATACAACAGCGACGTATTGATGGTTTCGGCCACAGGCAACGAAAAACTTGGCACCATCAATCACCCGTCATCAATCCCTGGCGTGATGGCTGTCGGAGCATCGGATAAAGAAGGTAATTACGCAATGAATTTTTCTAATTACGGTTCCGGCATCAGCGTTGTGGCGCCGGGCGGCAACGTGGCGGATACATTGCCCAACATAACCATCTATTCTACCGGTGTTAGGCATTGGAGGGACTCGATTTGGGTGGAGCCGGACTCCAATGTGAATGCCCCCGGTTATTGGCTTTGTACCAACTATTTCAGGCCACGCTATAAATGGGGTGGAGGGACATCAGCTGCGGCACCTTTTGTTACAGGCGTGGCTGGCTTGCTTAAAGGCTATGCCAAATCCAAGGGTATTGTCCTTAACAATGATGATCTGCGCAGGATAATAGAAATTACCGCTGATGACGTGCCCGGCACCGAGCCAGGTTATGACGAATATACCGGCCACGGCAAGGTCAACGCCCACAAAGCCCTGTCCATGCTCAACCCGCCTTGGGAGATAAAAAAGGGCGAAAGCGCCGGCGGTGACGTTGAACTTTATGGATCATATAGCGGCTATGTTCCGTATTGGCCGCTTATCCAATCGGTTATCATAAACAACGGCCAAAGATGGCGTGTACACAAGACGATACAACTGCCAAGATATTACTATGATTTCGCAAATCCAAGCAAAAAGCCGTATGTTTGTATACGCGGCGCACAATCTGCCGGTTGGCATTATTCTCCAGACCTTACAGGCAAAAAGAACGACGCTCAGTTGATAGGACTTATCGTGCCGCAAAAAAATCCTTCGTATTTGACAGCGCATACTATTGTGTATCTAAATTGGAACAACATGCAATTTTATCCTTGCTCACCCGTCCAGGTAAATTTCGCATAAACCGTCATTGGCATCCCCCAGCCTCCGCGCATGACAGGGGCCACGCTGACACAGGTCAGCAGCAAGGCCGGACCGGGGGCATCCTATAACTTAAGGATTACTTGGGATTACGCCTATGGGTGTCCTACCTTGGCAAAATACGAGGTTCAAAAGCAAGAACCGCTCGGATCTGGCGTTTGGGTGCCATTTATTTCACAAGTAAGCCCCAATGCTATAGCCTGGACCGTAGGGCCGATGGGCATATCAAACGATTTCGCCCTCCGTATGCGTGCGGTGCATGACGATGGATTCATTTCCACCTGGTCCAATGAGTATATTGTCCGCGCCCCGGTTCCCGGCGACCCCATCGTGGCCACGGTCCAAGACGGCGAGGCCACGGCCTACTCCAACGGGCGCAAGATCGTGCTGGACGGCGAAGGGAAGTTGCATGTTACTTATACCTCCGGAGACACGATCTATTACACCACTTCATCTGACCAGGGCCAGACCTGGACACCGGCCGAGGCCGTGGCCCTGGGCGCCAACCCGGCCCTGGCCCTCAAGGCCGACGGTGCGCTCCTGCTCTGCTGGAACTCTGGCGGCAGCGTCTATACCTCCGAAAGATCTGCTGGTTCCTGGGGCCAGGCCCAGTTGGTCTATGCCGGCTCGCCGGGCGAGGACATCTCGTATCTGTCCTTTGTGGCCGATCCCCATACCGGCAAGACCTACTCGGGCTGGGTGAGCACCAGCGGCGGGCGGAGCGATCTGTTTGTGGCCGAGAGGGACCCGGGCAGCCCCATTCAGCCGGCACCGGAGCGGCTGGACTTCGGGGATGTGGCCTTCAAGTCGCCCTCTTTGGCCTTGAAGAAGGACGGCGGGCTGGTCTGTGCCTGGAGCCGGGACGGGGTGGTGAGGTTCCGGGAGGGCCAGGGCGGCATCGTGGAGCTCTCCCGGCCGGGTTGGCAGGCCGTTCCACCCCATAGTGGAGGTATACGGCGATAGGGTTTCGGTGGTCTGGCAGGAAGCCTGTGAAGAGGCGAAGTTGCGAAATGACGAAAATACGAAGGCTTTGGAGCCGGGCAGGCATAGGATAGTGTCCAAGACCAGGAACGAATACGGCTGGGGCGAGGAGAGGGTGATCGCCGATACCGACTCCGGCGATTATCAATACCCGGTGGCGGCCGCATCCGGCCAATACCTCTATGCCGGGCATCATGGGCCTGCGTCCATTGGCGGACTTCGGCCCACAGGTGGGGACGGCGACTACGACATACACTATCTGGGCGACTACGCCGACGGATGGGTGACCCACACCAGGAACATCTCGATAAACTCGGAGGGCCGGTCCGGCTATCCCTGCGTGGCCTTCTCCAACCGGTGGCCGGAGCATGCGCTCTACATACTGTGGACCGAGTCGTTTCCGGAGAGTTCCAAGGGGATAGTCCAGCCGCCGTTGGTCAAGGTATACAAGCAGACGATAGAGCCTGTGCCGCTTCTTGCGGTCTATCCCAGGACCGAGCAGGCCTCGACCTATTGCACCCAGCGGGCGGGCGGTCTTTGCTATGGGGCCGGTGCCTATCGGACAGTGGATTACCATCCTGCAGAACTGAGGTACCGGTTTTCGGGGCTGAGCAGGGACAATCGTTACAAGGTCAAGATGGTCTTCTACCGCTCGACCGGCGGCGGCTCTCCCTCGGCTCCGCTCGGGATGAATCCTTCCAGCAACTGGCTACTTCAGCCCAGGTGCGACCAGGTATCCTTGGGCACGGTGCACCTGCCGGACACCACAGTGGTCGCCTTGGAACGGGAGATACCCAAACATTGTCTCAACGATGGGGCAGTGGAGATAGCCATCAGGAAGATCAAGGGCGAGTATGCGGTCTGCGTCGCGTTGGAGATAATCGAATACACCACTGGCGGCAAGGGGTATGGCGGGGGTATACAATCGGCCGAATCCGAGCCTATGCCTTTGGCCTACCGCTACGAACTGCTGCCCTGCGCGCCCAACCCGTTCAAACAGACAACAACCATCAAGTATCAGATAGCAAAGCCGGGAAGGGTCAGCCTTAAGGTCTTCAACACGCTGGGCCAGTTGGTGCGGACGCTGGCAGACGAAGTGGCGAACAGGGGAAGTTACGAAGTCAGGTGTGACGGAAGGGATCAGGCCGGGCAGCTGGTGGCCAATGGGATCTATCTGTATCGGCTGGAAGCTGGCGATTTCGGGCAGACCAGGAAGATGGCTCTGGTGAGGTGAAAATTGATTGCGATAAAAGAGGCCCCGATAGGATCGGGGCCTCTTTTACATTGTAGAAAAAAACATATTTTCCACTTGACACTTGCCATCCAATAGTCTATACTAATAAACGACTTACTGCGTCCGTCCCTTCGGGCATGACCAGGGGGTTTTGCCTTCAAGAAGTGAATCGGGGTGGGGAACGGTTTATTTTCGATGGTGTTATTGAAGTGAAAAAGGGTTTGACCATCAGCCTGGGCCTGGCGGCGGTATTGGCCGCCATGGGGCTTTCCCTGCTCTCCCATGGCCGGGGCCAGGCCATATTGGCCAAGGTCTCTGAGGATCCAGCCGCAGCCAAGGCCGAGGCCATCGCTAAAGGGCTGGGCCGCAGCCTGGCCGAGCCGATGGCCAACCAGGACGACCTCACCCTCTCCGAACTATTGGCCCAGGTCAAGTTCGACTATCCCGAAGTGACTCTGGTTTCTTTGGTGGATCTCAAGGGCCGGGTGACGGCCTCGACCGACGAGAGAGCGGTGGGGCAGCCAATGGCCCTGCCCCAGGGCCTGAGGGCGCTGGGCTCAGAGAACCTATCGGTGCAGACCGAGCCGGCCGGAGGCGATGGAAAGATAGGCCTCTGGACAGCGGTGCCGGTGCTTTTGGGCAAGGAGAAGATCGGAGAGGTCTATCTGCGCTCCACAACCAAAGCGCCGCCGGCAAAGCCGGCAGCGCTGCCCTGGCCCTATCTGGCCGGACAGGCCGCTGCCCTGCTCCTGCTGTTCGTCCTGTTTCTGGCCGGCGGCGCCGCCAGAGCGGCGGCCTCCCGGCCGGTGGATGCGGCGACGGTGGAGGAGTTGGAGAAGAAGAGGCGCGACTTGGAGAAAGAGCTGGAGGCCAGGCGCAAGGAGTTGAAGAGGGTGGAGTCCGAGGCCTCGGACCACAACCGTTGGCTGGAAATGTTCCGGGCCGAGGAGAACGACCTGGCGGTCCAGGTCAAGAAGCTGCGGGAGGAACGGGCGGCCAACGAGGCCGAGATCGAACAGGGGCGGAGACAGTTGATAGAGTTCGAGACACTGCTCAGGGAGAAACAGGCCAACCTGGACCAGATCAGCCAGCAGCTGACGGCCCGCATCCAGGAGGGCATCGAGTTGGACAAAAGGCTGGAGCGGGTGCAGAAGCAGGAGGTGGAGCTGAACCAGCGCATGGCCGAATTGCGCAAGGGCGAGGAGAACCTGGCCCAGTGGCTGCGCAACTCCAAGGTGGAGGTGCAGAACCTGGTGCAGTTCATCGCCGAGAAACGGGTGGAGGAGAGCGAACTGGAGCAGGCCATCGAGGAGAGGCGGCGGGAGGTCAAGGAGCTGGATGAGCGTCTCGAACAGCAGCGCTCCGATATCCAGGAGATGGCCGAGATCTGCGAACAGTGGAACCAGGAGCGGGAGCGATTGGCCCAGGAGGTGGCTGAGAAACAGCAGAACCTGACCGCGGTCATGCAGCTTCTGGAGGGCACCAAGGCCAGGCTGGAGAAATTACAGAAACAGGAAACCGGGGTCAAATGAACGACTACTATGCCCTGTTGGGAGTGAGCCGACAGGCCGGAAGCGAGGAGATCGCCAGCGCCTATCGGCAGTTGCTTTTAAGGGAGAGGCAGGAGAAGGGGCCGGAGGGCGAGTACGGTTCATTGAGCCAGGCCTACCGCACCCTGATCAATCCGCAGAAGAGGCAGGAGTACGACCGTTTTCTGGACGAACTGGCCGGCAAGTATGTGCTCAAGTATCCCCTGTCGCCCACCGAGGCCGAGAACTGCTACCTGGCCGGACTGACCTGCATGGAGCAGAAGAATTTCCAGGACGCGGTGGACTATTTCTACCGGGCGGTGCAGCTGGAGCCGGAGAACAGCCATTTCTGCAGCCAGCTGGGCCTGGCCCTGGGGATGTTCAAGGAACGGTTGGCCGAGGCCGAGCGCTATTGCAAGAAGGCCATCCAATTGGATCCGGACAATCCCGACTTCCGCTTCAACCTGGGGTTCCTCTATCAACGGCACAACCTGACCGACGCCGCCCAGACGGCTTTCGATCTGGCCAACGAAGCCCTGAAGGTGAGACAGTCCCGGCTGTTGAGGGAATTCGAGCCCATGATCACCCCCTGGGGGGAACAGAAGACCGATATCCTGGACGAACTCTCCCAATTGGAGACTTTGGTCGAAGAGGTGGAGAGGGGCGAGGCGGTGGAGCCTCGGGAGGCCGAGCCGCCGTCGCCCGCCAAAGTGGAACAGTATGACCTGGCGGCCGACGAAAGTTACCAACTGTTGCGCCAGTTGGACGAACTGGAGACCGAGGTGGGCAGGGCCGAGATAGTCGAGGCTCTGTCCGAGCCCTCTGTTACCTCCGAGCCAGAGATGGCTCCGTTTCTGGACGAGGATCTGTTGAAGGAACTGGATCAGTTGGAGGCCCAGGTACGGGGAGTGGAGGAACACCAGGCCCTAGAAGTGGAGCCCCTGAATGCCGATGAGATGGTGGCTCCTCAGCTTCAGGCAGAGACAGCACCGCCGGAGGCTACGGCCCTTACCGAGGAGGTCAGAGAGGATAGCCTGCCGAAGACCGTCGAGGCTTCAGTTTCTACCGAGCCGGCCCTCCAGGAGCCGGAGATCGGGTCTCGGGCTCTAGAGGCAGGAGATGCTGAGCATCGTCCCGAAGAGATTGCTTCTTCTTTGGAAACTACGGCGACAGTGAGTATAGCGGCTGAGGCTGAAGAGACATGGCCGGCCGAGGCGCCTACAGGGCCGCAGGCTTTGAAGATAGTTGCCGAAGAGGCTGTTTCGGAGGAGCCGATCCGGCCAGCCGAGCCGATAGAGGGTCCGGGCGCCGCGGAGATAGCGGAGACCTCACCGCTTATGGCTTCGCTCTCCCAGGTCGAAGAGATCGAGAGGATGCTGGCCTCCTCCCGGACGGCGCCGACCGCGGAACCTGTGCCCAGCGTTGCGGCCGGGGAGACGGCGGTCGAAGCTGGCCCCAAGCCAGAGGATTCGGCCAGGGATGTTCTGGGGACGGCCGAGGTTGATCTGGGCGCCGGTGGCCTGGACCCAGAGTCGGCGGCCGAGAGGCTGGGGATGCTAGCGGCTCTGGAGCAGGAGCTGTTGGCGGAGCTGGAGAATCTTCGTCGAGAGAAACAGAGGTTGGAGGAGATGGTCTCCTAGATAATGAAGCCCGGCCGTGGTTGAGGCCGGGCGGACGAAGGGCAGAGATACCAGGGCTCTTTCAAATATTAAGACTTCAATATCTGCTGGAAGTTGTCGGGATCGGTGGATTTGGCCATGGCCTCGTCCAGGGTGATCAGGTTGCGCCGGTAGAGGTTGGCCAGCGACATGTTGAGGGTGGTCATGCCCTGCTTGACGCTGGTCTGGATCAGGCTCTGCAGCTGGTAGGTCTTGGCCTCGCGGATGAGGTTGCGCACTGCGCCGGTGCCGATCATGATCTCGTAGGCGGCGATGCGGCCTCGGCCGTCGGCCCTTTTGACCAGGATCTGGGAGACCACGGCCACGAAGTTGACGGCTACCTGCATGCGGATCTGATCCTGCTGGTGGGTGGGGAAGACGTCGATGATGCGGTCGATGGTCTGGACGGCGTCGGTGGTGTGCAGGGTGGTCAACACCAGGTGGCCGGTCTCGGCCGCGGTGATGGCTAGCTGGATGGTCTCCAGATCCCGCATCTCGCCTATTAGGATGACGTCCGGGTCCTGGCGCAGCACGTACTTCAGGGCGTCGGCGAAGGTCAGGGTGTCGCGGCCCAGTTCCCGCTGATTGACGATGGCCTTCTTGTCCGAGTGGAGGAACTCGATGGGGTCCTCCACGGTCATGATATGGCAGGGGTCGTGGGTATTGCGGTAATCGATCATGGCTGCCTGGGTGGTGGACTTGCCGCAGCCGGCCGGCCCGGTGATGACCACCAAGCCCCGGGGCCGCATGGCGATCTCCTTGAGCACCGGAGGGAATCCGAGCTCGTCCAGGCTGGGGATGCGCTCCGGCACCAGCCGGAAGACCATGGACAGGGAGCCGCGCTGCTGGAAGATGTTGACCCGGAACCTTCCGGTGCCCGGCAGGTTGTAGGCGAAGTCCAATTCCAGTTCGTCCCGGAAGCGCTGCCACTGGGAGGGGGTGATCAGTCCGGTGATGAAACGCTGCACCTCCTCAGGTCCCACGGCCGCCAATTTACTGGGCAGCAGGTCGCCGTCGATGCGCAGCAGCGGAGGGCTGCCCACCTTGAGGATCATATCCGAGGCCCGGGATTGGGCCATGTGGTTCAATAGTTCGGGAAGCTCCATAGTCCTCAGGCTTTCATCACCATTTTTTCGAACTCGACCGGGTTGGAGGATTTGGCCATAGCCTCTTCGATGGTCACCAGCCCTTTGTTGCACAGTTCTTTGAGACAGGCGTCCAGGGTGATCATGCCGTATTTGGCGCCGCTCTGGATGGCGCTGTAGAGTTGATGGGTCTTGCCCTCTCGGATCATGGCCCGGATGGCCGGGGTGCACAGCAGGACCTCGTAGGCCACTATCCGGCCGGTGCCGTCGGCCAGGGGCAGCAGGGTCTGGGAGAAGATGGCCTGCAGGGTGGTGGAGAGTTGGAGCCGCACCTGCTGCTGCTGGCCCGGGGGAAAGACGTCGATGATGCGGTCCACGGTCTGGGCAGCGTCGGCCGTGTGCAGGGTGGCCATCACCAGGTGCCCGGTCTCGGCCGCGGTGATGGCCAGGGAGATGGTCTCCAGGTCCCGCATCTCGCCCACTAGGATGATGTCCGGGTTCTGCCGCATGACATGCTTCAGGGAGTTGGCAAAGGAGTGGGTGTCGATGCCCACCTCCCGCTGGTTGATGCAGGCTCGCTTGTCGCGGTGGAGGAACTCGATAGGGTCCTCGATGGTGATGATGTGGCAGGAACGGTGCTCGTTGATGAGGTCGATCATGGCCGCCAGGCTGGTGGACTTGCCCGAGCCGGTCGGCCCGGTGACCAAAATGAACCCCCGGGGCAGCATGCAGACCTTCTTCATGGCCTGGGGCAGGCCCAGTTCGTCGATGGTCCTGATGGTCAAGGGGATGACCCGGAGCACCGCGCCCACCGCGCCCTTCTGGCGGAAGACGTTGACCCGGAACCGGGAGACGCCGGGGATGGAGTAGGACATGTCCAGCTGGTTGGTGCGTTCGAACCGCTGGCGGCGCTCCTCGTTCATGATCTCGTAGAGCAGGGTTTTGGTGTCGGCCTCGCTAAGCAGCGGCAGGGCGGAGCGGACCAACTGGCCATGGACCCGGAAGACCGGCGGCTGGCCGGCCTTGAGATGTAGGTCGGATCCCTGCTGGGAGACCAGCAGCCTGAGAAGTTCGTCGATCTTGGCCATAGTCGCTAAATATGTTGTCCTAAAGTTTAACAAAGCCTCGAAACAAAGTCAAGTAAAAGTTGTAAGACTATTGTAGACCGATGGCCGGGAAAAATGTGGCCAGCATATATCCTTCGGATAGGCTGAAAGCCATTCTGGAGACCATCGCCTCCAGTTTGGGATATCAGATCCGTCTTCTGCCCCTGGGCCGGGAGCGGCGCCCCAAGCCGGCGGACGATGAGATCATGGTACCCCTGCCCGATTTCGGGCTTCAGGCCGAGATCCTGGCGCCGCCCGACAGGCTGGACAGCATCTCCAATCTCATCCGTAATCTGGCGGCCGAGATCCGACACCAGGAGCAGGAATCTCTCTCCCTGACCGAGGAGATAGTGGAACGCTATCAACAGTTGGCCATTCTGTTCGAAATGAGCGAGAGGCTGGGACAGGCCCGGGACTACGGGGCCCGGGCCCGGGCGGTTCTACAGACAGCGCTGGAGTCGGCCGATGCCTCGGGGGGCTGTCTGCTTCTCAACGGACAGGAGCTGACACTCTATTTTCTGAAGACGGAGACCGACGAGGAGAGACAACATCTTTTGAATTTAGCCCAGAAGACCAATCAGAGCGGCCAGACCTCGGTGGACGAACACCGCCATATCGCCCTGCCGCTTTTGGTCAGCCATCGGGGCCAGGTGGGGTCGCTGGCTTTGGGTCCCAGGAACCGGGGCCAGTACCGTTCCGGCGATCTCAAGATACTCTCCACCCTGGGCGCCTATGCCGCCCTGCTGATCGACAGCGACCGGCTCTACCGGGACCTGGAGAACATGTTCTTCGGCACGGTGCGCAGCCTGGTGGAGGCCATCGACGCCAAGGACCCCAGGACCCGAGGCCATTCGGAGCGGGTGAGGCAGTTCTCCCTGCTGATCGCCCAGGGCCTGGGGATAGAGGTCGCCGAGGTCAAAAGGCTGGAATTGGCCGCCCTGCTGCACGATGTGGGCAAGATAGGATTGCCGGACACCATCCTCAACAACCGCGGCGATCTAAGCCCGGAGCAGTGGAGCCTGGTGAAACAGCATCCCCAGATGGGGGTGGCCATCATGGCGCCGGTGTCCCATGTCCAAGACATCCTGCCGGCCATCGGCGAACACCACGAAAGATTCGACGGCCAGGGCTACCCCGCGGGCAAGGCGGGAAGGGAGATCGCCCTGTTCGCCCGCATCATCGCGGTAGCCGATGCTTTCGACGCCATGACCATGGAACGCACCTATCGAACCACCTTCACCAGAGAGCAGGCGTTGGAGGAGGTAGCCCGTAACGCCGGCACCCAGTTCGATCCTGAGATGGCCCGCCTCTTCTGTCAACGAATGGCTTCGTCGGTTTAATAATGAGCGAATTGAAAGAGATAGAGCAAAAAGAGGTCAGTCTGAACCCGGCCTGGTGGGCCCGGATATCAGAAGCCCTGGCCCGGGCCGAGACCGAGGAGCAGATCTGGACGGCCCTCTCCGAGTGTCTGGACGGGGCCCTCGAGGGCCAGGGGCTCTATCTCTATCTGCGGGAGGCCAGGAGCGGGGAGTACCGGCTTCAGACGGTGCTGCCCGGACCGGGCCCGGCGCCCGAGATCGACAGCATCTGGCTGGACCAGGTCTTAAGCCAGGGGCCGCAGTGCCGCGAGGCTCAGGCGGCCGCGGGGTCGTGGTTCTGTGGCTGGCCGATTCTGGCCCATAGTATCTGGTTCGGAGTTATCGGAACCTACCGCCCCCGACCGCGATCTCCGGAATCGGCTGAGGATAATTTCATAAGATCGCTGGCCGCCCAGCTATCGTGGAGCCTCTATGGGCTGCGGCGGAGACAGGAGTTGCTGTCGGCCCAAAGACAGATCGAGGGCATCGTCGAGTCCATCCCGCAGGGGCTGGTGCTTTTCGACCGGCTGGCCAGAATCGTCTATGCCAATGCCCAGGGCAAAAAACTTTTCTCAGCTGAGCGGCCCGAGGCCGAGGGGCTGCTGGGGGCGGAGTCCGAGGGACGATGGCTGGCCAGAGCCGTCCAGGAGATCGTCGAGGGCATCAGGACAGAGGCCTCGAAGCAGATGGTGATAGGCGACCGCTTCTACGAGGTTAGACTGAAAGCCCTGTCCTCGGGCACCGAGGCCGGAAATGTTATGGCCAGTTTCATCAGCCTCCAGGAGGGCCTGATCTTCAGGCTGCGGGAACTGGCGGCCACCATGGGCCAGCTCAACGACAGCGAGCATTTAGCCCAGCTCCTGCTCAGGGAGATCCAGAAAGTCGTTCCCTTCGACAGGGGCCTGTTGTTGGCCCGGGAGAGGCTGGAGAGTTTTAATGTGGTGGCGGCCATCGGTATGGAGAGCGACGGCGCCTTACTGGAATCCCTCAAGATATCTCCAGGGCTGGCCAGGGTGGCTATCGAGGAGAACCGGCCCATGGTCAGCTCCTTCAAAGACAGCCAATCCGGAAGATCGCTGGGCATCAAGGCCCTGGAGCCCTATCTGGAGAAGGCCGGATCGGTGGTGGTGGCCCCCCTGGGCCAGCCCGATAAGGTATCGGGCCTGATCGTATTGTCCCGGAACGACGCCTTCGGCTTCCAGCCCGACCAGGTGGCCACCATCGATGAATTGGGCCGCCTTCTGCAGCGTACGGTGGAGCACATCAAGTCGCTGGTGGGTCTGAAGCGCAAGGGCCAGCTGCGGGACCGCCTCTACGAGATCGGCTTCACCGCCGGCTCGGTGCTCCAGGTGGGCAGCCTGCTGTCCTTGATGATCCGCACCATCGCCAAGGAGATCCATGCCGACGAGATGGGCATCTACTTCTATGACGAAGTGGCCGAATGCTGGAACGGCAAATCCATCCTTTCCCGAAAGGCCGAGTCCGGCTTTCTAGAGATGGTGCGCCGGGCTGGCATCAAATTGGAGCCGGAGCGCCTGGCCGAGATCAAGGAGCTGACGGCCGAGGCCATAGCCCGAGGCCAGCCCGAGATCGTCCCCGATCTGGCCGAGGATCCACGCTATATCCCGGTGACGGCCGCCTCCCGTATGCGCTCCGGCATCTGGATGCCGCTCAAGGTAAAGGATCGGGCCATCGGAGCCCTGATGGCGCTCTCGAACAAACCTGATTTCTTCGGCGCCGAGGACCTGGCCCTGCTCCAGGATATCGCTCCCCTGGTGACCTTCGCCCTGCGCAGCGCCATGCTCTATGAAGAGATCCGTCGCGAGGGCAGCCGGGTGGGGGCCATCATCAACTCCATGCCCGAGGGCCTGCTGATGGTGGATCCCCATTTCAAAGTCATCATGAGCAACCAGGGTTTCGAGCAGCAATGGAATCTGGGGACTCCCATCCGGCCCGGGGCCGACCTGGTGCGCGATATCATCCCCCAGCTGACCGAGAGGCTGTCCGATCCCAAGCCGCTGTTGGACTTCTATCAGAGCTGCGCCACCGGTCCCGGAGGCATCATCGGCCCGGCCGAGGTGGAGCTCAAGGGCCGGCGCTTCCTCAAGATCATCTCCTTCCCGGTGGAGCAGCCGGACCGCACCCCGGCCGGCCTGGTCATATTGCACCAGGATATAACCGAGCAGCGCAACCTGGAGGAGCTGCGGCAGGAGTTCGTCGGCATGCTCTCCCACGACCTGCGCAATCCGCTGTCGGCGGTGATCGCCACCTTGGACCTGGCCCTCGACGGCAGCCTGGGGCCTTTGAACAACGACCAGCGGCAGTTTTTGGGCAATGCCATGAACGACAGCCGCCGCATGCTGGAGATGCTCAACGACTTCCTGGACGGCTACAAGTACGATGCCGTGGAGCTGAAGTTGGAGATAACCGAATTCGACCTGGACCAGCTGGTGGCCCGGGCCATAGACGATTTCTCGCCCCTGGCCTCGGAGCGCCAGGTGCAGCTCTATCAGGAGGAGCCCTCGGTGCATATGGTGATGGCCGACGAGGGGAAACTGCACCGGGTGGTGTCCAATTTGATATCCAACGCCATCAAATTCACCCCCCGCGGCGGGCGGGTGGCCCTCAGGGTGACCCAGTACCCCAAGTACACCGAGGTGTCCGTCACCGATACCGGCGAGGGCATCCCCCTGGAGGAACAGGACCGGATCTTCGAGAAATTCTATCAGGTGGAGAAGAGGCGCCTGGGGCGCAAGGCCGGCACTGGACTGGGGCTGCCCCTGTGCAAGAAAGTGGTCGAGGCCCACGGCGGCACCATCTGGGTGGAGAGCACCCCGGGCCAGGGCAGCCGGTTCGCCTTCACCATACCCAAGATATCATAAGCCACAATCTATAAATACCCCAAGCGAGGAGACTATGCCGAAGAAGATCATGGTGGTCGATGACGAGCCCTACATCGCCCGGGTCATCAAGTTCAAACTGGAACAGGAGGGATATGCGGTGATCTCGGCCAACGATGGGGTTACCGGGCTGGAGCGCATCCGTCAGGAGAAGCCGGATCTGGTCCTGCTGGACGTAATGATGCCGGGCCTGACCGGCTATGAGGTCTGCCAGCAGGTAAAGGCCGACGCCGATCTGGCCGGGATACCGGTGGTGTTCTTGACCGCCAAGGGCCAGGAGCGCGATCGGGAACAGGGGCTCAACTTGGGGGCCAACGACTATATCACCAAGCCGTTCAGCCCCAATCGTCTGTTGGAGTTGGTGAGGTCGATAATCGGGGACGCCAAATAAGATGTGGGAGTGGCTATGGCTGCTGGCCGCCCTGCCTCTGTTGGCGGCGGCCATGCTGCTGGACAATCTGATGCTGGTGAAGGCTATGGCCCTGACGGCCGGGCTGCTTTTGGCCTGGTGGGGGCTGTGGCTTCGGGGCAGGCGCCGCCGGGAGGCGACGGCCGCCGAGCGGATGAGACAGGATTTGAAACAGGCCCGGGAAGATCTGCACCAACAGAAGATGAGCCTTCTGGATTTGATGAGGCTCAAGGAGAGGACAGAGGAACAGAGGAAGAGACTGGAGGCCCAGCTGGAGCAGACCCAGCAGATCATCGACAGCCTGCCGGCCGCCCTGATCCTGGCCGAGGCCGACGGCCGCATGGTCATGGCCAACAACAGAGTGGAGGCC
>FWPV01008104.1_pt1 | contig 18578 bp, 19 predicted proteins | sample 2228371 | NCBI WGS metagenome assembly FWPV01 (sample SAMEA103939776, study PRJEB20133) | metagenome
CCGGTTGATCTGGATGATCTACTAGATAATTACCTTAAGCAGGAGGGTAAATATGTGTTGTCAGATCCCTAAGAATAAAGCCCGATATCATCGGGCTTCCTACGGCAGAGGCTCGATCTCTATCGGCCGATACCCTGCACCGCGGCCAGCACCGCCTCGGGCGTGGCCGGATGGGCCAGGTCGGCCTCCCTCCCCTGACCGGAGAGCGACTCGATGGCGTCCTTGATGGCAAACCATACGGCCTGGCCGTAGATGAAGGGCGGCTCGCCGATGGCCTTGGAGCCATAGACGCTGGTGTGCTTCCTCTCGACTTCTACCATGTCGACCTCAAAGACTTCGGGCAGATCGCGGATAGTAGGTATCTTATAGGTGGACGGGGTCACCGCCAGGTATCGGCCCTTGTCGTCGTAGCGCAGTTCCTCCATGGTGCACCAGCCATAGCCCTGGATAAAGCCGCCTTCGATCTGGCCCCGGTCAATGCCTGGATTCAAGGATTGGGCCGTCTCGTGGACGATATGGACTTCTAACAGACGGCTGGCCCCGGTTAGTATATCTACCTCGGCCACCGCCAGGCTGGCTCCGAAGACGAAGTAGTAGAAGGGATGCCCCTTTCCGGCCGCCCGGTCGAAATACACTCCAGGGGTGGCATAGAACCCGTGGGCGCCGAGGTCGATCCGATCCAGGTAGGCCCGATGGGCCAATTCCCCGAACCCGATCTTAAGGTGGGGGAGGCTTCGGGAGTAGACCCGGTCGTCTTCGAAGACGATGGCCGTGGCATCATAGACGGATCCGGATTTCTCAGAGATCATCTTGGCGGCCACCGGAGCCAGCCTCTCCTTTATCTGGCGGGCGGCCTCCCGGGCGGCATGGCCGTTGATGTCCGAGCCGGTGGAGGCGGCGGTGGGCGAGGCGTTAGCGGTGCGTTTGGTATTGGAGCTCTCCACCCGGATGCGCCCCAGCCCTATCCCCAGTTCTCTGGCCACCACCAGGGCCACTTTGGTATTAACCTCCTGGCCCATCTCCACCCCGCCGTGGGATAGAGAGACCGTTCCGTCAGGGTATACCAGCACCAGGGCCGATCCTTGGTTCAGAAAGGCCGAGGTGAAGGAGATGCCGAACTTGACCGGAACCACTCCCAGGCCGCGTTTTGTCTGGGGGTGTTTTAAGTTGAACTCGTCCACCTGGCGGCGCAATTCCTGATAGCGGGCGGACCTCTCCAGACGTTCCAACAACTGAGAGCCGACAGCCTCCTCCACCTTCTGGCCGTAAGGGGTCTCCTGGCCCGAACGGTAGGCATTGAGTTTTCGGATCGCCAGCCGATCCATACCTATTTTCTTTGCCATCCGGTCCATGACATGCTCTATGGCGAAGATGCCCTGGGGAGCGCCGAAGCCCCGAAAGGCGGTGTTGGGCGGCAGATTGGTGCGGCAGGCCCGGCCCACTATCCTGACGTGGGGGATATAGTAGGCATTGTCGGCATGGAGCATGGAGCGCTCCAAAATGGCCATAGAGAGATCGGTGTAGGCCCCGCCGTTGGAGTTAAGCTCCACCGAGTAGGCTAATATCCTTCCTGTCCGGTCGAACCCGGCCTTATACCTGATAAAATAGGGATGCCGCTTTCCGGTCCAGGACATATCCTGGTGCCGGGAGAGCCGAAGCTCCACCGGCCTTTTTAATTTATAGGCAGCCAGAGCCGCCAGGCAGGCCCAGATGGTGGCCGCCCGTTCCTTGCCGCCGAAGGCGCCGCCCAGGCGGCGGACATCCACGGTGATGTCCTTACGGCTTAAGCCCAGCACCCGGGCCGCCACCTCCTGGACCTCGGCCGTGCTCTGGGTGGCCGAGTAGAGCACGATCTCACCGTCCTCGCCCGGCACGGCCCGGCAGGCCTGGGTCTCCAGATAGAGATGCTCCTGGCTGCCGGTCTCCAACGACCCTTCGACTATATAAGCCGCTTCCGAGAAACCCTTGTCGATATCCCCTCGTTCGATGCGGCGCTCGGGCGCATACAACAATTTTTTCTGGAGCGCCTGTTCAATGGTGAGCACCGGCTCCAGCTCACGGAAATCGGCGCGGATAAGGGACAACCCCTGCTCGGCCGCCTCCTCGGTCTCGGCAGCCACCACAGCCAGGGGTTGTCCTACAAAAGCAGTCTCCTCTACCGGGAAGAGCGGCTCGTCCAGAGCGGCGTGGCCTATCTGGTTTTGGCCCGGAATGTCTTGGTGGGTGAATACGCCCAGAACCCCGGGTATGGACTCGGCTTGGCTGGTGTCTAGTTTCAGAATCCGGGCCCGGGCATAGGGGCTGGTGAAGACCTTGAGGAAACACAGCCCCTCGGGCCTGGGCTCGTCGGCCACAAAGCGTGACCGGCCGCTGACATGCAGCGGACCTGAGATATGGAAAGGCTCGGAGTTCATAGATTGGTCTTGACCCGACCCCTGCCCGCTCCCTTGGCCTTCCCTACCTGCACGCCGCAGGTGTGTGTATGGCATACTTCTGGCTAACGAAGGGGAGTGAGGGGGTGGTGGCGTCGGGCTTGTTCTATTTTCTTGTTTTCGGATATCTGTTTCAGATGACGAATAACCTGGTTCTGCACCAACTGGCGGCGGTAGTCGGCACCGCCGCGGACATCACTGATGGGGGCACACTCGGCAGCAGCCATCTCGGCTGCCCTGGCGATCGTCTCCTCGGTCAATTCCCGTCCGATCAAAGAGGCTGCCGATCTCTGAGCCAGCACCGGCGTGGGCGCCACCCCGCCCAGGGCTATTCTGGCAGCTGTTACCTTGCCTTTCGAGAATTTCAAATTGACAGCTGAGTTCACCGTGGCTATATCCACCGCCCTACGTTTGGCGCTCTTCTGGATACTGCTGACAGAACCGTCCATGGGTATCTCTATGCGGGCGATGATCTCATGCTCTTTAAGACAGGTCCGGCGATATGACCTGAAGAATTCGTCCATGGAGGCGCTTCGCCGCCCCTGGGCCGATAACAAGATCAGCCTGGCGCCCAGGGCCAGCAGCAGAACGGCGCCGTCGGCTATGGGCGAAGCATTGGCCAGGTTTCCCGCCAGCGTGGCTATGTTGCGTATCTGGGCCGAGGCCATCTGGGAGGCGGTCTGGGACAGGGCCGGCAGCCGGCGGACGATCAGAGGGTGGGCCACTATCTGGGCCAGGGTGACATTGGCCCCGATCTGCAGTTTTCCCCCGAATATTTTGATCCCGGACAGAGCAGATATACCTGAGATGTCCACCAGATGTTCGGGGAAGAGCCTCTTTATATTCATATCCACCATGACATCGGTGCCGCCGCTGATTATCCGATACTGGCGGCAGGAGCGGAATCTCTTCAGCAGGGCGAAGAGCTCGGATAGTGACCTGGGGGAGCCGTAGGCCTGGGTCCTGCCCCCAGAGTTGTTTCCGGCTTGGCAGATCTGCGGTCCGGACTTGATCGACCTCAGGCCGGAAATTACTTTTCGATGATAGGCCGGCAAAATGTCTCGCACCGCATCCAACATTCCCTGGCGCAGTCTTTGGGAAACGGACCAGGCGGCCTGACGTATGGACCAATAGCCGGTGCAGCGACATAGATTGCCCTCGAGGGCAGCCTCGATCTTCTCGGCCGAAGGATTGCTGTCCCTGGAAAAAAAACAAAAAAGCGACATGATGACCCCCGGGGTGCAGAAGCCGCACTGTGTGGCGCGGTTCTCCAGTATGGCCTGCTGGATTGGGTGCAGGCCGTCCTCTGGCGTCAGGCCCTCGATAGTGATGACATGTCTTTTATGGAGTTTGACTGCCGGCAGAATGCAGGAGGCCACAGCATCATAGACAATACCCTTGTCCTTTAAAGAGCCAAGGGCGATAGTGCAGGCGCCGCAATCGCCCTCGGAACAGCCCTCCTTGGTTCCGGTCAAGCCCAGACCTTCACGGATCAAGTCCAGCGCGGTTTGATCTGGCCTGACAGTATATTCTACAGGCTGTCCATTCAGGAAAAATTTTATCCTAATGTATTGCATGGAATTTAGTTTTTATAAAGTATTACTTGAATTATATTTTACAACATCTTGTTATTTAATAATTAACAAAATAAGTCAATAATTTTAAATTCCTTGGCATCGACCAGGCCTTTATCTGTCAGCCTGAGCTCTGGGATAGGCACTAAAGGCAGAAAACTCATGGCCGCAAATGGGTCTGGCAGACGGCAGCCTATCTTCCTGGCGGCCTGGTTCAAACGGCTCACCTGTTCGACCACATATTCTAGAGGCTGGTCGCTGACCAGGCCGGCCACTGGCAGAGCCAGTTCGGCCAATACTTCGCCGTCGGCCACCACCACCTGCCCTCCCCCCAACTCGATCACCCTGATGGCGGCTTTGAGCATGTCGGCATCGTTGGTGCCCAGCACCCCCAGGTTGTGGCTGTCGTGGGCCACCGAAGAGGCCAGGGCTCCTTTTTTGATGCCGAAGCCCCGGACGAAACCCAGCCCCACATTCTTGCCGGCCCGATGCCTTTCGATCACGGCGAATTTCAGCAGATCCCTTTCGACATCGGACACGGCCAAGCCCTCGGCCGTCTTGGCCCTATCGGTAGTGTTCTTGGTCACTATCTGTCCCGGCACCATCTGGATCACCCGGACATAGTTTCCTCGGGCCGGCACGGCAAAGGTGGATTCGTAGAGCCATTGGACGTTCATGGTGCCCCGGATATAGGTATGGTCGATATCCCTGGCCGAGAACAGAGGCTTACCGTCCTGGGCCACCAGTTCCCCTTTTTTGAAGACCATCCGGGGTCGGATGTCTCGGAGATCGTCGAAGACCACCATATCAGCCCAGTAGCGGGGCAGCAGGGCGCCGATATTCTTGAGCCGGTAGAACCTGGCAGTGTTGATAGTGGCGATCTGGATGGCAGTCACCGGGTCCACTCCGTTCTTGATGGCTATCCTCAGGTTGTTGTCGATGTGGCCCTCGGAGACCAGGGAAGCGGGATGCCGGTCGTCGGTCACGAAACTGAAGTGCCGGGAGTTCTGGGCATTGATCAGAGGCAAGAGATCGCTCATGTTCTTCTCCGACGATCCCTCCCGCAGGTGGATATGCATGCCCAGGCGCAGTTTCTCCCTGGCCTCCTCCAGGGTGATGCATTCGTGGTCCGAGCGCGGACCGGCCAGCACATAGGCGTTGAGGGCCTTGCCGGAGAGGCCTGGGGCATGTCCGTCTATCTGTTTGTCCCGGCCCACGTGGAGTTTGTTGAGGATGTCACGGTCGGCGAACAGGACGCCGGGGTAGTTCATCATCTCCCCCACCCCCACCACCCTGGGCTCGCTCACCAGGAGATGGAGGTCGTAGGCGGAGAGCCTGGCGCCGCTGGTCTCCAGTTCGGTGGCCGGCACGCAGGAGGGCAGCATCACGAAGACATCCAGGGGCAGGCCCGGGCGCTCCTCCAGTATATAGCGGATGCCGTCCAGGCCCAGGACATTGGCGAACTCGTGGGGATCGGCGATGACCGCCCCGGTGCCCAAGGGCACCACCGCCCGGGCGAACTCGGTGACCGTCAGCATCGAGCTCTCGATATGGATATGGCCGTCGATGAAACTGGGGGCCAAGTACGCACCCTGGAGATCTATGGTCCGCTGGCTCTCGTAGTCGCCGAAGCCCACGATGCGGCCGTCCACCGCCGCCAGGCTGGTTTTATAGATCTCGCCTGAGATGACGTTGACCACCTGGGCGTTCTTCAGCAGCAGGTCCACCGGCTCCTTGCCCAGGGCCCGGTTTATCTTGTCCTCTACTCTGCGCATATCGTCACTGTTTGTTTTATTATCAAGATGTCACCCTGAGCCTAGGATCCTGCCTTACAGGTTGAAGGGTGACATTAGGTTCATACCCTTTGGCCCGCCGCCAGGCATGTTCTTCTCAGGGCATCCCTCGGCCGGTCGGGCACCATGTCTTCTCGGGACGACAACTGACCGGCATCCGGGTCTTCCAGCGGCGGTGGACCCAGTACCAGTGGTCCGGATGCTTTAGGATATAGCCAGAGATGACAGCGTTCAGCTCCTTGGTTATCCGCACCACTTCGGATTCTGCTGGCGCCTTGAAGTCCGGATAGATTATGCCGTGTATGTATCCGACATGCCTCCCTCCAGCCTGCCGGACGATGGCTCCGGGGATGAGCGGGGCGCCGGCCTTGTAGGCCAGGAGGGCCGGGCCCCGGGCGGTAGAGGCCGGATGACCCAGGAAGTCGCAGAAGAGGCCGTCGGCCCCGGCGTCTTGATCGATGAGCATAGCCACGAACCGATTCTGGCGCAGCGCCCGGAATATCTCCCGGGCGGCATCGCGCTTATAGATGACCTCCACCCCCTTGGATCTCCGCAGCTCGTTCAGCCTGTCGTCCACCCGACGGTTGTGCTGGGGATAGACCACCACGCTTATTGGATAACCGACGCCGGCGATGGCCGCCCCATAGAGCTCCCAGTTGCCGAAGTGGGCGGTGATCAAAAGCGCCCCCCTTCCCTCCTTTCGGGCTCGATCGAAATGATTAAGGCCCCGGAACTCCACTGCCTTTTGGACATCGGTTCGGGTCATTTGGGGAAAGCGCAACAGTTCGGCCAGGTTGCGTCCCAAATTCTGGTACATGGCCTTGGCCGTGCCCCGGCACCATGGTTTCGGTCTATTCGGAAAGACTTTTCTCAGGTTGCCCAGGGCCACCGACCGTCTTATCCCTAAAGCGTATACCAGTGAGCCTAAGGCCGCGCCCAGATTCAAGGCCAATCCCAGCGGCAGGGCCCTGAGGATAAGCCCGAAGACCTCGAGCAACCAATACTGCAGGAGATAGCCCAGTTTCTTCATCTGAGCAGGCCGGCCAGGAAGCTCTTCCTCTGGCTGACGGCATGGGCCGGGCAGATCTCCTGGCAGCAGAGACAGTTTATGCAGAGCCGGTAGTTGAAGGCTGGCGTAGGCTCGGCCGTGGACAGGGCGCTCACCGGGCAGCTCTCCACGCAGGCCCCGCAGTTGACGCACTTGGTTGGGTCTATCACCGGCCTGATCCAGAACAGCCTGGCCCCGGCCCTGGCCAGCGACGAGGGGATCAAAGAGTACATCCAGAGCGAGGGCCAGCGGAAATCGCGGCGCACTAACGGCACCTCGCCCAGCAGTTCGATTCTGGCGATATCACCTTGTCCCAGTCCACGGCGGTGGGCGATCTGGGTGGTAGGCACCCTCATCGGGTCCAGGCCCAACAGGTGGGCGGCGGCAGCGTCCACCGACACAGCATCGGCGCCGGCCATGACGAAGCACAGTTCCTTGGGGTCTCCGGCCGAGGGTCCGGCCCCATCCATGCCGACCACGGCGTCGACTATGTTGAGATGCGGTTTGGCCAGGGAGTAGATGTCGACCACCAAGCTGGCGAACTCCCTGGGCTTGGGCGCCTCGCGGTGATGCATAGACTTGCGTATGCCGGGCACCACGCCGAACATGTTCTTGACGGCGCCGGTGAGCACCGTCAGGCTGTGGGTCTTCAGTTTGGGCAGATTTATGATGACATCGGCATCCAGCACCGGCCGGGCGATGTAGTATTTTCTGTTTCCAATCCTCTTCTCGTAGACGCCCGACTTCTCGAAACTTACCAGCTCAACCCCCTGCCTGCGGCAGACCTCGGCGGTGCCGGTGGCCTCCCAATATGATTTCAGATCCGAGATCTTGCCCCCAGGGCTGTCGCCCACAATTGGTATTCCACCAGCCACCTTTACCAGCCCTATGGCCGCCTCCAGCACCGCGGGGTGGGTGGTGACGGCCTCCTCGGGAGGCTTGGCTGAGAGCAGGTTGGGCTTGAGCAGCACTAGCTGGCCTTTCTGGACAAAGGCACCAAGGCCACCCAGTTGGTCCAGACAACGTTCGATGGCCGACCGGATATCGTTCGGCTCGTATCTCAGACAGGTGGCTAATGATATCCGGCTCATGGCTCCATTCTCACATACATCTTGCCAGGCAGCTGTTTCACCAAGCCCTTCATCTCCAGGTCGAACAGGGTCCGCAGCACTTCGTTGACATTGCGGGCGGCCTCCTGGGCCAGGCTGTCCACATGGCGCGGCTGGTCGCTCAACAGATTGTACAGGTGTTTTTCGGTTTCCGGCAATGGGATCCCGAGCCGGCCTGGTGCCGGACGGGATCGGGACTCTATCAACGGCCGCAGTTCCTCAATGATGTCCTCCACCCCCTGCACCAGTTTGGCCCCTTGTTTTATAAGGCGATTGGTGCCAGAGCTGGCCGCCGAACTTATGGGCCCGGGCACGGCGAAGACCTCCCGTCCCTGGTCAGCCGCCCAGCGCACCGAGGAGAAGACCCCGCTGTCGGCCCTGGCCTCTACGGCCACCACGCCCAGAGACATGCCGGTGATTATCCGGTTGCGTTTGGGGAAATGTCCGGCCAGCGGCCCCTGGCCCATAGGGTATTCGGAGAGGACCGCTCCCTGGGAGACGATCTGGTCGCGCAGTTTGCGGTTCTCCGGCGGATAGACCACATCCACTCCGCAGCCCAGAACCGCCACCGTGGGCCCTGTCGCCGAGAGCGCCCCCCGGTGGGCCGCGGTATGCCCGAGGCCACCAGGAAACCGGCCCGCACCAGTTCCCGTCCCAAGTGTTCCGCGGCCGCTTTCCCGTACTGGGTGGCCATCCGGGAGCCGACCACGGCCACTGCCGGCCTGGAGTTGAAATTGAGCACGCCTTTGATAAAAAGCAGCGGCGGCGCATCGTCTATTTTAGAGAGCAGGGCCGGGTAGTCGGGCTGGTCGATGGTCAACAGAAGGGCGCCGAAACGCTGCATAGCTTCAATCTGTTTCTCGATCCAGTCCTCGCGGCTTTCGGAGAGCACGGATCGGGCCGTTCTCTGGTCTATGCCCGGCACTTGGCAGAGATCATCAACGGTAGCCTCGAAGATCCTCTGGGGATGGCCAAAACGGGCCAGCAGCGATCGGTAGCGCACTGGACCGATGCCCGGCACCGCTAGCAGCCTGAACCACCAATATGATTCCTCAGGTCTCCTCATTCGGATGTTCCGTCTCCTGTTTTCCCCCCGCTCTGAGAGCCGCCCTCAGTCTCTGCAGATCATCGGGATTCACCCTCTCCTGGTCCTCGGCCAGCCTCTGATCCAGGCGGCGCAGGCTGGCCCCCAGTTCCGGGTCGCTCTGCCCCAGGAATCCGGCCAGGGCCTCCCGCTGCTCAGGGGACATGGCTCGGGCCCGCTCCAAAAGTTCTTCGGCCGACATTTTAAGCAGCAGGCTCCAGACCGCCTTTTGGGCCGACTCCGAAACCGTCCGGTTGTCATCGTTGGCTGCCAGGCAGAGTGGCCCCAAGGCCGCGGCCTCTCCGATCTGGTCGAGGGCCTTGACCGCCGCCGCCCGGGAGAACCAGATACCGGATTTCAGCAGATGGCAGAGCGGGGCCGTCATGCGGCGGCCCATCTGGACGGCCTTCTCCACCGCATACTCCCTCAAACTCCAACTCTGGTCCTGGAGGGCCTTGATCAACAGGGCGGACGCCTCCAGTGTGCCCAACTCCACGGCCATATCCAGAGCCCAGCGCCGTTTCCGGGGATCGCGCGACTTGAAAAGCTCTACCGCCTGATTGATATCGGCCTCAGACATGCCCCTCCAATTTCTTGACGATGGCCTGCTTGAGTTCCTCCAGGCCCTGGCCGGTCAGGGCTGAGAGATAGCACACGGCGATCCGCCCTCTGGCCGTCGGCGGTCGCTCGACCAGGTCCATCTTATTGAAGGCCAGCAGGAAAGGCTTCTTCGTTAAAAGAGGGTTGAAACTCAACATCTCCCTTCTCAGGATGCGGTATTCCCGCCAGGGGTCCCGGGAGGAGGCATCGATGACATAGACCAGCACTCGGGTGCGCTCCACATGGCGCAGGAAGGCGAAGCCCAGACCCTTCCCCTGGTGGGCGCCGTCTATCAGCCCCGGCATATCGGCGATGGTGTACCTCTGGAATTTATCGGTGATCAGCACTCCCAGATTGGGGGCAAGGGTGGTGAAGGGATAATCGGCCACCTTGGGCCTGGCCTCGGTCAGTCTGCCGAGCAAGGTAGATTTGCCGGCATTGGGGAAGCCCACCAGGCCGACGTCGGCCAGAAGTTTCAACTCCAGGCGCAGGCGGCGTCTCTGGCCGGGCTCGCCCTGTTCGGCCACCCGTGGGGTGCGGAAGGTGGCCGTGGCGAAATGTACATTCCCCTTGCCCCCGCGGCCACCCGGAACGACCACCGTCCTCTGTCCGGCCTCCACCAGATCGGCTAGCAATCGGTTGTCCTCGGCATCGTAGACCAGGGTGCCGGGAGGCACCGGTATCAGACAATCTTTTCCATCGGCGCCGAACATCTTCTTGCCCATCCCGGGACGGCCGTCCTCGGCCCGGAAACGGCGTCGATATTGGAAATCCCGCAGCGTCCAGAGGTCGGGATTCACCTCCAGGATCACAGAACCGCCGCGGCCACCGTCGCCCCCGTCCGGCCCGCCCTTGGGCACATACTTCTCCCGGCGGAAACTGACGGCCCCGTCTCCTCCCCTACCAGAGCAGACCTCGATCTCGGCCCGATCCACGAACTGGCTCAAGACAGCCTCTTCTTTAGTTGACGAGCCACCGCTTGGGGCACCAGCCCCTCCAGTCTTCCTCCGACCTTGGCGATCTCCTTCACCAGCCCGGAGTTCAGATAGATATGTTGCTGCGAGGGCATGAGGAACACGGTGTCCACCCGGGGGCACAGTTTTCGGTTCATCAGGGCCATCTGCAGTTCGTATTCGAAATCGGAGACCGCCCTCAGGCCGCGGATGACCACCAGGGCGCGGCGCTTCAGGGCGTAATCGACTATCAGACCCTCCACCGAGGTGACCTCGACCCCTTTCCATCCCCTGACCACCTGCCGTAGCATGGCCAGCCTTTCCTCTACGGTGAACAATGGCTCCTTGCGGGGATTGGTGGCCACGGCCACGATCAGGCGATCGAAGATTTTCATGGCCCGTCTGATCACATCCAGATGGCCGTTGGTCACTGGATCGAAGGTGCCGGGATAGATGGCGGTCCTCATATGGTTTCCCTATCGATATAGAAGGTTGCCTGGCTGTGTCCATGGCGTCGGCTCTTCCACAGGTACAGGCCCGGCGGCGGGGGCGGCAGGCTGAGGCCGGGGTCGTGTTGAAAGACAAACACCCCGCCCCGTCCCAATATCCGAGCCAAGGCCACGGCCTCCAATAGTTCCTGGGAGATATCGGGCCGATAGGGCGGATCGGCCAGGACGATATCATAGGTCTCCGGCCTTTTGGACAGATAATCCATGGCCGAGGCCCGGATCAAGAGACACCTATCATCCAGCCCCAGGTCGTGTATGTTCCTGGCTAAAAACTTGGCTGCCAGCGGATCCTTCTCCACAAATGTCGCCAGGCGGGCGCCCCGGGATATGGCCTCCAGCCCCAGAGCGCCGACACCGGCATAGAGATCGAGCACCCTGGCCCCAGGGATATAACCGGCCAGAATATCGAAGATGGCGCCCCGCATCAGACTGCTGGTGGGTCGGACCGAAGCCCCCTGGGGACAGGCCAGATAACGGCCCCGCAGGCTGCCCGATATCAAACGAATGCGGCCGGCCCCTGTCCCCTTGGCGCTTCTCGGCGAACGGAACATCAGTACTCGCTGCCCAGGGCGAAGGACAAAACCGGCCTTCTATCTATCCGGGAGAGGTCGGTGGTCCAGGCCAGGTCCAGTTTGATCACCAAGGGATAGAGGCTGAGGCGCACTCCGGTCCCCAAAGAGGCCCTCAGGTCCACCAACCTCAGCCAGGCGCCGCTGGACGAGGTGGCCCCCTGGAATTCTCTATCGTCGCTCCAGGCCGCCCCCATGTCATAGAACAGGGCGCTGCGGATGCCGTAGAGCCGCAGCGGCGGTATGGCCATCTCCAGGCGGTCGATGAATGGCAGGCGGAGCTCAAGATTGGCCAGGGCCATCCTGGTGCCGTAGAGCGACTCGTAACTGTAGCCCCGCAGGGTCTGACTGCCGCCCAGATAGAAACGTTGGGGGTCGTGGCCGGCCGAGGCCCCGCCCATCAATCTGGTGGCTAACCCGGTGCGCCGCGACAGCCGCCAGTAGTTGCGCAGATCCAGAAAGCCGGTGGAGAAATCCAGATCGCTGCCCCAGGCTTTGCGGCTGGCCTCGGCCGCGGCCAGCCAGCGTCTGCCGGCGATGGGGCCGGTGTAGCTCCAGAGGGCGTTGTCGTGGACCAGAATGGCCGTGGGCACGATGACGTCCAGGCTGGCGTCGGGCCGGGAGTAATAATAGTAGCTCTGGCGGTAATGGTTCCAGCTGCCCACCAGGTCCAGGCGCTGATATTTATTAAAGGGGTAGGAGACTATGCCCTGGACACCGTTGACCCTCTCGATGATGATGTCGTCGTTGGCCGAGAGGTAGTAATTGTGGGTCTGGTAGTAGCTGAGGCCGTAATCCAGACGGCGCGGCAGATAGAAATAGGTCAATTGATAATCAGAGTTCTCCAGGTTGACCACTAGATCCGACTGCCAGATGAACATATGGTTGCCCATCATATCGCTGACCACGATCTCGGCCTGGCCGGCTAGACCCATCAGGGTGCTGTAGCCCACCCGTCCCTGGGCCCAATCGACAGAGAAGCGGACCCGGGCCGGGGACTTCTCCAGTGACAGGCTGTCGTCCAGACGGACCGCTATCTCCCGAGGACGCTGCCATAGGGTATCGTCGCCCTTCTCCGCAGATAACTCCACTTTTGCCGGGGACTCCAGAGCATCCCGCACCAAACTGATATTCCAGCCGGTGCGATGGTAGCCGACAAAACTCAGCTTCCTCCCGTCGCCGGACCAGTGGGGCTGCAGACAGCCGGTGACCACATTGGTGAGGAGCCTGGGGACGGTGTCCTCTGTCCCGGATAGATAGAAGAGATTGGGCACCCCCTGCCAGGTCGAGGTATAGATGATGCCCTGGGAGGACCAGGTGGGATGGCCGGCCTGCCATTCGCCAGGGGTAAGACAGGAGGGCCGCCCCTCAGGCCTGGCCTGGGCCGACAGGAGGAAGAGCCTATAGCGGCCGAAGAGGAATCGGTCCGGGGAGAGGCTGTCCGGGGAGAGCGGCCGATCCGAGGCGAAGACGATATATTCTCCGTCGGGCGACCAGCCGGGGTGGCGGTCGTCGTAGAGGTCCGCCGTCAGCCGGGCGAGCCCGCCCTGAAAGGCATCGGTGATATAGAGATCGGCCCGGCCGTCCTTGAGCCCGCAGAAAACTATCCGGTTGTCGCGCGGCGACCAGGCCGGGAAATAGATGCCGTCCAGGTCGAACCGGTGCTCTTTGGCGATCCGGCCATTCTCGGTATCGACGATGTAGAGGCGGTCGCCGGTGGTGGCTTTGGCAGCGAAGGTCAGCCACCGACCGTCGGGCGACCAGGACAGGCCACCGCGGAACCAGGCCAGATGCATGGCCTCGAAATGTGTGGTCCTCTCCCCCTTCACCAGATGGCTGATGAGGTGCCCGTCTACGGCCGAGATGATATAGATGCCGGCATAGCCGCCGCGGTCCGAGATATAGGCGATCCGATCCCCGGCGGGAGAGAGCGCCGGGCTGAGGTTGAAGTAGGACTCGTCCTTCTGGTGCTGGGTAAAGACCTTGGCGAACTCCGGCAGCTCCTGGCGCCGGACGATATCGGGCCAGTATTGGCGCTGGACGTAGCGCATCCACTCCTCGGAGAATTTCTCCAGGCTCAGCCCCAGCAGCTGGCGGCAGGTGCGGTCTATGCTGCGGGTGGAGCGCAGGGTGTGGAGCATCTCCGAGATCTTTCGGGAGCCGTAGCGCTGGCCGATGTAGCGCAGAATGGCCTGGCCCTCTTTGTAGACCAAGTAACTGCCGCCGTAATCATCCAACTGGGTGATGGGTATCAGCCGTTGGTTGATGGTCAGGTCCTTGAGGATCATCTCGGCCTCGGGATCCCAGCCCCGGGAACAGTACTCGGCCAGGCCCTCGGCGAACCACAGGGGGACCGAGGCCAGGGCCTGGCGGGAGAGCACCGATTCGAAGGACTTGCCGAAGAAGAGATCGAACATGAAGGCGTGGACCAGCTCGTGGGTGATGACGTGCTCCAGGTCGGCATAGGAGCCGGTGAAGGGCACCACCACCCGGTTTTTGAAGACGGTGGTGAACCCGCCCACCGATTCCTCCAGCAATTCGGTGGTGATGTTGGTCTGGACGAAATCGTTGTGGGAATTATATATCACCAGGGGTATGCGGTTGTTCAGCCTATGGTTCAGCATCCGCGAGAGTTTGGCCTCGGCCTGCTCGGCCAGGCGGACGGCGATTTCGGCCAGGCTGTCGCCGCCCTGATAGTAGTAGAGGGTGAAGTGTTCGGATTCCATCTGGCGCCACTGGAAGCGGCGGTAGTTCACTTTGTTCTTGCCGAAGTATCCGTCCTGGGCCCAGAGGTGGCCGCATGTCAGGAGCAACAGGAGGGTCGCCGTCAGGGATCTCGAGGCAAACATATTGGGTTCTTCTCCTCTCAATACTCGAAATGAAAAATGCAGTCCAGCCAGGCCTCGTGGTGCGAAGAGCGGCGGGACACCTCCCCACGCAACAGCCAACGGGGCCGTATCCGATATTCGATGCTGACGGTCTGGTTGTCATTGCCCGGCATCAGGGCCATCCACAGGTTCAATCGCAGACGATCCTCCCAGAAACTACGGTCCAGCCTGACCCGCCGTCCCCCCACCACCAGGCCCCAGTCCTGGGCCAGCTCCTGTATCTGGCTCAGGCGCAGGTCCTCCACCAAACGGTTGAGATACTCCTGATAGAAGACGTCGGAGCCGTCGTCGAGTTCGTGCGGAGCCTGGGCCAGGCCGGAGCCGGACCAGGCCAGAGCCAGCAATAGGGCCATACGAAGAAACCGAACCATTTCCTCCCGTTATTCCGAGTCATAGTGCACCAGGGAGAACACCCGGTACTTCTTGAGCCGTCGGCGCCCCCTGAGGAAATCCAGTTCCACCACAAAGGCCAAGCCCGCCACCCGGCCTCCCAACCTCTCCACCAGCCTGGCAGCCGCCCAGCCAGTGCCGCCGGTGGCCAGCAGGTCGTCCACGATCAAAATCTTCTGGCCCGGCCGCACCGCGTCCCGGTGCATCTCCAGGGAATCGAGGCCGTACTCCAGAGAGTACTTCTGTCCGATCTTCTGGGCCGGCAGTTTTCCTGGTTTGCGCACCAAAATGACCCCCTTGCCCAATTTGTAGGCCAGGGCCGAGCCGAAGGCAAAGCCCCGCGACTCGATGACGGCGATGGACTCGAAGGCTATACCCTCTACCGCCCGGGCCAGCTGCGCCACCGCGGCCCTAAAGGCTCTCGGATGGGCCAGCAGGGTGGTGACATCCTTGAAGCCGATCCCCTTCTTGGGGAAGTCCGGCACCTCCCGGATGTATTTTTTCAGATCCAAAGGCATAGATCCTCCTTAATAGCCTATCTCGAATGATCGATATTGTCCGCTGGCTTCGCTCCACTCGATGTCCAGCCGGACGACCTTGGCACCCGGCGGGCCCTGCTGGAGCCTAGAAAGCAATTGCTCTAGAGCCTGGGCCTGGCCCTCGGCCACCACCTCCACCGAGCCGTCATCCAGGTTGCGGACCAGGCCCTTAAGGCCGAGGCTCCGGGCATGGCGCAGCACGAAGTATCGGAAACCCACTCCCTGCACCAGCCCCCAGACTCTGGCGCTGACCTGTTTCACGTCCGCCCTCCGGCCGCCTCCAGGGCCAGCCGTACGGCCTCGGCCGGGCTGCGGACATGTTTCATCGGCAGCCGCAGTTTCCAGGTGGACAGGCCGAAGACCGGGACGCCGAATTGGGCGGCATAGGCCAGCTCGGAGAGGGTGCCGTACTTCCCGCCGACGGCGATCAAGGCCTGGGAGGACAGGACCACCAGCACATTGCGGGCGTAGCCCATTCCCGTGGCCAGGGGCACCGTCAGAAAATCGTTGCCCTCTCGGACCGAGCTTCCGGGCAGAATCCCCACCGTGATGCCGCCGTGATCCCAAGCCCCGCGGCAGGCGGCCTCCATCACCCCGCCCATGCCTCCGCAGATGAGAATCCCTCGGCTCTGGGCGATCAGGCTGCCCACCCGATAGGCCGCCTCGGCCTGGGACTGGCTGCAGGCCGCGCCGCCTATGACGCCGATGCGGGGAGGCGTCGTCCTTTTATCCATTCCAGCCATACTTGCCCACCAGCGGCACGAAGGTGCATCCCCCGTAATTGGACCGCACCTGTCTCCCCTGTTTCTTCTCGATCACCTGAAGCGACTGCATAAAGGAATCGCCCACCGGGATCACCAGGACGCCGTCCTCGGCCAGCTGTTCCCAATAAGTCTTGGGAACGGCCGGGGCCCCGGCGGTGACGATTATCCGGTCGTAGGGCGCATGCTCGGCCCAGCCCAGAGTGCCGTCGCCTATCTTGATGGCAATATTGTGGTAGTGCAGTTCGTCCAAGATCTGCCGCGCCTGGCGGGCCAGCGTTTCCAGCCTCTCCACCGTGAAAACCTGGGCCGCCAGTTCGGCCAGGATGGCCGCCTGATAGCCCGAGCCAGTGCCGATCTCCAATACCCGTTCCCGGCCGGTGAGCCTTAAGGCCTGGGTCATCAGAGCCACCATCAACGGCTGGGAGATGGTCTGGCCCTGTCCGATGGGCAGCGGGTTGTCGTCGTAGGCCCGGTGCTGCATAGCCGGCTGGACGAAACGATGCCGCGGCACCTTGAGGAAGGCCTCCAGCACCCGAGGGTCGCTGATGCCCCGCGGTATCAATTGCTGCTCCACCATGCGGCGGCGCAATTGTTCGTAGTTGTGCAGCATGCTCCTTTCGGTCAGGACATGTTTTCCGATGAAACCGGCGCCGGCCGCCTTGGGGCCCGGCCGAGGCTCACAGTTCCTTCTCCCATCTCCTCAATATGGCCAGGGCCCGGTGGTTGGTCCAATCGAGATGGAAGGGGGTTATGGATACCATGTTCTGTTCGATGGCTTCGAAATCGGTATCGGCCTGTCGCTCCCAGTCCGGATCGGCGCCGTCGATCATGAAGTAGCGGCGTCCGTTGTGGCGTTTGGTCTCCACGATCATGTCGCGGTATATCCTCTTGCCCAACTTGGTAAAACGCACCCCCCGGATGCTCCGCCGGGACAGGCTGGGCACATTGATGTTGAGCAGGGTATTCCGCGGCAGGCCATGCTTCAGCACCAAGCGGGCTATCTTGACGGCGAAGTGTACCGCGGCCTCGAAGCGGCACTCCTGCCAGGAGACGCAGGACACGGCCAGGGACGGTATGCCCAGAAGCGTGCCCTCAATGGCTCCGGCCACGGTCCCGGAATAGGTCACATCGTCGCCGAGGTTGGGCCCATGGTTGATGCCCGAGACCACTAGATCCGGCTTGTCCGAAAGCAGGCCTCTCACGGCCAACATGACGCAGTCGGTCGGGGTGCCGTCCACCGCCACCGTATCGGCATCGCGCCAGGCCACCTCCAGTGGCTTGCGCAGGGAAAATGAGTGGCTGGCCCCGCTCATCTGGGACATGGGGGCAAAGACCTTGGTGTCGGCCAAGCGGGCCAGGCCCTTTCTTAAGGCCTGGAGGCCCTGGGCATCGATGCCGTCGTCGTTGGTGATGAGGATTACCGGTCTATGGGCCATATACCTTTTTAACCAATAATTGTTATCCTGGGATGGCTTGCTTGCCTGGCAGGTTAAAGGCTGATCCAGGCCCACCCATTAGACTCTCCAGGCACGAAGCCCTCCCCGGGGTGACAGTATAACTCAGACCCACAACATCCTCAGGGCCATGGCCAGGAACCGCAACGTATCCCTCCCCCGCCGGATGTGGCTGGTGCCGCTCGCCTCGTTGACGATAGGCAAATGGCCGATGCGGTATCCCATCCTCCCGGCCCGGATCAGGAACTCGGACTCCATCTGGTAGCGACAGGCCTTGGTGGACACGGCCCGGATGGCCTGAGATGACAGCAGCCGGTAGCCGCTCTGGCTGTCCTCAAGTCTCTGCCCGGCCAGCAGCGAGACCACCACCGTGGTCAGTCGGTTGCTGAGATAGCGGTCTGCCGGAAGTTGGGCGAACCTGTGTTTTCGGGAGCCTATTATTATATGACAGTCAGAGTTCTCGTAGCGTTTGACCAAATCCGGAATGTGCTCGGGACGATGCTGTCCGTCGGCATCCAGGGTTATGACCGCCTCGGCCCCCTTTCGGACCGCGGCGGCAAAGCCGGTGCGCAGCGCCTGGCCCTTGCCCAAATTATCGGCATGGCGTAGGGGCTCTATCCCCCAGGCAAGGCATTGGCGGGCAGTGGAATCCGAGGATCCGTCGTCGACGACAATTATATCGTCTGGGGTGACGAAATCCAGCACCCGCCCCAGCAGCCGCCCCAGGCTGGCCTCGGCATTATAGGCCGGGATGACGACAACGACCTTCACGTTCTTCTGCGCGGATCTGGCCGATATTATACAGGATATCGGCCTCTTTGTCTATAAGAAAAGGCAGGGGCGGCCTTATCAGCCTCCCTGCCTTTGGGTGA
>FWPV01007566.1_pt1 | contig 18575 bp, 11 predicted proteins | sample 2228371 | NCBI WGS metagenome assembly FWPV01 (sample SAMEA103939776, study PRJEB20133) | metagenome
CTCGCCAGAAACACCCCCAGCAGCCATGCTCAGAACGTCTTCCTCACAGTTTGTGAGAAATCCGGGATAGACGTACACCCCGAGTGCGGGGGACTGTGCAGGGCGCGGCTTCGGGAAGCGGAAGGCCCGTACAGCCCTCCTCAGGTTCACACGCGGATTCGGTGACCCCTGAGGCCGACGTCATATGAAAGAGCAACCTCCCCTGTACAACGTGGGGAACGAGCTGACACAATCGTAACATAAAACTGAACTATCCAGTCAAGGGGGTCTTCAGTGCTGAAGACCTGAAATACCCAGGGCTTTCACCGGGCAACGATGCTTCCGCTGATCGGGCGCAGAACCGCGCGATGCATGCGATCCGGCGATCTCGATTCTGTGCGGGGCTGATTGCGCTGCCTGTCCTGCCGGGGCAGGCGGCGTGGCAGGGGTCGTTTCCGGCGGGGGACTTCCTGAGGGAGGCACCTGAGGGGACGAACGGATTCCGGGCGCTCTCCAGCGTGATTTTCCTGCTGACGGCGCTGCTGGTTGTCCTCGCTCTGCGGCAGATCCGGCGGGAGCGACGGATCGAGCCGGGGAAGAAGCCGAGGACCTGATTCCGGGTGGCAGGACGGGAGATCTGATGCGGCTGCCGAAGCGGAGAGGCTGCAGGGCGCACAGCGGCTGTTTCAGACGGGGGCTGCGCCGGCGGCATCCGGGTTTGTGCCGGGGATGAAAGACACGATGGACGTCGCGCCGGCGCCCGTCTGTTCTGCCGTCAGGGCGGGCGGGCGCGCGGCCAGGCGACCGGAGCGGGCTGAACCTTCAGGCTGTTCCATCCGGGAGCGAAGCCCGCTTCGCGGGCAGCCTCCGGCGGAGCTGCCGCAGGCTCCTGCACACCGATGCCGCTGGCTGCGCGCGCCGTCTCCTGCGAGACGGGGGAGTCCCGCGGTTCGGGCAGACCGGAGTTCCGCTTCAGAGGACTCAGAAAATGAACTTCAACGCCAGCTGGACGTTGCGATTGCCGTTCCGGTAAGAGGAGATGTAGTCGAGCGAGTTGTCCGCGTTCCCGATGTCCACGTAAAGGTTGGGGTGGTTGAGAGAGTTGTACGTCTCCAGCCGAAGCTGCGTGCTGAGACGCTCGGTCCACCTGTTCGTCTTGTAAATGCCGAGGTCGATGTTCCAGACCCCCGGGGTCCGGAACACGTTGCGCCCCGTCATCGCCGCCGGGAACGGGCCGAATTCCGCGGTGCCTGTGATGGGGTTGGCGTAATCGGTGTAGATGGGCAACTTCGTCAGGTCGTGGTAGATGTTGACGTTTGGCGTTGCCGTCGGGACGTTGCCTGCATTGCCCATCCTTGAGGACGGACCCAGCAACATGAGGCGCGGATAGATGCCGTTCGGCGAGTTGAAGACATCGTAGATGGAGTACGGTCCGCCCGTACGCGCCGTGATGATGGGCGCCATCTGCCAGCCGTCGAGCAGGTGTTTCGCCGCGCCTTTCATGGATTTGGCGAACGGGATGTTCCAGATGGCGCTGGACGCCCAGCGGTGGCGGATGTCGAAATCGGCGTCTCCTTTGTCGAGCCGCGGGCTGAACGGATCGAGCAGCCCGAGGTTGTAGTTATTGGAAGACTCGGAGAACGTCGAGGAGAGGTTGTCGATGGCGTGGCTCCAGGTGTAATTCGAGGTCAGCGTCAGCCCGGTGCCGGCGAGGTCCTGAAGCTGGAAACGGAAATTGAGCCCGTTGTAAGTGGAGAACCCTTTTCCATTTCTCATGTTGATGTTGCTGTAGCCCTGATGAGCCAGCAGGCGGGCAGTGCAGGTGCCCTGATCGCCGGGCGAGCTCGTGCAGGGGATTCCCAGATACACGTTGCCAGCGCCGACGCGGTTCGGGTTTTCGAGGCTGTAGAGGTTTCTGCCCCGCGAGCCGCTGTACTCGAGCGCCGCCACGATGCGGCTGCCGAACTGGCGTTCGAGCGAAAGGCTCCACAGATGCGCGTACGCGGTGCGGAGTTCCGGATTGACCGCGCGCAGGGACACGCGGGGAAGCCCCTTGGTTCCGGACGACCCGGCGAGGGGACCGGCGAGGTCCTTTGTAATCGGAATCACGGGCACGTCCGCCCCTGCGATCAGCGAGATGACGGCATAGTTGGGCGGATTCTGGATCACGTTGAAAGTGACGTTGCCGAAGTTGCGCTCGTAGGACATGCTGTAGCCGCCGCGGAGGCTGGTCTTTCCGTCGCCGAGGACATCCCAGGCGAAGCCGAGGCGGGGGCCGAAGTTGTTGAAGTCCGGCCGCCAGAGGCCCTTTGCGTAGCTGTTTGGAGCAAGGGCCACGTCCCCGTTCCTGAGCTGCTGGAATTCGGTGCCTCCCAGGGCGGGATAGAAGTTGGAGTCGAGATAGGGGTTCTTGTTGTGCTGGACGCCGAAGTACTCGTACCGCAACCCGAGATTCAGCGTGAACCTGGGCGTGAGTTTCCAGGAGTCCTGGATGTAGGCGGCCCATTCGTGATACCGGTTGGAACGGCTGAAGCTGGGCTGGCCGACGGGAAGAGTGACGCTGCACTGCGGCGTCACCGGGCCATTGCAGGGATACTTGCCCTGCGGATCCACGGCGCTCTGGAAAGCGCGCACGACTCCGTTGAGGAAATTGTCGATCCCGGAGCCGATATTGATCCCGATCTGCTGGACCGGGTTCTGATAGGCGCCGAACGTGCGATTGTCGCGCAGATAGTTGTAGCTGGCGCCGAACCGCACCTGGTGCCGCCCCATCATGTGGCTTGTGTCTTGGTAGAGCTGGGCAAAGTTCTGCGGTCCTCCGAAGGGGATGCCGGAGCCCGGGCTGTAAGGAAGGTATCCGGGCATGGCGACGCGCGTGCCGAGCAGACGCGTGGCCACTGAACCGCTGGCCAGATACAGCGTCGGAGTGGGAGGGTAATCTCCCAACGGCTGGACGTTCTCAAGCCGGTTGAAGACAAGCTTCGACTGGCTCACGGTGGAAGCAGAGACCGTTCTCACAACGGAGAACAGGGCGCTGTGATTCCGGATTGTCTGCCCGGTGTCGAAGCCAGCCCACGGGCTGTTGGAGACAGAGCCGCGCAGGTAATCGCCGAACTCCCAGGCGTACCGCGCGTACATCTGGGTGCGTTCGCTCAGGTTGTAGTCGACCCTGGCGACGCCGAAGTGCGTATTCTGCGGCGGCCCCCCGCCGGAATCGCTCGGATAGCTGTAGGCATACCGTGCGAACACCGGCAGATCGGGCGGAAGGAGGTTGCAGGGACCGCCCGCTGCGGCTCCGGTGCAGATGTTCTGGCCCTGCGCCGCCAACTGCGACCGGCTGAACGTTCCGAGCGGCGCCATTCCGGAGCGCAGCTTGCCGAAAGCGCTGAAATAGTCCCTCACATTGGCAGGGGCGCGCGCAATCAGTTCCGGCGCAGGCACAAAAACAGTGGAGATCGCCTGGCTCCGGATGCGGATCCATTCGGTCGACTGGAAGAAGAAGAGCCTGTTCCGGACGACCGGTCCGCCCACTGAATAGCCCGGCTGATTCCTCGTGTAAACAGGCTTGTCGACGGCGTTCGCGTTGTTTTCGAAGCTGTTCGAGGCAAGCCTGGAGACCCTGTTGAACCAATAAGCCGTCCCGTGCAGTTCGTTGGTGCCGCTCTTGGTGGTCGCATTCACGACGCCGGCTGCGGCGCGGCCGAATTCCGCCGTGAAATTGCTGGTCAGGACGCTGAATTCCTGAACGGCATCCAGAGGAACGTTCTGACCCACGGTTGCGGTGAATTCATCGTTGTTGGCGGCGCCGTCCAGCAAGACGTTGGTGGCGGCAGCCCTCAACCCGTTGATGGCGTAACCCACCCCGCGTCCCGATGGATCTCCCTCGGAGACGTTGCCGCTGATCGCCACGAGGGCATACGGGTTCCGGGTCAGCGTGGGAAGATCGAGCACCTGTTTGGACGTGACGTTGATGCCGAGCGTCTGCGATTCCGTGTTCACCTGCACGACCTGTTCGGAAACAGTCACGACCGTGGTCGTCTGGCCCACCTCGAGGGTGAAATCGACCGCGATGCGGCCGCCCACCGGGAGAGTGGCCTGTTTCGCAACGCTGTTGAACCCCTGCACTTCCACGGTGATGGTGTAATCGCCCGGGACAAGGCTGGGGAACAGGTAGATCCCTGCGCTATTGGTGGCCGACGTGCGCCTGACGCCCGTCGCCACGCCTGTCAGAGTGACCCTGGCATTCGGCACGACGGCGCCCGAAGGATCGAGCACCGTGCCGGTGATCTGACCCGTCTCAGTCTGGGCCAGCAAAGGAACCGCCGCCAACACGAAAACCGCTGCCAACACGGCCATCTGCAGCAGCCGGTTCCGGCATGATTGTGATCCCACAAAAACCTCCCCCAACCTGCGGTTGGGATCCGGATTGACCGGAATTGAAATATGATCCTCCGAAAACCTGTCAGGACGGGACTCCTCCGGAGTTCCGCCCCGCAATCACACGCTGGCCGGGGTCCGGACACACAGGCCCCAAACCGCCCCTCATGATAGTGCCGCACCAGCGTGTTCTCAAGGACTAATTTGAGGCCGGAGAGGACCATGACGCGGGAGGCAGGGCTGCCTGGCGGGACCTGGAGTCAACGGGTGAAAAGGCGCGCCTTTTCCGGCGAAAAAGGCGCGGCAGAGGACGGCATGGCAAGGAAATTCCCGCGCACTGCAGGACGGCGCCCTGCGCGGGCGAGGCGGAAAAATGCGGGCGGAGCGCGGCTGCGGCGCCCGAAGGCATATGATGAGGTGCAATGATGAGGAAAAACGGCCGGGAAGTCCCATGCGGTTAGACCAGCGCATCTCGTTCTCCGCCGGGCTGTCCGTCCTTGCGGTGCTCATCGGGCTGGTGGTGTGGCAGGGGTCGTTCACGGTGGGGGACTACGGACCGGAGACGCCGGAGCAGACGTACGTGTTCTGGGCGCTGTCGAGCCTGATTTTCCTGCTGACGGTGCTGCTGGCGTTCATGCTGTTCCGGGACGCGGTGAAGCTGTATTTTGCGCGGCGCGCCGGAGTGGAAGGGACGCGGATCCGGACGAAGATTCTGGTGGGGGCGCTGGGGCTGACGCTGCTGCCGTCGGTGTTCCTGTTCCTGTGGAGCTTCGAGGTGCTGAACCGGAACCTGGACAAATGGTTCAGCCGGCCGGCGGAGAGGATCAAGCTGAACCTCGCCGAGATCGGGCAGGCGATGGACGCGGAGGCGCAGCGGAGGGCGGAGGTGGCAGCGCGGTGGCTGGCGGACAGCGCGCTGTTCCGGGAGTTTCTGACCGGGAGCGGGACGCCGGCGGAGTTTTTCTCGACGGCGTGCGAAATCGCGCGCGCCGAGGAGATTCACTTTGTGCGTCCGGACGGGGGACAGCTGACGGTGTGCCAGAGTCCGGAGAGGGAAGAAGGGGGAACGGAGCACACGGCGCGGGCGGCGGTGGCGGGCGGGCAGATCGTGGTGCGGCTGAAGACGCCGGTGGATCTGGCGGCGCGGGAGCGGGAGATTCAGCAGCAGGTGCGGGACTACGACCGGCTGGCGGCGAGCCGGAAGGAGACGCGGCGGTTCTATCTGCAGCTGCTGTTTCTGATCACGCTGTTCGTGCTGTTTGTGGCGGTGTGGGTGGCGCTGTTTCTGGCGCGGCAGATCACGGCGCCGGTGACGGCGCTGCTGGAGGCGGCGCGGGCGGTGCGGTCGGGGGACCTGTCGTGGCGGGTGCAGGTGGCGGCGACGGACGAGTTGGCGACGCTGGTGCGGGCGTTCAACGAGATGACGCAGGACCTGCAGGCGAACCGGGACGAGCTGGAGCGGCGGCGGCGGTTCATCGAGGCGGTGCTCGAGAGCATTCCGTCGGGGGTGATCAGCCTGGGGCACGACATGACGGTGCTGCTGGTGAACAGCGCGATGCGGAAGATCCTGCCGGAGCAGCGGATCGAAGCGGGGATGCGGCTGACGGACCTGATTCCGGGGGCGAGGGCAGGAGAGTTTCTGCGGCTGCTGAAGAGGGCGCGGCGGACGGGGGCGGCGTCGAGGCAGTTTGAAGTGGAGACGCCGCAGGGGACGCGGCACCTGTCGCTGACGGTGGCGGCGCTGGAGGCGTCGACGACATCGGGGTTCGTGCTGGTGGTGGAGGACACGACGGACATTCTGCGGGCGCAGCGGGCGGCAGCGTGGCACGAGGTGGCGCGGCGGATCGCGCACGAGCTGAAGAACCCGATCACGCCGATATCGCTGAGCGCGGAGCGGATTCTGAGGCAGATGGAGAAGGCGCCGCCGGCGCCGGAGGTGCAGCGGATCATCACGGAGTGCTGCGCGACGATTCAGCGGGAGGTGGACAGCGTGAAGAACCTGGTGGATGCGTTCGCGCAGTTTGCGCGGTTTCCGGAAGCGCATCTGGCGCCGGGGGACCTGAATGCGGTGGTGGAGGAGGCGCTGGCGGTGTTCGAGGGGCGGCTGGAAGGGATCACGGTGCGGCGGCGGCTGGAGCGGGATCTGCCGGCGGTGGCGCTCGACCGGGAGCAGCTGAAGCGGGCGCTGGTGAACCTGATCGACAATGCGGCGGAGGCGATGAGCGAATCGCCGGTGCGCGAGCTGCTGGTGGAGACGCGGGCGGTGGCTGGGGACACGGTGGAGGTGGAGGTGGCGGACACGGGATGCGGGATTTCGACTGAGGACAAGGAGAAGCTGTTCCTGCCGTACTTCAGCACGAAGAAGCGGGGCACGGGGCTGGGGCTGGCGATTGTGAGCCATATCGTGGGCGAGCATCACGGGCAGATCCGGGTGGAGGACAATGTGCCGGCGGGCGCGCGGTTTATCATCGAATTGCCGGCTGCGCCGGTGCCGGATGCGAGCATGAAGACAGCGGAAGCGCAACCATGAGCAGCGCACGGATTCTGATCGTGGACGACGAACCGGGGATCCGGGAATCGCTGGCGGGGATTCTGCAGGACGAGGGCTTCGCGGCGGAGGCGGTGGGGACTGGCGAGGAGTGCCTGGAGAAGCTGGCCGCGGACTGCTTCGACGCCGTGCTGCTGGACGTGTGGCTGCCGGGGATGGACGGGCTGGCGGTGCTGGAGAAGGCGCGGGAGGCCCCGCCGGCGGGCGCGCCGGTGTTCATCATGATCAGCGGGCACGGGAGCATCGAGAGCGCGGTGCGGGCGACGAAGCTGGGGGCGTTCGATTTTCTGGAGAAGCCGCTGACGATCGAGCGGGTGCTGGTGGTGCTGAGGAACGCGCTCGAGCACCGGCGGCTGCAGCTGGAGGTGGCGGAGCTGCGGCAGGCGGCGCGCCCGAAGCCGGAGATCATCGGCGAGAGCGTGCCGATCAAGGCGCTGCGGCAGCAGATCGCGCTGATGGCGGCGACGAACGGGCGGGTGCTGATTTACGGGGAAAGCGGGACGGGCAAGGAGCTGGTGGCGCACGCCATCCACGCGCAGAGCGGGCGCGCGGAGGGGCCGTTCGTGGAGGTCAACTGCGCGGCGCTGCCGGACGATCTGATCGAGGCGGAGCTGTTCGGGCAGAGGCCGGGAGCGCCGGGGGTGACGGCGCCGAAGATCGGCAAGTTCGAGAAGGCGGACGGCGGGACGCTGTTTCTGGACGAAGTCGGGGACATGAGCCTGCGGGTGCAGGCGAAGCTGCTGCGGGTGCTGGACGAACAGCGGATCGAGCCGGTGGGGGCTTCGCAGCCGGTGCAGGTGGACGTGCGGGTGATCGCGTCGACGAACAAGAATCTGGAAGAGGAGATCGAGCGGGGGAACTTCCGGGAGGACCTGTTCTACCGGCTGAACGTGATTCCGTTCGAGGTGCCGCCGCTGCGGGAGAGGGTGGAGGACATTCCGCTGCTGGCGGAGCATTTCCTGGAGGAGTTTGCGGCGGCGTACGGGAGGAAGCGGAAAGAGCTGACGCCGGAGGCGGTGCGGGTGCTGCAGCAGTATCCGTGGCCGGGCAACGTGCGGGAGCTGAAGAACCTGATGGAGCGGATCGTGATCATGTATCCGCAGACGCGAATCGACGCGCGCCACATTCCGCTGCCGGCGGGGCGGCGGGCGGCGGAGCGGGTGCAGGAAAGGCCGGTGAGCCTGCAGGAAGTGCGGCAGGAGGCGGAGCGGCGCTACATCCTGAAGAAGCTGGAAGAGACGGGGGGCAACATCACGCGGACGGCGGAGCTGCTGGGGCTGGAGCGGAGCAATTTGTACAAGAAGATGCGCGCGCTGGGCATTCTGACGCGGGAGTAAAGCGGCGGAAGGGGCGCGAATCGGACTCTGGACTCCATTTCTGTGCTCATTGGGATAGAATGACAGCTTGACCGGACAGCCGTTATGGATCACCTGCTCTCGCTCATCCTGTGCGTGCCCCTCGCCGGGCTGCTGGTTCTGTTCTTCCTGCCCTCGACGAACGCACGGCTGATCAAGCTTTGGGCGAACTTCGTGTTTCTGGCGGGATTCCTGGTCTCGCTGCCGCTGTGGTTTCAGTTCGATCCGGCGGGACCGGTGTTCCAGTTTGTGGAGAAGGCGCCGTGGATTCCGGCGATCGGAGCGTCGTGGCACCTGGGGGTGGACGGCTACGCGGCGCTGCTGATCCTGCTGACGACGCTGGTGGGCGCGGTGGCGATCCTGTGCTCGTGGTCGGCGATCACGGAGCGGCTGAAGGAGTACTACGGGCACTTCATGCTGCTGCAGTTCGGGATGCTGGGGGTGTTCGCGGCGCGGGATTTCCTGCTGTTTTTCGTGTTCTGGGAGCTGACGCTGATCCCGATGTATTTCATCATCGCGATCTGGGGCGGAGAGCGGCGGGGCTATTCGGCGATCAAGTTCGTGCTGTATACGCTGATCGGGTCGATGTTCCTGCTGCTGGGCATGCTGGCGTTCTACTGGCAGCACTACGTCCAGTTCAGGACGTTGACATGGGACCTGAACGAGCTGATGCGGACGCAGATGCCGCCGGAATATGCGTGGTGGGTGTTCTGGGCGTTCTTCCTGGGTTTTGCGGTGAAGGTGCCGATGTGGCCATTGCACACGTGGCTTCCGGACGCGCACACGGAGGCGCCGACGGCAGGGTCGGTGATTCTGGCGGGCATTCTGCTGAAGATGGGGACGTACGGGTTCCTGCGGTTTTCGCTGCCGATGCTGCCGGAGACGAGCCGCGATCCGAAGGTGGTGGGGATCATGGCGGGGCTGTCGATCATCGCGATCATCTACGGGGCGCTGGTGTGCCTGATGCAGACGGACTGGAAGAAGCTGATCGCGTACTCGTCGGTGAGCCACATGGGGTTCTGCACGCTGGGCATCTTCGCGCTGAACGAGGCGGGCATTGCGGGATCGATCATCCAGCAGATCAACCACGGCGTGTCGACGAGCATGCTGTTCCTGATCGTGGGAGTGGTGTACGAGCGGCGGCATACGCGGCTGATCGCGGAGTACGGGGGGCTGTTCCGGGTGATGCCGGTGTTTACGGCGGTGTTTCTGATTGCGGCGCTGAGCTCGATGGGGATGCCGCCGCTGAACGGGTTCATCGGCGAGATCACGATCATCCGCGGGGCGTACGAAGCCAGCTTCTGGTGGGCGCTGGCGTGCGGCATCGGGATTGCGCTGGGCGCGGCGTACCTGCTGTGGCTGTTCCAGCGGACGATGCTCGGGGAGATGACGAACGAGAAGAACGCGGGGCTGAAGGACCTGAACTGGCGGGAGATGGCGTACTTTTCGCCGCTGCTGGCGCTGGTGTTCTGGATCGGACTGTATCCGGCGCCGTTCTTCCGGATGCTGGAAGGAAGCGTGGGGGCGATGCTGGAGGCGGTGCAACGCTAAGCATCATTTCTGTTTGAAACAAATTTTGGTGGATTTGTTTAATTCGGCGGAGAGAAACGTCCGCGCGCGGCCACTATGAACAGGTGGACATGTCCGGACGCGCGACGGCGGAGCGGGAAGCCGCATTGTGGTACGTGGTGGCGGAGGGCGCGGGGGCGCTGCCGCCGTGGCCGAAGGAGAGGGACCGGTTCATCTTTCTGGCGCTGCTGCGGCGGCGGCTGCGGGAATGGGGCGCGGCGTGCGAGGGCTACTGCCTGACGGACCGGGAAGCGCGGCTGCTGATCGGGGCGGACGGGGAAAGCCTGCGCGCGGCGGCGGGTGCGGCGGCGCGGGACTTCGCGCGGCACTGGCACGAATGGTATGCGCCGCGGCGGAAGGTGTTCCGGCCGTTGCGGGCGGCCGCCGTGCCGGGCGAGCTGCGCTGGGACGCACTGGCGCACGTGGAGACGGCGCCGGTGCGGGCGGGGCTGTGCGCGAGGGCGGAGAGCTACCGATGGTCGAGCGCGGCGGCGCATGCGTGCTGGGGTCCGGCCTATCTGCCGCTGGAGATGGAGCGGTGGCGGGCGGAGTGGACGTGCGCCGGGTGGCGGGAGCGGCTGGAGGCGTGGGACAGGGATCTGAGGCGGGTGAAAGCGATCGTGCGGCTGCTGGAGAGGGCGCGTCCGCTCAGGGCTCTCTGCGCGCCGGCTGAGGAGGCGGCGCCGCCGCTGCTGGCGATGGCGGCAGGATCTGCACGAGCGGCTGCGGCGCGGGCCTGACGGGCGTATCGAGGAGGCGTCCGCCGAAGAGGCGGCGGCTCCAGCGCTCGACCCACGGGAGGAGGGCGCGGACGACGCGGCCGTGGAGCAGGAGGCTGCCTGCCGCGAGCACGGGGTGCGGGATGGCGGTGCAGCAGCGGGCGCAGATGCCGATTTCGCCGGCGCGGCGCTGCGCATGGAGGCGGCGCATGCGCCGCATGGGTTCGCCGTTGAAGATTTCGGGGAGGCTCTGGCGGGCGAGGTTGCCGACGGGCCCGCCGTCGAGCATGTAGCTCTGGCAGCAGGGGTAGACGTCGCCGTTGTGCTTGACGTAGAGGGCTCCGCGCCAGAGGTAGTGGCAGCGGCGGCCGCTGGAGCGGGCGGCGGCGGGGCCGGCGAGGACGTTGGTTTCGTCGTCCTTGACGCGGATGAGGTCCACGCCGGGCACGCTCTGCCAGAAGCGGCGGAAGGCCTCTTCCTCATGGCGGTTGCCGTCCATGCGGACCATCTGGACGGTGATCTGGAGAGGCGAGCGGCGCTCGTGCTTCATGCGGCAGAAGCGGACGAAGTTGTCGCGGACGCGCTCGAATTTCGCGCCTTTGCGGTAGAACTCGAACGTCTCTTTGCTGTAGCCGTCGAAGCTGAGGGTGATGTGGCTGAGCGGCGAGTCGAGCAGGCGGGCGGCGGCTTTCTCGTCGAGGAGAGTGCCGTTGGTGGAGATGAGGGCGGAGATGCCGTGCTCGGCGCAATGGTGGATGCGGTCGAAGATGCGGCGGTCGAGGAGGGGCTCGCCGAGGCCGATGAGCATCATGTGCTCGGCCGTGCCGGCGCTTTCCGAGACGAGCTTGCGGAAGACGGCCTCGTCCATGTCCTCCTTGGGCTGGGGGTGGGTCTCGCGCGGGCACATGGGGCAGTAGATGTTGCATTTGGCCGTCGTTTCGACGATGTACTCGACGGGCAGGGCGCGGACGTCGTCGCGGCCGAGCAGGTAGGCCCACAGGAGTTTCCACCGGTTCCAGGCGCTCATGGAGGGGCGGGTGTACCTTTATTGTAGCGGCGGCGAGGCCCGATTCATCCGTAACCATGGTGAAAGAGAGGATCCGGCAACTGAACAGCGCTCCGGTGCGGCCGGACGGAGAGTACGTGATGTACTGGGCCGGGGCCAACCGCCGGGTGGAGTCGAACCACGGGCTGCTGCGGGCGGCGGAGATCGCCAACGAGCTGGGGCTGCCGGTGCTGTATTACGAGGGCGTGACGTGCGCCCATCCGCACGCCAACGACCGGCTGCATACATTCCTGCTGGAGGGCGTGCCGGACACGGCGCGGCGGCTGAAGCGGCTGGGGATCGGCTACTGTTTCACGCTGCGGAGGCGGATGTCGGACCCGGACGACGTGTTTTTCCGGGCGGCCGCGAAGGCAGCCTGCGTGGTGGCGGACGATTACCCGACGTACTGGCCGGCGCATGTGAACGCGACCGTGCCGGCGAAGCTGAACGTGCGGTACGAGGCGGTGGACTCTTCCTGCATCGTGCCGATGAACGTGCTGGACAAGCGCGAATACGCGGCGTACACGATCCGCCCGAAGATCCACCGGCTGCTGGAGAAATATCTCGCGCCCTGCCCGGAACCGCGGGTGAAGAGGAAGTGGGAGGGACCGCCGCCGGAGTTTCATTTCGAGTTCAGGGAAGAGCAGATTCCGGCGATTGTGGCTTCATGCGAGATCGATCATTCGGTGCCGCCGTCTATCTGCTTCCGGGGTTCGCGGACGGAGGCGGAAGCGCGGCTTGCGCAGTTTCTCGAGAAGAACCTGCGCCGGTATGCCAAGGAGCGGAACCAGCCGGCGGCGCACGCCACGTCGCGGATGAGCCCGTATCTGCATTTCGGGCGGATCTCGGCGCTGGAGATCGCGCTGGCGGCGAAGGAGTACGCGCGGGAGCACCGGCTGATCGCCGACGAGTATCTGGAAGAGCTGATCGTGAGGCGCGAGCTGGCGTTCAACTTCGCGCGGCACTCGAAGAACCCGGAGTCTCTGTCCAATCTGCCGGACTGGGCCCGGACGACGCTGCTGGCGCATGCGAAAGACCCGCGGACGCCATGCTACACGCGGGCGCAGTTCGAGCAGGCGCAGACGCACGACGCGCTGTGGAACGCCTGCCAGAAGGAGATGCTGCTGCGGGGGGTGATCCACGGCTACTACCGGATGTACTGGGGCAAGAAGATCATCGAGTGGTCGCCGACATGCCAGGATGCGCTGGAGACGATGATCCGCATCCACGACCGCTGGGCGCTGGACGGGCGGGACCCGAACACGTACACGAACATTCTGTGGTGTTTCGGACTGCATGACCGGCCGTGGCAGGAGCGGGCAGTGTTCGGGATGGTGCGGTACATGTCGCTCGACGGGATGAAGCGGAAGACGAACGTGGACGCGTATTTGCGGGAGATCGCGTGGCTGGAGCAGACTGGAAGTGATCCCTTCGTTTCGTTGACAGGACAACCATGCGCATCACGATGACCGGTGCAACGGGTTTCATCGGCTCGCGGGTGCGGGCGAGACTGGAAGCCGCGGGCCACGAGGTGCGGGCGGTGAGCCGGCGGGAGCGGGCGGGATTCCATGCCTGGGCGGGGCCAGAGGCGCCGTTCCCGGAGGGCGCTCTGGCGGGGAGCGACGCCGTGATCCACCTGGCCGGGGAGACGGTGGCGCAGAGGTGGACGGCGGCGGTGAAGCGGCGGATCCGGGAGAGCCGGGTGGAGGGGACGAAGAGGCTGGTGGAGGCGCTGGAAAAAGCCGGACGGAAGCCCGGGGTGCTCATCTGCGCCTCGGCCACCGGCTACTACGGGAACCGCGGCGAGGAGGTGCTCGACGAGACGTCGGGTCCCGGGGAAGGTTTTCTGGCCGAGACGTGCGTGGAATGGGAGCGCGCGGCGGCGCGGGCGGCGGAGCTGGGGCTGCGGGTGGTGCACCTGCGGTTCGGGATGGTGCTGGGGCGGGAAGGGGGCGCGCTGGCGAAGATGCTGCCGGCGTTCCGGCTGTGCCTTGGGGGCAAGCTGGGGACGGGGCAGCAATGGATGCCGTGGATCCATCTCGAGGACGCCGTGGAGATGATGGCGTGGGCGCTGCAGGAGCCGGGATTGAGCGGCGCCTGCAACGCGGTGGCGCCGGCTCCGGTGAGGAATGCGGACTTCACGCGGGCGCTGGAAGGGATCCTCGGAAGACCGGCGATGTGGACCGTGCCGGAGTGGGCGCTGCGGGCGGCGCTGGGAGAGGGAGCGGAGATCGCCCTGGCGAGCCAGCGGGTGATGCCGCGGGTGGCGGCGAATGCGGGGTTCCGGTTCCGGCACCCGCATGTGGCGGACGCGCTGAGGTCTTTGTTATCCTGAGGATGTTATGGGCATCCCGAATGTGCGTCGTTTCCGGATCACGTCGCCCGAGGGGAAAGTGGCGACGCTGATGGCAGTCGTCCCCAAGGGCACGGACATCGACGCCTACCTGGCTGAGGCGTCGAAGAGGTTTGACTGGAAGGCGTGGGAAGAAATGCAGCAGAAGCAGTTCAAGGTCCGCGTCGGCCAGCAGAAGCAGAAGAAGGCGAAGTAACGCCAGACCAGAGGTTTCCGGCAAAGGCAGGCAGCTCCGGCTGCCTGCCTTTTGCATTTTCAGACGCGGTTGCGGAGGATGCGGAGGGCGCGGAGGGCTTCGCGGGCGACTTCGGCGTCCTGATCGCGGGAGAGCTTCTCGAGGAAGGGGATGGAGTCCTCGCCGCCGCTGGTGGCGAGAGCCTGGGCGATGCCGGTTTTTTCGTCGCGGGTGGCGGTGTCTCCGGCGAGGACGTAGAGGGAGTTGCGCACGGCGCGGTCGAGGGCGAGCTCGCTGAGGTAGGGGAGGGCGATGCCGCGCCAGGCGCGCTGATTGAGGTTGTTGACCAGGTAGGAGAGGGGGCTGAAGCTGCCGGTTTCGCGGTTGCCGAGGCGGACTTTGGCGAAGGCGAGGGCGAGGCGGGCAAGGATCTTGCGCTCGGCGCTCCAGGCTTTGTCGATGGCGGCAGAGTCCTGGGGGTTGGCGAGGCGTCCAAGTCCCTCGGCGGCGGCGGCGCGGATGCTGTCATCGGGATCCGAGAGCAGGGAGAGGAACTGGTTGCGGGACTCGGGGGGAGCGATCTGGGCGAGGGCTAGGACGGCAGCGCGGCGGACCTGTTTGTTGCGGGGGGAATCGAGAACGCGGAGCAGCTGGGGGACGGCCTCTTTGGAGCCCAACAGGCCGGCGGTCTCGATGGCCGCGAGCTGGACCTTCTCGTCGAGGTCGCGGACGAGGAAGGCGACGCGGTCGGCGACGCTACGGTCGCGGATCTTCTGGATCGAGATGAGGGCCTCGTAGATCAGGCGGCTGTCTTTGGAGCGGAGAGCCTCGACGAGCACGGGCAGGGCGCTGCGGGCGCGGAGGATGCCGAGGGCGCGGAGGGCGTTTGCACGGGCGTCCTGGGAGGCACCGCTTTCGGCGACGCGGGAGATGGCTTCAATGATTTCGCGGCGGACCGGGGTGTCCGGTTCGACGACTTCGTCGCCGGGGCTGTCGGTCCAGCGGCCGGTGATGAGGTTGCCGGCGCGGCGGAGGGTGGCGGAGAAGCCGCGGGCGACGTAGCCGGGCAGGTAGAAGTTGACGATGCCGTCGATGGCGCGGATCTGGACCTCCGGGTCGGAGTCGCGGCAGGCTTCGACGAGCGGATCGAGGCTGCGGACCGTGCCGATCTGGACGAGGGCGCGGACAGCCTCGCGGCGGACTTCGGGATCGCTGTCGCGAAGGTAAGGGGCGATGCGGTCGATGGCGGCGGAACCCTGGCGGCCGAGTTCGCGCAGCTGGCGCACTTTCTGTTTCGAGTCTTCCTGCGCGGGGAGGGCGCCGGCGGCGAGCAACGCCAGCAACAGCGCCAGCCAACGGGCCATGGGAATCCGCCTAACGGACAAACTCCACTTCCACTCGCTTCGGGATCACTCCCGCTTCATAGCCCAGGTCGAGCAGTTTCTGCGCAGCCTGAGGCAGGACTTCGCCGGCATCGACGGTGAAATGGTTCACATACATTCCGACGAATTTCTCAGCCAGCACGGGTTCCATGTCGCGTGCGAACTGCAGGGCGTAATTGAGGGCCTCATCGTGGTTTTCGAGGGCGTAGAGGATGCTTTCGCGCATCATGCGGCAGCACTCGCTGCGGATCTCTTCGGGCAGCGAGCGGAGCAGGGCGTTGGCTCCCAGCGGAAGAGGGAGATTGTAGGTGGATTTGAACCAGCGGCCAAGGTCGACGACCTGGTGGAAGCCGCCTCTGGCGTAGGTCAACTGGACTTCATGGATGACGAGCCCCGCATCGACCGTCCGGTCCCGGAGCGCGTCAGGGATATGGTCGAACGGAACGATGACGGGCTCGAAGTCCGGCTCCATGATTTTCAGCGCCAGATAGGCGGTGGTGAGCTTGCCGGGAACAGCGATACGCTTGCCTTTCAGCTCCTGGACTTCGAGCGGGGCGTTGGCGACCACCATCGGACCATAGCCGTCGCCCACGCTGGAACCGCTGGCCAGCAGGACGTACTTGTCGGCGACGTAGGGATAGGCGTGATAGGAAATCGCGGTCAGTTCGTATTCGCCCGCCATGGCTTTCTGGTTGAGCGTCTCGATGTCGCTGAGAACATGGCGGAAAGAGACCAGCCGGCTGCGCAGTTTTTTCGTCGCCAGCGCATAGAACATGAACGCATCGTCGCTATCGGGACTGTGGGCGCAGACAATTTCCATGGGTGACGATGGCTGCATACAGAGAGGAAGTAATACTATAGCAAACCAGGGTTGAAGCCCGTCTTTCAGCCATTTTCGGCGAGCTGGCGCAATTCCGGCAGGGCCTCGGCGAGACGGGCGCGCAGGGCCTCGAGCCGCGGGGCGGCGGCGATCAGGTCGGCGCGGCGGGCTTCGAGTTCCAGCTGCCAGGCGGCTTCGCGGGCCGCATCGGCGCAGAACTGGGCCAGCAGGCCTTTCAGCTGATGGGCTGCGTTCTGGACGGCCGCGGCATCGCCGGCGGCGAGCGCGGACTCGGCCTCCCGCAGGAGGCGCGGCCCTTCCTCGCAGAACAGGCCGGCGAGCTCGGCCAGAAGGGCCCGGTCGCCGCCGAGCCTTTCGAGAGCCCCCTCCACGTTGATGTGCTTCACGACAAACTCCTGCATTTCCGTTCTGGATTGCTGATGGCCGCTTCCGGGGACGCTTTCGCCGGGGGAAACGGCCGCTTCAGGCAGATGCCTCGAGATGGCGTCCAGCAGATCCGCCATACGGACGGGCTTGGTGAGATAGCCGTCCATGCCCGAGGCGATGCACGCGGCGGCGTCTTCCTCGAGAGCTCGGGCGGTCATCGCGAGGATAGGAATGCGCCGCCCTGGCGGCTCCTGGGCGCGGATGGCGCGGGCAGCCTGCCAGCCGTCAAGGCCGGGCATCTGGACGTCCATCAGCACGAGATCGTAGCCGCCGACGAGCGCTTCCTGCACCGCCGATTCGCCATCGGCAACGAGCGTGACAGAGATCCCCTGCTTCTCCAAAAGCCCGCGGATGACATGCTGGTTGAGAGGATTGTCCTCGGCCACCAGGATGCGGCCTTTCCGCGGCGGCGAGCCAGCCCCTCGGGCGCCGCCCGCAGACTCCTCAGAATCCGGCTGCAGAGGCGCCTCCACCAGCGGAATGGAAAATGCGAATTGCGAACCCTCCTCGGGCTGGCTGCTGACGTACAGCCGCCCGCCCATCAGGTCGACCAGGCTGGCAGAGATGCTGAGGCCCAGGCCCGTGCCGCCATCGGGGTCCCTGTGCAGGCGGACGAACGGCTCGAAGATGCCAGCCCAGTGCCCGGGCGGGATGCCGCAGCCGGTGTCACGGACGACGAACCGCAGGCGGGGAGAGGAAGGCGCGCCGATCCGGCTGACTTCCAGCTCGACGGCGCCCTCGCGCGTGTACTTGAGCGAGTTGCCGACGAGGTTGCCGATGACCTGGCGGAGGCGCGCGCCGTCGACGAGGATCGAGTCGGGAACGTCCTCCTCCACGCGCCACCGCACATGCAGCCCCCGGGCGGCGCCACGGTGCACCATCAGCCGCATGATGCCGTTCAGCGTTTCGCGCAGCCGGACCGGGACAGGCGTGCAGCTCAGCCGTCCTGACTCGGCCTTGGCGACGTCGAGCAGATCATCCACCAGCCCGAGCAGGGACTCGGCGGACTCGCGGGCCATTTCGAGGTTCTGCCGCTGAGACTCGCTGAGGGGCGAGAGGAGAGTCAGCTCGAGCAGCCCGAGGATGGCATTCATCGGCGTGCGCATCTCGTGGCTGACATGGGCGAGAAACTCGGTCTTGGCGGCGCTGGCGGATTCGGCTTTGGCTGCCAGTTCGCGCGCCCACAGGGCGGTGGACTCCAGAAATTCGTTGGCGGCGCGGAGTTCCTGCTCGCTCTGCACGCGGGCGGTGATGTCGCGCGCCGAGATCAGCAGGAGCGGACCGTTTCCGGCTCGCGGCACGAAAGCGCTGGAAATCTCGAGCCAGAGCCTGCGGCCGTCTCTGAGCCGGACCTCCCGGGTGGTGAACGGGTCGAAGGCGCGGCGGCTGAAGAGATCGCGGAAGCGTTCGAGTTCGGCGGCCTCATAGCCGGGCCACTCGGCCATGACCTGGTTCAACGAGGCGCCCTGGATTTCCTGCTCGTTGAAGCCGGTCAGGCGGCAGAAGGCGGGGTTGGCGGCGACGATTCTGCCCTGGCCGTCGAGGAAAGCCATGCCATCGAGGCTGTTCTGCCAGATGGCCTTCAGCTCCACGGCCAGCTCCCTGCGCCGGGCCTCGGCCATCCTCTCCGCCGTCCGGTCGATACCCGTAAGGACAACCCACTCGGGATCGCCCCGCTCGTCGCGGACGAGGCCGCCCGAGATGTCGAGCATCAGACGCTGGCCCTCGCGGCCGAGGATCTCGACGGGCTCGTTTTCGACCGTCTCTCCGGCGAGGATCCGAGAGAAGGCGCCGCGCAGGGCGGGC
>FWPV01008111.1_pt1 | contig 18554 bp, 17 predicted proteins | sample 2228371 | NCBI WGS metagenome assembly FWPV01 (sample SAMEA103939776, study PRJEB20133) | metagenome
TAAAGGCGATATCGGATGCCATAAGTAAATTTATTGACGGAGCCTGATATGCAGGAACCCCGCAGGAGTAACAGTTGGTCTTACAAAGGATCGTCTCCGGCTATTTCTCCGGCGTCATACGAAGCCGATCAGTTTATCGGAAAGACTATAGGTAATTGCGAGATACTTAAAAAAATAAACGAAGGCGGCACCGCCTTTATTTACCATGCTCATAACATAAGGTTCGACCTCGACCGGGTTGTAAAGATTTTAAAGCCGGCATTTACCGAAGACGAGGAGTACTTCGTCAGATTCAGGCAGGAGGCGCAGCTTGTCGCCAGATTCGATCATCCGAATATTCTTCGGGTTTTTGATACCGGCCGTGTGAACGGCTTTTTCTACATCGAAATGGAGTATATCGAAGGCCAGACGCTACGGGAATATATACGTACCAACCCCAAGATATCCGAACGGGACATCCTGAATATTGCAATGCAGATCGTCAGTGCGCTCGATTATGCACACAATGTACATTTCCAGACTGCCGGGGGTAAGGAAATCTTCGGTATTTTACACAGAGATATCAAGCCCGAAAATATAATGTTGACGCCTAATAAAATCGTAAAACTGATGGATTTCGGAGCCGCAAAGCCGCTGAACCTTACCTCTAACACCATGCAGGGAATGATCGTTGGCACGTTTCATTACATGTCGCCTGAACAGATAAGCAACACTCCTCTCGATGTACGCAGCGACTTTTTCTCTCTGGGAATAGTTCTATATGAACTTGCCACGGGCGTGCGTCCCTTTACTGCAGCCACTCTAACCGAACTTATCGAACGTATTAAAACCTGCAAATATACCCGGCTGAGACATCTGCGGAAAACCATATCGCCTCTTACCGAAGAACTTGTCGACAAGCTTCTTTCCAAAGATCCCAACCATCGTCCCACGTCGGCCAAGGAAATAGCCGAAAGCATACAGCACTGTATACATTCTTATGAGACGTGGGGCACCTCAAAAAGAGTCTATATTCCGTTTTCGATCAAACGTCATTTCGGAACCATAGCTTTACTGACGTCGGTTCTTGCGCTGGCTTTTTCGAGCGTTGCGCTCTACCGTAGTTTTTTTATAGACCTAAAGCCTGTAAAGTTCACCGAATCCGTGTCACTGCCTATCCTCGAACAAGCCCGAAGCGCGGAGCGCAAGGAAATGTGGGACGACGCGGTTCGGCTTTACAAAATGGTGCCACCCATAGAGAAGGGAGGACTAGCCAACGAGTATCTCGAGGCCCAGGTACGTATGGCGGCTATTCTTATAAAATATAAGCAAGAGTATAATCAGGCGCGGAAAGTGTTGGAGTCTCTTAAAAACCACTACAGCGACCCCTCCATCGACGCCTATCTCGGAAGAACCTACTTTCATCTTTCCCTTTATAAAGAGGCGCAGGAAAGGTTCGGAAGCGCACTCAAATCGACAGCCGGTTCGGTAATACCGCAAACAAACGACTTCCGCAGCGAGATTCTTTATTACAGCGCCTGCTCGATCGACGGTATGCTTTCGCAGGACGAACAGAATCAGGCGCTTATTGTCGAAGCAATCAAGGCATGGGATTTCTATATGGAGTTTGCAAAATGCTCCATGAAACCTAAAGAACCGTCATGCGTATATGCCCAGAAACGCCGAAGCGAACTCGCGGCCAACATACATCAGTGAAAAAGGAAGCAAATGTAAAGGAGATTAAGTGAGGCTGAAGGTTTTCCGGGACGGCTTATCAAAGATTGCGGGCCTGGAATGTTTATTAATTGCTTTAATGCAGCCGGTTCCGATAGAAGGAAAAATAAAGGAGACGGGCAAGCCTCTTGCTATCCGGCAGATTACCATAAGGAACATCGCCTATAGCTTCGACGGCCGGATATTCGCGGTTCCGAATTTCGTCACAGCCGGCAGCGTCGCGATTTTCTGGGTAAACGAACAGGGAGAAATCGCTCCGGTACCGTCGAGATTATCCGAAAAGAAATTCGTACGCTCGTCGGGCCTTTTTTACCTGCAAAAGGCGAAGGAGACCGACCCGCCGATGGCTTTCATTACTCTTCCGGAACTGCTCTCGGGCTATTCTGTCGACTTTGCCGGAAACGGTCTTACGCTTGCGGTTGCGGGCGGAAGCACCGTAAACATCTACGACGGAAACAACAAATGGGAAAAGGTAAAGTCGCTTACAATCGGTCAATCGGTTAGTAGAGCCGTATTATCGCGCGACGGTGCGTATGCCGCCGCGATCTCGGACGGTAAACTGTTTCTTTTTTCTGCGCCCGATTATAAACATATTGCTACCATCGAACCTGCCGATGATTGCCGTTTCGGCGACGCCGCATTTTCAAACAATGGCAGGTTTATAGCCGTTTTCGAGTACCGCTTTGCAATGTTCGATTTAAGATCGCGGTTACGCATTTACAGAAGCGAAGACGGAGGTTTCGAAAGAGATCTGCCCTATTTTCCGGCAAGACCCTCCTCTGAACCCGGCATACATCTGCCCCTTGTCTCATGGGCGCCTGACGATACCGCTCTCGCAGTTACAATCCATACGTCTTTTACAGGTAAGGTATATCTGATAAAAAGCAACGACGGAACAATAATAAGAGAGTTTAAAGGATTCTGTCATTGCTTCTCGCCGGACGGAACGTTGTTTGCAGCAGGCGGCAGAGTTTTCTCGGTCCGGGACTGGTCGGTACTCGGCTCTGTTCCGCACTCTACGGTGGCCTGTGCCTTCTCGCCCACCGAACGTGTGATTATCGTAGTAACTTCCGATAGTATACGCCGTTTCAGAATCGAAGAGAGATAGTTTTTTTATTATTATTAATTATTGCTTTTAAACCAACCTGAAGTTATAATCCTTGAGATTATAATTAATAATTTTTTCAATCATTCACAAAATTATTATATGAAAAAACTTAATTTAACCTTTTCAATCCTCGTTTTTGTGACTGTATTTGGAATTCTGTCAGAAGATCTCAACAACGACCCAGCCTTCCCAACCCCCTCTATTCTCCGGTCCAATGTAGCTTTCTGGATTAAAATATACACCGAGGTATCTATAAAAGAAGGGGTTCTTCACGACCGGGACTATCCTCTTATAATTTACGACCGTATAAGATCGGATGACGGCGACAGCAGAACCGTCAGGGAACGTCGTAAGCGGATCGCCGAAGCGCTTTCCGCAATCGTTTCTTCTCCCGAATCCACCTGGACCGACCTGGAACGCAACATTGTTTCCTTGTATAAAAAGGAAGCGGATTTAAGCGCCATTTCAGGAGCACAGGAAAGGATACGCTATCAACAGGGCCAGAAGGAGCGGTTCAGAGAAGGACTTATACGTTCGGGTATGTATCTTGACACCATAAGGACTATTCTTAAAACCTACAATATACCGCTTCGAATCGCCTATCTTCCGCATGTAGAAAGCTCCTTCAACACCGAAGCATATTCGAGAGTAGGGGCCGCCGGCTTGTGGCAGTTCATGCGCGGCACCGGCAAGCTCTACGGCATGCGCATCGATTACATAATCGACGAGCGCCGCGATCCGGTAATTTCGACGATCGCGGCCGCTAAATACCTTTCGTCAAGTTATGCCGAGCTTGGAACATGGCCGCTTGCGATAACCTCATACAATCACGGGGTCGCGGGCATCAAAAAAGCCGTAGCCGAAGTAGGTTCCCGTGACATCGCAGACCTTATCCGTAATTATAAAAGCCGTTCGTTCGGATTCGCATCAAGTAATTTCTATAGCTGTTTTCTTGCCGCAAGCCATATTGCCGACAACCATCAGGATTATTTTCCTGACGTCAAGCTATCAACGCCTTTGCGTTACAATGATTTCGTAATAAACCACTATATAAGCGCCGAGGATTTCTGCCGGTATCTCAATCTACCGTTGCAACAGTTTATAGCATTGAACCCTGCCGTAAGACCAGCGGTTTTCTCAAAGCATCAAAGGCTTCCCAAAGGATATAGGGTGCATATACCGGTCGAAATACCTATCACCGAGCTTGCGGCGTCCTACAATGCGATTCCGGATTCTGTAAAAACAAGCTTCCCGCCCAGGCCTCTTTATTATCGGGTTAATAAAGGCGACAACCTATATACGATCGCTTCACGTCTTGGAGTGGGGGTGGAAGAGCTGGCGATAGAGAACAATATCACCCGTTTGAACAGGATAAGAGCAGGTCAGATTCTCCAGGTGCCTTCAAAAGCTGTTGCGACTACCGCTATGGCAAAGGCTACGGAAGCACCTACGGGAGCAGCTGAAAAACCGGTTCCGGACGGCAAAAGTGCAGAGACTGTAAAACCTCCGCCGGAAACCACCGAAAGCGCCGCTGCTGAGATTGCACAGGCCGAAGAAAAAGCGGCTCTTGCTCCTGAAGAAGCCGCTATGGTAGATTCCTTTCAGAAAGAAGCGGAAAAAAGACGATTGCGGCCGGTTGCTTCAGGCAAAGAGAAACCTTCTGCAGGCGAAGCGAAACCAGTTCAGCCGATACTTAACGATTCATTGCGTGAGATAGCTTTTGCTCCCGCAATTGTCGAACCGGTAAAAAAGGAATCGGAGCGGCCCCGCATAGCTTCGAATTTCGACGTTTCGGTATACGCTCTTGACGCCGTGGTATCGGCGGACGGCACAAACGCAAAAATTACCGTCTCGGTGGACGAAACGATCGGACATTACGCCGACTGGCTCGGAATTCCTACCTGGCGAATCAGAAGATTGAATGATATGGGGAGGGCTTCGAATATAAAAATAAACCGGACTTTACTTATACCACTCGACCGGCCGGATGCTCTCGAACGTTTTGCAACAGCCAGGCTCCAGTACCACATGGCGATCGAAGAGGATTTCTATATGCAGTACACCGTGGCCGACGTTTCATCGCATACCATAAAACGCGGAGAAACTCTCTGGGATATCTGCAACAACAACGAAAATCCTATTCCTCTATGGCTTTTTTCAAAATATAACCGGCATCTTGACCTCAGTAACCTTGCATTAGGGGCTGAAGTGTGGATCCCGCGTGTGCGTGAAAGAACCGGGGAAGAAATCGGCGAAGGCGTCCCGGCATTGGACGCCTTATATGAGAAACCTCCTTTACAACCTTTCCGCCACAAACCGCAGGAATTGAAACTGACCCCGTAAACCGGGCTTTATGTTGATGTTTTATTGTCTACAGCCCTTCTCTTCCCCGGATATAAGCGGCAACAACCATTATTGCTTTTTGACATAAGGAAAAGCCGCGGGTGATCGATCTCTCCAAACGAAAACTCACGCCCGGCCTCTTCACATGGCGATGTAAGGAGACGTATTATTCAGGAACCTGCGGAAGGTTTTCTTCCGAAGGGTAAACTTTTATGATATCATCTATATTTAGAGTTTCGAGGATGTCGAAAAGCCCCGCATCGGGTTCGATAATACATAATGACCCCCCGCGTTCTTCTACCATCCGGTAGCAGCTTATAAGCACACTGATGGCGCCGCTGTAGATGTAGGAAGCATTACAGAACCCTACTGCAATATGAATTTTTCCCCGTTTAAGATAACCGGTAATCAGGTCGCGTAATTCAGATAAATTATTAATCGTATGGCTATTGTCCTGAACCTTCAGTATCTGATAGATTCCTTTTTCATAAGTCTCTATCTTCATAACAGGCGACTTTCCCCCTTATCCACCGCTATATGTCATGCTCTAATTTTACCCTCAAATCGGTTCTATGTCAAACGAAAGTTGCTTGATAAATCGCAGGGAAAATTTCCGCGATAATAATACGGCGATCTCTTACATGCAGAAGGACGAAAAAAATACCGGTCGCCCATACAATCGCTTTATAAATAGGAATCGTATATGTAAATATGCTCTCTCTTCACCCTCTCATTTCCGCGGCCTCCATGGTTTGGGAGATCAGGGTTGCAATGGTCATAGGCCCCACTCCGCCCGGAACAGGCGTATAGGCGCTGCAGCGGGGTATTGCAGTCTGCAGATCTACGTCGCCTACTCCGCCGGGATGATAACCGGCGTCTATTACCACCGCACCTTTCTTGATCCACTCTCCCAGAATGAACCTGGGTTTGCCGACCGCTCCTACGACAATGTCGCCCCGGCTTATAATATCCGGAAGATCGACGGTGCGGGAGTGACATATAGTAACGGTTGCGTTGCGGTTCAGGAGCATCTGAGCCATTGGTTTTCCTAGAATGGGGCTCCTTCCCACCACAACCGCCGTCCTGCCTTCAATTGAAATATTGTAATGGTCAAGCAGTTTCATAATCCCAGCAGGAGTTGCGCTTCCGAACGCCCTTTCTCCCATGGCCATACGGCCGAACCCCGTACAGGTGACCCCGTCAACATCCTTTTCGAGAGCAATTGCGTCGAATGCCGCGCGTTCGTCTATGGTTTTAGGAACAGGATGCTGCAGAAGGATACCGTAGACAGCTGGATCATCGTTCAACTCACGGATGACATTAAGGAGTTCTGACGTGTTGGTGCTTTCCGGCAGCTCGATACGTCGCGATTCCATTCCGACCCGGCTGCAGGCATTCCCTTTCATTTTAACATAGGTGGCTGAGGCCGGATCGCTGCCGACAAGAATTGTTGCAAGAAGAGGCACTCTGCCGTTGTGTGTTTTCCTGAATGCCTCGACCCGTAAAATGATATCGGCCTCGATTTTTTTTGCAAGAGCTTTACCGTCTAAAACCAGCGGTGAATCCATAAACGTCTTCTTTCGGTAATGTTGTATCCACAGGAACAATTAGTTTTTAATAATAGAACGCTCTTAGGGATTCGAATATCATTAGTTTTCTATCCCCTTAAGTTTCTTTATCAATGCGGACGGATCATATAGTCTCATCAGCGCCTCTCCCACAAGAAGCGCTCCGACTCCAGAATCTTTCAATTTCCGGGCCTGCTCCCCGGTATCGATCCCGCTTTCCGATACTACCAGAATCTCTTTGGGGATGTATCTGACAAGCCCGAGCGTAACGTTTATATCGGTGGCGAATGTAAACAGATCCCGATTGTTTATACCGATCATCAAAGGTTCAAGATGCATTGCTCTTTCGAGCTCCCGGTGATTGTGAATTTCTATGAGCGGTTCTAAGCCCAGTTCAGCAGCTGCCTGATAGAGGTCGCGCATCTGAACGTCGTCGAGTGCAGCGGCAATAAGAAGTATCGCGTCCGCTCCTATTGCATACGCCTGTTCCACCTGAACGGTATCGATAATGAAATCTTTACGAAGCACCGGAAGATCGACGGATTTCCCGACGCGGCGGAGATGCTCCGGTGAACCCTGGAAGAAAGGCTCGTCGGTAAGTACCGAAACCGCGTCGGCCCCTCCCTTTTCGTAAGACTTTGCTATCGCAACAGGATCGAAATTCTGCCGGATTACGCCTTTAGATGGGGAGGCTTTCTTTACTTCTGCAATTAAAGCGACCGGTGCGGCTTTTCGCAGAGATTTCACGAAAGGCCGATGCGGTTTCTCCGTTTCTCCGAAAGCGCCGCGGTTCCTGCGAAGTCTTCCAACCTCCTCTTTTTTATAGTCAAGAATGGTTCTAAGAAATTCCTGCATCGTCTTTCCTTCCCGAAGAATCGTGCGTTGCCGCAATATCCAGAAAATTCTTTAGAAGCGTCTTTCCTCCTTCGGTAAGAATCGACTCGGGATGAAACTGAACGCCGAATACCGGATAGGATTTGTGGCGGACTCCCATTATCAGACCGTCTTCCGTATTGGCGGAAACTATAAGACACTCAGGCAAATCGTTGCGGTTGATTATGAGGCTATGATACCTGGTGGCGGTAAACGGAACAGGCAGACCCTTAAAAATATCGGTTCCCCTGTGAAAAATAGACGACACCTTCCCGTGCATAAGATAAGGAGCACGGACAACACTTCCTCCGTAAGCAACACCTATCGCCTGATGCCCCAGACAAACGCCGAGGATCGGGATTCTGCCGCCTACCTTAACGATAAGCTCAACCGAAATGCCCGCTTCTTTGGGAGTACAGGGACCCGGCGATATCACGATCGCATCGGGACGCATGTCTTCGACCTGCGCAACCGTCAATTTATCGTTGCGAAAAACCCTTATCTCGTCTTTCGTCAGCTCGCCCAGATACTGAACGAGATTGAACGTAAATGAATCGTAATTGTCAATTACAAGAATCATCTTTTCTTTTCTCTCACGGCCTTTATCCGGTAATGTCCTCCGCACGGGCGATGGCGGTAAAAAGCGCGGTGGCCTTCTGAACCGTTTCCAGGTATTCCCGCAGCGGATCGGAATCGGCCACTATTCCCGCTCCCGACTGGATGAGAGCCTTTCCTTTGTGGTAAATAATGGTTCTGATAACGATACAGGTATCCATACGTCCCGCAAAATCGATGTATCCGAGCGCTCCTCCGTAAAGCCCTCTCTTTACGCACTCCAGTTCGTCGATGATTTCCATGGCACGTATTTTCGGCGCGCCCGAAAGAGTGCCGGCAGGGAAACAGGAGAAAAAAGCGTCGAAAATATCGCACCCTTTTTTCAGTTTCCCCTCCACATTGCTTACAATATGGATAACATGGGAATACTTTTCTATATGCATCATTTCCGTTACCCGCACACTCCCGGATTCGCTGACCCTTCCGACGTCGTTTCGGCCGAGATCTACAAGCATTATATGTTCGGCCCGCTCCTTAGGATCTGCGAGCAGGTCTTCTATCAATTCCTCGTCTTCGGCTTCATTCTTTCCCCGTTTTCTTGTGCCTGCTATCGGACGCACTTCTACGGCGCCGTCCTCGACCCTTACAAGCATTTCCGGCGACGCCCCGATAACTGCGGCATCGTTCTGCCTCAGGAAAAACATATATGGCGAAGGGTTCAAAACACGCAGAATACGGTAAAGATCGAAGGGGTCGGCGTCTACATCGACTGTAAACCTTTGCGACAAAACAACCTGAAAGATGTCGCCGGCCAGAATATACTCCTTGCACCTTTCCACCGCCCGTTGAAACTCCTCCTTCTTTATATTGGAAACCGGTTCGCCGCGGGGACGTATGTTTATTTGCTTTACGGGAAGAGGCTGCGATAAAAGGCGCTGCATCTCTTCGATATGTTCGAAAGCTTCGAAATAAGCTTTTTCCGCATCAACACCTTCTTCCAGAAAAAGGTTGCTGATAAACATAAGGCGATGTTCTTTATTGTCAAAAGCCACGACATCCCGATAGAATCCGAAGAAAAGGTCGTCGAGCGGATCATCCTTAGGGTTTTTATCGGGAATGTTTTCTATAAGACGTACGGTATCGTAAGAAAAATAACCTACTGCACCGCCTGTAAACCGCGGAACCCCCTCGATTGAAGCAACGCTATAGCGTGAAAAAATCGCTCTTAGCGCTTCTATGGGATTTGAGTCTCCGCTCTGCTCGATCTTGCCGTTTTTCGATATTTTCCACCGGTTCCCGTCCGCCACGAAAGTCATAAACGGCTTTCCGCCTATAAAAGAGTAACGCGCCACGATATCACCGCCCGTAACGCTCTCGAGCAGAAAACTGTAAGGATCATGCCGGTAAAGCTTCGACCATACCGACACCGGAGTCTCGGTATCGGCGAGCACGGTTTTACATACCGGCACAACATTCGCTTTCTCGGCGGCTCTCTTTACTTCCTCAAGTGTCGGAAATTTCACCTTTCACCTTTCAAATAATTCAAATAAGATTAATAAAAATACATCTCCGATTAAGCCGAAAAACAAATAAACCGAAAAGTAAATAGGCTGCGCACGCAAAACCATTGCAGGAGGCAGGGATTCTTCTTATATCGTCTAATTCAGAACATAGGGCAATAATCCGTATCCCGGATTTTATTCAGCATCCTCGTTCAACGAGGCTGGTAATTTTGTTGCCCCCGGGGCTCGACGAGACCAGTAACCCGAATGTCAACAAGGGTAACTAATGACGCCGTATATAGGTTACCATATAATTCTATCTTGGGTATAAATGGCGGCAAGAAACTCCCATTTATAAAGGATATATGTTTCAGAAGGCAAACAATATCCCCGTATTCAATACTATACCGAACCCACCCAGATCTACATTGGGATCCATATTGTCAAATGGTATCAGGAATCTGCCGTCGGCATAGACACCCAACGGAATAACCGGTATCTTTACCATAACTCCAAGGTCAAGATGCATGCCGAAATGAGGCGTCATCAGATTGCCCAGAATCTCCTTGATAACGGCCTCGATCACATCTTTATTGCTGAAAAGCGAAAGGTCGGCAAGGTTGGCCGCACGTTCCAGTCTATCACCTATCGCGTCTTCGATCAACGATTTGGATATTATAGGCGTCGCGAAGTTAAGGCTCATTCCTCCCCCGCCGTAAAGTTTCAGCACATTAACAACCGGCGGGAACTGGAGAACGTATTTTCTTACGGTAAGATCGAAACCTAGTTTCATATAGGGAGTCTTCCGTAAAGTGCCGAATCCGGCGCCGTAACTTTCGAGCGTAAAGGGAATCGTGTCGTAGACAGGAACAAAAATATCTTCCGGATTCTTTGCAGACGCATAATCGACATTCTCTTTTACGGTGAGAGACTTGGGATAGGCGATCCTTCCGTCGTACTCCCACAGCCCGAAATTAGACGACAGTTCGACTGCGTCAAGGATCGGAATGACGTCTACATATAGTTTGATTCCGCCGTTTATAGGAGTGCGGCGCCAGCCGGTACGACTGAGAAAGATAGGCAGATCTTTACCGGAAACCGCATTGGAAAGTTCCGATGGAAGCCTTCCGGCGATTCCGGTTGTTCCGATACTCAGCGCGTCGAAAGAGAGCCATTCCCTTTCGACGTCTTCCATACGAAGCGTAAAATCGTTTCCCCAATGTATACCTAATCCCGCTATGCCGAACGATGAAGAAACAACGGCGAACAACAAAAATAGACCCGCTAAACCACGTCGCATCGATTTCATTTGTCAACCTCCCGTATGTTTTGTCGTTTATTAAGTACAGAAAGAAATATATATTATACACTTCGATATAAGCATGTTTCAACCCTAACTTTCCTTCCGCCGTATCCTCACCTTGAAAAAGCAAACCCATTGCCTGAATCACAGGGGCGGAAAAAAGTCGTTGCTTTCAATAATTAAAAAAGTATTTTAAATTCCAGGTAGGATTTACATTATTACAAAATACGGATAGGGAAATTATTTTAATTTTTTATACTTCTTTTATAAAGGGGGTAACCTTCTATGTCCCACACAAAAACCCCTCTCTGTCTGATTGTAAGCATATGCGCACTCATTCTTGTTTTCCGCTGTGAACTGCCGCAAGATCCGGATGATCCCTCAAACGCAAAAGTAATACTGCTGCTCAGGAATTCTCGCTGGGAGCAAAGCAATCTCTCTATTTCCGATACGGTAGGCAATACGATTCAGATAGGTCTGGCAATACATCTGCCTTTTTGTATGGATTCCATTCGGTTGTCTATACAATCTGAGACTGATACGCTGTTCGACACTACGATTCGAACATTCAACCCAGGCCGTGACGTTGTATGCAAAGTGGACGGTAAATCAATACACGGTAACCTTCAATTCCCGAGGCGGAAGCAGTGTGCCGTCGAAGACCGTGAATTATGGCGGTTATGTATCGCCGCCTGATAACCCAACCCGTACATGTTACACTTTCGGCGGGTGGTATAAAGAAACGGAATATATGAATCAATGGTCATTTTCCGCCGACGTGGTTACCGGCCCGGTCACATTGTATGCTAAATGGACGCTTACTCAACTTACCGTCTTTCCCGCCGAAGGCGTTATTATCGACACCTGCGGCATCGGAGGAAGCAGCGACCTTAAGTTGACCGTCCGGATCTCGCCAAACTCCTGCGCAAGTGAATATGAATGGCACGGATATACAAATGAAAGTGACGATATGGCATTAAGGGATGACTATTTTCACAATGGTACAAAAACAGCAACATTAACTTTTACAAATTTGAAGGGGTGGGGCAATTATTATTGCATTGTTACTGATACAGAGGGAAAGAAATTTAAAAGCGGTGTATGGGCCGTAACAATATGTCCTTAATACCGCTTTATACTTTTTATTATTAACAATACGGCAGAAGCATTGCTGAATAGTAAAAAAACACCGCTGCAGGAGAGCGCGGCTTAGCTTTGGCATTTCCCCACAGATTAGCCTGGAGCCAGAAAACGGTATGGACAAGGGGGAAATATTGCACAGGTCCCTTCGGGAGTTTCCAGAGGTTTGCCAAGCCATCCAATGAACGTTGTTCTATAGAAACCATATGTGCGTCATCATCCCATACCGGAGAGCCGTTCCATACGGGCCGGTAGGCAACTAAGACGGCCGCGGCCAGCAGCAGACCCGGAATGATATCCCGGTTCAGTAAAGGAAGTATTATGGTTTTTCTCATAGGAACCTATTGTCAAATATATAATATTATGGGGGTGTAATCCTATAGTCGAAAATTATTTATCTTATTCGCTTGTAAATGGTAGATAAAGCTATGGACCGGGAATTAGATTGAAAAATTGACAATGAGGTTTGGTAGGAAAAGATAGAGCATCTGTACTGCATTTAAGGAAATATTCTTTTATACCATCATCCGTTCCTGCTTGAAAGCGTATAACAGCCATACCTGATATCCAGCGGAACCGGCTTGAGAGGGATTAATGAACATTGACCGACAAGTTGGCAACAAACGATTATTATAGGTATATTACATTATTGCTCACGCAGGATTCGGGGAAGGGTGTATGCATAAATTCAAATTTGCAGCTTATACTTTCCTTTGCGGTTTTGTCGTCGCGGGTTTCTCTACGATGGCTCAGTACCCCATACAACTTCGTATTATGACTTACAACATCAATGCCGAAGCCCGTTCCGACGGAGATTATACTGATATCGCCGACGTAATAAACGAGATCAATCCGACGGTTTGCGGGCTTCAGGAAGTCGATAGCTGTTCCAATGCCGCTAATAAGGTCGATGTTCTCAAATTACTTGGCGAACGGACGAACATGGTCAATACCTTCTCCGCGTCCTATCAAAAGAACGGCGGATCATACGGCAATGGTTTCCTCTCGGACAGCTTTCCTATAAATACGCGACGTCTGGCCTTGCATAAGGAGGAAACCGGCGCTGCAGAAGACCATTCAGCCCTCGAAATCTCCATAAAAGTAAACGGTGAAATAATTCGGTTTATTGTAACGCAACTGGATTATTCGGACCCCGCCGTGCAAACCGCCGAACTTGAGATGATGATTCCCTGGCTCTATGAAAGCTTCTGCGGCTGCGGGCCGGTGGTTATTATGGGCGATTTCAATGCTAAGGATACCGCAGAGCCAATGAAGTTACTGACCGAGGCGGGCTTTGTATTTGTAAAAGGAAAAAACGGAAAGCTTCTCGACACGGGTACGTCTCAGGGCGTCAGCCATATTCTTTACTATCCTGAATGGCGTTGGAGGATCAAAGATTCCGGCAATCCGGATTACGCCGCCTCCGACCGCAACCCTGTCTGGGCCGATATGGAGTTGCTTGACATGGCGGATACGATCGTATTGACAACGGCGAAAAAAAACAAAAAAAGTTTTACGTTGTCGCTTTATTCACGGGGATTTATTCAATACGATTTAACCGCCCTGGCTAATGTATCGCTGCATATTTACGGCATTTCCGGCGCCAGGGCGCTTAGAGTGCTCGATAACACTCGTCAAGGCGCCGGACGTTACCCCGTTCCGATAGTGGGAAACCGTTTTTCCCGAGGCGTTTATTATGCCGTACTCACCATTGAGGAACGTTCACCCATGGGCAGTACACGAGACTGTCGGCGTATGATTTACCCTGTTACGGTTATTCATTGACCTGTCACAACCGGTAACGGCTCCGGTAGCAGGCGCCGCCGTGAAAGCAGAATTCGAGCCTTGATTATTTTATCAAGCTATTAAGATCTGCCATAAAGAGCAAAATGCTTAAAAAAACGACAGCGCTGCTCCGCTTAATGAGAAAGTTTTTCACTCGGCAGCGCTGTCTGCATGTTCCGGAAACAAGGTAAACAGCAATTACCTTACTATACTACTACCTGCCCTCTTTCCATGCATCGGATGCCTGGAGATTACCGTCGACATATGTCCAGGTAATCTTCTGATATCGCATTTGAACCTCTTCGAGATGCTCATAGCGCTCTTTTGAGGGGTCTTTGACATTATACATTATAGGTCTGACCGAGCAGACTTTAACCCCTTCGAGCTTATGGTTAAAATACTCAGTCTCGGTTCCGGTGTCGTCGATCCGGTACCATTTGATCTCAACCTCCTGGAACGTCTGACCTTCGCATACTGCCTTGTAAAGATAAGGCGATGAAGCGTCGAAGGCTTTCACGATCGTAATTGCTTCATGTTTCCGTGTACCGGTGAGCTTTCCCGTATCCGGATCCGTCGGAATACGCACCTGGTGATCAAATGCGATAATTTCGACGCTGCCCTCTCTTCCTGCAACATCCACCGATCCCTTAATCTCGGCGCCCGTGTCGTCTTTGAGCCACATATAGGCTGGTATTGGCATACTGTACTCCTTCCTTTAAAGGTTAAAGTTGAAATTCCGTTAACACTAAAAAATATAGATTATTTTTTTCCCGCGGAATGTGACGGCCGTCACACTCCGCAATTTTTTTTAAAATTGTTTTAAAAAATTATTTCCCTTTAGGCATCTGGGAGACCAGCGACAGGTTGATATCGATACCTTCAATCTGGAAATGCGGCATTACAGAAAGGCTTACCCTGAAGAAACCGGGATTGTCCGGGATCTCGTCAACGGTTACTTCGGCTGCTTTAAGAGGGTGAGTTGCAATAAGTTCCGGCCCCGGATCGTTCATTTCCGTAACAAGCCCGGTAATCCACGCATTAAGTTCATCCTGAAGCACTGTTTTGCTTTTTGTGGATCCAATATTCTCACGTTGAATAACCTTAAGATAATGAGCAATTCGTGAAATGAGGAATATATATGGAAGTCGTGAGTTTATGCGCATATTTGCAGTTACCACAGGATCATCGTATTCCGCAGGTTTCTGAGCGGAATTTGCCGAGAAGAAACAGGCGTAATCGCGGTTTTTATAAAAAGAGAGCGGAATAAATCCTTCCTGTGCGAATTCGAATTCACGTGTTTCGGGAATAAGTATTTCGGTAGGAATTTTCATCTGTTTACCTTTGCCAACATCGAAAAGATGGATCGGCAGATCTTCTACCTTACCGCCAGCTTCAGGGCCTCGTATCTGTACGCACCAACCGTTTTCGATGAAAGATCGTACCATATTCGTTGCAAAGGCGAATGAGGCATTTCCCCACAGATACTTGTTATGGTCTTCGCCCGTGACGTTCTCAATGTAATTGAACTCTTTCACCGGCTGGGTATCGGGGCCATAAGGAAGTCGAAGCATGAACCGCGGGAGTGTCAGCCCCACATACCTTGCATCTTCGGTTTGTCGGAATGCGTTCCATCGCAAAAACTCGCTTTTTTCCATATAATTGTGAAGATCTTCGATCTTGGGAAGATCGCGAATATCATCCTTGTTGAAAAATTTTGCCGATACTCCGCCGATAAACGGGCAATGGCAGCTTGCAGCAACTTTTGATACTTCCTTCAAAAGACCGACGTCCTCAGCCATCGAAGTAAACTCATAGTTTGATATCATTGCTGCATAAGGTTCACCTCCGGGGGTATCGTATTCATCCGTGTAAACATGTTTGTAAAGACCCGACTGAATAGTCTCAGGCGCTTCTTCAAAGTCAGCGGCAAGATCCTCCTTGGATATGTCGATAATGTCGATTTTAACGTTTTTCTTGAAATCAGTACGGTCGACAAGGAATTTAAGACTTCTCCAGGCTGCCTCCATTTTCTGGAACGAAGGGTGATGCATTACCTCATCGAGCTGGAGGGATATGATCCGGTCGATTTCCGCTATCTGCTTATCGAGAAGCGCTTTGTCGATACGTTCTACACTTTTGGCGGATTTTAAAACACTATCTACAAAAAAGGCAAGCGCCGCTCCTATACGTTCATTTGCCTTACTTTCAGCAAGAGCTTCGGCATTTTTAAAACCGGAAATATCCACCTCGTGATCCGGTACCGTCAGATCCATTGTCTGAAAAATGTATTCAAGCCCCTGAGCTTCGGCAGCCGCAGCAGCCTGCGACATCTTTTCCTGTTTGGCTGACATACAACTACTCCTTTATTTAATAATGTTTCTTTGTTTCGATTCAGGACACCTTTACTTTATTGTCTATTCTTTCCCCTTTTCCTCGCTCTTTTCCGTTTCCGTCGGTTTTTCCTTGGGCAGAATTTTAGTCAACTCTTCCTGAAGCGACTTGACCGCCTCGGGATTTTTCATTATTTCCTCGAGCCTCTGCCTGAAATCGCGGTTGTCAAGAAGGTTGGATTTCAGGTCTTTAAGCAGATTGCGCGCCGCAAGCAGCCTGCTTAGTTCAGGTATGTTTTTGGCCACGTTTTCCGGTTTGAACGAGTCGAGATTCTTTATGTCAAGGTTGACGTTTAGATCCCCCTCGCCCGTAAGTTTGTTTTCGACGTTATACTGGAGATTGAGGTTCATGCTCTCCATTACCTGCTCGAAATTGTTTTTGTTGATGCTGATCTTCTCCCGTTCCGCCACCCGTTCCCCTTTATTCTTCAGCGAAAAGTCGCCGAGAACCAGCATTTTCAGGGGCAATTCCATCTTTTTTTTTGCGTCGCCCTTGCCGACGTCGAGCTTAAGATTGATTCGTGCCGCAGGTATTTCGTTTTGAAAACTTCCAGCCATAACAAGACCGCCTTTCTGAAATTGGTTGAGCTATTTATTCAATGTAAACGCTTTCCCAGGATCTATATGACTTATTTTGCTGATAATGGCATTCTGTTTCTCCTGAATCGCAGCCTGGACATTCTGAGACTTCTGAACTCTGGCGGCTTTGTAGGCCGTAAACAGCGCCGCCCAGGCTTCGACGGCCATATCCGGATCCCACCTGTCAAGGCCGTGTTCCTCTATCTTTCTGTCGAGAAATTCCAGCAACGATACGGCGATATCGGGTTGTTTCGCTTTGAGTAAAAGCGACCCTATAACGATCGTCCTGCGAAACCTCTCCCTCTCGTTTGTCGAAGAACGCAGATTGGTCTGCATCCGCACAAGCGCTTCCTCGATCTTGCCCGACGCAACCAGCTGATCGACGGTTCGCTGTTCCTCTACGAAAGGATCGTCGCCGCCCGACTTGACGTCAGGTTGCGGGCTTTTTCCGTCGGCCGCTCCCAGCGCCGGTTTGACGTCGGTCGTCAACCACTCTTTTGTCGCGTCGTCGCAAAAAGGGGTTCCGTCGGAAAACGACAGTGCCGTAAGTTCCGGAACCCTGTTAATTAGCATGGCAGTTTCGAGTATTACGGCGTTTCTTACGCTTGAGTATTCGGGCCCCAGTTCTTTACAGGCAGCAGCGGAATACCGCTGAAGATCCAGCCACAGATGGTTTCCGCCTCCCGCAAAAGCGGCCTCGGTTTTTTCCACAACCGTTTTCCATTCCTTATCTGCAACAAGTTTTGCAAAATAAGCACGCTGCTGTGCGTTCGGGCCCGCAATCTGAGTTTTCCCTCCTTCCGCCGGAGGCGCTTTTTCTATAGCGTCCCACCTTGCGGCTCTGAGCAACCTATAGCCCATCGGCCTAGTACCCTCTTTTTCTATAAGAAAGAGTGCCGCTTTACGGATAATAGCCTGCGCCTGTTTGGGCGTTTCCATAGGCTCCGCCGCCGCAGCGGCGCCCTGCGCTCCGGAAGCCCCTCCGGCCGCGCCGGCCGTCTGAGATGGTTGCGGTTCGATCTTCGGCTTTGGTTTACAGGCCTTCTCCCATTTCTGGACGGCCGAAAAAAATGCCGAAGGAAAAGGCGACCCCTCTTTTTCGAATTTTTTTTCCAAAACCGGCTTTATTTTAGTAAGGCCGGCCAGAAGTCTTGCTATATGGTCGTAATCCGCTTCCGTGGGTTTTTTCTCTTCCAGAAGCGTCGTAACACGGTTTTCCGACAGCCATTTGAATGCAAGCTGTTTAGCGCTGTTTTTTTCGGGGAAAAGAGCGTCGTAATTTTGTTCAATAAGAGTTCCAAGCCCGTCGTAAATATCGGCCAGACGCTCCCAATCTCCGGACCTGAGAAACTTCCAGCTTAAAAAGAACATTACTCTGATATCCTTGGATTTTTTCCCCAGAATATTTATTGACGTTTGTTCGATAAGATCAAGATCGATACCGGACATTTTATTCATTTCGCTCTTCAGCGTCTCGTAATCGGAATCATAGTTAATATTTTCACCAAACGGTTTATCACCGTTAAAAGGGGTGGTGATTAATGAGAGCAGATCGGAAATAGCAATCTCCTTTAATTTATCAAGAATAATTATTATAATAATATATTAAAGATAAATTAGGTGAATAGTAATAAACTATTATTTCATTTATCATTTTTATTATTTCTTTATAGTATTAAAATTACAATTATCTTA
>FWPV01008112.1_pt1 | contig 18549 bp, 17 predicted proteins | sample 2228371 | NCBI WGS metagenome assembly FWPV01 (sample SAMEA103939776, study PRJEB20133) | metagenome
GGGCGTGCTCGCCAGCGAAGCGCGACCCCGAGGCCTCCGAGCCCGGCCGTCGCCACGAGCGCGAGCACGCCCCGTGAGGCCGGCGCGGGGGCCGCGAACCAGGCCAGGATGCCGGCTGCCACCGCCACCGGCAGCCAGAGGGGCCAGCGGTCGGATTCCGCCTCGAGCGTGCGGCCGAGCGCCGCGGCCAGGGCGGCGAGCCGCCGGCGCAGGCCGGCTGCGCGGGAGGGGGAGGCGAGGGGCGAGCTCGCCGCGGCGTGCATGGAGCCCCCGGGCCGTGCTAGAGGCGGCGTGCGCAATCTCTCCCGAGCCGCCGGGTTTTTCAACCATGAGTGTAGTCGTCCGGTTCGCGCCCTCGCCCACGGGCTATCTGCACATCGGTGGAGCGCGGACCGCGCTGTTCAACTGGCTGTTCGCGCGCCGCCACGGCGGGCGCTATCTGCTGCGGATCGAGGACACCGATCGGGCGCGCTCGACCGAGGAGGCGATCCGGGCGATCCTCGACGGCCTCGCCTGGCTGGGGCTGGAGCCCGACGCCCCGCCGGTCTTCCAGTCGACCCGTTTCGAGCGGCACCGGGAGGTGGCCTTGCGGCTGTTGGCCGAGGGCAAGGCCTATCGCTGCTGGGCCACGCCCGAGGAGCTCGAGGCGATGCGCGAGCGGGCCCGGGCCGAGGGTCGGCCGATGCGCTACGACGGCCGCTGGCGCGATCGCGACCCGGCCGAAGCCCCACCCGGGGTGCCGCCGGTGATCCGCCTCAAGGCCCCGCAGACCGGCGAGACGGTGATCGAGGACCTGGTGCAGGGGACCATCCGGGTCGCCAACGAGCAGCTCGACGACATGGTCCTGCTGCGCTCGGACGGTACGCCCACCTACATGCTCTCGGTGGTGGTCGACGACATCGACATGGGCATCACCCACGTCATCCGCGGCCACGACCATCTCACCAACACCTTCCGCCAGAAGCAGCTCTACGACGCGATCGGTGCGCCCTGTCCGGCTTTCGCCCACATCCCGCTGATCCACGGACCGGACGGGGCCAAGCTCTCCAAGCGGCACGGTGCGCTCTCGGTCACCGAGTACCGGGCGATGGGCTTCTTGCCCGAGGCGATGTGCTCCTACCTGTTGCGGCTCGGCTGGTCGTACGGCGACCTCGAGCTCATGACCAAGGAGGAGGCGGCACGGGTCTTCGATCTCGCCCAGGTGGGTCGCTCGCCGGCCCGCTTCGACATGGCCAAACTCCTGAACGTCAACGCCCATTTCCTGCGGCTGCGGGCCGATGCCGAGCTCGTGGAACTGTTGCGTCCGCACCTGGCCGAGCTCGGTCTGACCGCCGAGGGCGAGGGCGGGCGACGGCTCCTGGCCGGCATGGCCGGGCTCAAGGCGCGCGCCCGCACGCTGGTCGAGCTCGCCCGCGCCGCGGCCTTCTATTTGCGCCCGCGGCCCTTGCCGATCGCCGCCGAGGCCGCCGGCCGCCTCGACGCCGAGGCGCGGGCGGCGATTGCCGCGCTGGTACCGGTCCTGGCCGGGCAGCCGAGCTGGGAGGAGGCGGCACTGGAGGCTGCCTGCCGGGCCTTCGCCGAGGCCCGCGGGCTCAAATTCGCCACCCTCGCCCAGGCGCTGCGGGTGGCGCTCACCGGGACGACCGTCTCGCCGGGTCTGTTCGAGGTCATGGTCGTGCTCGGGCGCGAGGAGGTCCTGGGCCGCCTCGAGGACGCAGCCAACGGTCGCAACCCGCTCCTGGCGCCCGCGAATTGAAGGGCTTCCGGCCGGCTGCTACGGTTCGCGCCGCCGGTCATCCGCCACGGCCGCCTCGGCCGTGGCCCAGCGAGGAGGACAGCCGATGAGCGAGGCCCCGAGCCAGTCGACCGCGCGCGTCCAGATGCCCGACGGCAAGGTCGTGGAGCTGCCGGTTCTGCCGGGGACGATGGGTCCTTCGGTGTTGGACGTGCGCAAGCTCTACCCGGCCACCGGCGTGTTCACCTACGATCCCGGCTACACCTCGACGGCCAGCTGCGAGTCCAGGATCACCTACATCGACGGCGACCAGGGCATCCTGTTGCACCGCGGTTATCGGATCGAGGACCTGGCGGCGAACTGCACCTATCTGGAGGTGTGTTATCTCTTGCTCAATGGTGAGCTGCCGAACCGCGCCCAGCTCGACAAGTTCGTGCACGACATCACCTACCACACGATGGTGCACGAGCAGATCAGCTATCTCTATCGGGGTTTCCGGCGCGACTCCCACCCCATGGCGGTGATGATCGGGGTGATCGGCGCGCTCTCCGCGTTCTATTACGAGGACCTCGACGTCGACGATCCACACGCCCGGATGATCGTCACCCATCGGCTGATCGCCAAGGTGCCGACGATCGCCGCCATGGCCTACAAATATTCGGTAGGTCAGCCCTTCGTCTATCCGCGCAACGATCTCGATTACGCTTCCAACTTCCTGCACATGATGTTCGCCGTCCCGTGCGAACCCTACCGGGTCAACCCGGTGATGGCGCGGGCACTCGACAAGATCTTCATCCTGCACGCCGACCACGAGCAGAACGCCTCGACCTCGACCGTGCGGCTGGTGGGTTCGACCGGCGCCAGCCCCTATGCGGCGATCGCCGCCGGCATCGCCGCGCTGTGGGGTCCGGCGCACGGCGGCGCCAACGAGGCCGTACTCGGGATGCTCAAGCAGATCGGCTCGGTCTCCAACATCAAGTCCTTCCTCGAAAAGGTCAAGGACAAGGACTCGCAGATGCGGCTCATGGGCTTCGGCCACCGCGTCTACAAGAACTACGATCCGCGCGCCGCCGTCCTCAAGGCCAGTGCCGACGAGGTCCTGGGCGAGCTCGGACACAAGCACAATCCGCTCCTGGAGATCGCCAAGGAGCTCGAGAAGATCGCGCTCGAGGACGAATATTTCGTCAAACGCAAATTGTTCCCCAACGTCGACTTCTATTCGGGAATCATCCTCGAGGCCATGGGCATCCCGACCCGGATGTTCACAGCGATCTTCGCACTCGCCCGCACGGTCGGCTGGATCGCCCAGTGGAACGAGATGATCCAGGACCCGCAGCAGAAGATCGGCCGACCGCGCCAGCTCTACACCGGAGTCCGCGAGCGGCCGTTCGTGCCGATGGAGGCGCGCGGCTGAGGCGACCGCGCGCCGCCGCTCAGCCGGCCGGATCGCCGCGCTCGGCCATCACCTTGGCCGAGAAGCGGCACTCGGTGGCGAGCTCGTCGCCGACCCGGGCCCGCCCCTCGAACCGCCAGATGCCGAGCTTCTGGCGCAACAGCACGACCTCGAGCAGGAGCGTGTCGCCCGGTCGCACCGGCCGGCGGAACCGCGCCTCCTCGACGGTGGTGAAATAGACCGTGGTCCCCTGCGCCCCGGGCCCGAGGCTCGTGACCGCCAGCACCGCCGCCGCCTGGGCGAGGGCCTCGACGATCAGGACGCCGGGCATGATCGGATCGGCGGGGAAGTGGCCGGGGAAGAAGGGCTCGTTCAAGGTGACGTTCTTGATGCCGACCGCCCGTTTGAAGGCCTCCACCTCGGTCAGCCGGTCGACCAGCAGCATGGGATAACGGTGCGGGATCGCCCGCATGATTCCCGCATAGTCGACGTCGGGAAGCCGTGTTCCCACGGCCGTGGTCTCGCTGCTCATGGCAAGTCTCCCCGAGAACAGTCCGTCTGCCGGCTCGGCCCGTCAATCGGGATTGTCCGGGACCTTCACGCTCGGCAGTTTCTTGTCCAGGCGAGCCATCACCTCGTCGGTGATGTCGATCTTGGGCGAGAACAACAGTACGCCCGAGGCCGGTAGCACGAGGTTGAAGCCGCGCGTCTCGGCGAGCTCGTCGACGATCTCCTTCAAGGCCTGGCGGATCTGGTTGTTGGCGGCGGCCAGCGCCTCGTCGAGCTGCCGCCGTCGCTCGTTGGAGGCGCGTTGCAGGGCCTGGACCGCCTCCTCGTACTCCTTGCGCTTGGCGGCGAACACCTCGGCGGCCAGGACCCCGCGCTGGCGCGCCAGATCCTTGGCGACCTCGGCCAGCCGCTGCTCCTCCTTGGCCAGCTGGTCGAGATAGAGCTTGCGGCGCACCTCGAGCTGCTGCTGGACGCTCTTGGCCGCCCGCGACTCGCGCAAGATCCGCTGATGATCGACCACGGCCGCCACGGTGGCCGGCAAAGGCTGCCCCACCGCAACCCGGCCGAGCAGACCCGCGGCCAAGGTTCCCACGACCAGCGGCCGCCTTGCGACCCGTCCGTTGCGGCGCGTCACCGGGCGCCCGCCTCCTCGCGTCAGAACCGGGTCCCGAAGGAGATCCGCACGGTCTCGGTCTCGTCGCCCGGCTCCTTGCGGATGGCCCGACCGATGTCGATCGACAAGGGCCCGATCGGCGACAGCCAGGACAACCCCACGCCGGCCGAGGCCCGCAAATTCCCGCTGTCGCGCACGCGCGGATCGTCGATGTCGATCTGGGTGAGCGTGCCCACCTCGCTCCAGGCCCGGCCGAAGAACCGCAGCTCCTTGGGCAGGCCCAGGGGGAAGCGCAGTTCGGCGGTGCCGACATAGTAGAGATTGCCGCCCAGCGAATCGTCGGTGCGCCGGTCACGCGGACCGACCCCGCCGAAGCGGAAGCCGCGGAAGCTCGAGCCGCCCAAGAAGAAGCGCTCGGCCAGCGTCACGTCCTCGCCGCCGAAGGCGAAGATGTAGCCGGCCGAAAGGCCGAGATTGAGCACCCAGTCGGGTGCGAAGGGATAATACCAGTCGGCGCGCCCCTCGTGTTTGAGGTAGCGGCTGTCACCACCCAGGCCGGCCACCTCCTGGTCGAGCCGCAAGGCGTAGCCCTCCGAGGGCAAGAAGCGCTGGTCGCGGCGATCGTAGGTGAAGCTCTGACCGATCGCCGAGGTCCAGCGTGCGCCCTGCTCGGCGCGGATGAAGGGCGAGGCGTCGTCGTCGACGTTCTGGATCTGCGTGCGCCGCAAGGTGTAGTACACGCCGTGGCGCAGATCCTCGGTCAAGGCGTAGCCGGCGCGCAGCTTGCCGCCCGACAAGGTCTGGCTGAAGTTGGCCTCGCTCTGGTAGCTCGTCTTGGTGCGGAAGATGTCGAAGCCGGCGGCGAGCTCGCGATCGAGGAACCAGGGCTCGGTGAAGCTGAACTGGACGTTCTGGCGGCGCGCCGACAGCGTGAAGTTGGCGGTCACGTCCTGGCCGCGGCCCAACAGGTTGCGCTCGCGGAAGCGCACGTCGCCCAACGGCCCGTCGGTGGTCGAATAACCGGCGCCGAAGGAGAGCTCGCCCGTGGAGCGCTCGCTCACCTTGACCTTGATCACGGTGCGGTCGGGGGCGCTGCCGGGCTCGGTCCGGACGTCGACGGTCTCGAAGAAGCCCAGATTGATGATCCGCTGGCGCGAACGGCGCAACAGCGCGGCGTTGAAGGCGTCGCCCTCGGCCAGGCGGATCTCCCGGCGGATCACCGAATCGAGGGTGCGCACGTTACCGGAGATGTCGATCCGCTCGACGTAGACCCGCGGGCCTTCGCGCACGTCGAACACGACGTCGACCGTGCGCTCCTCGCGGTTCTTGCGCTGGATCGGCTCGATCCGGGTGAAGGCGTAGCCGAGACTGCCCAGCTGATCGGTGAGCCGCTGGACGGTGGCCTCGATCTGGTCGGCGTTGTAGACGCTGCCCGACCGCACCTGCAGGCTGGCCTGCAGTTGTTCGGGGGGGAGGTCGCTCACCCGGCTCTCGATCTCGACCCGGCCGAATTTGTAGACCGGTCCCTCGTCGAGCGTGAAGGTGATGTAGAACTCCCGACCGTCCGGGGTGAGCTCGGCCACCGCGGAGAGTACCTGGAAGTCGGCGTAGCCGCGCGCCTGGTAGAAGCGGCGCAACAGCTCCTTGTCGAACTCCAGCCGATCCGGGTCGTAGGTGTCGTCACCGGTGAACAGCCGCCACCAGGCGGCTTCGACGGTCTGGATCACGCCGCGCAGCGTGCTGTCGGAGAAGGCCTCGTTGCCGACGAAGCTGATACCGCGGACCTTGGTGACCGGGCCTTCCTCGATCTCGAAGACGAGATCCACGCGGTTCTGGTCGAGTTCGATGATCTTCGGTTCGACGCGCGCGGAGAAGCGGCCGCTGCGTCGGTACAGATCGAGGATCCGGCTTACCGCGTCCTGGACCCGGGCGCGGGTGAACACCTGACGCGGTCGGATCGCCACCTCGGCCTCCAAGGTGGCGTCGTTGATGGAGCGGTTGCCTTCGAAGGCCACCCGGTTGACGATCGGATTTTCGACCACTTCGACCACCAGCCGATCGCCCTCGCGGCGGATGCGGACGTCCTCGAACAGGCCGGTGGCGAAGAGCGCCTTGAGCGAGGAATCGAGACCGGCGGCGGTGAACGGGTCACCTCGGCGCAGCGTGAGATAGCTTTCGATCGCCGTCTGCTCGACCCGCTGGTTGCCGCTCACCACGATCTCGCGGATCCGCCCGGCCTCCTGGGCGGCCGACACCGCGGGTTGAGCCAGCACCAGGACCGCGGCCAAGGCCGGGCCCGCCCAGGGACATGGGGATCGTGTGCGCATCCGTGGGTCCTTCTCGTGGGGGCAAAGGGGAACCCTCGGGCCGGCGGCCCCTCGTCAGGAGATCAGGCCGCTGATGAACTCGACGATCTTGAGGTGCACGAGATCGTTCCAGGTCGCGAACAGCATCAAGCAGAGCACCATCGCCAGGCCGAAGCGGAACGCGATGTCCAGGCTGCGCTCGGGCAGCGGCCGACCGCGGACCGCCTCGATCGCGTACAGCACGAGATGGCCGCCGTCCAGCATCGGGATCGGGAACAGATTGATGAGCCCGAGGTTGATCGACAGGATGGCGGTGAACCAGATCGCCGGCACCACCCCGTCCTTGGCGATCTCGCCGGACATCTGGGCGATCCGCAGCGGCCCGCCCAGCTCCTGGGTGCCGCGGGCGCCGATGATCATCTCGTAGAGGCCCTTGAGGGTGCCCGTGATCATCCGGCCGGTCTCGGCCACCGCCTCGACCACCGCCTCGAACGGCCCGGCCCGGCGGAACTCGACCCCGGCGCGGCTGACACCGATGAGGCCGATCCGGTGCACGTTGCCGAACCGGTCGGTGAGTTCGCTCACCGCCGGGGTCACGACCAGCACGAGTTCCCGCTCGCCGCGGCGGATGGTGAAGGTGAGCGGCACCTCCGGGCTCGCCCGGACGATGGTCTGCAGCTCCTCGAAGCTCGCCACCGCCCGCCCGCCGACCGCTACGATGCGGTCACCGGGCACCAGCCCCGCGGCGGCCGCCGGGCTGTCCGGCTGGACGGCGCCGATCTCGGGCGGGGTGAACGGGCGACCGGACAACGCGAACAGGCCGGCCAGCAGGAGGATCCCGAGCAGGAAGTTGGCCGCCGGCCCGGCCGCCACCACCGCCGCCCGCCGACCCACGCTCTGGGCCGGGAAGCTGTCCGGATCGCGGGCCGCGCTCGGGTCGGCGGTGGCGCTCGTCGCGTCGGCGTCGCCGTGCATCTTGACGTAGCCGCCGAGCGGCACGGCCGAGAACCGCCAGCGGGTGCCGTGGCGGTCGGTGAAGCCGAACAGCTCGGGGCCGAAGCCGATCGAGAAGACCTCGACGCGGACGCCGCAGGCCCGTGCCACGCGGTAGTGCCCCCACTCGTGCACGAACACCACGAGCGAGAGGATGATCAAGAACGGCACGAGATACTGGCCGAGCAGTCCCACGAGGTCCATGACCCCTCCTCAGAAGCGGCCGCGCGGCGGGCCGGCGGCGACCACGGCCTCGGCCAGACGCCGCGCCTCGAGGTCGCAGGCCAGCACGGCCTCGAGGGATCCGGTCGGGGCGTCCGGCAGGCGGTCCAGCACGTGCTCGACCGTGCGCACGATGTCGAGGAAGCCGATCCGCCGAGCGAGGAACGCCGCGACCGCCACCTCGTTGGCGGCATTCAGGATAGTAGGTGCCGCCCCACCCCGCCGCAAGGCGCGCCGGGCGAGCCGGAGCGCCGGGAACCGGTGCTCGCTCGGCGGCTCGAAGTCGAGCCGGCCGATCTTTGCCAGATCGAGCCGCGGTGCCGTGGTCGGCAGCCGAGCCGGCCAGCCCAGCGTGTGGGCGATCGGGATGCGCATGTCGGGGGCGCCCAGTTGCGCGAGCAACGAGCCGTCGACCAGCGCCACCAGGCTGTGGACGATCGATTGCGGGTGGACGACCACCTCGATGGCCGGCTCGGGCACGCCGAACAGCCGGTGCGCCTCGATGATCTCCAGGCCCTTGTTCATCATCGTGGCGCTGTCGACGCTGATCTTGGCACCCATCGACCAGTTGGGATGGGCCACGGCCTGTTCGGGCGTGGCGCCGGCCATGGCCTCGATCGACCAGGTCCGGAACGGCCCGCCGGAGGCGGTCAGGATCAACCGCTCGATCGCCGTGGGCGGATTGGCACCGAGCGCCTGGAAGATCGCGTTGTGTTCGGAATCGACCGGCAGCAACACCGCACCCGCCCGCCGCGCCGTCTCCATCACCAGCGGCCCGGCCGAGACCAACGGCTCCTTGTTGGCGATCGCCACGATCGCCCCGCGCTCGAGCGCGGCCAGGGTCGGCGCGAGGCCGGCCAGGCCCACGATCCCGGCCATCACCCACTCGGCCGGGCGGGCCGCCGCCTCGACCAGGGCCGCCGGCCCGGCCGCCGCCTCGATGCCGGTGCCCGAGAGCGCCTCGCGCAGCGCCGTGTAGCCGGCCGGATCGGCCACTACCGCGAGCCGGGCGCGATGCGCCCGGGCGAGGGCCGCGAGCGTTTCCACGTCGCGGCCGGCGGTGAGCGCCTCCACCCGGTAGAGCTCGGGTCGCTCGGCCACGAGGGCCAGCGTGCTGCGGCCGATCGAGCCCGTCGCCCCCAGAACGGTGATCGAGCGCGGCCGCTCGGCGCTGGGTGGCCGATGGCGCTCGCCCTGCGCAGGTGCGCCGACCGGCCCGCTCACGGCCGCAGCGCCCACACCACGCCCAGGGCCGAAGCGGCGAGCAACAGCCCGTCGATCCGATCCAACAGCCCGCCGTGCCCGGGCAGCAACGCGCCGCTGTCCTTGAGCCCGGCGCGCCGCTTGAGCCAGGACTCGAACAGGTCGCCGGCCTGGGCCACGACCGCCAGAACCGCCGCCAGGGCTCCGGAGATCGCCCAGTTCCAGCCGAGCAGTGGTCCGCCCGCGGCGCCGACCGCCGCGGCTGCGCCCACCCCGCCGCCGAGCCCGGCCCAGGTCTTGCCCGGGCTGATCACGGGCGCGAGCCGGATCCCGCCGATCGACCGCCCGGCGGCATAAGCCGCGGTGTCGGTGGCGGCGACCACGGCCAGGAGCCACAGGACCAGCCCGGTGCCGATCTGCGGTTCGGCCCGCAGCCAGGCGAGCACCGCGAGCGGTACGCCCAGATAGAGCACGCCCACCGCCGTCCGGTGGGGCCGGCAGCCGGGCAGGAGCGCGGCGATCGCCGCGGCGAGCGGTGCACCCAGGAGGAGGCTCGCCCAGGCGAGCGGATGGGCGCCGGTGCTGGTGGCGATCACCGCGATGCCGCCGATCAAGAGCGGCGCCAGGGCGAGCAGCGTTCGACAAGGCGGTGCGGCGTGTGGAGCGAGCCGTGCCCATTCCCACGCGGCCAAGATCAGGGTCAAGAGGAGGGCGGCGGTGAACCACCAGCCACCCAGGGCCACGGCCCCCACCGCCACCGCCCCGAGGAGGGCTCCCGAGGCGATCCGCTGCCGCAGCGCCGAGCCGCCCGCTTCAGGCCGGGCGGGCGCCATAGCGCCGCTCGCGACGGCTGAACTCGGCGATCGCCGCGGCCAGATGCTCCTCGGTGAAGTCGGGCCAGCCGATCGGCAAGAAGACGAGCTCGGTATAGGCGAGCTGCCAGAGCAGGAAGTTGGAGATGCGCTGCTCGCCGGAGGTGCGGATCAACAGATCGGGATCGGGGACGTCGCCGGTGTAGAGCGCCCGGGCGAAGCACTGTTCGTCGATCTCCGCCGGATCGAGCCGCTGCGCACGGACCGCCTCGGCGATCGCCCGAGCGGCACGCACGATCTCCTGCCGGCCGCCGTAATCGAGCGCGATCAAGAGGTCCAAGCGGTCGTGACGGCGGGTGCGCGCCTCGGCCCGCTCGATCAGCGCCACGATGTCGGGGTCGAGCCGCGAGCGCTCGCCGATCACCCGCAGCCGCACCCGATTCTCGTCGAGCGCGTCGACCTCCTTCTCGAGGTAGAAGCGCAACAGACGCATGAGCTCGCCGATCTCGCCCGACGGCCGCCGCCAGTTCTCGCTGGAGAAGGCGTAGAGCGTGAGATAGCGCACGCCCAACCGCACGCAGCCTTCGACGGCCCGACGCACCGCCTGGGCACCCTGACGGTGGCCGGCCACCGTGGGCAGGCCACGCGCCTGCGCCCAGCGGCGGTTGCCGTCCATGATGATCGCCACGTGCAGCGGCACGCGCGAGTCGGCCGCCGCCGGGGCGGTGGCCTCGAGGGCGGCGAGCGCGCTCATCAGATCTGCTTGATGTCCTTCTCTTTCTGCTCGAGGAGCTTGTTGATCGCCTCGATGTGCCGGTCGGTGAGTTTCTGGATCTCGTCGGCGATCCGCTTGTACTCCTCGTCGGCCAGGTGGTTCTCCTTGTCGGCCCGCTTGAGCTGGTTGAGGCCCTCGTGACGCAGATTGCGGATCGCCACCCGCGCCTGCTCGGCATATTTGTGCGCCGCCTTGACGAGCTCGTTGCGGCGCTCCTGGGTGAGCTCTGGCAAGGGGACCCGCAGCGTCTGGCCCTCGGTGACCGGGTTGAGCCCGAGTCCGGCGTTGCGGATCGCCTTCTCGACCGCCTTGACGAGCGCGCGATCCCAGACGTTGACGACCAGCATGCGCGGCTCGGGCGCACTGATCGAGGCGAGCTCCTTCAAGGCCATGTGGCCGCCATAGGCCTCGACCTGGATGGGCTCGAGCAGGCTCGCGCTGGCCCGGCCGGTACGCAGCCCCTGCAGCTCCTTGCGCAGGACCTCGACCGCCCCGTCCATCCGGCGGGCGAGTTGCTTGGTATCCGGCGGTTGGGCACTCATGCCGGCTCCTCCACGATGATCGTGTGCGGCCCCTCGCCTCGAAGGGCCCGAGCGAAGGCTCCCGCAGCGTGCACGGAGAAGACGATGATGGGGATGCGGCTCTCGCGCGCGAGCGCGATCGCCGAGGTGTCCATGACCTTCAGATCGCGGGCCAGCACCTCGAGATAGCTCAGCCGGTCGAACCGTCGGGCCGTAGGATCGCGCTTGGGATCGGCCGAGTAGACCCCGTCCACCTGGGTGCCCTTCAAGATGCAGTCGCAGCCGGTCTCGGCGGCCCGCAGCGCCGCGGCGGTGTCGGTGGTGAAGAACGGGTTGCCGGTGCCGGCGGCGAAGATCACCACCCGGCCCTTCTCGAGGTGGCGCACCGCTCGGCGGCGGATGTAGGGCTCGCACACCGCGCTCATCGGGATCGCCGACATCACCCGCGTGGGGATGCCGGTCTGCTGCTCGATCACGCTCTGGACGGCCAGCGCGTTGATGACCGTGCCCAGCATGCCCATGTAGTCGGCGGTCGCCCGCTCGACGCCGGCGGCGGCCAGCGTGCTGCCGCGCACGATGTTGCCCCCGCCGATCACCATGCTCACCTGCACGCCCATGGCGTGCACCTCGGCCACGTCGGCCGCCAGCCGACGCAGCACGCCACGGTCGTGGCCGTATTCGCGCTCGCCGAGCAGCGCCTCGCCCGACATCTTGAGGAGCACGCGGCGAAAGCGCGGCGCGCCCGCCGCCGACCCGCCCCCGCTCTCGGCCATCGCCGCGCGCCCCCGCCGCCTCAACCGCGGGTCAGCTGTGCGACCTCGGCGGCCAGATCGCCCTGCGGCTTGTCGATCCCCTCGCCCAGTTGCAGGCGCACGAAGCCGGTGACCCTGATCGGTGCGCCGGCCGCCTCGGCCGCCGCCTCGACCACCTCCTTCACCTTCTTGTCGGGGTCAACGACGAAGGCCTGCTCGAGAAGCACCGCCTCCTCGTAGAACTTGCGCAGCCGGCCCTCGACCATCTTGGCCACGATCGCCTCGGGCTTGCCGGAAGCGCGCGCCTGCTCGGCGAAGATCGCCCGCTCGCGCTCGACCAGCGCCGGATCGAGGCCGGCCACGTCGACCGAGCGCGGGTTGGCGGCGGCCACGTGCATGGCGAGCTGCTTGCCGAGCTCGGCCAGCGCGGCCGGCGGCGCGTCGGATTCGAGGCCCACGAGCACACCCATCTTGCCCAGGCCGACGGCCACCTGGTTGTGGACGTAACCGGCCACGAGGCCTTTCGGGACCTCCAGATAGGCGGTCCGGCGCAAGCTGATGTTCTCGCCGATCACCGCGATCGCCTGGACGATCTCGTCGGCCACGGTCCGGCCCGAAGCCGAGACGACCATGGCCTTCAAGGCCACGACGTCGCCCCGGGCGCCGGGCGCGAGCCCGGCGATGTGCCGGACCAGCGCCTGGAAGGTCTCGTTGCGGGCGACGAAGTCGGTCTCCGAATTGACCTCGACCAGGGCCCCGCGGGTGCCCTCGAGGCGCAGGCCGATCAGACCTTCGGCGGCGACCCGGCCGGCCTTCTTGGCCGCCGCGGCGAGGCCCTTCTTGCGCAGCCAATCGGTGGCCGCCTCGAGATCGCCGTTGGTCTCCTCGAGCGCCCGCTTGCAATCCATCATGCCGGCGCCGGTCGCCTCGCGCAGCTGCTTGACCAGGGAGGGGGTGATCGCGCTCATGCTCGACTGCTCGCTCGTTCTCGTGGGCTCGGGCGCCGACCGGCGCCGGCGGTTACGGGCTCAGGCGGCACCGGCACTCTGGCCGCTCTCCTCGACCGGCACGATCGCCTCGTCCGGCACGAACTCCTCGAGCGGCTGCTCGATCGCACCGATGTCGATGCCGCTCGAAGCCATCTCGGCCTGGATCCCGTCGAGGACCGCGCCCACCGCCAGATCGCAATAGAGCTGGATGGCCCGGGCGGCGTCGTCGTTGCCCGGCACGACGTAGCGGATGCCGCGCGGATCGCTGTTCGTGTCGCAGATCGCCACCACCGGGATACCCAACTTGTTGGCTTCCTGGATGGCGATCGCCTCTTTGATCGTGTCGATCACGAACAGGATGTCGGGCAGCCCGCCCATGTCCTTGATGCCGCCCAACGCCCGCTCGAGCTTGTCGCGCTCGCGCCGCAGCCGCAGCAGCTCCTTCTTGGTCCGGCCCACGGCCGCCTCGGCGCTCTGCGCGTCGAGCTCGCGCAACCGGCGGATCGACTGGCTGATGGTCTTCCAGTTGGTGAGCATGCCGCCCAGCCAGCGATGGTTGACGTAATACTGGCCCGAGCGGCGCGCCGCCTCGGCGATCGGCTCTTGCGCCTGACGCTTGGTGCCGACGAACAGCACCCGGCCGCCCCCGGCCACCGTGTCGCGCAGCGCCATGAGCGCCCGGTGCAGCATCGGCACCGTCTGGGTGAGATCGATGATGTGCACGCCGTTGCGCACACCGTAGATGTACGGCGCCATTCGCGGGTTCCACCGCCGCGTCTGGTGGCCGAAATGCACGCCCGCTTCGAGGAGCTGGCGCATGGTGAAGGTCGGGAAGGCCATGGCCCGAGGGTCCGTTTCGTTCCGGTTGGTCCGCCGCGGACGAGCACCCGGCCGAGCCGGGCACCGGAAACAGGGCGCGCGACCGCGCGCCCACATCCGCGTGTGAGGTCCGTCGCTATCTACAGGCGGGCGGGTGTCGTGACAAGCGCCGCCGGTGCCATCGGTAGAGCAACGGAGCGGCGATTCGCTCGTAGGCGAAATCGGCCACCGCCCGGACGCCCGGCAGGCGGACGAGACGGGCGAGCCAGCGCCAGCCCGGCAGCCCGGCCCACAGCGCCGCGAACGCCTCGACCCCGCCCAGGATCCGGCCGCCCCCGACCAGGTGCAGCCGGCGCAGCGCGCGATCGCCGTCGAGCCCGACGGCCACGAGCCGATCCGTCTCGCGGCTCGCGTCGAGGAACTCCAGGGCGATCCCGTAGCGGGCGGCCCGGCGGCGATAGGCGGCGATCTCCCGCGAGCAGATCGGGCAGCTGCCGTTGTAGACCACGATCGGTGTGGTCTCGGAGGAGGGCGGCGGCTTCACGGCCGCGGTCCCAGACGAAAGGCCGGGCGGCGATCGGGATGGGTGGTCACCACCGCCACCGGCAGGAGCCGCCGCGGGCCGACCAGCTCCAGGCGGTGGCGGGCCAGCAGCACGGCCAGCACACAGCTGGCCTCGATCAGCGCGAACCGGGCACCGATGCACACTCGCGGGCCGATGCCGAAGGGCAGATAGGCGAAGCGGTCGACGGGCGGGGCGTCGGGCAGGAAGCGGCGCGGGTCGAACCGGTCCGGCTCGACCCACAACCGCTCGTGGCGGTGCAGCACCCAGGGGGCCACGACCACGAGATCGCCCGGGGCCAGCCGATGGCCGGCCACCTCGTCCGGCTCCCTGGGCTCGCGCACGATCGTGAAGGCGGGCGGGTAGAGGCGCAGCGCTTCCTGCACGACGGCGCGAGCCAGCGGCAGGTCGGCTCGCGGGGCGGACTCCGGGGTGAGATCGGCGGCTCGCGCCTCGGCCGCCACCGCCTCTTGGACCTCGGGGGCGAGGGCCGACAGATAGGCCGACCAGAACAGCGCGAGCGCGGTCGTCTCGTGGCCGGCGATCAGGAAGGTGGCGATCTGGTCCAACAGCTCCTGCTGCGAGAAACCGCGTCCGGTGTGCGGGTCGCGCGCTCCGGCCAGAGCGTCGAACAGGTCGCGCGGCGGCTCCTCGATGCCCCGCGCCCGCCGCTCGGTCGTGATCTCGGCCACGAGCGCGAACCAGGCGCGGCCGAAGCGGCGGCGCAGCAGCTCGGCGGGCGACGGCCAGCCGGCCGGTAGGGCCAGATCGAGCGGCGAGGGACGGGCGAGCCCGTTGCCGTAGCGCTCCAACATGGCCCGCAGTCGCGCCGCATAGGGCTCGAGCGCCTGCGAGAACAGCGCCTCGCCCGCGACCTCCAGGGTCAGCCGCTGGAACAGCGCCAACAGATCGACGATCCGCCGGCCTTCGGCCGCCAGCCGGTCGAGTGCCGCGGCCGTGCGACGGGCGGCGATGCTCGCCACGAGCTCCAGGTTGCGGGGCGCGAAGGCCGGAGCGGCGGTCCGCCGCTGGAACCGCCAGGCCTCGCCCTCGGCCAGGAACAGCCCGTCGCCGATCATCGGGTGCAAGATCCGCACGGTGGCTGCGGTCCGGCCGTAGGCCGCGGCGTTGTCGACCAGCACCCGGCGGATGGCCGTGGGCTCGTTCACGAGCAGGCTCTGCCGGCCGAGGAACGGCCCGGCGATCACGAGCTCGCGATAGGCGGGCTCCCCCCAACTCGCGAGCGCGTTGCGGCGCAGCTGCAGGAGGGTGCGCCATTGCGGCCGGGGGACCGGCAAGGGCCGAGGCCGCGGCGCGCGCGGCAGGGGGATCTCCGCACGGAGACCCGCTCCGTTCTCCGTCACCCTCGCCGGCATCGACCGCTCCTTCCCGCTCACCGGGATGATACGCATCGCCCGCGGTTTCGGCTCGCCGATCGAGGAGGAGAGGACCGGCCGTGCCACCCCGGGTCTCCGGCTGCCGATCCGGGAGCGCCGGGGTTCACGAGCACCCGCCGGGGGGCGCCGGATCACGGAGCGGACGGCGAATGGGATCGCACTCGGCGAGCGGCTCGCCCGCTGGAGGGAGCCGGGTCACGGGCCGAGCCCACCGGCGAACCCCGGCCGCGAGCCGCAGGGACGCCGCGGCTGTTGACCGGGCGGATGCCACGGCATCGGTGGAGCTGGAGCTCGACCGATGCTCCGGGCAGCGGCCGAAGCGGCCGATCGAGCACCCGGCCCCGGGGCGACCCCGGCAAGGGGCCACCCCGGGCGGTGTGCTGCCGGTCTCAGCCGCGCGCGCGCAGTCGGATCATGTAGGTGTCGTAGGTGTACTCGGCCACCTGCCACCACAGATACTGCTCGTTGCGATAGGCGACGACGCTGTCGTGCAGCTTCTTGAAGTCGGGGTTCTCCTTAGAGATCTCGGCATAGAGCTCCTTGGCGGCGTTGTAGCAGGCCTCGATGACCTCGGCGGGGAAGGGACGCAGCTGCACACCTTGGGCGACCAGCCGCTTGAGCGCCGCGGGATTGAGATGGTCGTACTTGGCGCTCATCCAGATGTTGGATTGCGCGGCGGCGGTGTGGCAGGCGTCCTTGTAGAGCTTGGGCAGCTCGTTCCACTTCTCCAGGTTGAAGACGATGTGCGGGCAGGGGCCGCCCTCCCACCAGCCCGGATAATAATAGTACCGAGCCACCTTGTAGAAGCCGAGCTTCTCGTCGTCGTAGGGCCCGACCCACTCCGCCGCGTCGATCGTCCCCTTCTCCAGCGCGGGATAGATGTCACCGGCGGCGATCTGCTGCGGGACGACGCCGACTTTCTGCAGGATGCGGCCGGCGAAACCGCCGACCCGGAACTTGAGGCCCTTGAGATCGTCGATCGACCTGATCTCCTTGCGGAACCAGCCGCCCATCTGGCAGTTGGTGTTACCGGCCGGGATCCCGTAGACGTTGAACTTGGCGAGGAACTCGTTGAGTAGCTCGTTGCCGCCGCCGTGGTAGAACCAGGCGTTCATCATCCGCGCGTTGAGCCCGAACGGCAGTGCCGTGCCGAAGGTGAACGCCGGGTTCTTGCCGAAATAGTAGTAGGTGGGGGTCTGCCCGCACTCGACCGTGTTGTTCTGCACGGCGTCCAGCACCTGCAGACCCGGCACGATCTCGCCGGCGGCGAACAACTGGATCTGGAAGCGACCGTCGGTGAGCTCGGCCACCGTCTTGCAGAACAGCTCCGCGCCCCCGTAGAGCGTATCGAGCGACTTCGGGAAGCTCGAGGCCATCCGCCATTTGATCTGCGGCTGGCTCTGGGCGATCGCCGGCTTCGGGAACGAGCCGGCAGCCGCCACGGCCGCCGCACCTGCCGCCGTCACGACCTCGCGGCGTCGAACCATGATCCGCCTCCCCCGGCGCCGGCCAGCTGCGGCGGGCCGCGGGCGCCGAGCGCGGGCCTCGCCGGGCCGGCAAGCTAGGCGGATGCGGCCGGCGCATCAAGGACGGCCGCGGGGCGCGGCGCGCGGTGGCGAGGGCGCGCTGGGCAGCAACTCCGCGCAGCGCTCGACGGTGTGGCCGCGGCCGATCTCGCCGGCCAACAGGCGAGCCAGGCCCAGAACGTCGCGCTCGACTTCGACCGCCTCCAGCGTGAGCCGGCAGCTCGGCCGGTCGAGCGTGCCTCGCCCGCGCACCACGATCGTGTGGTCGAAGAGCGTGACGGTCCGGCCCAACAGGCCACCAAGGCCGGCGGGCACGGGCTGCACGTGGTGGTTGCGCAGCGCTACTTCGGCCTCGATCAACCAGCGTTCGCCGCCCTGGGGCGTGGCGGTCACCCGCCGCAGCCGGGCTTCGGCACGGTTGCCCTGGCAGACCCACGCGCAGGCCTGTTCGAGGGCCCGAACCAGGTCCGGCCGCGCCCGCACCCGCTCGGTGACGTCGACCGCGGCGCCGCCGGCCGCGGCCAGGACCGTCACCGCGGCCGCGGCCAGGAGCCGAGGCATCTCAATGCGCTGCGTCCCAGGTCGGGCCGGCACCGGTGTCGACCACGAGCGGCACCGAGAGCTGTGCCGCCCCTTCCATCACGCGGCGCAACAGGGTGCGGGTGGCCTCGACCTCGGCCTCGGGGACCTCGAGCACGAGCTCGTCGTGGACCTGCAACAACAGCCGAGCGCGCGAGCCGGTCCGCTCGAGCGCCCGGGCCACCCGGATCATCGCCCGCTTGACGATGTCGGCGGCGGTCCCCTGGATCGGCGCGTTGATCGCCTGCCGCTCGGCGTAGGCGCGGCGCGACGGCAGGCGGTTGGTGATGTCCGGGATCCAGCAGCGCCGGCCGAACAGCGTGGTCACGTAGCCCTTCTCGCGGGCCTCGGCCTTGGCCCGCTCCATGTAGTCGCGGATCCCGGGATATTGCTCGAAGTAGCGGTCGATCCAGGCCTTGGCGTCGGCCTGCGGGATGCCCAGGCGCTGCGACAGGCCGAACGCGCCGATGCCGTAGACGATGCCGTAATTGATCGTCTTGGCCGCCCGCCGCAGCTCGGGCCCGACCTGGTCGAGCGGCACCTTGAACATCTGCGCGGCGGTGAGCGCATGGATGTCCTCACCGCGGGCGAAGGCCTCTTTCAAGGGTGTGATGTCGGCGATGTGCGCGAGCACCCGCAGCTCGATCTGCGAATAGTCCGCCGAGACCAGAAGATGACCGGGCTCGGCCACGAACGCCTCGCGGATCTTGCGCCCCTCGGGGGTGCGCACCGGGATGTTCTGCAGATTGGGTTCGGTCGAGGACAGCCGGCCGGTGTTGGTGGCGGCCAGCATGTAGGAGGTGTGGACCCGCCCGGTGCGCGGGTCGATCTGCTCGAGCAGC
>FWPV01008113.1_pt1 | contig 18548 bp, 12 predicted proteins | sample 2228371 | NCBI WGS metagenome assembly FWPV01 (sample SAMEA103939776, study PRJEB20133) | metagenome
CTGCCGCGTGAGGCGGCGAGCGGCGGCCGGCGGCCGCGGCCGCCCTGGTGGCAGTGACGGGCATCACCGTCGCGGGACTCTTCGAGTACAACTTCTGGGATGCCGAGGTCCAGTACCTGACCCTCACCCTCATGGGCGTGGGGGCGGGGATGGGGGAGCGGGTGGAGCGGTGAGCACGCGCATCTTCGGGGTCGGGGAGTTGATCCGCAACGTGAACGCCGCCCTCGCCGCCGGCTTTGCCGACGTCTGGGTACGGGGCGAGCTGTCCGGGGTGAAGACGGCGGGCTCCGGTCACCGGTACTTCCAGGTCAAGGATGCGGAAGGGACGCTGTCCTGCGCCATGTGGGCCGCCCGCGCCGACCGCTTGCGCTTCAAGCTCGTCGACGGTCTGGCGGTACTCTTGCACGGTTTTCTGGAGGTCTACCCCCAGCGTGGCTCGCTCCAGCTCATCGTCGCCGAGGCGCGGCCGGAGGGGATCGGCGAACTTCAGCTCGCCTTCGAACAGCTCAAGGCCAAGCTGCAGGCCGAGGGGCTGTTCGCCGCCGAGCGCAAGCGACCCCTGCCAGCGCTCCCACTGCGGGTGGGGATCGTCACCTCGCCTTCGGGGGCCGCGGTGCGGGATGCCCTCAAGGTCCTCGCCCGCTGGCCGCGTCTGGCGGTCCTCCTCGCGCCGGTACGGGTGCAGGGGAGGGGGGCCGAAGGCGAGATCGCCGGAGCCCTCCGCCGTTTGGGTCGCTCGCACCTGGTGGACGTCATTCTCCTGGTGCGGGGCGGCGGTTCCCTCGAGGACCTCTGGGCTTTCAACGAGGAGATGGTGGCGCGCGCCATCGCCGATTCTCCCGTGCCGGTGATCTCCGGTGTCGGCCACGAGGTGGACTTCACCATTGCCGATTTCGTGGCCGACATCCGGGCTGCCACCCCCACCCAGGCGGCGGAACTGGTGGTGGCCCAACTCGAACGGCAGGAGCGCCAAGTGGCGGACCTCGTGCGGCGCGTGCGCCTCGGTCTCGATCAGCGGCTCGAGCGCGTTCGCCTGCGCCTGGCGGTACTGGCCGGGGCACGCGGCCTCGCGCGGGTACCGGCTCGGGTGCAGCAGCTGAAGGAGCGGCTCAGCCGCGCGAGCACCCTCCCGCACCTGCTGCGTCGGGCGGTGAGCCTGCGCCACCGGCGCCTGGAGGCCGCCATCGCGGGGCTCTACCGCTGGCCGGTGCGCTTCGGTGCGCCGCGGCGGCGCGAGGTGGTGACGGCGCGCCTGGCGGTGGCCGCCGAGCGCCTGCGCTCGTTGCTGCGCAGTCGGGTACTCGTGCTTTCGGGGGCTGAACGCGCGCTTGCCGCCCTCTCGCCCCTGGCGGTGCTCGAGCGGGGCTACTCCATCACCTGCAACGAGGGCTCCACCGCACCCCTGCGCCGGCCGGACGAGACGGCCCCGGGCCGGCGGCTGCAGACGCGCCTCGCAGGCGGCGAGCTCGTGTCCGTGGTCGTTGGCGGTCACGGCGAGCAGCGATCCCTGTTCGAGGGGGTCGATGCACGGGGGCAGGCACCAAAGGGGCGGCGCGTGGCGGGCGAGCGCGGAGGGAGGCACCATGGGTAAGGAGACCTTTGAGGAGGCACTGGCGCAGCTCGAAGAGGTGGTGGCGAAGCTGGAAGACGACGCCGTGGGCCTCGAGGAGGCGCTCAAGTTGTTCGAACGGGGGGTGAAGCTGGCACGCCGCTGCCGCGAGCAGCTCGCAGCCGTGGAGCGTCGCGTCGAGCAGCTCCTGGCCGAGGCGCCCGAAGGGGGCGAGGCGCAAACGGCACCCTTCGAGCCGGAGGGGGAGTGAGCGAGCAGCTCGCCGCGCTGCTGGCGGCGGAGCGACAGCGCATCGACGCCGCCCTCGACCGCTTGCTGCCGGGCGCGACGGTGTGGCCGGCGCGCCTCCACCAGGCCATGCGCTACGCGGTCTTCGGCGGAGGCAAGCGGCTGCGGCCGATCCTCGTCCGGGTTTCCTGCAGCGCTGCCGGCGGGGACCCCGATCTCGTCACCGAGGTGGGGTGCGCCCTGGAGCTGATCCACACCTACTCCCTGATCCACGATGACCTGCCCGCCCTCGACAACGACACCCTGCGGCGCGGGCGCGCCACCGTGCACGTGGCCTTCGACGAAGCCCTCGCCATCCTGGCCGGCGATGCGCTCCTCACCGAAGGGTTCGCCGTGCTCGCCCGGTTCCCCCGTGGGGCGGCCCTGGCCGGCCGGCGAGCGGCGGCGTGCCAGCTGGTGGCCGAGGCGGTGGGTTCGCAGGGGATGGTCGGGGGGCAGGTGGAGGACCTGGCGGCGACGGGTGGCCAGGGCGACGCGGCGGTGCTCGATCGCATCCATCGGGCCAAGACCGGCGCGCTGCTCGGGGCCGCGGTGGAGCTGGGCGCGCTCTTCGCCCGCACCACGGCCCGGCGGCGGCGCGAGTTTGCCCGCTTCGGCCGTGAGTTCGGCCTCCTGTTCCAGATCACTGATGATATCCTCGACGTGACCGGGACGGCCGAGCAGCTCGGCAAGAGCCCGGGAAAGGACGCCGCCACGGGCAAGTTGACCTATCCCCACGTCCACGGTCTCGACCAGGCGCGACGCTGCCGCGACGAGCTGGCAGCCGCGCTCCGGGCGGCGGCGCGCCAGCTCGAAGGCGAGGGCGGCGTGCTCGCGGGGCTGGTGGACTATTGCGTGGGCCGGAGCGGTTAGCGAGCTGTATGGGCCTACTCGAACGCATCGACAGCCCCGCCGATCTGCGGCAACTTCCCGAAGAGGCGCTCCCCGAGCTCGCCGAGGAGATCCGCCACTTCCTCATCACCTCCGTCTCGGCCACCGGCGGGCACCTGGCTTCGGGGCTGGGTGCCGTCGAGCTGACCCTGGCCCTGCACTACGTCCTCGATACCCCTCGGGATCTCCTGGTCTGGGATGTGGGGCACCAGTGCTACCCCCACAAGGTCATCACCGGCCGTCGCGACCGCTTCCGCACCTTGCGGAGTTACGGTGGTTTGTCGGGGTTTCTCAAGCGAGAGGAGAGCGAGTACGACGTCTTCAACGCCGGTCACGCCTCCACCTCCATCTCCGCCGCCCTCGGCATGGCGGTGGCCCGTGATCTGGCGGGCGATGCCTATCGCGTGGTGGCCATCATCGGCGACGGGGGCCTCACCGGCGGCATGGCCATGGAGGGGCTCAACCACGCCGGCTACCTCCGCCGCCCCTTCATGATCGTGCTCAACGACAACGAGATGTCCATCTCGCCCAACGTCGGCGCCATGCAAGGGTACCTGGCGCGCATCATTTCCGGGCAGCCGTACCGGCAGTTCAAGGACGAGGTGGAACATTTCCTGCGCTCCATCCCCCGCGTCGGCGAGCCGATGCTCAAGCTGGCCCGGCAGGCGGAGCACATGGCCAAGCAGCTCCTCGTCCCCGGCTTGCTCTTCGAGGAGCTGGGCTTCAAGTACACGGGTCCCGTCAACGGTCACTCCCTCCCACAGCTCATCGCTGCCCTCCGCGCCCACAAGGACGACACCCGGCCGGTCCTGCTCCACGTGGTGACGCGCAAGGGGAAGGGCTATCGCCCGGCGGAGAAGGATCCGGGGTTCTGGCACGGGGCGACGCCGTTCTCCGTCGAGACGGGCGAGGTGGCCGCCACGAAGGCGGGGCCGCCCTCGTACACCAGGGTGTTTGCCGACACCCTCGTGGCTCTGGCCAAGGAGGACCCGCGCATCGTCGCCATCACCGCCGCCATGCCCGAGGGGACAGGTCTCGACCGGTTCGCCAAGGTCTTTCCCAACCGCTGTTTCGATGTCGGGATCTGCGAGCAGCACGCCGTCACCTTTGCCGCCGGGCTGGCGACCCGCGGGATGCGGCCAGTGGTGGCCATCTATTCGACCTTCCTGCAACGGGCCTTTGACCAGATCTTCCACGATGTGTGCTTGATGCGTCTTCCGGTGGTGTTTGCCCTCGATCGGGGGGGGCTGGTAGGGGCCGACGGCCCGACCCACCACGGCGTCTTCGACCTCTCCTACCTGCGCGTCTTTCCCGAGATGGTGGTGATGGCCCCCCGCCACGAGGGGGAGCTGCGGCACATGCTGGCCACGGCCCTGGCCCACCAGGGGCCGGTCGCCCTCCGCTACCCGCGCGGCGCCGGCATCGGTGTTCCCCTCGAGGAGGCGCCGAAGCCTCTCCCCCTGGGCAAGGCCGAGGTACTGCGGGAGGGGCCGGACGGCTTCATCTGGGCCGTCGGCACCGTGGCCAGCGAGGCGGCGGCGGCGGCCGAGCGCCTCGCGAGCCAGGGAGGCGCCGACCTCACCGTGGTCAACGCCAGGTTCGTCAAGCCCCTGGACGAGGAGCTTCTGGCCGCCCAGCTCCGCCCCGGGGCGCGTCTCATGACGGTCGAGGAAAACGCCCTGGCGGGCGGCTTCGGCTCGGCGGTCATGGAAGCCGCGGCGAGGCTCGGGCTTGCCAACGTCACCTTCGAGCGGCTCGGCGTGCCCGACGAGTTCCAGCCCCACGGCAGCCAGGAGATCTTGCGCGCCCGCCTCGACCTCGACGAGGAAGGCATCCTGCGCCGCGCGCGCCTGTTCTTCCCCGCCAACGCCACCAAGCCGCGCAGCCTGCACCGCGTCCGTACGGCCTAGGGCGCTGGGACGCCTCCTGCCCCACGGTCGGCTGGAGGCGGTGCCTGGGGTCCTTCCCGGAGGTAGCGGGCGAACAGGGCGCCCCAGGGGGAGGTGGCGAGAAACTCGCGCTCCCGAAGGCGCCCGATCAGGGGGTGCCAGAGGAAGTCGTGGAACAGGTAGGAGCCGGCGACGAAGAGGTAGACGAGGGGTGTGCGGAAGAAGAGCTTCTGGATTCCCCGCAGCGGGCCGAACCACAGGAGGTCGCCGACCCGGCTCGCCAGGTTGTCGCCCACGGAAAAGTGCCAGTTCTCCTCGCCGATTTCGGGTTGCCCGACCAGCTCGATGTCGCGCGGATCTGCCACCCCCAACCCCCGCTCGTGGGCCAGGGCCAGGTACTTGATGGCCAGGGGGTCGAACCCCATGAGCTTGGCGGCCACGGCATCGATGGCCACCTGGTCGGCCGCGGCCAGCAGCACGTCCTTGCGGACGGGAATCATGGTGCGCGGCCCCGGGCCGTTGCCCGCCGTCGTCCCGTCCATCACCGCGAAGAGTCCGGTGTGGATCTCCTTCTGGATGGTGAGAAGGTCGACCAGCGTCTCGTGGATCCACGTGTGGGTGTAGTGCCGGCGCGTCGCCAGGAGGCCGCCGAAGGCGTTCTTCATGGCGCCGGTGGTCGTCGTGTAGATGTGGCACTTCACCGTCGGCAGGTGGACGATGTTGGTGCCGATGAAGAACTCGGGGATGTGGATCCCATGGGGGAAGATCTTCGGCAGCGCGAGCATCGTCCCTCGCGGTTCGTAGCGGACCCACTTCAAGTCGTGGGCGAAGCAGTTGTAGCGCACCGGCACGCCGTGGCCCTCGAGCACGGCGACGTAGCCGTTCAGGCGCTCCCCCTTCTTGGGATCGGTGACCACGGTGTCGTTCTGGACACAGACCAGGTCGGCAAGGCCGGCGCGCCGCAGGGCGAGGATGGTCCCCTCCAGCTGCCACGGTGTCGTGTTGGCACCGGGGAAGGGGAAGTGCCAGGAGATGTTGTCCTTGAGGATCGTCGTGGCCTTCGGGTCGAGGCTCTCCCGGCAGCCGGCCAGCTCGCATAGGCGCGCGACATCGGCGAGCACCGACTCGGGGCGAGTACGCAGGATGGCCACGCGACTGGTCATGGTCCACCTCCAAAATGGATCACGGCGCCGGCGGCGACGAGCCATGCCAGCACCGTCAGCAGGAGCGGCCGATCGGTCAGGAGGGCGGCGGTGGGATCCTGAGCCCCTTGCCGGTGGAGCAGGAGCAGGTAGCGCAGGACGCCGAACAGGACCAGCGGCACGGTGAGGAGGAGGGCGCGGGAGCCGAACTTGGCCGTCGTGTCCGGAGCCACGGTGTAGAGGGTATACGCCACCAGCGTCATCCCGGCCAGCATGGTGACCACGTCGTGGAGGAAGGTGGCGGGGTAGGTGGGGGTCCGCTGCGCGGGGTGGACGGCCTCCGGCATGCGCTTGCCGAAGGCGAGCAGCAGCGCCAGGAGGAAGCCGCAAATGATGAGCCAGTGGGAGATCACCACCTCGATGGCAAGGGCGCCGGCGACCAGGCGGACGAGAAAACCGGCCGCCAGGACCAGCGCTTCCAGGATCGGTACCACCTTCAAGAACAGCGAATAGGCGGCAGTGATGGCCAGGTAGCCGGCGAGGGCGAGCACCACCTGGAGACCTTGGCGTCCGGTGATGGCAACGGCGGCGGCCATGAGGGCGACGGCCCACGCCAGGGCCGTCGCCACCGACATCTCGCCGCTCGCCACCGGACGGCGACACTTGACCGGGTCGGCACGATCGGCCTGGCGGTCGAGGACGTCGTTGACGAGGTAGCCGGCGGAGGCGGCGAGGCAGAACGCCACCGAGGTGAGCGCCGCCTGGACCATGATGGGCGGGTCGAAGGCATGCCCCGAGAAGACCGCCGGGGCGAGGACGAACCCGTTCTTGAGCCAGTGCCTGGGCCGCATGGCACGGGCCAGGGCGGTGAGGGAGCGCAGCATGGACGGATGGTAGCACTCGCAACGTGGGCAGGCGCCTCGGGAGTGCGCCCGGGCGCTGCCCAGCAGGATGAGCACGCCCGAGTGGTAGGATCGGCGGCGATGGGCCGCAAGGTGCGCCTCGACCAGCTCCTCGTGGCGCGGGGTCTTGCGCCCTCCAGGGCGCGGGCGCAGGCGCTCGTCATGGCCGGCAAGGTGCTCGTCGACGGGGTGCCGGTGGAGAAGGCGGGACGTTCGGTGGCCGAGGACGCCGCCGTCGAGGTGACGGCCGCGGACCACCCGTGGGTGTCGCGCGGCGGTATCAAGCTCGCCGCCGCCCTCGACGCCTTCGGCATCGAGCCGGCCGGCAAGCGCTGCCTGGACGTGGGCGCGTCCACCGGTGGTTTTACCCATGTCCTGCTGGCTCGCGGTGCTGCCCGGGTGGTGGCCCTCGACGTCGGCCACGGCCAGCTCGACTGGAAGCTGCGCAACGACCCGCGCGTCGAGGTGCGCGAAGGGGTGAACGCGCGCCTGCTCCAGCCCGGCGATCTCCCCGGAGCGTTCGACCTCGTGACCGTCGATGTCTCGTTCATCTCCCTGCGCCTGGTGCTGCCGGCGCTCGTCCCGTTCGTGGGCCCCGGAGGAGATGTCGTGGCCCTCGTCAAGCCGCAGTTCGAGGCCGGTAAGGGTCAGGTGGGCAAAGGGGGCGTCGTGCGGGATCCCGCCGTGCGCGAGGCCGCCATCGCCGGCGTGGTTGCAGCGGCCGAAGACCTTGGACTGGCGTGTGCGGGCCGCCTCGCGTCACCCATCCTCGGCCCCGCCGGCAACCGCGAGGAGCTCGTCTGGCTACGAGCGGCAGCCCGATGAACTACCGGCGCGACCCTCGAGGCGCCTCGCGCTCGCGATGTCTCGAAGGGTGCCGGCCTGCCGCCTGACGCGCTCGCCTACCGCTGACCGGTCGGGCGACCGACTCCTGACACCCTCCGCCGCAGCGAACGCCGACCCTAGGGCGCCAGCACCGGCAGGGTGGTCGGGTCGCCGGTGGCGTTGTCGATGACGGAGCCGTAGACCCAAGCAGCACCGGTCCGTACGTCCACCGTCACGTAGGCCACCGCCTGGTTGCCGGCGTTGGCGAAGCTCGGGCCCAGGAAGTCGTCGGCCTGCCAGTAGCGCCCTGCCGCCACCGTCCTCGTCACCGTGCTCCCCACCTGATTCCCCTGGGCGTTGTAGGCCTTGAGCGCCACCGTGGCGTCCATAGGTCCGATGGCCTGGATCCCCACGTTGGTGCGGAAGGCGTCGCTCCGCCTGAGCTGCGCCACCACCCCGAGCTGCCCTGGCGTGAAGGCGTGGGCCGCGGTGAGGGCCGGGTAGTACTGGCCGTAGGTGCCGCTCGCCGTCTGGTTGTAGGTCCGCGAGGTGATGACCAGCGGCCGGTTGGAGGTGACGGTCACCGTCCCCTTCACCTTGGCCGAAGCGGCAAAGCCGAAGAGCTCCACCAGGATGTCCTGCCACTCCTTGGTGGCGCCGGCGGCCAGGGCGTAGTTCTTCGTCACCGGCGCTCCCCCCGAGTCGTACTGCGCGTAGGTGAGGGTGAGATTCACCGCATCGGCGCCCGGGTTCACCACCGCCACGTTGGTTCGCCACTGGCTCCCCCCCGACCCCGAGGCGTGCGCCACCGACGGGAGGAGGTAGGTGCCTGGCGTGTTGACGGGCAGCACCGGCAGGGTGGTCGGGTCGCCGGTGGCGTTGTCGATGACGGAGCCGTAGACCCAAGCAGCACCGGTCCGTACGTCCACCGTCACGTAGGCCACCGCCTGGTTGCCGGCGTTGGCGAAGCTCGGGCCCAGGAAGTCGTCGGCCTGCCAGTAGCGCCCTGCCGCCACCGTCCTCGTCACCGTGCTCCCCACCTGATTCCCCTGGGCGTTGTAGGCCTTGAGCGCCACCGTGGCGTCCATAGGTCCGATGGCCTGGATCCCCACGTTGGTGCGGAAGGCGTCGCTCCGCCTGAGCTGCGCCACCACCCCGAGCTGCCCTGGCGTGAAGGCGTGGGCCGCGGTGAGGGCCGGGTAGTACTGGCCGTAGGTGCCGCTCGCCGTCTGGTTGTAGGTCCGCGAGGTGATGACCAGCGGCCGGTTGGAGGTGACGGTCACCGTCCCCTTCACCTTGGCCGAAGCGGCAAAGCCGAAGAGCTCCACCAGGATGTCCTGCCACTCCTTGGTGGCGCCGGCGGCCAGGGCGTAGTTCTTCGTCACCGGCGCTCCCCCCGAGTCGTACTGCGCGTAGGTGAGGGTGAGATTCACCGCATCGGCGCCCGGGTTCACTACCGCCACGTTGGTTCGCCACTGGCTCCCCCCCGACCCCGAGGCGTGCGCCACCGACGGAATGGCGTAGGAAAAGTCGCTGCTGGCCGCCACCGTCACCCGGCCGGTTCGGGCACAACGCTGGCTCGCCACTGCAGCCGTGAAGGTCCAGTCGTAGCTGCCGGCCTGGGTGAAGCGATGGGACATGGCAGGCGTGCTGGCCGTGGTGCCATCGCTCACCTCCCACCGGGTGGTGGGGGCCCCGCCGCAACCCTTGGCCGTGGCCATGCCGGCAAAGGGCACAGGTACGTACGCGACGGCCGTGGTAGGTACGTCGGCATCGCACACCAGCGCGCAGGTGGTGGCGGTGTTCCAGATTCGGAGGGTAGCGCCGGTATCGCTCTGGGAAAGGATCTCGACGTTCCAGCCGTAGGCTCCTCCCACATCGCCGGGATTGCCGCTGCCGCCGTCGTAGCCGAGCCCGACGCCGGCGCCGAGCCAGGAGCAGGACAGCTTGCCGCCCGTGGCCTGGCGGCAGTTGTAGCGGAACTCGGTGTTGGCGGTGTAGCCGGGCGCCTTGATCCCCACGAAGGTAGCGCTGGGCGGCACTACCGAGGCGTCCCACTGTTTCGTCACCCAGATGCTCACCGGAGGGTCGTACCCGGGTCCGCGGAGGGTGTACTCGGCGCCCGGGTAGTAACCGGTGGCATCGCTGAACAGGCTCACCGCCGGCCGCCCCGAAAAGGAGATGCCCGACCAGGTGAATGGCACCGAGGGGAAGAGCGACAAAGGCGCGTCGCGCATCTGCCCGCGGTGCATCATGTTGGCGCCCTCGTTCGGGTAGCCGGCGGCGACGGCTGCCGGGTCCCGGTACGGCTCCGGATGGGCGTCCACCACCAGCATACGCCCTTTCGGCCCGAACCCTGGCCAGTCCCTGAGGTGGTTGTTCACCTCGTTGTCGGTGTACAGGTTGTTGTTGTACCAGACGAGCAAGCCCGTGTTGGCGGGCCCGAACCGCCAGCGAGCGTCGCCCAGGGCCCGGTCGTAGCCGCCGGACGGTGTGACGTTGCGCCACTGGAGGTACAGGTTGTGGCTGAAGGGACGGGTGTTGTCGTAGCGGCGCCAGCCATCCGCATAACGCCAGCGGGCATCGTCGCCCTCGGCGTTGTCGGCGAACGGCGTTCCGATCACGGCCACGTCGTCGATGAACGCCCCCGCCCTCAGCACCGAGGGGTCGGTCATGTACCAGAAGCGCAACAGCACGTTCCTGCCAGCGAAGCGCTGCAGATCGAAGGTTTCCGTCTGGTAGGCAGGCCAGCTTGCATTCGTGCCGGTGAAGCCGCCGATGCCGGCGGCGCACATGTCGGCGGGGAAGCCGTAACTCCCGCCGATCCAGTCGGCAAAGTGCGTGCACGTGGTATCGGCGTTGGCGAGGGTCGTCCACGTGGCGCCGTTGTCCGTCGACACCTGCACCCAGAGGAAGTCATACCCAGTCTCGATGTCCCAGGCGGCAGCAAAGGAGAGCGTCGCACCGCCGGCCGGGATGGGGATGGGGGAGCGGGTGGTCATCATGGCGTTGTGGGAGTTGTCGGCGCCCCCCCACCAGTGGTAGGTGCCGTGGGGGGTCACGGGCAAGGGGACCTTCCCGTCCGGGAGGGGGATCCGCACCCCCCGCACTTCCTCGGGGCCGGCCGGGAAACGGCTCGCCTGCGCGATCTTCACGGTGTGGGTGCGGGTGGGATCCGTGACAACGGAGGGCTCGAGCCACCCCAAGTTGTCCAGGTGCCAGGGATCGGGCGCGGGCGGCAGGTAGCCGATGGGGTAGCCGGTCCAGTCGTCAGCCATGAGGGTCCAGAACCCTGCCGAGGTGTCGCCGTTGCCGTAGGCGTACAGGTCGTCGGCGCCGAGGTTGTGGGCGTACTCGTGGGCCAGCACGCCGATACCGGCGTTCTCCGGCATCATGATGTACGGGCCGGCCTTGACTCCCGGAACAACCTCGTAAGGGGGGCTCAGGCTCGCCGAGTGAGACCAGAGCGCCGCCTCACCGTAGCTGGTGCGATCGAGGAGGACGGTGCTGTCCTCCTCGCCGAGACCGGCGTGGATGATCCACAGCCGGTCGATGATCCCGTCGCCGTTGCGGTCGTACTTCCTCCAGTCGAAGGAGGGATTCGCCGCCTTCACGGCGTTGAGGGCATCGACGACCAGGGTTCTCGCCGAGCCGGCTCCTGGGATGGCGCCGCTCGACGCAATGCTTGAGCTGGCCCCGGAGCGGCGCCCGGGACAGGCGTCGGCACCGTACCACCAGGTGGAGTGGGGCACCGTCACCCAGCCCACCACGTCAGCAACGATGGTGTACCGGCCGCCGGAGATATCCTCGTAGTAATCCTTGACGGAAAAGCCGCGCAGGTCCTCGTCCACCCGGGAACCGTCCTGGCGCTGGTAGGAGAAACGGACCCCACCGCCGGCGATCATGTCTTCGAAATGCTGGCGGTTGAAGTCGGGCACCCAGATCGTGTCGCCCGAGCGGTCTACTGCCGACAGCGGCCGGGTGATCTGGTTGTGGAAAGGGCCCGAATAGGTGAAGGTGCGGGTTTCGGTCATGATCTTGGAGCAGTCGCCGACCATCACGTTGCCGTTGGCGTCGGTCACGGCCTCGTTGGGGTCGCTCCGGCCCAGCGGATCCCACCTGGACTGCCCGAGGGTCCAGGTGAAGGTGTCGGTGCCTCCGAACTCCACCAGGATTACGAGCACCCGATCGGTTCCGGCGAGGGCCTCCATGGCGGCGGCGTTGTCGAGGCCGAGTGCCACTTCGGCAATGCCGTTGTCGGCAAGCTGCCCGTAGAGCCGTTCCAGGGCCCGCTGGCGCCCTCGCATGCGCCGGTACTCGACCGGGTTCGGCTCGTCCCGCTCCTTGACGAGGGGCGCCAAGGAACGGGGACTCGGTGCGGCCACAGTCCCGCGGGTTTCCGGCGGGTTGGCGCGGCCGAGGGAACCCCACGTGAGGGTGGCGGCGGCCAGCGCGAGGCGCAGTGTCTTGGCCACCAGAGCGCGTTGTGGACGCTGTGACTGGTTCATGGTTCCCCCGGCAAACCGCCTGGCTTCCAGCATGAGACCTGCCGGTACCATCTGTCAACATCTCAATGGAGGCGGTGGCGCCGCGGGCGGAAGGTCGGAGGTTACCGGCGGCGGACGACGGCGTCGAGCATGGCGAAGCCGCCCACCGGCCCCTGGTAGGCGAGGTGCAGCGTGTGCCTGCCCGGGCCAGGCGGCGGCGGCAACGCCAGGGCCCCGGGCGAGGCGCCGGCGACGGGGATGGTGGTGACCGGGCCCTCGTCCCAGCGCACGGCAAGGGCGCAGCCCCCGACCGCCTCTTCCAGCAGGTACCCTTCGACAACGTAGCGAGCGCCAGCTGCCACGCGCACCGGCACCTCCACCGCCTCGCCGACGCCGATGACCCAGCCGTTGGCGAAGCGGAAGCGGGACATCTGCCCCGCGGGAGGCCAGAGGATGCCCCCGTGGCGGGTGACGTGCGGCGATTCCAGCTCGATGCGGGCATCGGGGCGCCAGGCCAGGGTCGCAGCCACTGCGGCTGCCGCCACGAGCCACAGCGCCGCCGCCACGGCAACGGCGATCCGCGCGAACTGCGGTCGGCGGGCGGCAAGCCACGCGGCGGCCGCGGCGCCGGTCACCGCTGCGAGCGGCACCCACCAGCGCAGGGAGGACGCCCGCAGGAACGACGGGAAGAGCTCCCACGCCGCGGCCTCGAAGCGGACGGCGAGGGCGTCGGCGAGCCAGGTGCCGCCGACGCCGGTATTGACGAGGAGGTGCGGACGGGTGACCGCCACCCACGATACCACCAGGGTCGGGGGCAGGACGAGAAGCGCGAGTCGGCGAAAGGCCAGAGGTTGCGCCAGCACCATGGCGCCGGCGAGGGCGAGCGCGGGGAGGAGCACCACGAGGTAGCGGGCCGGCGGCGAGTCGCCGCCGCGCCACTCGAGGTTGCCGAGAAGCGCGGCCACGGTGAGGGCGGCGCCCAGGAGCAGCGCCCGCTCGCCCTTGCCGCCCCGCTTCCAGAGCCGCACGACCCCGGCGAGGGCCACGAGGAGCAGCGGCGCCGAGAAGGCGAGGCCGCTCGCGGCGTCGAACGCCAACCCGCCGAGTGTCGTGATCGCCTGGCCGGCGCTCGCCGGTACGAGGTCGGCGAGGTGCCGCCGCCCCAGGGGGTCGAGGGGGTTGCCGAAGGCGAGCCACGAAAAGGAAAGGGCGAGGCCCGCCGCAGCGCCGGCGGCGAGGCCGACGCGGACGAGGGTCGCGCGGCGCAGGCGGTGGGGCCACCACGCGGCGACGGCGATGGGTAAGAGGGCGAGGGCGAAGCGGGTCTTGAGCCAGACCGGCAGGACCGCGGCGGCCGTCGCGGCCACCGGGCCTCGCACGCCGCGGGCGAGCCAGCCGGAAGCCACCGCGGCAGCGAGCGCGCCCAGCACGTCGGGCCAGATCTGGGTGGCGAAGGTGGCCAGGGGGTAGCTCGCCAGCAGGGCCATGGCGAGGATGCCGGCGCGGGACGCGGGCAGGCCCAGGGCACAGGCATGTCGTGCCAGAAGCGCGACGGTGCCGGCACCCGCCAGGGCGAGGAGGAGGAGGGCGCCACCACGGCCGCCGACGGCGAAGGCCGGCAGCAGCACCACCGCCAGGGTCGGCGGCTGGAGGAAACGCCCCGGCGGCGGCACGTAGGGGCGGTTTTCCGGGTGGCGCTCGAGGTCGGCGTTGTTGGCCACGTCGAGGTCGAAGTCACGGGCGAGGGAGTCGAGGAGCAGGAGGTGGTACGGCTCGTCGCCCATGGGCACTGCGAGCTTCGGGGTAGCCAGTGCGAGGGGCAGGAAGAGGGCCGCCCCCGCTGCCAGGACCCGGCGGCGCTCGAGCAACGTCCGTGCTGCGGGCCACCAGGCGAACAGCAGGGCGGCCAGCGCCAGGTCCACCGCGTGGCGCTCGGCGAGGAGGCGGTGCGGCTCGACGGCCATGCGCGCCACCACCGAGGCGGCGGTGAGGATGCCCCACGGCACCCACGCGCCGGCCCGGCGCCAGGTGCCGAACAGCCCCTGGAGGGCGGCCACCGCCACGCTCGCCGCCAGCAGCCACTGGGGGAGCCCCCACCTCCGCGGCGGGGTCGGCCGCGACGGTCCGGCCGTGGCCACGACGAGGGTCACTTCGGGGGGGAGCGTGTCGGCGCGCCGCAGGGTGGGCGCGATCCCGCTGGGAACCTCGCCGACGAGTCGCCCCGCCACCGCCCAGAAGGCCTCGCGACCGCGGCCCTCGCCGCGGTAGGTCACGCGCGAGGGCAGGGGGTGGGCGGCGCGCGGGCGGACGTCGGCGCGCTCGTGGGCCCACTCGACGGTGTGGGTGCCGACGCGGATCGCAAGGTCCGCGCCGCCGATCTGGGCCGTGGCGGCGTGGGTGCCGCCGGGGAGCCCGGCGGCGTTGGTGAGAGCGAGATCGCCGATGTAGGTGCCGCCGGTGCCGGCGGGGAGCGTGGCGGTGGGCGCCGCGGCCGTGAGCGTCACGGCGGCGCGGTCGGGGGGTGGGGGGGTGGGTGGACCCCACGCCAGGGTGGCGGCGAGCCACAGGGGGCCGGCGAGGGCTGGCGGGAGCCACGGTGTCACGGTGGCTGCCAGCAGGCCGACGGCAACGGCGAGCATGCCGGCGTCGGGCAGCGCCCGGCCCGGCGCGATGCCGCCCCAGGGGGCGAGAGAGACGCCGAGAAAGGCGGCGGCAAAGGCGGCGGGGAGCCAGGCCCGGGCGAGGCGCCCGATCCAGGGGGCGGGTCCCACGAGGGCGAACAGCGCCAGGAGCGTCCCGCCGCCGAGGAGGGCGGCGAGCGGGTCGCGTTGCAGCGGCAGCGCGCCCGCGACCATGGCCATGGCCAGACCGGCAGGATGGGGCAGACGGGACGCCGCGACCGCCACGGCGACGGCAACGGCTGCCGCCACCAGCACGGCAGCAGCGCTCTCGCCCGTACACCCGAGGCCGCCGGCCGCGCGGATCGCCAGGGCGAGGCTGCCGGCCACCATGGCGGACCTTCGCGGCGCGGTGCCGGGCGGGACCGCCCACGCAGCCGCGAGGGCCGCCACCAGCACGAGGGGCGGGACCAGGGCGTGGCGCAGGGGAGCTTCGCCGACGGTCACCAGGGCGAAGGCCGCCGGAAGCAGCGCCAGCTCGGCACCGCGGCGCCGCCACCCTCCCGGCGCCAGGAAACCGCTCGGCGCGTAGGCAAGGGCGACCGAAAGGGCAGTCCACGCTGCCTCGGCCGGGGACACGGCGCCGCAGGCGGCCAGCACCGCGGCAAGCAGGGCAAAGCTCGCCGGCGTGGCGAGGGCGAGCAGGCGGGCCGCCGTCACGGGCGGCAGTATACGGAGGATCGCCATCGGCGGAGCTGGCCTGGCCCCGAGGACGCCGAGCGGCGGGCCGCGAGGGTGCCGCCCCCGCCGCCGTCACCGCTCTGGCCTAGCTCGACGGCTCCAAGCCCACGGAGAAGGTACCGTCGCGGTCGCGGCGCGAGAGGCAGCGGAAGGCGACCAGCGTTGTCGTCCTGGCGACGCCCGGTAAGGTCCCGATCTCCTCGGTGACCAGCTCCTCGAGGCGTTCGTTCCGGCCGGTGCGGAGAATGGCCACCAGGTCGTAGGCCCCGGCCACCGAGTAGAGCTCGTGGACCCCGTCGCGCCCGACGAGCGCCTCGCTCACCTTCTTCGTCTGACCGGGCTCCACGTTGATGAGTACCACGGCTTCCAGCATCTCTCCTCCGCCAGGGCGCTACTCCCGCTCCTTGATGACCACCTCGATACCCGATCCGGCGAGGAGCTTCGCGAATCGCGCTGCGTCGGCGGCACTGCCGACGATACTGCCGTAATGCATGGGGATCGCCACCTTGGGGTGGATGGCGCGGGCCGCTCGCGCCGCTTCCTCGGCGGTCATCACGTAGGTCCCCGATACCGGCAGGAAGGCCACATGGGGCGAAAGCCCCGCCATCTCGGGGATCTCGTCGGTGTCGCCGGCATGGTAGTAGGTGACGCCCGCCACGGTGAACACGTACCCCACCATGCCGGCCGTCTTGGGGTGGAACTTCTTGCCGACGTTGTAGGCTGGCACCACTCGCACCTCGACGCCGGCCACCGTGCGCCGGTCGCCGGGTGCGACGACTTCGACGTTGCCTCCGAGCTCCTTCTGCACGCTCGCCGGTCCGACGATGACGGTGCGGGGCGTGCGGATCCGGGCGATGTCCTTGGGGGAGCAGTGGTCGTAGTGCTCGTGGGTGAGAAGGATGAGATCGGCCGGAGGGGCGCTCCCCGCAAGCTGGAAGGGATCCACGTAGATGACGGGCGGCCCGTCGATGCGGAACGCATCGTGTCCGAGCCAGTGGACGTTCGCGGTCATGCTGCCTCCTTCCCCGCTGCTGGCCGCCGCGAGGGCTGCCAGGAGTGCTGCGGTGGCGGTGATGCCCATGGGTGCCTCCTTACAGCTCGTCCGCCTTGGTGGAGATGGGACCCCGGTAGTTGTGGGCCAGCCGGACCTGGGCCACGAACGGTCCGAAGCCCCGGTAGGTCTGTTTGATCCTCGTCAGGGCGTTCGACTTCCAGTCCACGTACGGGTTGTCGATCTGCACCGGGTCGAGACAGCCGCAGAGCACCACCTTGGAGGAGGCGCAGAAACGGCTCATGAGGGTCTTGGCCAGGTGGCGGTCGCCGTTCTGCAGCTCGTCGACGAGGACGAGGGAGTTCTCGATGTCGAGGCCGCGCAGCAGCGAGGTGGACAGCAGCGTCAATCGGCCGGTCGCTTCCAGCTCCCGCTGGAAGTCATGGCCGTTGGCGAGGGAGACCGAGCGGATGGCCTGGAAGAACGGTTCCAGCCAGGGGGAGAGCTTCTCCTCGTGGGAACCGGGCAGGTAGCCCATCTCGAAGCGGCTGGAAGCCTGCTCGGGGCGCAGCAGGATGAGCCCGTTCTCGTACCCCGGGGCTGGCCCGGCGAGGGGCTGGGAGCGCTGGTGGACCTTGAGGGCGGAGGGCTGGCCAAAGAGGAGATAGAGCGCGCCGACCACCGCCAGGCGGGTCTTGCCGGACCCTGCCGGGCCTTCCAGCACCACGAGCTGGACTTCCGGGTCGAGGACGAACTCCATGGCGAGGACCTGGCGTGGATCGGCCGGCGTGAAGCCGAGGATGGTCCGGGGGAGCCACTGCTGGCGGCGGCTGTCCCAGTACTGGGCGAAGCGAAGCTCCCGTGCGACCCCCGCCTCGCGGTCCACCCGGGCGAGGATGTCGAGCCTGGGGGTGTGGACGATGAGTCCCTGGTTCCAGAGCGGGTCGGGAAGCTGTTCCGCCAGGCGATCCAGGGGCAGGGTCCGCTCGCGGACCGCGCCGCTGGCGAGGAACGCCTCGGCGGTGTCGGCGTCGGCCTCGAGCTCGACCACGCCGTCGAAGACATCGGCCAGGCTCGTGAGTTCGACCTTGCCGTAGCGCAGGGGCTCCGCTTGGAGGCCGAGGGCGTCGCAGCGCAGCAGCATGTTGGAATCCTCGGAGATGAGGACCACGCGGATGGCGCCGTTGCCGTCGGCCAGGGCCTGGATGCGGAGGGCGGCCTCGATGATGGCATGATCGCCGTTGCCGTTGTGCACGGCGGGAGCCGGCGGCTCCCAGGCGAGAACGCCGCCGCCCGGGGTCGTGTCGACGGTCTCGAGATCCACGTCCCCTCGGAGGATCCGTTCGGGGTGGTGGTGGATGAGGCCGGCGTTGCGGTAGGCGAGGATCTTGCGCGTGGCCACGCGAGCCGCACTGCGCACGCCGTCTGACTTGCTCTTGCTCGACTGCAGCCGATCCAGTTCCTCGAGGACCTTGTGGAGCAGCACCACCAGGTTGCCGCGCTGGAGGAGCCGATCCAGGGAATCCGGGTTCTCCACCAGCGCGCTCGTGTCGGGGATATAGACGTCGATGCCCGCCATCGCCGATGCAAGCCTAGCACAGCGGCGAACGCTCATCGCGGCGAGCGGTGGGGGGCGTGCAGGAGGCAGGTGACGTAGCCCTCCCGCCCGCGCAGGTCGGCCAGGGAAATGGTGGCGCCCTGGCCGTCGCGGCGCAGGCCGCGGTAGAGCTTGGCCAGCTCGAAGCGCCTCCGGAACAGCCACGACTCGAAGGGCTCCCCGTCCTTGACGTCCACCGGACTCAACGGGATTCGAAAGGCGTGGAAGAGGGCGTCCACCTCCTCGTGGAAGAGGCCGATGAACCAGGTCCGGGCGTCGGGAGGCTCGATGGCGCTCACCACGCACAGGCGGGGATCGACGGTACCGCTCGCCTCCTCCTCCCCGCTGCGCGCCTCGCGGCCGGCCAGGCGCTGGAGGGCATCGACGAGGGGTGTGCCTTTCGGCAAGGGGCGCGCGTCCTCGCCCACGTCGTCCAGGACCGCCATCTCGGCGAGGGGGGTGGGATCGAGACCCTTGAAGCGCGCCGTGCCGAGCAGGCGCAGCGCCACGCGAAGCGCACGCCCCGGCGCCTCGGGGAAGGGGATCAGCACCCACGAGAGTCCCCACCGTTGGACTTCGGCCAGTCTCACGCCGCCGAGGTCGGCCTGGAGCTCGTTGAGGAACGCCT
>FWPV01008114.1_pt1 | contig 18547 bp, 15 predicted proteins | sample 2228371 | NCBI WGS metagenome assembly FWPV01 (sample SAMEA103939776, study PRJEB20133) | metagenome
GCGCCTGCGGCGGGTTGGTCACCACAGCCGCATCTGGCGATGCAGGCGGGTCAGGCGGCGGCGGTCACGCAGCTTGCGCGACTGGATGCCGATGCCGATCCCCGAGCCGCTCAACTTGGCCGCGTCATGGGCAACGAACGCCACATCGGACGTGCGCAGGATGCGCACCACGCGCGCCTTCAGCCCTTCCTCCTCGATGCCGGCCATGAGCTCGCGCAGCACCGCCGCGTGCGGGATTCCCGTGATCGTCCGGCGCGAAAGCTGCCACCCGAAGGCCGGCGCCAGGCCGATCACGACCTCGTTGGGCGACGTGCCGACCTTAGCCTCTCCCACCTCGAGCAGCTCCATTTCGGGCGCGGGTCCCGCTGCAGGTGCAGCGGCAGTCGCCGGAAGCTGGCCGCTGGCGGCCATCTGCTTCAGGATTTCCCGCACGACCTCCCGCACCATTGATTCTGTTATTTCCATGGCTCTGCTCCTCTCAGATGTCATCAGGCCCGAGCGCCTGGCGGATATCCGCTATCTCTTTCCACCGCTCGGGGCTGAGGCGGTAGCCCGTGCCGGGACCTGCATAGTCGTTCAGGTCGTTGACTGCTGATACGACGTTGAAGTTGGCGTCGAGGATGGCCGATGTGTGCAGGTAGTCGCCCGACACGCGTTGCTTCAGGATGTTGAAGATGTTGTTCGCAACATCCATGAACCCGCGCTTCGCCAGCGCTTTCACCACATCGAGGCCCGTCACCCCGCGCGCCATCAAGTCCTGCGCGGCCTTTGTATCCTGCACCTTGTCGCGCGGCGGCATGTCCTTGGAGCCGTGCGCGTAGGTGGCCGCCTCGACTTCCTCGTCGGTGATGCGCGGCAGGCTCAGTTCATCGAAGACTGCCTGGATGGCCCGGGCCGCCTTGTTACGGATGGCGATGGCGTCCGCCTCGGGAACCGGCCGGAGGGCACCCTCCATCTGCAGATCGCGCTGCAGGATGAGGAAGTCGTCGTAGTCGTCGCAGTCGAAGTTCGACCCGGCGAACATGTTGTCATAGTTCGGCACGGCGCTATAGCCGGAGAAGATCAGGTCGGTTCCGGGCAGTGCCTGCATCAACATGCGGGCCGTGCGCCGGATGTCGGAGTGCGAGAAGGTCTGATCGTTGCCCGAGGCCACCTCCAGGTCCAGGAGCATGGTGCAAAGGTTCTCGGCCAGCACCGCCCGGATGCCGCCGGGCACGCCCCCTGGCACGCCGATGCAGGAGATCGAGCCGTTCTGCAGGCCCTGGACCCCTGCGCCCTTCGAAAGCAGGACACAGCGGATCTCCAGATAGAGCATGGACTTCCCCTCAGCGTAGGCCATTTGCACTTCCGAGCCGGTGCCCGAGGTGAAGCGCATCTTGAGGCCGCGCGAGGCGTAGGCCGATGCCAGGAACGCCTTCGACCACGGCGTGTCGTCGCCGTCCACGAACACGGGTTCCGTGCCGTAGACAGAGACGGTCTCGGCGTAGGCCGTGAAGCCACGCATACCGAGCTGGAGTTCGGTGGCCTCCTCCATGGCGCACTGGGTGATCACGCCGCCGCGTCCGGTCTGCGAGCCCACGAGCAAGGCCAGCGCGGTGAGCGGTGCGTAGCGAGTGACAGCGACCGTGTTCTCCATCTCGGAGAAGCCGTACAGGGCGGCTTCGGCGCCGTCGGCGGCGATGAGCACCGGATTATCCTGCACGTTGGTGACGTGGCACTGCGTGGAGGGTGTCTTGCGGGCGCGCATCTTGAGCACGCCCATCATCATCTCCACCACGTTCAGTTGGTCCAGCACCTCGGCGATCTTGGCCGGGGTCAGACCCGAGAAGGCCTCTACGACCTTCGCCCGCGGCACGTGGATGTCCACGATCATGCGGGCCAGTTCGACGGAGGGGATGGCCATCATCTTCTCGGCCACAGCGGTGTTGATGGCGTAGTCGGCGATGAACTGCTCGATCATGTCGAAGGAAGCGCGGGGTCGCCCGTCCATCTCCACGACCTTGCCGTTCTCCACCTTGATGCTCGGCTTGGGATCGAAGGGGCTGCCCATGGCGATCAGACCAACCTCGGGCCACTCCTTGACGAACCCGTCCTGGTTCACCGGCCTCTGCTCCAGGACTTCAAATCGCTTATGTCTTCGTGCCATTCTGTCCTAGCCTCCTAGTCTGGCTATGCACACCTGATGGGGCATGGCGGATGGCGCATGGCGTACTGCGCAGTCCGTTTTCCGTATTGCGCATCACGCATGGCACACGACCAGCCGTTAGCCACCGGCTATCGGCCATCAGCCGCTAACAGCTGTCCACCGGCCATCAGCGGAAGGCCGTCGGCCACCAGCCATCGGCCATGGGCCATCAGATGTACGGGACGCCGAGCGACTTGGGCGGTTCACCGAGCGTGCCCAGCAGCTTGATCCCTACGTCGCGTGCGGCCATAACCGCCTGGCGGACAGCACCGGCATCGCCGCTCAGAAAGCTGACGACCTCATTGGTCAGGCTCAAGCCTGATTGCGGGCCGGCATACCCGATGCATTCGACGTCGGCGGCCTTGAGGGCAGCATCCACCATCAGCACCCCGATGACCGCGGGGGCGCCCACTGTCAGCCCGAAGGCCCTGCCGATCGGGGCATTGAACGCCTTCTGCAGAGCATAGCTTGCGCGGGCAGTGTATTGCAGCTCGATGTGGCCGGCATCGTTAGCATACACGTCGCCGAAGGTGCGCTTGAGATCCTTCAGCGCCACCTCGATGGCGCGGCGCGCATCCGAGACCTCCTCAGCGCCGAAAACGATCAGGCACCCGTGCCCGGCCCCGCCCTTGGTGTCGCGGGGCAGCTCGATCTTGACGATTTCGGTGTTGGTGGCCTTGACTGCCTCATCGGCAGCCATCAGTTGCGGCCCAGCCCCCGTGCGGCCGCCGAAGATGCCGACGGACCGGAAGCGGCGATCCAGGCCCATCTTCTCGTGAAGCACCGGGTCCAGGTTAGCGATGACGATGCCAATCGTATCGCCCATGGCCGTTCCCACGAACTCGGTGAGGCCGGGATTCACCACCGGGGCTGTTGGTGCAGGCTGTGCGGGCGACGCCGGGGCCGTCGCCCCGCCAGCGGCAATCTGTCGCATGACCTGCTGGACAACGCGTTCAACCAGATCATCTGCCATGAAGAATCCCTCCTTGCCGGATACCGGATGCCGGATCCTGGATACTGGACAGCGAATACTGCTCTGGCTTCCTGCTTGTAGTTCCAGTTCCCAGCTTCCTGCTGCCGGCTTCTAGCACCTGTTTCTCGCCCCTTGCCTACGCCTTGCGCCGGGGCAGCAGCATTTCGGTGTCCTGGTGCGGGCGCGGGATCACGTGTACCGAGACGACTTCTCCCACGCGCCGCGCCGCCTGCGCGCCGGCGTCGGTCGCCGCCTTGACCGCCCCCACATCGCCTCGCACCATGACGGTCACGAGGCCCGACCCGATCTTCTCTGAGCCGATCAGCTCAACGTTGGCCGCCTTGACCATCGCATCGGCGGCCTCGATTGCGCCCACCAGACCGCGAGTTTCGATCAGGCCTAGCGCTTCTCCGAGTGCATTGCCATTTGCCATTGTGCTCTCCTTTCGTCTAAGGCTTGCTTGAGTTCCTCGATTCCGCTGCCGGTAAGTGCGGAAACGCAATAGATTGGGCCGGTGACGCCGGCACGGCGCAGAATCTCGATGGCACGCTGAGGGCGGGCGGCGGGCGCATCGGTCTTCGTTACCACGCCGAGCACCGGCTGGCGGTACATGAGAAAGTAGTTGGGCGGGAAGTTGCTGTGATCGCGGGTGGCGTCGTGCACAACCACGATGAGCTGTGCATCGGCGGCGGTCGTCTGCAGATGACGCCTGAGCCTTCCCATCTCGGAATACTCGCCGGGCGTGTCAATCGCCTGGCCGTCATGCTCGATCATCTGCGTCTTTCTGATAGGGGAACTGCCGCTCTGCAGCGCCCTGAGGAGCGTTGTCTTGCCAGCCCCTATGCCTCCCCAGAGCATGAAACGCCACCGTTTCTTCCTCTCCATCGTCGCTATGTATCGAAAGGGCCTGGGCTTTTCAGCCTCTCACACGATCCTCTGCTGTTGACGTGCCTGGAATCGCCAGATCTGACGGCCCCGGTCGGGAAGCCCGCCCTCCGCTGCCCTCTCAGGTCCGGGTGATCGGCGCCGGATGAAAGCCGAGAATGTCCTGAAGCCCCTGGTTGGCAGCCCGCACTGCCTCTTCCACGCTGGACAGATCTCCGGCGAGGACCAGGGTGCCACTGAATCGGTCCACGAAGCCGATATCCACATTCGCTGCCTTAAGCGCAAGGTCGGCTGCGATGATTGCACTTTCGCCTGGAGTGACAGTCATGATGGCAATTGCCTCTGCCTCCTCCAGACCTACGCGGGAGCAAAGGGCGCGATCGGGGTTGGCGATCACGTGGGCAATGGTGACTTGCTTGCCAGGAACGTATTCCTGGATGATCCGCGTCAGCGGTTGGTCTTGCTGTGGCATCGCGCGCCTTTGCTCCCACCATCGCCTTTCCGCCTATCTTACTACGAGCCCCCGTGCGGGATCAATGGCGAAAGTGCGGAGGGTTCTAGACAAACTGACGCGAAGTGCCCACATTTCGCCGGGAACCCCCCGGCGGAGTGGCGGATTTTCTGACGGGCATACTGGACAAAACGCCAGGCTATGGACTATACGCGCTGCTCGTCGGCGCTATCGTTCCTCCCCGCAGTTAGCCGCCACCCTGATCCGCCGCTGCCTGCGGGATGTGGAGGCGGGTACAGGGCGCAGGGCCCGGCTTGCTGGCTCGCGAACTGCCTGCTTGGCACTCTTGCCATTTAAATGTATAATGTTCTTGTGAATGCTCAGCGACCCCCTGAGTTCGAACAGAAGCTGGACACCCTGCCCGAGCGGCCCGGCGTCTACCTGATGCGCGGCGCTGACAACTCGGTTCTCTACGTGGGCAAGGCCGTGGTGCTGCGCCACCGGGTTCGCTCCTATTTCCACGCCGGTGCGCGGCAGGACCCCAGGACGATGCGCCTGGTCAGCGAAATCGCCGACCTGGAATGGATCGTTACGGACACCGAACTGGAAGCGCTGATCCTGGAGAACGAGCTGATCAAGCGTTATCGGCCGCGCTTCAACATCCGCCTGCGGGATGACAAGACCTATCCGTACATCAAGATCCATTGGGCGGACGACTTTCCCAAAGTAAGCCTCGTCCGGCGCATGGAAGCCGATGGTGCACGCTACTACGGGCCGTTCGCCTCGGCATATGCTGTTCGCCAGACGCTGGACGCGCTGCGGCGGGTCTTCCCGTACCTGGACTGTAATCGGGAGATCACGGGCAAGGATCCCCGGCCTTGTCTCTACTTCCACATCAAGCGCTGCGCCGGCCCGTGTATTGGAGCGATTGACCGGGCCGGCTACCGGGAAATCATCGCCGACCTGGCCGACTTCCTCGAGGGCAAGAGCGACGAGGTCATTGCCCAACTGACGGCCCAGATGCAGGACGCTGCGGAGCGGCTTCAGTACGAGCGGGCTGCCCAGTTACGGGATCAGATCCGGGCCGCGCGGCAGATCGTCGAGCGCCAGAAGGTCGTCAGCGGTAAGCAGGAAGACGAAGACGTGATCGCCTTCGCCCAGGATGCGCGCACCGGCGAGGCTTGTGTACAGGTCTTCTTCATCCGGCGCGGCAAATTGCTCGGCCGGGAGAGCTTTGTGCTGGAGGGCGTCGACGCGGGCCAGAACGGCGAGCTGATTGCCGCCTTTGTCAAGCAGTTCTACGACGAAGCCGCCCAGGTGCCGCCGAGCATCCTGCTGCCTGTGGACCTCGATGAGCGCGCCATCATCGAGCAGTGGCTGCGCAGCAAGCCGGGCACAGGCGAAGCCACGCAGGGCCGCCGGAGCAGGCCCAGCGTGGTGCTGCGGGTGCCGAAGCGGGGCCCAAAGCGAGACCTCGTCCGGATGGCCGCCGAGAACGCCGCCTCCACGCTGGCCAGCCTGCAAGCCCAATGGCGGGCCGACACGAACCGCCAGACCGAGGGCCTGGCCCAATTGCAGGAGGTGCTCGACTTGCCGGCACCGCCCAGCCGCATCGAGTGTTTCGATATCTCGACTTTGCAGGGTACAAGCACAGTTGGCAGCATGGTCGTGTTTGCCAAGGGGACTCCGGATAAGAGCGCCTACCGGCGCTTCACCGTCAAGGGCAGGGGTGCGCACGGGGAACCGGATGACTATGCAGCGATGCGGGAGGTGTTGCGGCGGCGCTTCCGCCGGGCCGTCGAGGATGCATTGGCCGACCCCGGCAGCAAGGCGCGCAAATCGGCTGCCGCCTGGAAACGCCTGCCGGACCTGTTGATCGTGGATGGGGGCAAGGGGCAACTCGGTGTTGCTCTGGAAGTGCTGGCTGAGTTTGGGCTGACCGAGGTTGTGCCGGTTGTGGGTCTCGCCAAACAGCAAGAGGAACTCTTCCTGCCGGGACGCCCTGAAGGCATCCTGTTGCCGCGCGGCAGCCAGGGCCTGTTCCTGCTCCAGCGCATTCGGGACGAGGCCCACCGCTTTGCCGTCGCATTTCACCGCGAGACGCGCGGCAGGAAGGCAATCGCCTCTGTGCTGGATGGTGTGCCCGGCATTGGCCCGGCCCGGCGCAAGGTCCTCCTCAGGCATTTTGGGTCGCTGGAGGCCATCCGTCGGGCGTCTGTCGAGGAGCTGGCTGCCCTGCCGGGCATGAACAAGGTCGCGGCCCGCAACGTGCTGGAGAATTTGTAGATGGCACCGATCTCGAACCGGGATGCGGACAGGTTCTGGGAGTTGTTCGGCACCTCCCCGCTGTTTGCCAAATGGGTGGGCGCCCAGGCCAGGATACCATCACTGGTCGAACCTGTTACGCTGCAGGAGGACCGGGTCGTGTACGAGCCTGGCGACACCCCCCAGTATCTCTTCCTGGTGATCGCCGGGAAGGTTGTGGAGACGGTGCGCCATCAGGGCAGGCCCTGGCTCCAGAGCGAGTACGGTCCGGGCCAGTTCTTCGGCCAGCAGGCGATTTTCACAAACCAGTATCAGTCGCGCGCGGTTGCCCAACCGGGCACGGTTCTCTACCGCATGAGCGCTGGCGACCTGCGCATCGCCATGGAGCAGAACCCCGACCTCGCTGAGGAGCTGCTGCATGAGAAGCGAGCCGGCCGCCTCCGCCGCATTCCCCTGTTTCGCTGGCTCTCCGATGCGCAGATCCGCCAACTGGCCCAGGTGATCGAGGAGCAGGACTGCGCCGAGGGTGCCAGCCTCCCGCTGGCCGAGAAGCCTGGCATCTGGATCGTTGATTGGGGTCAGCTTCTCGTGACCGGCCCCATCGCAGCGCAGCGTCCGGGATGGGCCGAATGGGGCATCACGGCGGGTAACTTCCTGGTGGCCCACGGCGCCGGCAGGAGGCTGCGCGCCGGAGAGAGATGCACAGCTTCCGCCGCCAGAGCCCACGTGAAGACCCATCTCTTCGTTCTGCCGATTGACCAGGCCATCCGGCTGCTGGCGGCATTCCCCGAGATGCAGGCCATGTTGCGGCGGCCCGTTGAGATCGTCGAAGCGCTCAGGGGGGTCTCTCTCTTCGGCGGTCTGTCGGAGCGCCAGACAGAGCATCTGGCCCAGTTCTGTGCCTGGGAGTACGTTCCGGCAGGCCAGAACATCACAACCCAGGGATCGCCGGGACACAACCTTGTTGTGCTGCTGAGAGGCGAGGCGGTGGTTAGGGTGCCCGATGAAGCCGGGCGATCGCGACCGCACAGGAACCTGCACCCCGGGCACTGGTACGGCAAGACCTCGCTGCTGGAAGGCAAGCCCCGTGAGGCAACGGTGAGGGCCGTGAAGGCCCCGCCGATGGCGGTCAGGGGCGGGGAAGCCCCGCCGATGGCGGTCGGGGGCGGGGAGGCCCCGCCGATGGCGGTCAGGGGCGGGGAGGCCCCGCCGATGGCGGTCAGGGGCGGGGAGGCCCCGGGGGAAGACGCGTGGGCACCAACCGGGTCGGCTGTGCTGCCTGTGCTTGACGGCGCTGAAGTGGTCCTCCTCGACAGGCGCGATCTGCAGTTCGCCTTCTCTGAACGGCCCGACCTGTGGCATCCTGGCGTGCCCCTTTACGATCAGATGGTTCGGGAAACGGAGGTGAAGAGGCGGTTCGACTGGTTGGATGAGGGCGAGGTGGTACGCTGGGCCGACCGGGCGCACATCTTCTGGTTGTTGGGCCCCGAACTCGGACTCCTCCTTCTGGGCCTGCTCGCGTACCTCCTGTTGCGGCTTGCCCCTGCAAGCTGGCAGGGGCCCCTCTCAACTGTCTACCTGGTCTGCGGCCTGCCGATCCTCATGGTTGTGGGTCTCTGGGTGCTCATCAACTACTACGATGACTACTATGTGGTGACCAACCTGCGCGTCACCCGGCACGATCGAGTATGGCCCATCTACGAAGCCAAGGTACAGGCGCCGATTGATACTGTGCAGCAGACAACCGTGAATGCCAGCTTCTGGGGGCGGCTGTTTGACTATGGGGATGTCAGCATCAACACCGCGGCCAAGGTGGGTGCGATGGTCTTCGCGCATGTCCCTGCGCCCGAACGGGTGCAGGGCTATGTCCTCCAGGGAAAGGCCGAAGCGCTGTTGGCCGGTCGCGGCCAACAGCGGGAAGGGCTGCGACGCGGGCTGGCGACCGAACTATGGCAGAAGTTGACGATTCCCGAGCGCACCCGCGCCCTGGGGGAAGGCGTCAGGCCGCCGCGCAAGCGAGGGCCGTTCAGCGAAAGGCCAGGCCGTCCCGCGCCCAGCGGCGAGCTCTTGCCCGGCACGCCGCGTCCCGCGCCCCAGTGGTTGGTGAGGCTGGCGTCCAGGCTGCCGGAGCGGCTGCAGAAGCTGCTGGTGGGCCCGCCGAGGCCGGCGCCTCAGCCGCTGAGCGGGCAGATTATCTGGCGCAAACACTGGATGAACCTGCTTGGGCGTACGCTGTTGCCGGGGCTGTCTGTTCTCGTCCTGCTGATCCTGGCCTGGGGCGGTGCACCGCTTCTGAGGGGCGGCCTCCTGGGCTTTGGCCTGCTTGAAGTGGCCCTGCCCTGGCTTTTTCTGCTCGTGGTCGCGGTCGGCTGGTTGGTCTATCACTATGTTGACTGGCACAACGACATCTACGTCATCACCGACGACAAACTGATTGACATCGAGGCCCGCCCCCTGGGACTGTACATCAAACGGCGGGAGAGTGGCCTGGACCGGGTTCAGACCGTGGACTACAAGCAAGAAGGGATCATCCGCAACCTGTTCAACTACGGGGACGTTGTCATCCGCACGGCAGCCGCCGACGAAGGATTCGACTTCCTGTATGTGCCGAATCCCAGGCTGGTACAGGCCATCATCTTCCAGAAACTGGAAACGTTTCGACGGCAGCAGGAACGGCGACGGGTCCAAGAGCGACAGCGGGAGATGATCGAGGGCTTGCAAATCTACCACGAGCTACAGCAAGAAAGTTAGTCCCCCACCGGACCTCGCGCCCTCTCACCATCCGAAGGAGAGGCGCGTAATCAGCCGCTCCGGCAAGCCCGCATCGCGCATATGTGCCTGGGTGATCTCGATGGCGTAGGGGACCCGGCGCGGCAACCACGTCAGCCGCTCGGTGTCCAGAATCGCATAGGCGGCACGCGGATCGCCGTCGCGGGGTTGGCCGACGCTGCCCGGATTCAGAATGGCGCGCCTGCCTCCGGCACCGCCAAGCTGCACGGCCGCGTCGTGGACCGGAGTACGTACTCGCACCACGGGTTCGCCCTCGATCAGGGCGTAGATCACGGGCACGTGCGTGTGGCCAACCAGGCAGAACGGCGTGAGCAGTGCGTCGGACTGAAAGTTGTCCAGCGCAGTGAAGGGGTCGAGGATGTACTCCCAAATCGAGTCGCGTGGGCTGCCATGGGCCAGCGTGAACCTCCCCTGCTCTACGACCGGATCTACCGGCAGGTCACTGAGCCAGGCCAGGTTCTCTGCGCTCACGTGCCGGCGCGTCCACAGCACGGTCCGGCGCGCCTCGGGGTTGAACTCGTCAACTTCCATCTTATCGAGCACGGCCCAGTCATGATTGCCAACCAGGGCCGTCAGCGGGCATCGCTCGCGCAGCAAGCGAACGCGGGTGATGCACCAATCCGGCTCGGGACCGTAGCCGACAAGGTCGCCCAGGCACCACACCGCCTCATAGCGGAATTGCTCTGCATCGTCGAGCACAGCCTCCAATGCCGCCCGGTTCGCATGAACGTCGGAAATGACCAGCACACGCACGAGATCAGCTCCAGTCCGAAAGTCGGCTAATGATACCACCTCCGGGGCTAACTGAGAATTCTGGCGCCCTCTTTTGGTTCGCACTTTGCGATCGCGGTATAATGGCAGCGATTATGGCGATGGGGGAACTTGTCATAGAAACTGCCAGCGCAATGGAGACCCGCCAGGTGGGCGCCTCTCTGGCGCAACTTCTGCGCGCGGGCGATGTTATCGCGTTGTCGGGTGACCTGGGTACAGGTAAGACGACCTTTGCTCAAGGGCTGGCTACCGGGCTGGGGATTACCGTGCCAGTGACAAGCCCTACCTTTGTTCTCATCAACCGCTATCGCGCGCCGGATGGACGTGTTCTTCACCATGTGGATTGTTACCGCCTGGCTAACGCACCCCTGGAGATGTGGGACATCGGGCTGACTGACCTGTACGATGGCAACGGGATCGTGGTCATCGAGTGGGCCGATCGCATTCCGCGCCTGTTACCTGAGGCGTATCTTGAGATCAGGTTCGTCTACCTGAACGGGGACCGCCGCGCGCTCCGTTTGCACGCGCATGGCGACCGCCCGGCAGGTTGGCTGGGCGTCCTGGCCGGCCGTGCCGGCGCGCTCCTGGGAGCGGTGGGACAGTAAATGGCGTGTCCTGCCGCAATCCCGAAGTTGTCGTCCCGCCGTTGGGCTGCTGTGTAGATGCTGCTGGCTCTCGACACTTCCACCCGCCTGGCCGGTGTGGCGCTCTACAGCGCCAGCGCCGGCCTGGTTTCCGAGGCCGTCTGGCACTCGGCGGACCAACACACCGTCGAACTCATGCGCCAGGTTGACCACCTGCTGGCCCAGGCTGGTGCACGGCCAGCAGATCTGCGGGCTGTGGCGGTTGCATTGGGGCCGGGGTCGTTTACCGGATTGCGCGTCGCGCTGGCCGCGGCGAAGGGGTTGGCCCTGGCGAACAATGCGGCCTTGCTGGGTGTGCCAACCCTCGATATCGTGGCCTACCCGCACGCCCATCAGCCCTTGCCTGCAATCGCCGTCGTGCAGGCCGGGCGGGGCCGGGTATGCTGGGCCGCCTATGACCATGGCCCATCCGTCTGGCGGGCCAGCGGGCCGTACGCCCTTGCCACGGTGTCAGCCCTGGCCGGGATGATCTCCCGCCCGACCCTGATTGCAGGCGAGTTGTGGCCGGGGGATCGGGAGGAATTGGTCGGGCGCTCGGGCGGGTTGGCGGTCTTGTTGCCGCCGGCGCTGTCCATCCGCCGGCCCGGCTATCTGGCTGAGATGGCCTGGCAGCGGTACATGGCAGGCGAGCGCGATGACATCGCGACCCTCAGCCCGATCTATGTGCACGAACCCGCCGTGCACAGCAGTGGTCGGGTTCCCGAGTGAGGCGAGCGGTCCGAGTCGGCTCGCAGCCCAGGTGCGGTTCGGGTCCCGGTCGGGAGAGGTTCGCAGGATGAATCTGCCGCAGGTCATGCCCATGACGCCGGCCGACCTCGATGAAGTGATGCTTCTCGAGCGCCGGTGCTTCAGGGACCCATGGACACGGCACATGTATCTGTCCGACCTCACCGGCAATCGCCTGGCGACCTATCTGGTGCTGCGTTGCCCGGCTGAGCTGCGTGCGCGTCGCGGCCAGGGCGAGGTCCTGCCCTCCCTGCTGGCCTATGGCGGCTTCTGGCTGTTTGTGGATGAGGCACACATCGCCACGATCGCCTCCCACCCTGAGTGGCGCGGCCATGGTCTGGCGCGGTGGTTGATGCTGGCGCTGTTGGACGAAGCGCTGCGCAGAGGAGCCGTCCGCTCTACGCTGGAGGTGCGCGTGGGAAACACAGCCGCGCGCCGCCTGTACGAGAGGCTGGGCTACGAGGTAGTCGGCGAGCGGATCTGCTACTATCGCGATGGTGAAGATGCACTGATCATGACGACTCCGCCGCTGCTCGAACCGGCGATGCAGCAGCGGCTTGCTGCGCTGAGGGAGGAGACGGCAGCCCAGCTCGAGGGTTGGCTGGCCCAACAGTCCCCTGAAGGCTGAGGCCGGCCGGCTTCGACGCACTACTTGTTTTTGTTCGGAGGGATTCGATGTCGGACTCATTGGAGCAGATCGCCGCCGAGGTGCGCTCGTGCCGGAAGTGTCCCCTGGGACGCATCCGGAAGAACGCCGTTCCAGGTGAAGGCCCGGCGGATGCGCGCATCATGTTCATCGGCGAGGGACCGGGCTTTCACGAGGACCTCCAGGGGCGGCCCTTTGTCGGGCCGTCCGGGCAGTACCTGGAAGAACTGCTGGCCGAAATCCACCTCACCCGGGAGCAAGTGTATATCGCCAACGTCATCAAGTGCCGGCCGCCCGGCAACCGCGACCCCGAGCCGTCGGAACTGGCAGCCTGCCGCGACTATCTCGACCGGCAGATCGCCGTGATCAGGCCGTCGGTGGTGGTGACGCTGGGGCGCTATTCGATGGAGCGCTATTTCCCCGGGCAGTCCATCTCACGCGTGCACGGCCGGGCCAAGCGAATCGGCGATGTCTACTACCTGCCGATGTTCCATCCTGCGGCAGCCCTGCGCAATCCTGCCTGGAGACAGGAGATGAGCAAGGACATGAAGCGTATCCCGGCCCTGCTGGCCGAACTCGACACGGCCCACCCTCAAGGAGCGCCACAGCCGGAGGAAGAGGTGGGCGGTGACAAGTTCGAGCAGTTGAGCCTCTTCTGAGCGCGTCTGGAGGTGTTCGTTGACATCTGAATTGCCGCTGCGCATTGTCCCACTGGGGGGCATCGGTGAGATCGGCAAAAACCTGATGGCGTTGGAGTATGATCGGGAGATCCTGGTCATCGACGCGGGGCTGATGTTCCCGGAGAATGATATGTTCGGGATTGACCTGGTCTACCCGGACATCTCCTACCTGACCGCGCGGGCAGACCGGGTGCATGCCGTGATCCTGACCCATGGCCATGAAGACCACATCGGCGCGCTGCCCTACTTGCTCAAGTACCTGGATGTGCCGGTCTACGCCACCGCGCTGACGCGCGGCCTGGCTGAGGTGAAGCTGCGTGAAGCGGGCCTGCTCTCCGATTGCGAGCTCCATACGATCACTTCAGACAGCGCCCTGCGGTTCGGGTCTTTCACCGTCGAGTTCTTCCACGTTTGTCACAGCATCCCCGACGCGGTCGGGGTTGCCGTCACGACGCCTGTGGGGCTGGTGGTCCATGCCTCCGACTACAAGTTCGACCAACACCCCATTGACGGCCGACTCACAGAGGTGGACAAACTGAGAGCGCTGGGAGACAGGGGCGTGCTGCTGCTGCTCTCCGACTCGACGAACGCCGATACGGAAGGCTTTACCCCTTCGGAGCAGCGGATCACGGAGGTGCTGGACGGCATCATGCGCCAGGCCAGGGGACGCGTGATCGTGGCAACCTTCGCCTCCAATATCTCGCGAATCCAGCAGGTGGTACAGGTGGCCCGGCCTCTCGGCCGCCGCGTGGGGGTCATCGGCCGTAGCATGGTCAGCAACGTCCGGATGGCGATCAGCCTGGGATATCTTGATTTGACCAGCGAGGAGATGCTGAGCACAGCCGAGATGAACGACCTGCCGCCGGAGCAGGTGGTGATCGTCTGCACCGGGAGCCAGGGTGAGCCAAGCGCGGTGCTGGCGCGCATGGCTTCCGATGAGCACCCGCAATTGCAGGTGCGCCCCGGCGACACGGTCGTGCTCTCGGCCGAGGCGATCCCGGGTAACGAGGAGTCAGTCAACCGGATCATTGACGACCTGTTCCGGTTGGGCGCCGATGTTATCTATCCGGGCTTGCTCGATGTGCACGTCTCGGGCCACGGCAGTCGGGAGGACCAGAGACTGATGCTCACGCTGACCCGGCCGCGCTTCTTCATCCCGATGCACGGGGAGTATCGCCACCTGGTGCTCCATGCCCGCACGGCCCAACAGGCCGGCATCCCGCCCGAGAACATCCTGGTCATCGAGAGCGGTCAGGTCGTCGAGGTGCGACCTGACTCGCTGCGCCTCGGCGAGAGGGTCAGCGGCGGGCACGTGCTTGTGGATGGGCTGAGCGTCGGCGATGTCGGGTCCGCGGTGCTGCGCGACCGCCAGCATCTCTCCCGTGATGGGTTCCTGGTGGCGATCGTGGCCGTGAACCGGGCCACCGGCGAGGTGGTGACCGATCCCGACATCCTCACCCGCGGCTTTGTCTACGCGGCGGAGGCAGAGGACTTGATTGAGGGCGCGCGGGACCGCATGTGGCAGATCCTGGAGTCCCCTGGCGCGGCCTCGGGGATCCGCAACAAAATCCGGGACGAACTCCAGCGGTACTGCTATGCGCGCACCGGGCGGAGGCCGCTGATTCTGCCGCTGGTCCTGGAGGTGTAGGGGAGCGAGCGACTTTCGGTGCGGAGGCGCATTTCTATCCCGCCGCGATTTGTTGTATAATCAGATTGATAGAACATTTGCGCGGTTCTGCGGGGCAACTGAGGCAAGCAGATGGCTAGACGACGGACGAGGCCCAGGCCGAAGCCTGGCCCAACGTTGGGTGGGATCCTGCGCGGCGAGATCATCGGTGGCCTGCTGGTTGTGCTGGCCATCGTGATCTTGCTCAGCCTCCTTTCGCCAAACCGCGGCAACATCACCGGGGCGTTGATTGATGGGTTGTTCGCCCTCTTCGGAATCGGCGCCTGGCTGGTGCCAATCCTGTTGGGCGCAACCGGCGCCTGGCTGGCCTTCCGGCAGGTGACCGATAAGGAGGTGCTGGGGATCGGCCGCCTGGCCGGCGGCTTGATCCTGTTCCTCATCTTTGAAATCGTGGCCCACATTGCGGCGAAGATGCCTGATCCGTTCGTCCCGGCCACTCGCGGGGACGGTGGCGGCATGGTGGGATGGCTCTTCGGACGGGGCCTGCTGACGGCTCTCGGCACGCCCGTGACGATCGCTCTCCTGGTGATCCTGACGGGCGCGGGTCTTTTTGCGCTCACTGGCCTGACGCTGAGCGAACTGCGCGATAGGGTAATCACCGCCTGGCACTGGCTGCGCGGCCTTCATCCGGGCCCTGAAGGACCGGGTTCAAACCTGCCCCTGCCCCTGGGGCGGCAGGAATGGTTCTGGCAGCGCTGGTGGCGGCGATTGGTCGGCCGAGGCGCCGGAGAGGCGCGACCCACCGGGCCGCCTTCTTTGCACCCGCCTCCGTGGTCCAGGGAGGCTCCCGCGTCCCAGCCGGTCCGGACGGCCCCGGCGCCCGTCAGACCACCCGCCCCCGTACCAGCGCCCGTTCCCGCCGAACCGCAACCTCGCATCATCGGCGGGCGCGGCCAGAACTGGCGGCTACCGGCCTTGTCGGAGATCCTCGAGGACAGCACCGAGCTCGACATCCAGGGTGAGGACCTGCGGCGGCGCGCCCACATCATCGAGACAACACTCGAGGGATTCGGCGTGCCCGTGCAGGTTGTCGAGGTCAACCAGGGGCCTGCAGTGACGCAGTTCGGACTGCGCCCGGGCATCATCGTGCGGCGGGATCGCAAGGGGGAGGAGAAACGGGTCAAAGTTCGCGTCTCGCAGATCCAGGCGCTGGCCAACGACCTCTCACTGGCCCTGGCTGCCGCGCCGATTCGCATCGAAGCGCCCGTGCCGGGGCGCGACATTGTGGGTGTCGAGGTCCCGAACGTCCAGATCTCGCTCGTCGCGTTGCGCAGCGTCATGGAATCGGAGGAGTATCGCTCCAGCAAGGATCCTCTAACGATCGGGCTTGGGCGCGATGTGTCCGGGCAGCCGGTGGTGGCCGGGCTGACCCGCATGCCGCACCTCCTCATCGCCGGGGCCACCGGGTCGGGCAAGTCCGTTTGTGTCAACAGCATCATTACGGCTCTGCTGATGAGTCATACCCCGGAGACGCTGCGCTTCCTCATGATTGACCCCAAGCGCGTTGAGCTCACCATCTACAACGGTATACCGCATCTTATCGCCCCGGTGATCGTTGAGGTCGAGCGCGCCGTGCCGGCCCTCCAGTGGTGCACTCGCGAGATGGAGCGGCGCTACAAGCTGTTCGCCAAGGCAGCCGCGCGCAATATCGAGGTGTACAACGAGAAGCTGGCCGCCCGCGGCGAGCCGGTGCTGCCTTACATCGTCATCTTGATTGATGAGTTGGCTGATCTGATGCTCTCCGCGCCCGATGAAGTGGAGCGCTACGTATGCCGCATCGCTCAGATGGCGCGCGCCACCGGCATTCATCTGGTAATCGCCACGCAGCGGCCCAGCGTGGATGTGGTGACCGGCTTGATCAAGGCCAACTTCCCGGCGCGCATCGCCTTCGCCGTCGCGTCGCTGATTGACAGCCGGGTGATCCTCGATTCGCCGGGGGCGGAGCAACTGCTTGGCCGCGGGGACATGCTCTATATGGCGCCGGACTCCAGCAAACTGCTCCGGCTGCAGGGGTGTTTTGTCTCCGACCGCGAGACGCAGCGCCTGGTGCGCTACTGGCGGGGTGCCCGCGCCTTCGTCGAGGAGGGGGAGCAACCGGGCCTGGACGGGGCCGCGCTCCCGGTGGAAATGGGGCCAGCCGAGGAGGCAGCCGTGACCTGGGAAACCGGCCAGTCCCCGGAGGAGCAGCCATCAGCACGCCTCCCGGAACCGCCGTGGTTGCCGGGCCAGGAAGTGCTGCAACAGCCTCTGTGGAGCGAATTGGCGGGAGGCGAGGGCGCGCCTGCTGGCCGGGATGAGCTCTATGCCCAGGCGGTTGAGGAGGTGCGCAAGGTTGGGCGGGCGAGCGTCTCGCTGCTCCAGCGGCGGTTGCGCATCGGGTACTCCCGCGCTGCGCGCCTGATCGAAGAACTCGAAGCCCACGGCGTCGTGGGCCCGGACATGGGGGGAAGCCGCGGCCGCGAGGTCCTGCCGGCTGATGGCAGCTCGCCGGCAACCGGCCACCAAAGGTAGCAGAACCGCAGTGTCGGATGCAGGTTCGCCATGACTCCACGCCTCCAGCGGGCTCTACTGGCTGCCATCCTCCTGGGCTATTTCATCCTCGGCATTCTCTTCGCCGTCTACACTCCGGCTTGGCAGGCGCCCGATGAACCGGCGCACTACAACTACACACGCTACCTGGCGGAGGCTGGCCGCTTCCCGGTGCTGCAGATGGGCGACTACCCGCACGACTACCTGGAGCAGATCAAAGCCCGCAGGTTCCCGCCCGATCTGAGCATCGCGCCGATTCGTTACGAATTCCATCAGCCGCCGCTCTACTATCTCCTGACCGCGCCGGCCTATCTGGCCGGGCAGGGAACCCTGCTGCCGCTGCGGCTGCTCTCGGTGGCCCTTGGCGCCGGCGTCGTCCTTCTCGCCTTCGCCATCGGGAGGCGCATCTGTCCCGGCTGGCCGGCGCTGGCGCTTGGCTCGGCGACGTTCGTGGCGTTCTTGCCCCAGCACCTTGCCGCGGCGTCACAGGTCGGCAATGACATCCTTGCCGAGCTTCTCTTCGCCCTGGTCCTCTACCAACTGGTCGGCTGGGCGCAGAGCCGGCCTGCCATCGTTCTGGGCCTTCTGCTCGGCCTGATCCTGATCACCAAGACCACTGCCTACATCGCCGTGCCTCTCGCCTTGGGAGCGCTGGTCTGGCAGTGGCGGCGAGATCGCGCCCCCGCCCGGCGCGTCGTGGCTGACCTGCTTGCGGTGTTCTTGCCCGCTGCGGTCCTGGCCCTGCCGTGGTATGCCCGCAATCTTGCAATCTACGGGTGGCCCGACTTCCTGGGCCTCAACCGCCACGATTCGGTAGTGGTCGGCCAGATGCGGCTGGCCGACTACCTGGCTCAGTTCGGCTGGAGTGCCTACCTGCGCCGGCTGGTTGAGTTCACCTTCAAGAGCTTCTGGGGTGTTTTCGGCTGGCTCGGCGTGTTCCTGGATAGCCGCGTCTATCTCGCGCTGGCGGTTCTGTCGGGCGTGGCCGCCGGTGGGATTGTCCTGCGTATTGCGCATGGCGTATTCCGTTCCCGTAATGTGTCCGGCGCCGCAGAGGACCGGCCGCCCGGCGGTGCACCCGCCACCGCCAGCCCGCGGCCGGCCCTCTGGTTGCTGACCGCTACCCTGCTCCTGACCCTGCTCGCCTACGGCTGGTACAATCTGCAGTTCGTTCAGCACCAGGGGCGCTATCTCTTCACGGCTTTGATTCCGATCGCCGTCGGCATCGGGCTGGGCTGGCAGGAGGCCCTCCGGCCGCGCAGCAGCCGCCTCCTTGCCGCCGCGTTGGTGGCAGTGGGCCTGATCCTGGCCATGC
>FWPV01008115.1_pt1 | contig 18546 bp, 26 predicted proteins | sample 2228371 | NCBI WGS metagenome assembly FWPV01 (sample SAMEA103939776, study PRJEB20133) | metagenome
GAGGTGAATGATTTTGAGATAATGGGTCCGGCGAGGATAGCTGTTTTGGGAGATATTCACATTCCGTTTCATTCAGAGTCAAATTTGCGGGTGGCTTTGGATTTTGTTAGTTCGTGGGGTACGGATATTTTGTTGTTGAATGGTGATATTATGGATTGTTATGCTTTGAGTACGTTTATGAGGGACCCGAAGTTGAGGGATTTTGACCATGAGAAGCGGATTATGGAGAAGTTTTTTGATTATTTGTTTAAGCGGTTTTCTAACATTAGGATAATCTATAAGTTTGGTAATCATGAGTTGCGTTGGCAGTATTATCTTTGGCGGAAGGCTGAGGAGATAGGGGGTATGGCTGAGTTGCGTTTGGAGAATTTGTTGCATTTACGAGAGCGTGGTATTGATTATGTTGAGGCTGGGCAGTTGATTCGATGTGGTAAGTTGAATATTTTGCATGGGCATGAGATATATGGGGCTCGTGGTAGTGTTAATGTGGCGAGGAATTTTCGTTTGAAAGCTTCGGATAATATATTGGTTAATCATTTTCATAGGGTTCAAGAGGATGTCGTTACTAATGTTCGAGGCAAGGAGATTGGCGCTTGGGCTGTTGGTTGTCTTTGTGGATTGCGTCCGCCGTATCGGCCGATTAGTGACTGGATGGCTGGTTTTGCTTTGGTTGAATTGGATTATGATGGAGATTTTACTGTATATAACAAAAAGATTATTGACAAACGAGTGGTGAGGTGAAGTATGGATGGAGTAATGTTCGTTCGTTTGATTAACGAAATCTTTGATTATTGCAAGGGTTTGCTGGATTTAAAGAATGATGAATATACAAGTGGGCAAGACCGCTTGTATAACTTTCGTTTGCAGTCTCGGATGCTTTCGCTTCGTGAGGAGGAGGTGGCGCTGAATTTGGTATCGAAGCAATTTGCCTCTTTAATTGAAATAATCAAGAACCATAGAGAAGATAAATACCCGCTTCTCCTAAAAGAAAAAATCCCCGACATAATCAACTATATGGCCCTTCTCTACGCAATAATCAAAGAAAAAAATCTTTAACTTTTTTTTGAAAATTTACAATATAATAAAATCTCATTCGTTTCTCTCTTTTTTTGAGGAAGAAAAAATGACTCAAAAACCCAACCATTTGACAAAATGTCAGAAAAAAAGACAAATCGACCTATCCTCAAAAATTTTCCCCTCATTACAAAAATTTTTAGCCTTGGCTAATAAAGTTTTTCTTATAAGCAAAGGTTGGTGAAGAAGGGGGGAGGGAGGGGAGGGTTTCGTCCTCTTTGTTTTTGGATTTTTGCTATTTTGCATTTCCTTATGAATTTCGCTCTTTGAGCGTTTTACTTTAAATTTCAGGATTATTGTCGCCTTAGATTGCAAATTTGTTAGTTTATAATCGTATTTGTGGTTTTAATAAGTTAATGAGGAGGCAAAAATGAAGATTTATTTAGCAGGCAAATATACTGATGACCCAAATGCTCGGCAGAAGTTTGCTTGGTGGCGTCGTGCTGTTAGGTATTTTTTTGATGGCGATGTTGTCGTCCCTACGGATATTGTCCCTGAGGGCGCAAACTGGAAGGATGCGATGCGAATTTGTCTTAATTTCATCCGCCATGCCGCCGATATGGTTGCAATGCTTCCTGATTGGACGGAAAGCCGTGGGGCAACCATTGAAGAATGGTATGCCCGTAGGTATAATAAAAGAGTTGTTTATTTAGAAAGCTCAAAAAGGGAGTTTGGCAATGAAGATTAATATTTCTATTAATCAACAAGGGATAGCCTCTCTTGGTCTTGCAGGCAAGACTGATTTAATTGATTGGGCTATCCTTGATTATATAAAGGATTGGTATTTTCTTCGTGAAGCTCGCCGAATAGAAATTTCCGAAGAAGACGGCCGCCGCATTTCTTATGTTTGGATTAACTATTCCCATCTATTGACAAACATGCCTTTGCTTTCTGAAAAAAATCCAAAAACCGATAAACTGAAAAAAATCGACAAAAACCGATTAACCGAGCGCCTTCGCCGACTCGAACGACTTAATCTCATTCGCCTATTCCGAGCCCCAGACAATACCATCTACGTCCGACTTACCGAACTCTACGCAAAAGCAGCCTTCCTTGACGAAGACCCCCCTGTCCTCAAAACAGTGACAGTAAAAAATGACTCGCCGGAAACCTCGATGGAAACTGATTTTGACTGTCCTCAAAACAGTGACAGGTATAGCATCCGTAAGTCATCGAAAAAACAGAAACTTACAAAGAGAGAAAATTTCGACGACCGACCTGTCCTCAAAACAGTGACAGGTAGCGAAAAAATTGAAAATGACTGTCCTCAAAACAGTGACAGTATGGAAATTTGTAAGTTATTTGAAAATCAAGAACTTACGACGACCGATTTTTCAACAGAAGATACCTGTCCTCAAAACAGTGACAGCACAAGTACTTATATAGGTACTTATATAAGTACTTATAAAAGTACGCTAGGTACAGGAACAGGGGCACAGGCCCCGGTATGTACTGATGGCCAGGGTGCCTTAAGTATGAATAGTACATATTCATCGTCGAAAAAAATTTTTGAAAAAAATAGTTCCGCAGAGAAGCCGCCGTCCCGTGATTTTATTAACGAACTGGTGGATATATTTGCTTCTGTATATGAGGAGTTTTATGCCCTGCCCTATGTTTCTACGGAGAAGGACCGTCGTGGAATGTCTCGACTTGTGCAGCGCATTCGTCAATTTAGGCAGAAATTGGGGCTGTCGCCGCTTAATACCGAAGGCATGAAGCAGGAAATTGCGGGGTTTATTCGAGCTGTGTTTACTAATGTTACAAACAGGTTTTTGCGGGATAACGTCTCGCCTATGTTTCTTTATAGTTATTTTAACCAATATGTAAAGGAGGCAAGCAATTATGCGACAAAGTTTAGTGAAAAAGATTGGCAAGAGATTTTTGGCGATGGACGAGGTGATTCGTTCCATGCGCCAAGCGGTTGAGGAAGCAGGTTGGTTTCTCGTTGAGAAATTAAGCGTGTTTCCAAAAGGAGAGATAAGCGAAAACGATTTTCTTTATTACGCCGAGAAGATAAAGCAAGCTTACCCGGAACTTCCTTCCCCTTGGTTTCGAATAGCTTGGGAGCGAATGCGTGAAGCGAATTTTTCCCTTGAGCGTCTGACCTATGCTGTGGATAATATGCTCGAATCTGTTTCTTATTCAAATCCCAAGCCGGCGTCGCTTTTGTCTTTTGATGTTCAGTTTTATGCAATCGCTGAGGATGTGTATGAAAGACATAAGGCGAGCGGAAAACCGATTTATCTGCCAAACGAAGCAATTTATATCAATGAATTTGACGAAGGTGTTTTGTTTGAAATGCGTGACCGAAGTTATATCGTTCGTGATGTGGAATTTCGTGATATTTTGCGCCGCCTTGGCGTTAAACGAGAGCTTTCCGATGATAAAAGCTTTGAAGATTTCCGAAAGATTTATCATGATAAATCCCGTGACTATGCCCGCGCTATGTATGAGCGGTTCGGTCGGCCAAGCTTGCCGGTTTATTCCCCCTTGTTACGTTGCAGTGTTTACCTAATCACACAAGACGATGGTTGCGAAAAACAAAAAACCTATTACTTTTCTTCGGCTTTAAGCCTACTTACTTCCTATCGAGAACATTTAATCGCTGGAGCTAACGGCAAAAAAATAAAAATTGCAGAGATTTTGCCAAAAGTGGTTGATGCAATTAAAGAATGCGAAAATCCAAACGATTTAACCCAAATAATCAATGTTTATATATAAAATATTTTGTAATTTTATTCGTTAAATTAAATTGTAAAACGAAAATGATAATTATATGAATATTTATTCTTCAATATTAATTAAAGATAAAAACGAAAAAGGAGTCGAAACTCTAAACAAATTTTTAAAAGCTTATAATATAATACCCGTTTTCCGTGAGGTTGGGGAGATTAAAGATTTTGCAAGTGCCCGGAACGAAGGGATTAAGAAGATTGACGAAATAGCAAATCCTGACGATTGGATATTTGTTGTTGACCTTGACGAGCGCCCCCAAATACGGTTTGATTTGCATAGATTTTTGTCCGATATTCCTGCTTCGATAGGCGCTTTTTTCGTTAGCATAATATCGCCGCATGTGTCTCGTTCGATGAATATTTATGTAGACAAAACGACAAACGTCCGCTTGTTTAGAGCAAAAAGGGGATTTCGTTATAAAAACAATATTCACGAAACGATTTATGATTCTATTGTTGAGAATGGCTACGCCGTTCGCCGTATCGATGAGGATTTAGTTTGGCTTGCCCATTTAGGATATGATTTAACACGAGAAGAGTTTTATTTGAAGATAAAGAGAAATTATGACAAGACAATTGCCCTTGCCAAACAAAACAACTTTCACGTTGTCGCTTATTACCTTGCGAATTTGCATATCAATCTTGGGAATATAGCTTACGCAAAAACGCTGCTTGAAGCTGCTTTTCCGTTTTTTTCTGATGAATTAAAAGAAAAAGTTGGTCGAACAATAGAAAAATTAAATGGTTTAACTAATCAGAATAAGGAAAATGTGGGACAAAACAATTCCTAAGGATAAAATTAGAGCAATAGGTTGGCGTTATTATTACGTTCTTTCCTTGCTTCGCAAGGCTTTTCCTGATGTATATATAGCAAGGATTGGCCCGATTCATAAATATATTGACGGAGAAGAATATCCTTCGGTATTTGTTTGTCAACGCTTATATGAAATGGGAATTAACGTTAACTTTTTATTTAACCCAGACGAAAAAATTTTTAATGATACCCCAATAGGAAAGTTTGTCAAGGCTAAATTTAGAGGAAAAAAATTAAAGCGATTAACAGAGGTTCTTCTTGAAAGGCGCCGTCAAGAGGAGCTTCGTATGAATAAAATGAGCGAAGATGAAAAAAGCGAAATTGTTTAACAAAGGGAGGTTTTATGAAAATCGACTTAGTAGGCTATCACGTTCTTGTCCGTCCTGATGAACCAGAGGAAACAACAAAAGGAGGTATTTATATTCCCGATACCGCAAAGGAAAGTTTTCGCCCGTTTCGAGGGACTGTTGTCGCTACTGGCCAGTTTTCTATTTACAAACATCTCAACGGTTCAGTCGAAATCCGTCCTCTTTCGGTAAAGGTTGGTGACCGCGTGCTTTATCATGAATATTCTGGCGTTAATATAATATTGGACCTTGGCGATGGCGAGCGTGAGTATAAGTATATGCGTGAAGATGAGATTGTTGGAATAATAAGGGAGGAACCATGAGAAACGACTTGATAACAGAGATGAAAATTAGCGATATCAACGCCAAAAATCTTGCTAATCGTATTGCAGGTAGTTTTGTCGAAGCGTTAGGTAATATTTTTCGAGATATGATTTTGTCGAAGGAGCGTTCTTATGAAAACCCGGATGACGGCTCGCTTTGTCTTTACGAATATACTCGCAGAGAAATCGAATCGTTTGTAAAAAATGGGGAAATGGGGGAGGTGTTGCTTGCGAATTTAAGTTCGTTTATTAACGATATGTTGGAATTGATTTTTTGCGATATGATAGAAAATTTGCCATCAAGCAAAATTGTTTCAAATGTAAGAAAAACCATTAATGAAGTTAGTTTTTAGGAGGTAGAATGGAAGAAAACAAAGAATTCGTTTCTTTTGAAAAATACGAAGAACTATTTGGGCGCGATTATCTTGGCTTGTTTTTTAACGTTAAAACAGGGGAATCTCATATAATATCACCACTTGAAATGCACGGCGCCTCTGTTCTTCATATCGTTGGCCTATTGTTGCGTACTATAAGTGGACTAATCGGTGGTATGCTAACAAGCGAAGGGATAGGGCATTTGGTAAAAATTCGTGTAAATCAAATCGGTATTCCGTCGGAATGGTTGGCAAATAACGATGGAGGCGAAACAACAAATGAAGAAAAAAGAGAGTGATTTTTACGCAAAATATGCCAATATGATATGTGAAAGCGAGGGGTTGGATGTTCGATTCGAGCCAGAGTATCGCTTCCATCCCGATAGACGTTGGCGCGCCGACCTTGCCGACCCGAATAAAAAAATTATGATAGAAATCGAGGGTGGCGTCTTTGTTTATGGTAGACATAACAACGCTGTTGGATATGTCAAAGATATGGAAAAATATAATGTTGCAACGCATTTGGGTTGGCGCGTTCTTCGTTATACGCCCCGTCAATTTATGGATGGGGCTTTCATTGAAGATGTTCGTTTTATTTTAGAGAGGGATAGCAATGCCAATACCAAGCAAATGGAAGGATAAAGTGCCTCAATTGCGACAAAAGAAAAGAGACGAAGATTTGCAAAAAATTCGTGCGCTTATCGAAGGCTTCGAGAAGTATTTGTCGAATAATTATAGCAGCTGGTATGCGATGTTCCGCAGAAAAAAGAAGAGTAATTTTATAAAAATAGCCTTGATTTATTGCCTCTTCGAAAGAGGCTATCGCCATGTTGATATTGCTCGAGCTATGAGAGTTAAAGCGCCTACCATCTCAAGGTCAATTTTTTATTTTATGGGTAAATTTTACGTTGATGACGCTCGGTTTAGGAAAATATATAAACTTGCGAACGAAATCTTGCGCTCTGTTGAGTCTTTCTCTGTTGCAAAGGAAATAGGCTCGGAAAAATAAAAATTTTTGCATACTAAAAAATTTTTTTAAATTTGTACGTGGAATAAAAGAGGGTAAAAAAATGATAGCAGCTGGGAAATATAGGAAAAAAGCAGTTATCGTAACAGCGTTTGGTGTCCCGCCGGGTGACTACGGGACGCTCGGTTCGTTCTCTACCGATGGTGTCATTCTTCAACTGGTCGATACCTCTCTTCATACATTGGAAGAGAGCGCTTTTCTTGAAAAATACGAACAAACAACCTATGATGCAACGTTAACAGGAACAGATTGGGATTGAAATATGGAAAACAAAAAAGATTTTGAGAAGTATTTAAAAGCTTTAAACAGGGTAATAAAAAAGTCGTTAAGCGAAATGCCCGAGGAAAGAGCTCAGCGCTTAATTTTATTCTTTATCGAAAACGCTCATTCGAACGCAAAAGAATATCAAGAGCTAACACGTGTTTTTATGCCAACTGAGCACCCAACATTGCCAATTACCTTGTTTTCGTGGAATTAATGGGTAAAACTTTAATATTAGATGGGAAATTATGTGAGAAGAAAATATAAAGATAAGACAAACCTACAAGTATTCGTAGTCGGTAATTATCTAGCTTTATTTTTCGTATTTCTTGGATTACTATTTCTCGGTCGTCTTTATCAAAATGCAATTGTATGGCTTCTCCTCGCATTATTCTGGCTAATTTTCGTGAAATCATTCGGCTCGTTCCATAATTTATGGGCTCTACGCCCGTTATCGGTATACAATGATATGCTAAATCTTCTACGAATCGCTCTATGTTTTCCCAAAAATCTCGCAGATAAAGCCCAAAACCTAATCTTCGGTCGCAAAACAACTTTGCGGGAAATCTGCCTCCGAGCTGTGGCGGGTCTGTTTCTTTTATTAAAACAAATTTATCGGGTTTTTGGTAGTATTGTCCAAATAATAAAACAGCACCATAGCTTAATGCTCGAAAATCTCTTGAAAAGGCGGCGAGTAATTTTAGTTTTTTCTTCGAAAACGTTGGTTCGAGCAGAGCTTGTCGTAATATGGTTGCTTTTTTTATTATATTTTCTATTAATTCTATCCCAATCATACAGCGCCCATGGAAAATAAAATAAGCAAAATTAACAATTATTTGGCTAAGCAAAAAGAAGAATTAAAAGAAAACTTGCCTGTTAAACTCGACCTCGACGAAATGATACACTATCTTGACGTGGTTTTTGCGATGTCGATCGGGGAAATTGCCTCTATTTTATCGACAGACAAGAACTCACCGTTGATTAAAATTAGAGCAATAAATTCCGCTACGTCCCTTGGTCGGTTGTTTGAGCAAAGGAAAAAGAAAGAGGCGATAGGAAAGATGGTTCGTGAAATGCCAAAGGAATTGAAGTTGGGTGAGGACGTTGAAGTAAAAGACAACAAAGATGAACATAACTGATTATATAAAGCACAACGAAAAACAAAAGATTGCCCTTGGCTATATAGGGAAGGGGAAAATCATTTTTTATGGTGGGGCGCGAGGTGGAGGCAAGTCTTATCTTTCCTTAATAAGTGCAATATTAGCGGCATTGCAGTTTCCTGGTATACGAGTGGCAATTATTCGAAAGCATGCAAGCGAAATTCGAGAGCTCTTCGTAGACAGAATGTTAAGCGATTTCCCTTCTGAGGAATTTGGCTATCGCATAACATTCCCAGACCGTATAGCAACAGCGACGTTCCTTAACGGCTCAAAAATCGTTATGCGTTCGGCGCAAACAGAACAGGATTTATATAAAATTCTCGGATTGGAATATCAATTTATGATTATAGACGAGGCAAATTTGTATAACGAGCGCGCCATTCTGCGTACCATTGGTTCCTTGCGTAACCCAAAAATCAAAGGATGGAAACCCACTCTTCTTATGACAGGAAACCCCGGTGGCGTCAGCGATGTTTATTTTAAAACTCGATTTGTTCAACCTGATTACTCGTTTTGGACCGAAAAGGAGCTTGAAAGAAAAGAAGACTTTGTGTTTGTGCAATCAACCGCATATGACAATCCGTTTTTGCTTCAAAATGACCCGAGATACATCGAAAATCTAAAAATGTTGCCCGATGACTTGCGAAAGGCTTGGCTTGAAGGTGATTGGAATATATTTAGCGGGCGTTTCTTTTCGTCTTGGGACGAAAGATACCATGTTGTTGACGACTTTAATATACCTCAGCATTGGAGACGTTGCGTAGGTATAGACCTTGGGGGGAGCGAGGCCCACCCAACGGTGTTTCTTTGGCTTGCCCAAGACCCTGAAACATCTATTATTTACGTTTATCGAGAATTTGTAAGCAACAGCGATTTAACAGAGATTGTTAGAATGGTGAAAATGCTTTCGGAAAACGAAGATATTTCGATGTGGGTTGGCGATCCCTCTATGTTTGGTAAAATCACCTCGCTAAGCTACGACAAATCTTTGCCTTATCTGTTTAGCAGAGAAATGCGGATAGGAATTCAACCAGCAATAAACGACCGCATAGCTGGATGGCGAATATTGAAAGCTTGGTTGCGAGTAGAAAACGGGCAAACAAAGCTTAAGTTTTTCCGAAGTTGCGCAAGTTGTTTACGATATCTACCGCAACTCATTTATAGCTCAAGCGGTAACCCTGAGGACTGTAACACAAAAATGCGTGACGACGAAGCCGATGCTCTTCGATACGCTGTTGTGACCTGTTTTGGGCTACCCCCAGAAGACAAAAAAGACGAAACTCAAAAAGGTGTAGATAAATCGTTGTTTATGAAATACTACGTAACCACAGAGCCCTCGTTTAAATGGGAATACGAATCTCTCACCGGGCGATACAATATGTTTCTTCTTGAAACAGAAGACGAAGAAATATTAGAAGAAGAAATTAGGAGTGTGTATTAATGGAAATAAATGTTGTAGCAAAAAAATTAAAAGATGAAATTTTTGACAAAGACGAGTTATTTGCTCGCATAAGAACAAATGTTGAAGTAGCGCGCCAAGTCCACGAAGAACAAATCGAGATTATGGCGGAAAATGCGCATTATTATGCAGGCGACCAATGGACCGAAATCGAGAAGCAAAAACATCTCGAACAAAACCGAATTCCCTACGTATTTAATGAAATTGGGAAGCTCATCGACCATTTGGTTGGACTTCAAATTCAAACGAGAACGGAATCAAGGGTTTTGGCTCGAGAAAGAAGCGATGAGCCATTGGCCGATATGTTGTCGGCTTGTGTAAAGTGGTTTGAGCAGGTTAACAATTTTAAAAAAATTGAAACAGAGATTTTTCTTATAGGCGTTGTGAAGGGTGTTGCTTATGCTTCATTGAAATGGGTCAACGAAGATGTTTTATTTGGGTATCCCAAGATAGAAATAGTCCCGCCCGAGCAAATGTTTGTTGACCCGAATTCAATGGAAATGAATATGAGCGACGCCCGTTTTGTTTCTCGTATTCAAGTTGTTCCGAAAATTGTGTTGATTGAAAATTTCCCTGAGTATGAAAACGAAATAATGGAGGCAAGCGAGGGCTCGTCGTTTTTTAACCTATCTAATTTTGATGTTTTGTATCGAAACTATTTGGATTCAGCCGGAGAAGCTCAGGAATATGTAAGCTTTTTAGAATATTTCGAAAAAATTAGAGTACAAAGCTATATTGTTGTCGACGAGGTTAATTCAACCTTTAATATTACAAAATTTGAGAAACGCAAAGACGCCGAAGATTACATGCAAGGACTTATTGACCAATACACATTAGACAAAAGAACCATTACCGATGAAAGCGGCGATTCTTTGATCAATATATTCGAGCAGGTCGAAACAAAGGTGTTGAAAGCCGATGTTATTGGAGACAAGCTTGTCAATTACGAGATTACCGATTTGCCCGAATATCCGTTTTCTCGATTTGCTTGTTACTGGCTTGATGGTCGTTATTGGGGTGTTGTCGATACATTAAAATACCCTCAGTTGTTTATCAATAGAATGATAAGTCAAGTTGACTTTCAAATTGGCACTGGCATCAAGAGTCTTGTTAAAGTTATGCCAGATTTGCTCTACAAAGGTTATACTCTCAAAAAATTTGTCCGTGATTACAATAAAACCGCAAGCGTCATCCCGGTTCAAAATATGGCTGCCTTCGAGCCAGTTCCGCAACAAACCGTCAATCCTGAATACTTCCAAATGATAGGATGGGCGGAAAAGAAGGTATTGGAGTTAATGGGAGGGCCGAATGCTCTTGGATTGCAACAAAACGCAGCGGAAAGTGGGCGAGCTGTTTTGGCAAGGGCAGAAATGGGAGGCCTTGCACGTTTGCCCATTTTTGAGCGATTAAGGGAATGGAAAACCGATATCACTCAAAAAGCTCTTTGGTTTATTAGAAATGTTATGACGCCAGGTCAAATTATCAGAATCATTGGAGAAGATATGGATGCCCAATATATCGAAATGACACCAGAGGTCCTTTCGTCTCTGAAAAACATTCAATACGACCTGGTGGTTGAGGAGGCTATGCAAAGCGATACGATGAAAGAGCGCTACTTCCAAATCATGAAGGAAACAATAATGGCTATGCCGGACTTGCCAGCTGAAATTCGTTTGCCAATATTGGTAGAGTATTCGCCTTTGCCAGCTTCGAAGAAACGGCAAATATTGAAGATGTTTGAGATGTATCAACAATATATGCAAGAAGCTGTAAAAGAAAGAACTAAGATGAAGGAAAAAGATAAAGTCCAAAGAAGTTTGTATCGTAAAGCTTTGAGCGCACTTGCTCGACAAATGCCAGAGCTTCAAATTTTAAACCAAGGGAGACAAAGGCAACCTAAGGATATGCGAGAGACAGATGTCCCTCGTATAGGTCCAAATGAAAGAATGGATGCATTAGGGATAGATTTAGGTGGAACTAATGAATAAATTTTGTTTTTTAAATTTTTTTGTTAAATTTGTGTTGCAAAAAAAACAGAGGAATTATTATGCCAGAAGAATTATATAACGAAAATTATGAAGAAGAGGCTGTTGAAGAGCCTGAACAAGATGAATTGCCAGTGGAAGACGAGCACTGGTACACAGAGCCAATGATGGACGAAGAGGAGGAAGTTGAAGCCTCCGACGAAGACATTGACGAAGAAATGCTGGGCGAAGAGGTCCCGGTTAAATACTACGACCCTGCCTTAGGCACTTATGTTAAGAAGAAAGTGCCGTACGCAGATTTAGTGAAAGCTTATACCGAATACAACGTTCTTCGACCACTTGCTGAGCAGCAACACAGGCTTATTGCAAATATTTTGCCCGTTTTTAACGCAATGAGCGAAAGCAATTTGCTTCAACAAATTGCAACATACAAGCTACAAGGCTATACCGATGAACAAATCAGAGCTGGGTTGAAACAGATTTGGGAACAAGCGAAAGAAGACGGCGGCAACGTTCCTAGTTTTGACGAGGTAGAAGACAAGTGGGGAGCGATAAGCAAGGTTGTGGATTATATGCTAAATCAAAAACTTTCGCAAGTGGAGTCGAAGATTAAGGAATACGAAGCGGAAAAACAGCGCCAGCAATTGATGAGTTACGAGGAGTCTGTCGCCGAGCATAACGATAAGCTTTTTGAAAAAGCTTTAAAATCGTTTAGCATAAGCCCAGACGAGCTGTCCGATGAAGACCTAAAAGCTATATCGCAATCAATTGCGACGATTTATCCTGGCGCTGATTTGAGGTTTTTAAAACTTTCGCCAGCACAAGTAAAAATAATAGTGAAGGATGCTATGGCACGAAGAAAAAACAGATCGCAAAAACAAGGGGCAAAAGGTGAGAGAACGCCGATGTCTTTGGCCGAAGCTTTTAAAAAGCAAAAAAGTATTCCGAAGATAGCAGGCACGATGTCCACGAAAACACCGAGCTCGCAATCGCTAAAAAATCCACCTGTAACCTCGTATTCTGAAAGAAAAAAGAATTGGATGAATTTTTAAAAACTAAGGAGGAATTAAAATGGCATGGGATAGCAAATTAAGAAGTGGGACAAGAACATCGACGAGTATCCATCCATTTGATATGTGGAAGGATATCGATGATTCGATCCAAGAAATCGAGCCGTGGTCGACCCCTTTACAAACTCTGGGAAAGCTGCTCGGAAGAGGAAAACCACCCGCATCTCACAAAATCCTCGTTCGACAGTACTTTCCCTACGACAATCTCGACCACGTAATCGACGTAGTACTCGGAGACGCAAGCGAAAACACTGAGCGCTTTGCCTTGATGACGCCGTTGCAGGCATCAAGACCATCTATTGGAGGAACAGCGCTTTACCATCCGCAAGACAAATTATACATCGTAGCAACTGGCCAAACCGTAGAGGTGGTGATGAACGACGTAGAATCAATACCGCTTGACGAAAACACAAAACTGACAATTACGTCAAGCCGTTTCTTCGGAGACAGCAACCCACACTCTACGGCACCGAAAGGAACGTTTGTCGTAAGAAACATCGAGCCTTATCCAATATTACCATTCACAGAGAGCGATATAGTGATTTTAGGTCGAGCGATATGGGAATCTCAGCCGGTTGGCTCTGTTGCTACTATTCGTGATTATGTTTTTGATTGCAATTTCGTTGAGCACCGAGAATCCGATAGGCTTCGATTCACCGAAGATCAAAAGAAATGGGTTAAGACAAACGCGCCGAGACCCTTCTGGACAATGGAGCAAGAGGAATTGATTAAAGAATTTAAGCTTGAAACGGAATCCAACGCATACTTTTCGACTCGTCAAGTAGAAACAATGAGGAATGGACGGCTCAAAAGACATATGGCTGGGTTATTCTATGTTGTCAAAACCAACGTAGCTTATTATGACCCGGCGTCTACTTCTGATTTTGAGACGCTCATTTCAAACTGGCTGTATCATCAGGCAATCCGCTACCGAGTTGGGACAATGAAGAAAGTGCTGCTTGCTGGTGGAACATTTTTGTTCAATTTTGCAAGAGCATTTAGAGATTATCGAAGAACTGAAAGCGGCGCAAAGAATACTCCGTTTGGTATTAATTTTGATACCTATGTTTTGCCTGGTGGATTTGAATTTAAGATAATTCGCAACGATTTGTTCCGCATGGGAACGCCAATGGCAAACTGGGCCGTCTCGATTGACCCATCGCTAATGGAATGGCGTATTGTTAAGGATTACAAAACAAAAGTTGTTTCCGACCCGGACCGAATACCAACACCCGAGCGTGATTTTGAAATCGTAATCGAATGGCAAGGTTCAATTGCGTGGCATCTCGAACAAGCTCATGCAATATTAAAAACAGTTTAAGGAGGTGAGAGATGAGATACATATCGCATTTATCAGATTTGGCATTATATACCAATAAAGGGAATCTTGGGCAGCATCCTTCCCTTGGGAAAAAGTATATTTTTACCCATGGGCAATTGGTAGTTGGCAGTCCGTATACAAATTCCGGTGAAGAAAACCAAATCGTAGCCGAACTTTCGAGCGAAGAGCATTTGAGTTACATATTCCCGTCAAAGCCAACACCGTTAGAGAAAGCTGGATTGGGATGCTTGCATTGCATTCCCGATGGGCACCGCGCTCTATTCTTCGAAGCCCCGTTTATCACGGTAGAAAATGGTGTCATGTTAACCAGCGCAAGGCCTGCTCGCTATAAAGTGATAAAAGGGAAGTTGGTTTTCAATGGAAGAATTTACGAAGCGGGGTCTAAGTTTGATGTTATAGGACCTTACGGAACCGAGACGCCGTTTTCAACATGGGAAGAAGGCACGATAATCTCGCCAGAGCTAACCGATGACTTATTGAAGAAATGCAAGGGAGACCTCCGAGGCGCATTCCATAACGCACAACTTCAAACAGGCAACGAACCTTATGATTATTGGTTCTGGAACCGAGAAGGCGGGGTTATTCCTCGTGCAAATCCTGACCCGAATGCTGACGACACTTATTTCTGGACAGAAGGGTAAGTTAAACTAATTAAGGTAGACAATGGATAAAGAAAAAGTAGCGCCAGTTAGGCTAGAAACCGGGAGGGGTAGCAGTGCTACCCCTCCTAAAAGCGAAGACATCAGCGATGTTGTGTTCTATTCATTAGACAAGGAGCTAATGATTTTCCGTGATGAGCATGTTGCTTATCGATTTACTAATCATAGCTATAGGCCGAAGAATAAAGATGAATTGAAATTTTTATCGAACCATCCTTTGCTTGATAAGGTTTTTTGGCTGGGGAAATTCCCTGACTGGGTAATTAAAAAGTTCAAAGAAGATAAGCAATATCTAACTTATAACACCGAGGACTTTATGCCAGCAGAAGAATAACTAAGGAGAAGAAAAAATGAGAAATTATTATCCCAAAATGAAAGATGGGATATATTCGAGAATAGCAAGGGATTTTTATACACTTGGCCGTGCTACCGCTAATCTTGAAAAAGAAAGAGAAGGAATCGATAGAGATGCCCAATTTACAGCACAACAGATGTTGACCTTACAACAAATGCAACAAAACTTTATGCAAATGTATAACGAAATGCTTAAAGCTGTCCAATCTTTAAAGCCTCAGCCAAATTTACCAAGAGAAGTAGGTATGCCTGGGGGCTTACCTCCTCTTCCATTAGGAGGCGCAACAGAGCCTGCTCCGCTCGGCTTGCCCAACGAAGTAAATCCCCCCACACCACCACAGCCAACACCTCAGTTACCTCCACAAGTTGAACCTCAAGCGCAAGCTGGGGTGGAGCTGCCTATGGTAGGTGGAAGCCCCCAAGCTCAAATGCCATCAATGGAAAACAGCGACTTGTTTTCAACGATACAGCGAATTATAGGAGGCCTTGATTAGTGACAGTAGGCGATGCTGTACAAACTATTCGCAATATGTTGCACGACCAAGAGACCGAATATCAAAAAGGGTTCTTTTGGACAGAAGAAGAAATTCGGCTTGCTCTCGAATGTTCCCAGATGACTTTTTTGAATTTTTGTCTGAAAAATAATTTATTATCGCCTCTCCAATCGTTATTTCGTGAAATAAGCATAAGCAATCCAAGGCAAGACTTCCCATTACCGCAAACATACGTAGAGATTTTGTCTGCTTGGCTTGGTTCGTATGATGGGATGGAATGGACTCCTGCGCAAATTTACACAGGGATTTATGCGTTCAATTATTTAAACGAACTTGTCGACGCTGTTTATATTATCAACGATAAAATGAACTGGAAAAAATTGATTGGGGGATGGTTTGTATATTCGCAGTCCCCATTGCGATATTTGATGATTCGAAGTCCTACTATTAATTTCACAAGCGCTAACAGCAATGATGTTCTCGTTGACTTTCCTGATTATGTGTACGAAGGCGTGATTATCCCCTATGCAGTCGAAATATTGGGGGTCAAAGAAACAATCAATAGCAGGAATTTCAAGCTTTATCAAGATTTAATATCTTCGTTGATAAACAACACAAAGTTACAAATTTATGCTACGCAAACAAACTTGGACGTAAAATGACAGCCGAGCAGACAATGAAAACGGTAAGGATGCTGATTGACGAAAGAAGAGATTTCTTTTGGAACGATGATTTGATTATTAACGCAATTAATCACGCACAGATGCAATTAATCCACAAGGCGATTCAAGCTGGCGACGAAAGATTGTTACGTCCTCTTTATCGGGTATCTGATAATGTATTTAATAGTGGTGATTATGTTTTTCTTAACGGCGCTTATGCACGGGTGCTTCAGCCGATGGGAGTGCGATTGACGATGGTTTTTATTGACAGCAAAAACATAACACGCACAGCTTCGTTTATGGCAGAATATTTGAGCACCGAAAGATTTTTTATTCGGGATAAAACAAAAGCACGATTCCCGGTTGGTTATTATTACACCACGATTACCGAGAAATTTCAACAACAGCTAACCTCGGAACAACAAACAAGAACCAAGCTGTTTTTTACTTCTGAAACTATTTTGAACACAATTTATGTTGATGCGTATATATTAAATTACTTCGCTCGCTTGTTGTACATAGAAATACCGAGGCCGTTTAATTACTCTGCCGCCCTTGGTTACCCGCAATCTTTGATCGTAGACTTGTCTATACCACAAGAATATCATTTTGAGGTCTGCGCTTTAGCTGCTCGATATCTGGATGTTCTCGATGTTGGCGAAGATGAACGTGGCGCTCCGTTCCAGCTCGGCCAATATATTGATATTGATAAAATAGGAGACCCAAATGCTGTCTTACAAGCCCCTAACGCTTAGGCAGTTTATCGAAGCGATTATTCTCCAAATGGAGCGTTACAAGCTTCCTTATAACTATGATTATGTTACTTTGATTTATCAAATCAATCTTTCGATTGTCGAAGCAGTCAATTTAACATACCCATTCTACTCAAATCACTTTATCACCCGATTATATGTTACACACGGAACACGTCTGCCCAATGCCTTTATTAAGCCGGTTTCTCTTTATGTAAAATATCCAAATTTTTCAGAAGAATGGTACGAAGCGCGCTATGTGGCACCCGAGGAATTTGGTAGGGTAACGAATTGGAATGAATTTAATGTTTGGGCCCGAGGGATAGGAATTAACCCTGTTTTTACGGTATTTGGGGACGTTGTTGCAGCTGGGCAGCCGAGCGTGTCTTTGTGCGTTTATGTTTATCCAAACAACGAAAATTCTATTTATGTCGGCAATCCCAAAGAAGATGTAAGTTCTTTGTACGAAGGACTACAAGGTCGATTGGAATGCTATGCTTATCCATTGGTTGAGCCAAAAAACCTTGATGCAATTTTGATGATTCCATATGAAGTTTTGCATTTAGTTGAGTTGTTGACTATGTCGAAAGAATTGTCTCGATTAGGGCTGACCGAGCCGCTTGGAGAGCTGTTGCAAAAAATAGCTACTTATATAGACGAAATATCTGGGCTAAAAGACGTCGAAAAAACGGTTAAGCAAAGAGAGATAGACGCCTTTGTTGAGCCGGCTCCGCCTTTTGTGCCACCGCAAACAGGGGATGTTGTTCCTAAAAATTTAATTGGAGGTTAAAATGGCAAAAGGGAGAATAAAATTAAAAGAAATGTTGGAAGTTTTGGACAAGGTCGACAAACAAATAACCAAGGCAATAAAGAGAACCGCAAAATTTCCGCCTCTCAAACCATTGATTCACCGTGATTATTTACCAAAATCATCTTTGGATAAGAGAAAAAAAGATGCTCAAATGAAGTTGACAGTAACGGCGATAGCAATTCAACCAAAGAAAAGTGCTGTTAGACAAAGAGCGAAAAAAAGAAAGCAATGAAAAGTTATGATTATATATCATTGGTAAAGCAAAGATTACAAAGATTTAGTGTGGTAAGCTTTTTTGGCGACTTTAAAATTTTGTCTTTTATAAACAAAGCCAGGCAAGAGGCGCAACGATATATATTGGATATCGACGCAAATAGGTTTTCCAAAATTATAATTCAGCTCCCCCTAAATTTAAAAGATGAGGATAGCTTAACAGACCATTTAGGTAGAGCTAAAATTTTAAAGTATTGTGTTTTGCCCGATGATGTAGTTGATGTAAAAGCTGTGTATATAAATTATGTAGACCCGCAGAATTCAAGCAAGGTATTGAAATCGCAGGTGAGAATAGTTACGAAAATGGAATTCGAAAAAGCGAATCGTAATCTATGGACTACCGCAAAAGGGTTTGCTCCAATGGGGTTTTACGAAAGGTTCTGGCAAGAGATGGACTATATTGGCAATAGGCTTGGTTTTAGTGGGTTTGAAAATCGTTTTTATATCGCAGGAATAAATGATTATTCCAACGTTAAATATATTGAGTTTTGGGTAATATACGCCGTTCCTTATTTGGATTTAGTTTATGGCCCGGAAGAAGATATATTGCCTCCGTTTGTTTTTGAATTA
>FWPV01008116.1_pt1 | contig 18541 bp, 15 predicted proteins | sample 2228371 | NCBI WGS metagenome assembly FWPV01 (sample SAMEA103939776, study PRJEB20133) | metagenome
CTTTTAAACACCACTTACTCCTACGCCAATCTGGAATACCTCTCGTCCATGGGATGGTGGGGAGATTTGGAAGCCCAGATAGAACTGGGGCTAAGCAAGCCCGCGGAACTGGAATCGGAAGCCGCCGAGAGAGGATTCCTGCCGCCTGGCTACACTCTTGACGAAAGAATCGCCAGCAGCCTCAAAAAGAGAAAGGTTTCCTACGCTCTAATTTCCAAGTCGTTCCTATCCCGGACGCCCCCGGGAAATGCGGCGGTAAAGGAGGGAGGCCCGTACCGTCCCGTGAGGCTCTCCGCACTGGACCAAGTGTCCATCGACGCTTTTGTAATCGATGATCAAGCTTATTCCCGACTGTCCTCGGCGGCCGAGAGCGGCCAGCTCTGCAATGTCTTAGACTACCTGGTTGCCTCCATAGCGATCGCCCAATCCGAAAAGGAAAGCCTCTCCGGAGCATACTTGCTTGCTTTTCCCGAAAACTTCAAGCCAGACCAGATCACTTTGAACAAGATCTACGACATCCTCGCCACCATGCCTTTCGCCAAGACAATCTCCCTTGCAGAAGCCCATGCGACCATCTCTCCCAGTCAAGAGATCATCCCTTGTTCATTCCAGAATGACACCGCCCCTCCGCCTTCTTTCTTACAGTTGGAAGAGACGCGGGAGCTGGCAGTCTCATACCAAGAGGCTCTCTTCGAGAACAACCCTTTGAAAGAGGTGCTTCTCAAGACCATCCTCACTGGGGAAAGCCTGGGTCTGCTGGACGATGCCCACGCCGAGATTAGAGACCAGCACCTGGCAAGCATTTCTCGGCTGGTGGAAGCGGACATCCGCAAAATTCAGATCCGGGAGAAGGGCACCGTTACTCTAAGCAGTAACCATGGTGAGCTTAACATCGTGGTCTCCAATGAAAATAATTATCCCATCAAGGCAACATTGAGTATTAGCGACACCTCGGTGAACTTTCCCGACGGGAGCAGCCGGGAGGTGGTCATCAACCCCATGGAAAATCGCTTTCAGTTCGCGGTCAATACCAGAAAGCCCGGCAGCTACCTATTGGACATCGTCCTCCAAAGCCAAGCCCTCCAATTGTGCAAGTCCAGCGTAAACCTGAGGACCTCCAGCATCAATACCCTCGCTCTGATCATGCTCCTGATAACCCTAGTTCTTCTGCTCCTGGGCATATCTTTACACAAGATGCGCACCTGGGGCAGGAGGGGAAAGCACGAACGGAGGAGATGAATTGGAGAAGATCGGCGAATGGTTCAGCAGGAAAGAAATCGACTGGGGCAGAAAGAGGAAGCATGGACGGAGGAGATGAATTGGAGGCCCCCAGGCCCGAACGTATCGACCTGCAGGTGGACGCAACCACCCATGCCCGTCATGCCTCTATCATGGCCCTGGGTACAGCTTTGAGCCGACTAACCGGTTTCTTAAGGTACGCCGGCCTCGCCTATGTCCTGGGGCTCACCCTCAAATACGGGAGAACCAACTTGCCCAGCACCTACAATCTGGCCAACTCCATGCCTAACATGATCTTCGACCTGGTTATCGGGGGCATAATCGCCTCGCTATTCATCCCCGTATTCGTGGAATACCTGACCACCAAATCCCGCGACGAGGCTTACCACGTAGCTAATTTGGTCACCACTATATCGGTGATACTGCTCACTCTGGTTACAGCCGTGGGTATCATCTTGAGTCCCTTGATTATTCGCCTGATGACCCTCTTCGGCTCCTATTCAGCGGCAGACACCAGCACCGCCATCGTCCGCCAGCAAGCCACTTTTCTCCTGCGGTTCTTTATTCCCCAGGTCATCTTCTACGGGCTTTCAGCCATTTTCACCGGCCTGCTCAACTCCCACGGGCATTTCACCGTCCCCGCCTTCGCTCCCATCTTCAACAACCTAGTGGTGATCCTCACCGTGATTATATACTCGTTGTTACCCGTGCCCCGGGATAATTATTTACATATTGTAGTTTTAGCTTGTGGCACCACGTTGGGAGTGGTTGCCCAGGCGCTGGTCCAGATTCCCGCCCTGCGCAAGCTGGGATTGAGGCTCCGTTTCACCTTCGACATGCGTCACCCTGCCCTGCAAAAGATAGGGAGGCTGTCTCTTCCCCTGTTCGGATACATTCTGCTCTGGCAGGTGAGCACATGGTTTGTCTTCGCCCTGGCCATTCAAGAAGATGGGGGAGTCCCCTCATACCAGTATGCCCAGATGTTCTTACAGCTCCCATACGGGGTATTAGCCGTATCCATCATTACCGCTCTCTTCCCTACCCTGAGCGAGCAGGCTGCGGCTAGTTCTCGGGAGAGATTTCGCAACACCCTATCCGCCGGCATAAGCTCCACCTTGGTAGTGATAATGCCCTGCGCGGTGATCTATCTCATGCTCAACCGCCAGATCATTACATTACTTTTGCAGCACGGCTTCTTCAAGGCGGGAGATACCGTTCTCCTCTCCCAAGTGCTCTTCTTCTTTGCCCTCGGCTTGGTTCCCTATTCCGTGGACATGCTTTTGACCAAAGCCTTCTACTCCATGCAGGACACCAAAACACCCATGATTATCAACTGTTTCGTGGTGGGGGTAAATATCACCGCCAATTACTTTCTCTTCAAGGCGCTGGGGGTAAAGGGCCTCGCCTTGGGTTTCACCGTATCCTACCTGTTCGCCATGAGCGTTGACGGTTCCGTGTTGAGGGCCCGGATAAAAAGAATCGGAGGCCTGGTCATTCTCAATACTTTCATCCGGGCAGCGCTAGCCTCAGCCGCCATGGCCCTGGTGATTTACGCCAGCACTTACCTGCTGGAGGGAGTATATACCCAGACAAGCCTCATCATAGACCTGCTGAAACTAATCCTTCCTTTTTCTCTGGGTGGGATAACTTACATTCTTGCGGCGAATGCCCTCAAGATCGGGGAGTTAAAAATCCTCGGCGCTATGATCTCTCGCTATCTTCCCCTCGCGAAAGCCCGGGGGGAGTGATGGGCAGGGACATGTTCACACCGCACCAGAGCTCGATTTCTTCCTCCGTATGCGGTGGGGTGATGTGGAAGACGGTCAAGTTTGCGTCAAGTTTTATCCAGGCGCCCATGGACGGAGGGAGCCTGGGAGTCCATCCGGTCATCTCCACAAATCAACCGCTCGAGTATGAAAGCTGCGATCCCTTTATGTCAGATTACCCCATTAATTCGAGATTGGTTCAGGAGAAGAGTAAATCACAAAGATATCCAGGCAATGTATTGAAGCCTTTCAAGGGTAACGTATCGTTTCTACAGTCGCTTTAACGGCTGAAAAAGAGCGAGAGACCATCCTATAATCTCGATAAACAACAAATAGACCAGGAGGAAAGAGCGATCTCCCAAATCTCTACTAAATGTTAAATCTACGAACCACGACATTACCTCAATCCAAGGAGGCTAAGGAGATAGGGGAGATAGAAGAGGGGGCCGGGAGACCGCCTTCGAGTTGATCAGGGTTGAGGTATTTATTTTCTCGGGTCGAAGATTCATAATATAATGTAAACAAGAGTAATAAAGCCAATCCAGCGTGGAGATAATGGCTGCCTGAAGGTAGGAAAGATTGATGATGTCCAGATTGAGGATTACTCTGGAACGCATCGTCGCGGACGAACGAGGATCTGTATGGAGCCTGGTTTTTAAGCTGGCTCTGGCTGGCCTGGTGATAGGCCTAATTATCAGCCAGGGAGGCCCCATTCTCTGGAACCAGTTCAAAGTGCGTTCCATCGCCAACGATGCCATGGATATCGGCGTAAACAAATTTCGCGATTCCCGGGGAAACATCGAGGCGACCGACGCAGCTATTCGCAAGGAAGTTGAGGACAGGGGGGCTAGGATGGTGGGAGAGGTAGCCTACATCCGGGATTCCAGCGGGCACGTGGTCTCCATATCCTTCACTATACGAAATATCCAGAGGACCTATCTATTCGAAAATATCAGTTTCTTAGCGCCCTACACAGAGGCGACCCACAGCATCTCACGGGACCTCACATATTGAAGGATAACTCTTTATCAGCGAAGGAAATGGGGAAAGATGCTTCATTCACCACCAGCGCGATTAAACCGCTTTGTCGCTTTGGTGAAAGGGAATTCATGTTAGGGGCATTCTTTACCATGGATTTTTCGGTGGCCGGGTTCCATCGTGCACGCTAGTTAAACCGAGAAAGCAACGCCTTTGTTCATAAACATATCCGTCCTCTTGGCGGAAAATCATCTGTTTACAGAATGCCATTCCTGATGGAAGGCTCGGCGTTTGCCAATCGCCCCTTGCAGGAGGCCTTCCGAGGGGAAAGTTTGATCATTCCACCGGCCGCACCAACACGATGTGGTTCTTGTTGATATTGATAAAATCCGTGCTGAAGATCTCGTTTCCAGTAACGAGATCATAGACTACTACGTCCGTTAGGGCTATAAAGGACTGGGCCTCTCGAGCTGCCAGGATGTCGGTCAGGCGAGCGCCCGAAAAAACGTGAATGTCCGCCAGGATGCGGTGCGAACTGGTCAGGATCTCGATGCGCAGCTTCTGCTTTTCTATATGCATACAACCCTCCTTTTTCCCCACCCGTTACATTCATCAAGACGATTCCCCAATGATAGGAAGATATCTACCACGTGTAGATTACTTGATTTTATAATAAATCGCACCGTGTACCCCCGTCAATATAATCGACCGCAACGTGATCTCAGCCGCTAGTTGGCAATCAAGTAATGAAGGACCCGGGGAATAATTTGCGCTCCATTGCGGCAGAAACCATTGCAATATTGTCAATAACTTTATTTGGACACTCCAGTTGCTTATATCTTGGTCATTATCCCTTTCGTGGAGGAATTTGTTCCCTCGCATGGGAAGCCATTAATATGTGCTGGTAGCTTAACCGGACATCCAGGTTGTTGATCTCCCGGTCTCCATCCCATCCGTGGATAAGCCTTTTTTCGCATTGCCAGAGCAAGGGAATCAACCTTTCCGGGGTCGCAAGAAAGGAAAGGTCAAGAGGCGTGTTTGCCAGCATATCCATATCTTGAAGCCTGGATCTGACTTTACCACGTTCAGCGCTTGACCTCGAGGCGGCGCGCCATCCATCTCTAAACGTTGTGGGCATCAACTAGGCATCGAATAGGGGGCTGTCTCTCCGGTACGGATCATTTCAAATATCAACATTGTGTCAATAAATTATGGGCGCCAGGCATTCCTGATAACAAATGCGCCTTCCCCCTTAAAAACCAGCCACCCTTGCACAACCGGCCTACCCGGCAAGGTACCCCCAAAAAGAACAGCGCCTTCGCCACAAGCTCCCTCGATCAATAATTGCGCCTGGTCCCGTGTAATCATTCCCGGAAAGGGAATTATTCTGGGCGCCCGCTTGCGAAATCGAGCAGTTTTTGTCCATGCAGCGGTTCAGCAGGGGAGAATTATTCAGTAATTGGAGGAGGATTACCGGATAAAAATCTAAATTTCCGCCAACGGGTTATAAGCGGGAGGGGGATTATTCTATGTGTTTTCTTGCGAAATCGAGCAGTTTTTATCCATGCAGCGGTTTCAGCAGGGGAGGATTATTCAGTAATTGGAGGAGGATGACGATTAAAATACTGCAAAATGACAGGAGACGGCTGAGAGGAGAAAGATTGGCCGGAAAAGCGGAAGGAAGGATTTTCAACTGGATGGATTTTGCGAGGATCATGATCTTCAACCTGATCCTCATCCTTCTCTCCATCCTGCTAACCGCCTTCTCCTTTGTGATGTTGCGCTCCCTAAACAACGATTGGCTGCCTCTAGTTACCACCATCTTTCTCTTGCTGGTCTTCACCATCGGGTGGTATATCACTTTCTGGCTGTTGAATAAGAAGATTCATCGCGGCTACCTGATGCAGAAGGAGATTATGGCCATAGCCGACCACGATATCCGCAATCCCCTATACGCCGCCCGCTCCGGCGCTACCCTGCTGCACAGGCGCTTCCACGCTCTCTCCGACGAAAGCAAGCTGGAGATCGTCAAAGCCTTGGAGCTGGAGACCGCGCAGATGCTCAACATAATCGAGGACCTCTTGGACATAACACGAATCGAGAGTGGCCTCAGAGATTTTTGGCTGGAGGACTTCGACGTGCTGGAGGCCCTGCGCCACCAGATAAAGCAGTACGAAATCTTGGACGTGGGAAGGCATCAGATCATGCTGAAGCGCTCTGAGCAGATAAAGGAGTCTGATGCCCCCTTGATGCTCCACACTGACCGCTTCAAATTCGAGAGAATCATCAACAACCTGTTATCCAACGCTCTGCGCTATGGGAACCAGAAATCCATAGTGGCCCTAATCGTGAAGGAAGGCGGAGACAACGGGGTGACCATCGGCGTTCGCTGCCTCATAGAAGAAGGCATCCTGGACCAGAGGGATCTACCCCACATCTTCGAGAGATATTACCTGGCCGGCAAGGATTGCGAGGCTAGAGGCGATTCCACCGGTATGGGGATGTACATCGCCAAGAACCTGGTGGATCTGCTGCACGGGGAGATCTGGGCCGAACTCAATGAAAGAGAGTTTATAGTTTGGCTTACCATCCCCAACTTCAAACGATGACCGCGGGATCGGAAATACATGAGACGATAATATGATCAGTCGGGTTTGGCTTAATTTTACCACTCTCCCGCCAAAGGATACCTATGCACTTCCAAAGCCACCCCCACCAAGTCATTCATAGCGGAGGCTGGCGATGGGATCGAGGCGAGAAGCCTTCAACGCTGGGTAGACCCCGAAAAAGATCCCCACCCCTCCGGAGAAGAAAAAGGCCAGGATGATCGCCCATACGGTCATCTGGTTGGGTATCCTCAAAATCCGACTTATAAGGTTGGCTCCGGCAAAGGCTAGAATGATACCCAGGATGCCGCCCACGATACCGATGGAGATGCTCTCCATCAAGAACTGAATCATCACATCACGGGTTTTCGCCCCTACCGCCTTACGAATCCCGATCTCCCGGGTCCTCTCCGTGACCGACACCAGCATTATGTTCATGATGCCAATCCCCCCCACAAGGAGCGAAATGCCCGCTATGGCCCCGAGGAGGTAGGTGAGCAATCTCAGAATCGAATCAGCGAATCCCACCAGGTCCTCCTGGGTTATCACGGTAAACTCATAATCCTCTAGCTTTAAATCCTCAAGCAGTCGCTGGATCTGGGATACGGCTTCGGGCACGCTCTCTTTGCTGGGAGCCTGCACCAGGATGTTGTCCACTTTGTTCTTCCCGAAATAGCGGGACATTCTGGTGTAGGGAACCTGCACGATATCGTCATTATCGATAAAAAAGGTGCTTCCCTTGGGTGCGGTGACCCCGATCACGGTAAACCGGTGGCTACCTATAAGGATCTGTTTTCCTAGAGGGTCCTGGTCCTTGAATAGGCTCTTCGCCACCTGAGGTCCGATGGTACAGACATCGCGGTTAAGTTCCGTGGCGGTGAAGAACTGGCCACGTTCCATCTCATACCCTCTCACCAGGGGATAATTTTCAGCAGTCCCCACCACCGAGGTAAAGTGTTTATTGGATCCGTAAGTGATGTTGCGGGTGTCGATGATAATGGGCACCGCGTAAAAACCGTTTGGCAGCTTCTCTTGGATATACTCGGCCATCTCTGGACGTAACTTGTTGGCTTGAAAACCTATACCCCCTCTCATCTCCGAGGGGTTCTTGCCGAAAACGTTCTTCAAATCGATCTTGCCCGGAACCACGGTGATGAGGTTGGAGCCTATCGCTTCTATGCTGGAGCTGATCTCCTCCTTGGCTCCCAATCCCAGGGAGATGAGCATGATAACCGCACCCACCCCGATAATCACGCCCAGCATGGTAAGTAGGGAGCGCATCTTGTTGGCCCTGAGGGAGATAAAGGCCATGCGCAGACCTTCTAGAAACTTCAACTACCTCGCCCCTTCAACGGTAAGTCCGTATCTCCTACAGGTGGGTGATTTAGCCGCATGTTTTCAATGCTCCCCTACGATGGCGGTTTTCTCCAGCCGTTCCGGTCCGCGAAACCGACTCCAGCGCCTCGTCTCCCACCATAAACCCTGGCCCAATAATTCTTTATTCTCGCTTGCATTCATTCCTCTCCCGCTGCATGTGGTCTCCCGAAGTGAATCATGTCTTTGCATAAAGCCCTGGATTCCCAGCGACATAATTCCCCTTGGATATGATTTTCGTCTCATCCATCCCCACCCGATACAAACCTATTTTACGCCGCAAGACCCAACCTGAAATTCACTCCTTGCCAATCGAAACCTCTTCTTCGCCTATGATTTCCCCATCCCGGATATGCACGATGCGATGGGCATGTTCGGCCACCTCTCGATCGTGGGTTACCATGATCAGGGTGATGCCCTGTCGATTCAGCTCCCTTAATATATTCATCACCTCTTTCCCGGACCTAGAGTCCAGGTTGCCGGTGGGCTCATCCGCCAGAATCAGGGAGGGATGGTTGACTAGAGCTCGGGCGATGGCCACCCGCTGCTGTTCCCCACCAGACAACTGGGAGGGATAATGATCCATACGAGAGCCCAGACCAACCCTCTCCAATACCTCCCTGGCGCGCCTGCGCCGTTCTCCCCGGGGCACTCCGGCATAGAGCAGGGGTAGTTCCACGTTAGAGATGGCGGAGGTGCGCGGAAGCAGGTTGAAAGACTGGAAAACAAAACCGATCTTGCCGTTTCGAATTTCCGCCAGTTGGTTATCGGTTAACTTGCTCACGTCTTCACCATCGATATATACCGCCCCCTCGGTGGGACGGTCCAGGCATCCCGTGATATGCATCAAAGTGGACTTGCCCGACCCAGAAGCGCCCATTATACTGACGAATTCTCCCTTTCTTACCTCCAGTGAAGCGTTTCTCAAGGCAAAGACCTCTACCCCATCCATGGGATAGATTTTTTTTACATTCTGTAATTTAACGATCAAGGGAGCTTTTCCAGCCCGGTCGCCATTTCGCTCCTCGCATAAGTCCGACTTCTCTTCCTTGCACATGTCCGATTTAACCTCGTCCGGTGATTCCAGCCTAAAAACCGAAGATACTAGCTTTTACCTCACCCTTTTGCCTTCGGTCAGTTTGGAGAAACCCTCCACCACCACTGTATCGCCGGCTTCCAGCCCCTCCACAATCTCGATCTCCTCATCCGATTCAGCCCCGCTCACCACCTCTCGCCGGCGAGCCACACCCTCTTCTACCACCCAGACGTACTCGCTCCCTTTCTCCCTCACCAGTGCCTGTGACGGGATAATGAGCACGTCGGGCTTGCTTAACACCTCGATATCCACCGTGGCGTTGAATCCTATTTTTAAGGGGATATCCAGAAGGTCCAGGTGTATCGTCACGGGAAAGACGGTGGCACCCGTTGATCCGCTTTTTGCCTTTATGCCCACATGGGTAACCGTGCCCGTGAAATCGCGTTCCGGGTAGGCGTCAAGATATATCCTGACCCTCTGGCCTTTCTTGATCTTGGGGATATCCCCCTCCTCCACTTCTGCCTCCACGGTGGCGTTGCGTAGGTCCGCGATCTGAAAAAGGGGCTGGCCCTTGGTAACCCTGGTCCCAGCTTTTATCTCGGTCTGAGGAAGGAGGCTACCTAAAAGCTCGTTGATTCCCAAGCCCCCTATACCCCCACTTAAAATGCCTAACCCACTGGTCAGCGACGCAAGGCTACTGGAAATCCCAGTGACGATATCGGAGGGGAATCCTCCCGACGGGGGGGTGAAGATAACCGCTCCCGCCACCGGGGCCCGGATATAGGGATTTTGCAGCGCCTGTAAGGCTTCTTGGTATTGTTCGTATGCCAGGTCCCTCATTGCCTCGATGGCCTCTAGGGCGCTTGAAGAGTTTACGGTGGGAACAGAAATTTGGGGAATTGCCCTGCTGTTCATGTTCGCCAGATAACTGGCCTTCGCCCTCTCCAGCATTTCCCTCACGCGCTCTTGCTGATCAGGTGGAAGATATATTATCAGCAGGGGAGCGAGGTCAAAGAGGGTGAGCACTAGATTATCCATTTGTGATACGAGGTAGCTGAAACCCTGCAGGGAACTGGAGAGGGCTTGATAACCGCTTTGGGAGAGTTCTCCCAGGGAAGAGAGGGAATCCCCCAGGGAAGCTATGGCTAGGTAATTCGCCCTGGCTTCTTCCGCCGCTCTCTCCAGTTCCTCTTGGTCCAGCACAGCCAGTATGTCTCCCGCCGCCACCTCGTCGCCCTCCTCCACCAGGAGCTGGGCGATGGTGCCGTTGGCCTGAGGGGCGACATCCACCAGGTCCGCCATCCCTGTCTTTCCAATAGCCGAGATCTTCTCGGAAAAGTCCCTTCTCTCCACCTCCACCATCTTGATCTCTTTAACGGAGCCTGACCCGCAACCCGATATACCCAAACCTATTATGGTCAAAGCGAGGAGCAGCACAATTAAATTAATTGCTACAATTGATACCTTGCCTCTCATCTGCCACTCCTCATCTCTCCACGCTCTCCCGGGAAAAAAGCGTTCCTATCCTGACAACGGTCTCCAGCAATTGACTCAACTCCTCCTCGCTGAACTCGCGCATCCTTTCCTCCAGGGCCCTTCTCCTCTCCTCGTGGATCTTCTCCATGACCTCCTTTCCTTTGGAGGAAAGCCTCACCCGCACCACCCGGCGGTCGCGCTCGTCTGAATAACGTTCCACAAAGCCTTCCCTTATTAGACGGTCGATGATTCCGGTCACGGTCCCCAGGGAGAGGCCTAATTCCTCCCCCAGCTCTTTCATCATGCAGGAGCCATTGCTCTCCAATACCGCTAAAGCGAAGAACTGGGGAAGGGTAAGGGAGTAGCGGGAAAGCCTCCTTACCTCCAGATTCCTTCCCGTACGGATGAGCGCTGGGATCATGGATTCTAACCGTCGGGAGAATTCCTGCAGATAACCGTCTTTCACCTGGGAACTCCTTTCTTGAACCAGGGTAAGATTTCTTTCTATTACCAATATTTTGTGTTACTAAATATTTTAAACTAGAAAGATTAGACCATCAACCGCCAAACGGTTTCACAAGGCGTAAGGCTTCACGTCAAGCTATGTTCCTGCCCCGGATACTGATGATCCGTATAAATCAAGTTTCATAACGCTTAAGGCTTTATACCCGAGTTATATCCCCCTAACTAACCTGAGGAAAAGAGCGGTGGCTCCACGTAAGAGGGAAAAAAGCCTACTCGCCCCACACCCATTTCTTAGAAGCCATCGCGGCGCAGGAGGTTTTTCAGGGGAGAAAGGCCGAGCTTCCCAGAATTCTAACCGCTTCCGGGATGAAAATATTCCAGTTATACGCCAGGGCGCAAAATACCGCCAATCCTCCCACGGCCACGCCAAAAGATACGAAGCTTACCACCCTCAGCCATCTCCTGGGAGGAGCCAGCAAGCCTGCCAGCATGAGCAGGACCCCCCCTCCCACCAGCAACCAGACAGTGGTTTCCAGGGCATGGGGATATCCGCCTCCACCAAAGAAGAGCCTGGCGAAGCCCACCGCCTTCTCCAGCTCCATCCCTTGGGTCCTTATGGGGAGCAGGCTTTGGGTGACCAGATAGATAAAGGGAAATAGAGCGACCCATCCTGCCAGCATAAACATGCTACCCCTGCTTACCCGAATCACAAGGAAGAGAAAGGCCAGGGCTAAGGCTAGGGCCGCCACCACTCCCAGGGTCAGCCACTCCCATCCCGCATAGGGGAGGATACCTGGTCCCCCAGGACGGTTTACTCCCTGGTAACCGAAGATAGATATATCCATACCTTTTCTCCACTTGAACAGCGGGGAGAGGGCTAAGCCCAGAGCCACCACAGAAAAAATGGCCAGGACATCGGAAAAACCAAAAACCTTGAGGCTCCCTCTCTCCAAGGCCTTTTTCACCGGGGGCATAACCATGGTCTCCTCCCTCGCCGCTGAAACCAACTCGGAATTGCGGGGAAGCCCCCGGGTGGGCGCCGGGGCCTGGGGGGATGGGGCAGCGCCGCTTCGGGGCGAAACGCTTCCGGTGGCTTTTGGGGCGAGGGTAGGCATGGGGGACCCGCATTCCTGGCAGAAGAGATTCTGCGGTGGGTTTTCCGCATAGCATTGGGGGCACACCGCTCTCTCCACCTTACCGGGGCTTTGAGGCGGGTACAAGGGGCGCATGACCTCGGTGGGACGGTCTGTAACGGATGAGGAGGGCAGGCTTGCCGCAACCCTTCCCGAGACCTCGTTTGCCTCAAAATCTGGCGAATGCTCCTCCTCCACCCTCCCCATCGAGGCGATATCCTGCTCCGGAGTGACAGGGGGTCGCGGGGCATCTGAAGGAAGCGGAAAAATGGGAGGTGTCGTGGGGACAGAGGCACCAGCCTGCGCCACCGCGTCTGGTCCTAGCGCAATCTTTTCCACTTGCAGATTCACCGGTGGTGGAGTGGTCTGTCTCGGCTCCTGGGTGTGCGTCGCCGTATCTAGCACCTGAGTTTCTTTCTCTCTTCGCGGGGGAGAACTCGCCCTTCGAGGGGGCTGTGGCGCAATCACTTTCCCTGGCTGCTCCCCCGCAACTCCCTTGCGCAGGTCCACCTTACATATCTCGCAAGAGGCGGCATAATCCGGATTCTCCCACCCGCATGTCGGGCAAATCATCTACAACCTCCTCCTTAAGGCCTCAGTCTTTCCTTCGCATGGAGCTCCCTTCCTCGCAACCTTTTAAAAATTTACACTGTGTAATATAAATCTGCTCCGCGAACGTCCGCCATCGCTATTACTATTATATTTTAATTTTTCTTTCTCCCTGACCTCAAATCCTCTCGGTCCCCAACCAGTTCGGCTCAACCCACTCGCCTAAAAGCTCTCGTTTCTTCCCTCTCAAGAAGATCGCATATGGTCTTGCAGGCTAGACGGGCCTATATAACCCCGGGCGCATCCCCTTACCCCGTTCATTTTTCCGAGCATGCTTGCTTCCAGCTTTTCTCCGGAAAACCGCGTTTTCACCGGGCAAATGGCAAAAGCGAGGCCTTAACGGGGAATCGCAATGCCAGACCGCACTTGCTCTCAGGGAGTCGATTAAAGATCTCATTGGAGCGCAGAAAACGCGTCCTTCCGGTTTTGCATCCCTCCTCCCCTAGGAGCCGAATTCTCATTCGGGTCCGGGGAGCTTTAGCGGGGAAATCAATCATCCAAAGCGCAGGAGTCGCATGGATTGAAGGGTAATCAAGGGGAGCATGAAAGCTATAAAATTATTTATGGCGTGAGCCACGATGGGCGCCATCAGGTTCTCTTTGTATTCGTAGAGTAGGCAGAAGACACATCCTGCTACCATTCTGCTCATCAGCCCGAAGAGGCTGAAGTGGACGATGGAAAAGAGCAGGGAATTCAGGATTATCGCCGCTCCTCTACCCATAACCCGCCGCATGGGAGGATAGAGATAACCTCGGAAGAAGATCTCCTCGCATATGGGCGCGGCCACCACGATAAGCAGGAAAGCGATAAAGAGGTCTACGCCGGATACCCCCGATTTCATATTCACCTCGAAGAGTCCCTCCAGCCAGTTTTCCATCCACTCCAGGTTATGCAGGGCTGCGTACGAAAGCAGGGCAAACGCGGCAGAGAGCCAGTAGCAGACCACACCCCCCGCTAGCCCCAAACCCAGGCTGGATTTAATATCCCAAGCGACCAAGCCTAGGGATTCCGCGGCGGCGCCATAGCGGCTCACCGTGATCACGGCGAAGAAGGTAAACATGGTGTAAAGCACGGTGGAAAGAAGCAAGATAACGGCTCCCAAGGTGAGTTCGGGACCTTTGTTCATCAGGTAGGTGATAGCCGCATTCACTGCAAAAGGGACTGGGAGGAAGAGGATCCCCGGCCATAGCTTCCACTGGGCGGTCTCCAGAGCCGACCTTCTTCTGGGGGTGGGGGGCAGGTAGGAATAAGCAGGTCCAGCCAGTGGGGTATGGGCATAGGGATAGCCTGGAGTGGGATGCGAGCTGGTTTCTCCTTGATGCCCCATAGGATATCTGATAGATGGGGGAGGTGGCGAGCTTGAATGATACCCGTACAGCGGCGGTGGGGGGTGGATCGCCGCTGCTCTCCCATCCACCAGGAAGTTATAGCAGTCCTGACAATACCTCCTTCCCTGGATAATCCTCCGGCATTGGGCGCAGAGAAAAGCTCCACAATTAACGCAGCGGGCTATCGCCTTTACCCCGGGGTGATAGGAACAGTAAGTATACACGGTAGCCCCCACGGGTCGATGATGGACGGCGGGTCCCGACACCACCTGCAATACTCCTGGTGAGACAAAAGGCGCGGACTCACGGCACGTTTCGCTAGCCTCTCCCGAAAGGGAGGGGGGCTGCGTCCCCTGCGATCCCTCATCGCCTGCTTCCGATTTCACCCGCGCCTTTTCCCAGCAGGAAAGGCAGAGAGCCTTCGCCTGGAGCTCCCGCAGACACCGCTCGCATATATACTTCCCGCAAGAGACGCACCTTGCCCGGGCTTTCGCCCCAGGGTGATTCACGCAGAAGGGAATTCCGCCGCGTTCCTCGCCCATATCAGCGTTCCTCCATACGCCTAGCTGAAACGCCAGAAAGTCTCCGAAAAATAATCGACATTTCGGGGAAATTATAAAATCCAAGCCCTATCCCAAAAGCAGCATGGTTATCAGCACCACCGTGTTGTTGATAGCGTGCGCGATTATGGAGGGGTAGAGCGACCCCGTTTCGTCATAAAGAAAGGTGATGATCAAGCCCACCATGAAGAGGGACAGAAGACCCGAGAGCTGAAAGTGGAGAAAAGCGAAGATGAATGCGAGCAAAACCATGCCCTGGGTCCTGCCCAGCTTGTTTCGCAGGGGAGGATAGAGAACTCCCCTAAAGAACAGTTCTTCGAAGATGGGGGCGAATACGACTATAGAGAGGATGTAGAGCACCAGCATCATTCCACTCTGGGATTTAAGCACATTCATTTGGGGATTGATCAGCCGTTCACCGGTCGCAAGGTAGTAGATCAACCACAAGATGTAAAAGAGCCCCACGTTGCCGATGAGCGCGAGAAGTCCTCCCAGCGTTCCCCACCCTATCTCGCGCTTGAGCGAGATGCTTCTCAACCCCAGTTCTTTCAAACCCTGCCCCTTCCGGTGGGCGATAAAATACGCCGAAGCCGCGAGGAGAGGGCACATGAGCAGAACATAAGCGAAGACGGAGATGTTCCGGTAATTCAACCCAGCGACCAACATCGGGATTAGCGAGACCGTGTAGTAGAGGACGAAGATGAGCACTAAGGCAAGGATGCTCTCGCCCACCCCCCATTTTATCGATCTCCACCAGGCCTCCCGGGGACTCATGCTGGCATACCTGTCCATAAAGCTTCTAGGCGGGACATAGGAGTACGGATAGGGGTAAGGATGATGATAGCAGTAATATCCTGGGGGGCATCCCACTGACATTTGCTGGCTGGAGATAGAGCCGGGGTAAGGGGGAACGCCCTTGTCGGGCAGAGCCGGAGCGTGGACACCGGAAGAAGACGACTGCTTCGGGCCTTCCGTTACCAGGTCATCCATTTCACTTTGAACGCTCTCAAAGCACCTGGAGCAGTAGAAGCGCAAGCCAATCTGGCGGGCGCATTCGCCACAGAGAGCCTTTCCGCACTCTACACAACAGGCGATGGCTGGCTGCTCCGGGTGATCCGCGCAATAAACCCTCTCCCGTTTTGCAGTAATCTCCCTTACTCCTATCCTTTTATCAGCTCTTCTGCTATCTGTATCGCATTTAGCGCGGCTCCCTTGCGCAGGTTGTCAGCCACTACCCACATACTCAAGGCCCGGGGGTTGTAGAGATCCTCGCGGACCCTCCCCACATAGCATGGATCTTTGCCTTCCGCGTCGATGGCCAGGGGGTAGAGGTTGCCTTCAGGATCATCCACCAATTCTACCCCAGGCGCCGACCTCAGCAAGGCCCTGGCTTCCTCCGCGGAAACCTCCTCCTCGAACTCAGCATAGACGGACTCCGAGTGGCTCACCATCACTGGAACTCGCACGGCGGTGGCATTAACCGGCAAATCAGGGAGCTTCATGATCTTCTGAGTCTCTTGGACCATCTTCATCTCTTCCTTGGTATAGCGATTTTCAAGGAAGACGTCTATATGGGGCAGGCAGTTAAAGGCTATGGGGTGGGGATAGACCTGGCATTCTAACCTCTTCCCCTCCATCCAGGATCTGACCTGCTCCTCTAGCTCAACCATGGCCCTTCTCCCGGTTCCTGACACGGACTGGTAGGTGGAGACCACGATCCTGGAAAGTCGCCATCGGTCATGCAAAGGCTTCAAGGCCACCACCATCTGAATGGTGGAGCAGTTGGGATTGGCGATAATCCCCCGGTGATTGGCTATTTCCTCCGGGTTTACCTCCGGGACCACCAAGGGAACTTCTTTCTCCATCCTGAAGGCGCTGCTGTTGTCCACCACCACCGCGCCCGCTTTTACCGCGGCAGGGGCAAACTTTCTAGAGACGGCCGCCCCCGCGGAAAAAAGGGCGAGGTCTATTCCTTTGAATGACCCCTCTCCCAGCACCTGCACGCTTATCTCCTCCCCCCGGAAAGGAAGTCTTTTACCCTCGGATCGGTGGGAAGCGAGAAAACGCACCTCCTCCACGGGAAAGCTCCGCTCCTCCAGGATGATTCGCATGGCCTCTCCCACGGCTCCGGTGGCTCCCGCAATGGCGACCTTAAATCCCTTGGACATATTCTTCCTCCAATACGTTTTTTTAAAGTTTAGCAACTGCGCTATACCCGTCACCATCTTTTCCGTCACCTACCGCCAGAGGGCCAATCCTTAATCGGAAATCTTATCGGATTCAATTTCTCCCCCGGCGGCGAAATATTTTACTTCTTTTGCCTCTCTCCCTAAAAAGGACCTTTTGCTTATATTATCTACCTCTATTATTTATCTTTTCTAAACCAATGCCGTAACATATACCTGGAGCGGCAATCTCCTTATCCGTGCATTACCACGCCCTTATCCAGGCCGAATTTCCTGTGGATGGCCTGAACCGCCTTCTGCACCTCGGATGCTTTAACCACGCAGCTTATCTTGATGGACGAAGTGCTGATCATCTCGATATTGATGTTGTGTTCCGCCAAAGCGGAGAACATATCCGCCGCCACCCCGGGATGGGTTTTCATCCCCGCCCCAATCAGGCTTATCTTGGCGATATCCTCGTCGCAGTCGAACCCTCGAGCTCCCAGCTCTTTCGCTACCCTCTCCATGATGGTGGAGGTCTTATCCAAGTCATCCCGGTTGATGGTGAAGGAGATGTCCGCTTGATTGTTCTCGCTCACGTTCTGTATGATCATATCCACATTGATGTTGGCGTCCGCCAGGGCGCGGAAGAGATAAGCCGCAATGCCAGGCCGATCGGGAACCCCCATCAGGGTTATCTTGGCCTCGGTGATATCGTGGGTTACCCCACGAATAATGGCTTTTTCCATGCGGTCCTCCGCATCGGTTATCCAGGTCCCCTCGTTATCGGAGAAGTTCGACCTCACGTGAATCACCACCCCGTAGTTCCTTCCAAATTCCACACTGCGCAACTGCATAACCTTGGCGCCGGTGGCAGCCATCTCCAGCATCTCGTCATAGGTGATGCGGTCTATCTTGCGCGCCTCTGGCACCAGCCGAGGATCAGCTGTGAAAACCCCCTCCACATCGGTGTAAATCTCGCATACCTCCGCTCCCAGCGAGGCGGCCAAGGCCACAGCTGTAGTATCCGAACCGCCCCTGCCCAAGGTGGTTATATGGTCGTCCAGTGAGACCCCCTGAAATCCCGCCACTATGACGATCCGACCCTTGGATAGTTCCTCCAGTATTCGCGCCACCTTGATATCGATGATCTTTGCCTTGGTGTGGGAGCTATCCGTAACGATCCCCACTTGGGCACCGGTGAAGGAGATCGCCTGGAATCCCAGGCTATGGATGGCCATGGAGAGCAGGGCCACGGATACTTGCTCGCCGGTAGAGAGGAGCATGTCCATCTCTCTCTCCGGTGGGCGCTCGCAGATCTCTTTCGCCAGCTTGATCAAGCGGTCGGTGGTATCCCCCAATGCGGATATCACCACCACCACGTCATTACCCTGTTCGTAAGTCCGGGTTACCCTCTGCGCCACCCTCTTTATCTTTTCTATGTCCGCCACCGAGGTGCCGCCGAACTTCTGCACAATCAGAGACAACCTGCCTCACCACTCCTTTATCTTTCACGGGAATACCCGACGTCCAGTTTAATCGACCTGGCGCTACTTGGGCCATCGGCCAGGCTTCGCCCGTTTTGAAAAGTTATTATAATACCTTAACAAGGCAATTGAATAAGGCGCGCATTTATAAGACGCACATTCGTCTTAACTCATCACATCCGCTTTTCTCGCCTTCCAACTCCTAACCCTTACCCCTCCCCGGCAATGTCAACCGCCAACCCCCAGCGCGAAAATTTTGCGCTCCTACTCGCGCTATCCTTAGATCTCCCTTCTCCCTTTAAGCGCCCGACCCAGGGTC